>Ga0066793_10001106_pt1 | contig 11844 bp, 9 predicted proteins | sample PersoiDNA2013189_FD_83876 | JGI IMG/M metagenome (GOLD analysis project Ga0066793, IMG submission 83876) | Permafrost soil microbial communities from the Arctic, to analyse light accelerated degradation of dissolved organic matter (DOM) -... | ecosystem: Environmental > Terrestrial > Soil >...
CGCAAGTCCACCTACACCGCAAAAGACATCACGGTCCTGAAGGGCCTCGAACCGGTCCGTGAACGACCGGGGATGTACATCGGTTCGACGGGCCTGACTGGCCTCCATCACCTGGTCTATGAGGTCGTCGACAACTCCGTCGACGAAGCCATGGCCGGCGAAGCCAACCGCATCGACGTGACGCTGCTCCCTGACGGTGGTTGTCGGGTGATGGACAACGGACGCGGCATTCCCGTCGACCCGCACCCCGAGGATCCCAAGAAGTCCGCCGCCGAAATCATCATGACCACCCTGCACGCCGGCGGGAAGTTCGGAGGCGACGGATACAAGATCTCCGGCGGACTCCACGGCGTCGGCGTCTCGGTCGTCAACGCTCTCTCGATCCGTCTCGACCTCGAGATCCACCGCGACGGAGCCCGCTGGGAGCAGCACTACGCGAAGGGCGGCGTTCCCCAAGGCCGCCTGAAGAAGGTCGGGACCTCAAGAAAGCGGGGCACCGTCGTCACCTTCTGGCCCGACCCGGCCGTCTTGGAAGAGATGGACTTTCGGGCCCAGACCCTCATGGAGCGCCTCCGCGAGATGGCGTTCCTCAACAAGGGTCTCGAGATCCGCTTCCGCGACGAGCGAACCAGTCCCGTGGTCGAGCAGACCTTCAAGTTCATCGGTGGGATCGTCGACTTCGTCAAGCATCTCAACACTTCGAAAGAGCCCCTGTTCAAGCGCGTGATCTCCTACGAGGAACGAGGTTCCGATTCCGAGATCGAGATCGCCATGCAGTGGAACACCGGCTTCTACGAGGGGATCCACTCCTTCGCGAACAACATCGCCACGACCGAAGGTGGCATGCACGAAGAAGGGTTCAAGAAAGCCCTCACCAACGTGCTGAACAAGTACGGCAAAGGCAAGGGGCTGCTGAAAGACAAGGAGGCAAACCTCCTCGGCGAAGACATCCGGGAGGGTTTGACCGCCATCGTGTCGGTCAAGCTCCGCTCGCCACAGTTCGAGGGACAGACCAAAGCGAAGCTCGGCAACACCGAGATGCGTTCGTCGGTTGAGCGCGCCACGAACGACAAGCTGGCCGAATGGCTCGAGGAGCATCCCAGCGAAGGACGCCTGATCGTCGGCAAAGCGATCCAAGCGTCCCGAGCACGCGTCGCGGCCCGCCAAGCCCGGGACCTGACCCGACGCAAATCGCTGCTCGAGTCAGCCGCGATGCCCGGGAAGCTCGCCGACTGCGCGTCGAAAGACCCCGCGGAATCGGAGCTGTTCATCGTCGAAGGCGACAGTGCGGGCGGATCAGCCAAACGGGCGCGCGACCCACGGTTCCAAGCGATTCTCCCCATCCGGGGCAAGATCCTGAACGTCGAGCGGTCCCGCATCGATCGGATGCTCAAGAACGAGGAGATCCAGACCCTCATCCAGGCCATCGGCGCCGGGGTCGGCGAGGACTTCTCTGGCTCGAAGGCCCGCTACCACAAGGTGATCGTCCTCGCCGACGCGGACGTCGACGGTGCGCACATCCGCACCCTGCTGCTCACCTTCTTCTACCGTCAGCTCGCCGAGCTGGTCCGCTATGGCTGCATCTACATCGCGCAGCCGCCGCTGTACCGCGCCGACATCGGGAAAGAACGTCACTACCTCAAGGACGAATCTGCGCTGCGGGCCTTCGAAGCTGAGCATGAAGGCAAAAAGGTCGAGATCAACCGCTTCAAGGGACTCGGCGAGATGGACTGGGAGGAGCTCGGCGAGACCACCATGAGCCCGGCGACCCGGACGCTGCTGCGGATCTCGGTCGAAGACGCGGCGATCGCCGACGAGATCTTCTCGACCCTGATGGGCGACGACGTCGAGACCCGCCGCCGGTTCATCCTGGACAACGCCAAGGACGTGCGGTTCATCGATGCCTGACGGCGACGCGACCCAAGAAACGCTCGGCTCGGTCGAGCTGGTCGAGATCCAAGATGAGATGGAACGTTCCTTCTTGGACTACGCCATGTCGGTCATCACCGCCCGTGCGTTGCCCGACGCTCGCGACGGGCTGAAACCGGTGCATCGCCGGATCCTGTACGGCATGTACGACCTCGGGTTGCGCCCGGATCGCAAGCACCAGAAGTCCGCGCAGGCCGTCGGCGAAGTGATGGGCAAGTACCACCCGCATGGCGACACCGCCATCTACGACGCGTTGGCCCGGATGGCCCAGGAGTTCTCCCTGCGCTACCCGCTCATCGATGGTCACGGAAACTTCGGATCACCGGACCCGAACGACCGTCCCGCGGCGCAGCGCTACACCGAGGCGCGACTCGGACCGCTCGCGATGGAGGTCATCGGGGAGATCGACGAGGACACCGTCTCGTTCTCGGCCACTTACGACGGTCAACGAGAAGAGCCCGACGTCCTGCCCGCCCGGTTCCCGAACCTGCTCGTCAACGGTGTCGGCGGTATCGCGGTTGGGATGGCGACCAATATCCCGCCCCACAACCTGCGCGAAGTCATCGACGCCGCCGTGTACGTCCTCGATCACCCCGACGCCCGGACCTCTGACCTGATGAAGATCGTCAAAGGGCCGGACTTCCCGACCGGCGCCCTCATCCTGGGCAAGCAGGGAATCAAGGATGCCTACACGACGGGTCGCGGGTCGATCAAGATGCGCGCCGTCGCCGAGATCGAAGAGGGCCGTCGTGGCGAGCAGCGCATCGTCGTCACCAACGTGCCGTACCAGACCTCGGTCGAGGTGATCGGCCAGAAGATCGCCGAGCTCGTGAACGACCGCAAGATCGAAGGCATCCGCGACGTTCGCAACGAATCGGCGGGTGTCACGAACCGCCTCGTCGTCGAGCTGCGACGGGATGCGAACGCCAACGTCGTCCTGAATCAGCTCTACAAGCACACACCGATGCAGACCAGCTTCGCGGTGCACATGCTGGCGCTCGTCGAAGGAGTTCCCCGGCTCTTGTCGCTGGATCAGGCGATCCTGGTCTACGTCGCGCACCAGATGGAGGTGGTGACCCGGAGGACCGAGTTCCGGCTCCGCAAGGCGAAAGCACGCGAGCACATCGTCGAGGGCCTCTGCCGCGCCCTCGACATGCTCGATGCCGTCATCACCCTGATCCGGGGTGCCGCCGACGTCGAGACCGCGCGGGCGGGCCTGATGGTCAAGCCGTTCGACTTCTCTGAGATCCAGGCGAACCACATCCTCGACATGCCGTTGCGGCGGCTCACGGCGCTCGAGCGCCAGAAGCTCGTCGACGAGCTCAAAGAGCTCCGAGACACGATCAAGGATCTCGAGTCGATCCTGAAGAGCAAGCCGAAGCTCCGCAAGGTCATCAAGGACGAGCTGACCGCGCTCCGAGACAAGTACGGCGACGACCGCCGGACGCGCTTGACGGCCGACACCGGTGAGATCGATTTGTTGGACCTCATCGAAGACGAAGAGGTCGTGGTCGTGCTCACCAAGAGCGGCTACATCAAGACGGTCGCGGCCGACGCGTTCCGTCGCCAGAGCCGCGGCGGGCGCGGCGTGCGGGGTAGCCGGGCTCGAGAGAACGACTACGTCGATCAGCTGCTCACCACGAGCGCCCACTCGTACCTGCTCATGTTCTCGAACCGCGGCAAGGTGTACCGGCTGCGCGCCCACGAGCTCCCGATGAAGGATCGCACCGCTCGCGGGACGGCCCTTGTGAACCTGATCCCGCTCGCGAACGACGAGCGCATCGAAGCAGTCATCGACACCCGCACCTACGAGGACGGCGCCTACCTGTTCTTCGCGACGAAGAAAGGCACGGTCAAAAAGACCCGGATGTCGGAGTACGACTCGTCGATCCGGAATGGGCTGATCGCGATCAACCTGCCGCGGAACGACGAGCTGGTTCGGGTGATCCAGACCGCCGGCCGGAACGACGTCGTCATGGTGAGCCGCGACGGCCAGGCGATCCGCTTCTCCGAATCGGGGGTCCGGCCGACCGGGCGAGCGACCGCGGGGGTGAAGGGCATGCGGCTCCGCCAGGGCGACGAGGTCGTCGCCGCCGACCTCTACCGTCGGGGCGCCGTCATGCTGTTCGTGAGCTCCAGCGGCCACGGAAAACGGACGAAACTCGACCTTTTTCACCGCCAGGGTCGAGGCGGGCAAGGCGTACGAGGCATGAAGATCACGGCCTCGCGGGGCTCAGTCGTGGCGGCCTTTACGGTCACCGACGACGACGAGATTCTGGTCTTCTCCTCGGGCGGCAATATCATTCGGATGCAGGCCGCTGAGGTCTCGGCCCAGGGCCGAGACGCGACGGGCGTGCGTGTCGCTCGTCTCGGTGACGGCGAGACCATCGTTGCGGTCGCCCCCGTCCTCGAGGGTGACTCCGGAGAAGACGCCGAGGGATCCCCATGACAACCCCCCCCGAGGAGCTTCCGGCGCCGACGAGCACGACCGCGCCCACACCCCCGAAGCCGCCCCGCCGCAAACGTGGCGGAGACACCGCGAAGCCAGACGATGCGGCCAAGACCGACGGCCGACCAACGACCGACGGTGGAACGAAGACCGACGGCGCAACACGGGCCGGCGGCGCAACGAAAACCGACGAGACCATCGCCTCTACCACCGACGCCCCCGCGCCACCGAAGCGTGGCCGGCGGAGCGCGGGTGCGGCAACTTCCGCGGTCGCGGCCGCCGCGGCGTCAGCGGCGGGGACATCGACCGCGGCCCATCCTGCGCCGGCGAAACCCGCTTCAGCGAAGACGAGCTCGTCGTCAACGACGGCTCGGAGCTCGCCGCGGATCCCGGATCCGGCACCCGTCACAGCGTTCCCCGCGATCGCCAAGTCCGAAGTTGACGCCGACGCAGTGCTCGTCGATGACACGCCGGCGCCAGCCAAGCGCACGCGCGGTACCGCCAGCACCAGCGTCTCGACTGGGGTCCCGACGGTTGTGGGAACGGGGCACACCACCGCGGTGCGTGCTGAACGCCAGTTCCGCCAAACAGTCGCGAAGGTCGACCTGTGGTCGGTCACGAAGCTATCGCTGTGCTTCTACCTGAGTTCGATGTTCGTGACGGTGGTCGCGATCGTCGCGCTGTGGCTCATCGCGTCGGCCGCAGGGATCGTGAACAGCATCGAGAAATTCCTGGGCGATCTCCTGTCTGCCAAGAACTTCCACTTCTTGTCCGCCACCGTCCTGCGCGGCGCCATCCTCGTCGGGTTGGTCGTCGTCGCGCTGCAGGTCGTGATCACGGTTATCGGCGCGTCGTTCTACAACATCTTCGCGGAGCTCTTCGGAGGCGTGGAGATCACCGTGAAGGAAGAAGGACCTGCCGAGTAACCTGACCCCCCTCTCTCGGGGCTATAGCTCAGTCGGTTAGAGCGCACCCCTGATAAGGGTGAGGTCGGTGGTTCGATTCCACCTAGCCCCACAATGAAGAGCTACCGCCGCTGGATTCTCATCGTGCTCTGCGCGCTGCTCGCGGGAATCGTGGTTCGTCTTCGCAGCAAGGGTGAGAGTCCTCCGACCACAGGTGGCTGGCGGGAGCTTGAGGGCCCCGACTTCCGGTGACGACGATCCTGCTCGCCGGTACCGGCGCGGTCGGTGTCCGCACCGCCCGGCAGCTCCTCGAAACCACCGGTGTCGAGCAGCTCCTCGTGACCGACCGGCGACCGGAGCGGGCCGAGGAGCTCGCCACCGTCCTCCGAGCCGAGACCGTTCCCTTCGGCGTCATCCCGGACGCGGTCAGTGCGGTGGCGCTCGCCGTGCCCGGTGACGCCGCGGTCGGCGTAGCGCGAGAAGCGATCCGTCGAGGCATCTCGGTCGCTGCCGCGAGCGACGACGACGACGGGATCGACGCGCTCTTGGCGCTCGACGCGCCGGCCCGAGACACCGGGGCGACCGTGGTCGTGGGCTGCGGCCTCGCTCCCGGGCTCGCCGACGTCCTGGCGCGCCACGCGGCCAACGCGCTCGACGACGCCGACGAGGTACACGTCGCACGCGTCGGGACCGCCGGCGAGGCCTGTGAAACCGCGCTCCGCCGGGCGCGCCGCGAACGCCCGACCGAGTGGCGCGCCGACGGGCGCCACTTCGAGCGGCGCCTGGGCCCCGAGCTGGTGTGGTTTCCCGACCCGGTCGGCGCGCGCGAGTGCCTCACCGTGGCCACCGGAGTCCAGCTCCTCCACGACGCCGTCCCCGGGGTGACGCGCGCGACGGTGCGAGCCGCCGAGCCTCCGCGCCGGCAGCGGGCCTTCGCCGCGCGACGCCGAGCCGTCGACGACTGGGGTGCGGCGCGCGTCGAGGTGTGGGGCTGGCGCGACGGTGTCCGCGACGCGCTCGTCTACGGCGTGATCGAACGTCCCAGCGTCGCCGCCGGCACGGTGCTGGCCGTGGCCGCGGCGAGGGTGGCGGGTCAGCTGATCGACGTCCGGCTCCGAGAGCCCGGACCCGGTTCCCGTGGCTTGGGCGCGCTCGTTGAGCCGGCACCGTTCCTCGCCGAGCTCGCGCGGCGCGGGGTGAAGGCGGCGGCCTTCGAAGGCGTCGCGGTGGCGTGACCCGCCGACGACCGGCGGATCAGCGAGGCGGCGAGGCGCGGCGACCAGATCGACGCCAGGGGGGCTCCGGTACGCTCGCGTCCAGGTCGCGGGGCGGTAGCTCAGTTGGCAGAGTGTCGGCTTTGCAAGCCGAAGGTCGCCGGTTCGATCCCGGTCCGCTCCACCAGCCGTCGAGTCCCTCGGGATCGGTGGCGAATCGTCACCGAACGGCGGCGTCGGCTTCGGCTCCCGGGGACGCGTCGTCGTGCCCACGACGTGTCCCGGTCCGTCGGTCGACTCGATCCACACCGCCGCGCCGGAGCGAGGCGTGACCGCGGTCGTCTTCGACCTCGACGGGGTCCTGGTCGACTCCGAGCAGACGTGGGACGAGGCCCGGCGGCGAGTGGTCGAGGAGGGCGGCGGGCGGTGGCGACCCGAGGCCACGACGGCGATGATGGGCATGAGCGCCCCGGAGTGGTCTCGGTACCTTCATGACCGGCTCGGTGTTCCCGGTCCGCCTGGCGCCATCTCGGGCGCCGTCGTCACGCTCGTTCTCGAGGCATACGACCAGCGGCTTCCACTGCTGCCCGGTGCTCGAGAGACCGTGCGGACCCTCGCGGAGCGGTGGCCGCTCGGGTTGGCGTCGTCCTCGAACCGCGCGGTCATCGAGGCCTTCTTGGAGCGCAGCGGCCTGCGAGGCTGCTTTCGGGCCGTCGTGTCGTCGGAGGAGGTCGCGCGCGGCAAACCCGCGCCGGACGTTTACTTCGCCGCGTTGGACGCCCTCGCGGTCGAACCCCGTACCGCGGTCGCGGTCGAGGATTCATCCAACGGGATCCGCGCCGCGTCCGCGGCCGGCACCCGGGTCGTGGCCATCCCAAATCGGGCGGTTCCCCCCACCCGCCGATGTCCTCGCCCTCGCCTACGTGGTCGTCGCGTCCCTGACCGACCTCATGCCGGATCTCGTCACCTGCCTGGCCGGAGAAGGGCAGTCGGAGCCGCCGGGTCGGTGACCGACGGCGCGTGTCCCAGCGCCCCAGCGCGAGCGCGATGATGTCGACATGTCGGGCCGACCCATCGGGAGACGCCTCGCGGCGTGCACGGTCGGCCTCGCGGTGCTGGGCGCGGTCGCCGTCGCGGGGGCGACACCCGCCGCCGCCGACGTTCCGACTCCGCCTCCGTGGGTGATCGGCCAGCTCCTGCCCGGGCAATGGATCGCGTACACCCTGTCGAGCAGCACGAACCTTCCTGCCGTGCAACGCAACCCGAGTCCGAAGTGGGGGCCGGTGACCCTGCTTCGCCAGACCAACCTGTCGCCGCCGTTCAGCATGCTCGCCTCGGAGGGCACCCCACCGGGTTGGCCGATGACCTTTTCGAGCAACGGCGTCACGCTCCAGCGAGCGAGCCAGTTCTGTGATCTCGCCGCGCCGTCGTGTCAGTACTACGTCACGGCCGGTGCGGGGCAGCCGTTCTTCTTCGCCACCAGCGGCGGTCCCGGGGCGGGTGTGCCGGATCTCAACCAGTTCAACCAGGGTGGCCTGAGCCTTTTGCCGCCGCCGCAGCTCGTGGCGAGTTTCAACCCGCCGACCGGCGGCGCCCTCCCGAGCTCGGGTTTCACCTTCGACGGGTCGGGATCGCATGACGGCCTGCCCGGGAACCTGAGCTACCGCTGGACCCTCCTCCCCGCGAACGGCCAGCCCTTCACCCAGGACGGCGCACAGTCGAGCTTCACGCCACCGGCGGCGATCTTCTCTCAGAACGGCCAGTACTGCGTCACCCTCGTCGTGACCGCCAGCGACGGCACGACCGCCAACCAGGGCCCGTCGTGCTTCGCGGTCACGATCTCGAACCCCACCCCGGCACCCCCCCAGGCACCGCAACCCCAGGCACCGCAACCCCAGGCTCCGGCACCGGCCCAGACCCCGAGTGCCGGCGCGACACCGGCACCCGCGGCCGCAGCGCCGCTCTCTTTCGCGAAGCCGCTCCCGAACTTCGCGGTCCCCGTGCCGGGCGCGGTGCAGCAGGTCACGGTGATCTGGTTGTGGAAGCCCGACTGGTTCCAGGCGACACCGTCCGGGGTCGGCAAGGCCGTCAAGACCGCGGGGCAGCCGAAGGCCGTCAAGCGGGCTTCGGTGAGCGTGGTTCAGAGCGCGCATCGCTCGAGTCCGAGCGCGGCCCCGTGGCTGGCCGGGCTGGGCGCCTTCGGGATCTTCGGGGCTGGCTGGCTGGCGTTCCGCCGCCGCAGCCTCCGTTCGTCACTGCTCGACTAGGGAGCGACGCCTTCTTCGACGGGCGGCGAACGCGGCGTCGATGCCGCGGGCTCCGGCGTACGCCAGACCGAGCACCACCCATCCGCCCACCGCGTCGAGGAGCCAGTGGTTGGCGGTCACGGTGATGCAGAACAGGATGGTCAGCGGATAGGCGACCAGCAGCAGCTTCGCCCAGTTGCGCCGCACGAGCGGCCACAGGGTGAGCGCGACCCAGGTCGACCAGCCGACATGGAAGCTCGGCATCGCGGCGTAGAGGTTGCCGAACTGTTCCGCGGCCTCGTGGGTCGGCTGGCCGTGCTGGTCGAACCGGACCCGGACCTGGGGTCCGAAGTTGTAGTACTCGGCGGCAGTGTCGACGAAGCCGTACCGGCTGGGCATCACCCGTGGGGGCATGAGCGGGTACAGCCAGAAACCGAGCACAGCGAGCCCGAACATCAGCGCCAGAGTGTTCCGCCAACGCACGTAACGAGCCGGGGCCCGCCGGAACAGCCAGACCAAGGCGACGATCGGCATCACGAAGTGGATCGTGCCGTAGTAGATGTTCCAGAACGCGATGAACCAGTCGACGTGCAGAAACGCCCGCTGGACGTCGCGCTCCCAGTAGACGTGTAGGAACCGCTCCGCGGAGATGATCTGCTTGGCGTGCGCGAACGCGATATGCGTGGGGCCGGCCACGTGGCTGCGCAGCGTGTCGTAACTCAAGTAGATCGCGAGCCCGGCGACGACCTCACCGATCCAGCCGAACCGCGCCCGTCGGGAGATCGGCCCCCCCGTGGTGACGGTACCGGTGGTGCTGGTCACGCGTCGCGGCGTCGCACGAAGAACGTGGCCGTGGCGCGCGAGATGACCGTGTCGTCACCGCCGCGAACGTTCGATTCGAGGTACGCGACGCTGGTGGAGAGCCGGACGACCTCGCCGCGGACCTTGAGTGTGTCTCCGCTACTGCTCGGACGGATCGTCTGGTACGCGACGTCGAGGGTGGCGGCGCGGTCCCCGCGCTCGAGGGCGCTGCTCGCCGCGAAGTTCATCGCCGCGTCGTGGACGACGCCGTACACCCCGCCGTGGACGGCTCCCAGCGGGTTGCACGCCAGCGCGGTCGGCGTCCAGGTCGCCTCGGCCCAGCCTTCGCCGTAGCGCTCGAAGGCCAGCCCGAGCTGGGCGAGGAGCGGCATCCCACCGTCTCCGAGCGCCGCGTCGAGATTTCGGGGCATGGCGGCGGAGCGTATCGTTGGGCTGAGTTTCCGCACATCCATCGGAGGGCTCCATGCCGAGTGCCGTGATCGTGGACGCCGTGCGCACCCCACTGGGGCGACGCAACGGGAAGCTCAAGGACTGGCATCCCGTCGACCTCGCCGCGCACACGCTCGAGGCGCTAATCGCACGCAACGACCTCGACCCGGCGCTCGTCGACGACGTCATCATGGGCTGCGTGTCCCAGGTCGGGGACCAGGCCGTGAACGTCGGACGGAACGCCGCGCTCGCCGCGGGCTTCCCAGCGTCGGTCCCGGGCACGAGCATCGACCGGCAGTGCGGGTCGTCGCAGCAGGCCGCCCACTTCGCGGCGCAAGGCGTCATGGCCGGGGCGTACGACATCGTGGTCGCAGCCGGCGTCGAAAGCATGACGCGCACCCCGATGGGCTCGTCGCTGCTCCCCGGCAGTGTGCCGTTCGGACCGAAGATGCTGGCCCGGTACGACCTCGTCCCTCAGGGGATCTCGGCCGAGCTCATCGCCGAGAAGTGGGGCATCTCCCGGGAGGACAACGACACCTTCTCGGTCGAGTCGCATCGCCACGCCGACCGGGCGACGAAGGAAGGCCGCTTCGATCGCGAGATCGTCCCGGTCGACGTCGTGACCGAAGACGGGCCCGAACGCATGACTCGCGACGAGGGAATCCGTCCCGATTCGTCGCTCGAGACGCTCGGCAAGCTCAAGCCGGCATTCAAAGCCGATGGGGTGGTCACCGCCGCGAACTCATCGCAGATCACCGACGGGGCCGCCGCGGTGCTGATCATGAGCGAAGAGAAGGCCAACAGCTTGGGCCTGGTGCCCCGCGCTCGGTTCCACGCCTTCGCGTTGGCCGGCGTCGATCCTGTGATGATGCTGACCGGGCCGATCCCCGCCACAGCGAAGGTGCTGGAACGCGGGAAGCTGACGCTCGACGACATCGACCTGGTCGAGATCAACGAGGCGTTCGCGCCCGTGGTGCTGGCCTGGCAGCAGGAGCATCACCCCGACATGAATCGCGTCAACGTCAACGGCGGCGCGATCGCCCTTGGGCATCCCCTCGGCTGCTCCGGAGCCCGCCTCATGGCGACCCTCCTGAACGAGCTCGAGCGCTCCGGGGGCCGCTTCGGTCTCCAGACCATGTGTGAAGGTGGGGGGATGGCCAACGCCACGATCCTCGAGCGGCTCGGCTGAGGAGTCGCTGACTCTTGGTGGTCGGCTGGGCGCTCTTCGCGGTTTCGACGGTGGGGTGGGTCGTCCGAGTGGTCATCGCCCTGGTGGCGATGCTCGCCATCTACCTCGTCGGGGCCGGAACGTTGCGGAAGTTCAAGATCGCCCCCGACTCGGAGCCGGATCCCTCCCAGGTGGTCCCGGTCGACGCCCGGTTCGCCTGCATCGTCTGCGGGGCAGAGGTCACCATGACCGCAGCGCAGGACGGCGCCGCCATCGAGGCGCCCCGCCACTGCCGGGAGGACATGGTGCCGGTCGGACCCGTCGGCTGACCCGGGGTTCTCCACAGACTGTGGAGCAACCTGGGGAGGAATGACAGTTGTGTCATTCCGCCGGTTTCGGGCTCAGCGGAGCTGGGTGGACATGACGAACCCACCGATGAGGAGGCCAAGCCCGAGGAACAGGTACCCGTTGCGGGCCGTGCCTCCGGGGAGCAGCTCGAGGTAGTTGCCGAGGATCACGATGACGCCCGCCCCGAGGGTGGCGAACATCGTGGCCGGGACCCATAGCGGGCTGTGCTTCGCGGTCTTGGGCTTCGGAGGCGTGTACCGCGACCGCGTCCGAGCGGCCGCGGGCGGCCCTTTGCGAGGCTTGCTCTTCGGCACGAACGCGAACCCTACTTCCC
>Ga0066793_10001107_pt1 | contig 11843 bp, 9 predicted proteins | sample PersoiDNA2013189_FD_83876 | JGI IMG/M metagenome (GOLD analysis project Ga0066793, IMG submission 83876) | Permafrost soil microbial communities from the Arctic, to analyse light accelerated degradation of dissolved organic matter (DOM) -... | ecosystem: Environmental > Terrestrial > Soil >...
AAACGTGGTAGTCGCCGTCGTCCTCGTGCGCGACGTCGACCACAATCCCCTCGGCGTGCTTGCACGGGTCGAGCACCTGCAGCCGGTCAGGATTGTGGACACCGGCCTCAGGCGGCCCGCTCCGACATTTGCCGGCCTGCGGGGCGCTGGGGGATGCGCCGGCGCCGCCGGTTGCCTGCGAGCACGCGCACGCGAGGACGGCCAGGGCCGTCAGCGCAAGAAGGCGGGGAGCCAACTGAACCTCGACAGCGCGATCGGGCCGGCCCCGGACACGATGACCTGGCCGTTCACCAGCACGGCCAGGTAGTAGAGCAAGCGGAACCCCGGATCGGCCGCGAAGGCCACCGTGAGGGCCAGGTTGATCGCGAGCAGCAGTCCGAGGATGGCCGCCCAGCGCGTTCCCAGCCCGATGACGAGAAGTACGCCGACAATCGTCTCGCCCGCGCCCTGTGCCACGGCGAACAGAAACCAGTTCGGCACGGCGACCTGAACGAGGAACTCGTGCAATCCAGGGATTGGGTTGGCTTTCGCCGTCGAGACGATGAGGCTGTGCATCCAGCCCACGCCCCGCCATTTCTGGCTTGCGTAGTAGAGCCAGTAGAGTCCGACGACGATCCTGAACACGCTGGCCCAGGCCGCTGGCAGGGGGTTTTCACTCATGCGCGTTCACCGCGACGACCAGGTAGCCGAGCGCCGGGTCGGAAGCAAGCGCAACCGCAGCCGCGCCGGGGGCCCATACGTTGGTCATCCCAGCCTTAATCGCGAGCACGTCACGGTCGCCGTGCGCGGCGACAAAGATGGTCGATCCCGAGAAAAGCACCTGGTCGGGATCCTTTGGAGTCGCGAGGGTCGTAAACGAGCCGGTCATGGTGTCGAAAGAGAACACACCACCCGGGTCGGTGTCTTCGGTCCCGCCTTCGGCGGCGACCAGGAGAGAGGTGCCCGCTCCCGGGGCAAGCCAGAACGGGAACACCGGCAGCGGCAGCCCGACGCGATGGTCGTCGCCCGCGGGCACGAGCTCGGCTCGTTCGTAGTCCGCGGACCACAGCAGGCCGCCCGCCTCGGCCACGCCGAACCCGTTTCCCGCCGCCAGCTGCCCACCACCGATGACCGTCAACTGGCCGCGGGTGCCGGCCACCACGACGTGGCCGCCGGCGTCCACGGTCATTGCCGCAGGGCCCGCGGGGACCGGGTCGGTGGCGAGCTTCGTTCCGCTCAGCGGGTCCAGCTCGACGACCGAAGCGCCGCTGAACAGGCTGACGAAGAGGCGTTCGTGATCAAGGAGCAAGCCGAAAGGAGCCCCCTCGACGTGCTGCTTCCACGCCACTTGAAGACCGGGAAGGCTGACCGCGTATACGTCGCCCGGAGCGCTGTCCGCGAGGTAGGCCGTCTTGCCGTCCTCCGAGACGATCACGGCGACGACGTCTGAGCCGACCGATGCCGAAGCTGCCCATGTGCCGTCATGGAGGGTCAGCAGAACAAGGCCGGTTTCCGGATACACCCGTGGGCCGGACGGTGGCGTCGGATCGCATGAGATCGCCAGGACGGCGACGGCGAGCGCGAGCGCTACCGGAGCGCGCGTAGCACGGGGTCGGTGGCGAGCTGGAAGGCTCTGGCCGCCGGACGCAGGTGCATCCGGTTGAGACGGTGCTGGATCGCACCTTTCAGGATCGCGGCCCGCAGCTTGTGCTCGGAGAAGTCGGTGTTGAAGAGCAGCCGGTTGTGCCGCACCTTGTGCCACTCTCCATGCTGGCGGCGCTCGCGTACGCGTTCGTAGAATCCTGTACCGGGCAGCGGATACGCGATCGTGTAGCTGACGTAGTCGAGAGGAAGGCTGCTCGAGAAGTTGATGCTGCGGATGAGCGAGTCGGTGGTTTCGCCAAGGTAGCCCACCATGAAGAACCCTGCGGCCTTGATCCCGGCCCCGACGCAGGCTTCGACCGCCGCGCGGGCCTGGTCCGGCGTGATGCCCTTCTTCATCTCCTTCAGCACGTTCTCGTCGCCGGACTCGATGCCGAAGAAGATTCTCTTACAGCCTGCGCGACGCATCTGATCGAAGAGCGCGCGGTCGACGTGCGTGACGCGGCTCAGGCATTCCCACGTGAGCGGAAGGTGCGCCGCCTCGATCGCCTGCGCGAGCTCGAACGTGCGCTTGTAGTTCAGGGTGAAGAGGTCGTCCGACATCCAGATGTGGTCGTAGCCGAGCTCCGCGATCTCACGCATCTCGGCCACGACCGATTCCACCGGCCGCGCGCTGAAGAGGTCCCCGAACACCGACTTGTGGCAGAAGTCGCAGCGGAAGGGACAGCCTCGTGTCGACATCAGGGGAGTCGTCGCATCCTTCCAGTGCTTGCGCCAGTACGCGATGTACTTGGCGTTGGGGACGTCGCCGCGATACGGCAGCGGAAGATGCGTCATGTCCTTGGTACGGATCTTCGACGCGCCTCGAACGATCTCTCCGTCGCGCTTGAAGACCACGCCGGCGATCTCCTCGAAACGCCCATCGTCGAGGTGCTCCATGATCTGGACGATCGTCTCCTCGCCCTCACCGACGGCGACCAGGTCGAACTGGTCGACGAAGGTCTCGGGCTCGCCCGACGGGTATGGACCTCCCACTACCGTCAGCGCTTTACCGCGGACCTGTGCGGCAAGCGAGAGCGCCTCGTCTTGCATGGTGATCATGCAGTAGATGCCGATCACGGATGGACGCAGTCTCTCGATCTCGGCCAGCACCTCGCGCCGTTCCATGAACGTGTGGTCGATGTGGCGGACCGTGTATCCGGCGCGGCGCAGCGACGCGCTGAGGTACATGAGCCCGAGCGACGGCATGATCCAGTGCCGCCCTTGCGCCGGAGCGCGCTGCGGGTAGACGAGCACGACATCGACTCTTTCCTGTGGCGTCATTTCGCCTCCTGAACATTGATGTGATACGCGGCGCCGGCGAACGTGGACGGGAAGAGATAGTCCAGGCCGGCCCAGTTGAAGTCCGGTGGGTTGTGCTCGCGCCCGCCGTGCAGTTGGGCACCCGTGATCGAAGGCACCGACCACTGCACGCCAAGATCCTTCGATTGAAGCCGTGCCCAGGTCCCTGTCACCAGCTCCCAGTTGCCGAATTGTCCGTTGAGGAGCGTCGGGCTCCCGTCGGCGGCAAAGTCATTGAATGCGGCCGACTGTTCGTTGAGGACTCCGATTTCGGAGTATCCGGGCTCGAGTCGGATCACCTGAACAGTCGCATTGATGCCGGTCGAGTCGACGGCGTAGGTCACCTCGATCGCACCGCGGGACGCGATCGGCACGAACGTGTAGTTGTGGGCGGCGTCGCCTCCGATTTCGTCGAGCTGGTAGGTTCGCTTCCAGATCGTGCTGGTCCCTGTCGAGATGTCGACCGTCGCCGCGGTGCGCGAATAGACCCATCCGTCGGGGTAGTGGACGATCGGAACGCCAAAGCCCATCCCCTCACCGGCTATCTCATTTCCAGCGATCGCCAGTACCATGCCCTTGGCTAGGGGAGCGGTCTTGCCCTCGCCGGGCGCACCTTCGATCCGCGCGTCGACCCCCGGATAGATCGACTGCGTCATGAGCGCCGTCGCGAGTCGATACGCGTACACGGCTTTGCCTCCGGCGACCTGGTACCTCGCCTGTTCACCGAGCGGCTCGAAAGGCGCGGCGGCATGGCCGCTTGCGAGATCGGGGAACAGCGCGGTGGCACGGTAGTAGCTGATGTCCTCGAGCACCACGTCGCTCACGCCGTGTGAGGCCATCCATGCGAGCGCGTCCTGCCGGTTCAGCGGAAGCATCTGCGATCCAACGATTTGAGATGGCATCCGGCCGCTGTAGAACGCCACCACCGGCGAATCCGTGATCAGCACCCCGGAGCCGGCGGCGGTGGCGCGGCCGGCGGCGATCAGGCCGGTGTTGTCGGCGGCGAAGCTCGCAAAGGCCGGGAGGAATGCGACCGCGACCAAGCCCGTGGCTGCAACGGCAACCAACCGAACCGCAGGAGCGTACCGGTCCAGAGCAGCCGCGGCGAGCAGGGCCAGCGAGGGCAGCGCCGGGTACAGGTAGCGGTGGCTTCCGGTGTATGCGCCGATAGCGACCAGGCCAAAAACCGCCGCGAGATATACGAGGGCCGGGAAATGGAGGAAACGCAGGGTCGCTCGGTCGGTCCCCGACGACCACGTGCGGACGGTCGCCCACAGACCCACGGCACCGAAAGCGAACAGCGGCAGGGCCGCCAGCCCGTAAGTTCGGGCGAGCTCGACGACGCGAGCGAGCGCGCCGCCGGGAATGCTTCCACGAGTCGTGGCCGAGGCCACCTCGAGCGAGCCACGGGCGACGGAGTGGGTGGCGGGCGCAAAGCCGAGCTGGAGGAAGACGAGCACGGCAATCGCCGGCACCGCCCACGCCAGCGCCGGCCAGGGCCGGGCGGCTGGAGCTCGCCGGCGCAAGAGCTCGACGGCCGTGAATCCGGCCACGGCTGCGATCCAGATCCACGCCTTCGTGGCGGTCAGGCATGCGAGCGCCGCCAGGAGCGCCGCGACCTTCATCCGGCCGCGGACCGCGGCGAGTGCGGCGGCGGAGAGAAGAGCAGTGAGCAGCGGTTCGACGACCGCCGACCCCGACGTGAACAGGAAGACGGGATTCAGGACCAGGAGCGCGACCGCGAGCCGCGCCTGGCGCGTGTTCCGCGCCAGGGCGTAGACGCAGGCGAGCGTGACCAGACCGAGCAAAGCTCCAAGCGCCTTCAGCGCTCCCAGCTGCCACAGGCCGAAAACGCGCAGGACGGCGGCCGCCAGCACGTGGTAGGCGGGGAGCCAGGTGTCCTCCATTCCGAACAGCGGGTCGTGCAGGTGCCCGGTCGAGGCCAGGTTCGCGGCGATCAGCCAGTGCCCGTAGCCGTCCTCGAACGGCTCGGGCATCTGGGCGGCGAAGACCAGCAGCACAGCGCAGAGGCCGAGCAGGACCAGCGCGAGCCTCGCCGCCCGGAGTCGAGCCAGGGCGCGCCGGCCCAGGTTGCGGATGGCCAGGACCTCGAGCGCGTCGACCGCGCTGAGCGAGGCAAGGGTGAGGAAGCCCAGCGCGAACATGCTGGCGTAGAGGGCGAGCAGCCACTGATGAAGTCCAACTGCTACCGGGACGATCGCCAGTGCGCCGAGTCCGAACAGAGCCTCGCCCAGTGCGCGCGGGTCTCCCACGCGGACGTACGCCTGGTGACGCCATTCCTGGCCGGGCTGCTCGATCCGGTGCTTGGGCGTTCGGATGAACTTGCCGCCGCGCCGGGTGGCGCGAAAGAGCGCGAGCATTGCGGTCAGCGACATCCCGGCGCCCACGACCTGGCAGAGAAGCGATGGCAGGCCGGACCACCAGGGGCGCCCGAGCCGCGTCTGCGCGACTATGAACCCGAACCACGGCGAAACAGCGATCGGCACGATGAGCACTGACAGCTCCGTAAGCGGCCACGGGAGCCCGTGCCTTCCCAGCGTGAGCAGCAGGATCGGGTAGCACATGAGCTGCAGGAGCATCAATGGACCGATTCCGTACGCCAGGAGATGGACGCTGGCCTGGAGCTTGACAGCGGCTCGGTTGCGGCTGCGCAGCACCGGGATGAGGAGCTTGAACGCGGACTGGAAGCTGCCGGTCGCCCACCTGGATTGCTGGCGGCGGTACGCGTCGATCGAAACCGGCAGCTCCTCGGGCACGACGAGGTCTTCGACATAAGCCGCGCGCCACCCACGGAGCTGCGCCCGATAGCTGAGGTCGAGGTCCTCCGTCAGCGTGTCCGCGCTCCAGCCGCCGGCATCCTCGATCGCGACCCGCCGCCAGATCCCCGCCGTGCCGGTGAAGTTCGTGAAGTAACCCTCGGCCGAACGCACCGCCTGCTCGACCAGGAAATGGAAGTCGATCGCGAGCGCCTGCAGCCGGGTGAACCAGGAGTAGCGCTCGTCGAGGTGACCCCATCTTGCCTGCACGAACCCGACTCTCGGATCTGCGAAGGCGCCCACCGTTCGCCGCAGAAAGTCTCGCGGCGGGACGAAGTCCGCATCGAAGATCGCGACCAGCGGTGCCGGGGTGAGGGTCAGGCCGTGAGCCAGCGCGCCTGCCTTGTAGCCGTCTCGCGTGCCTCGTCTGACGTGCGCGATCCGCAGGCCCTTGAGCCGCCACATGGCAACCCGGCGCGCGACGATCGACGTCGTGTCGTCATCCGAATCGTCGAGGACCTGGATGTCGAGGCGGTTGTGCGGCCAATCTATCTCGCACACGGCGTCGAGCACGCGCTCCGCCACGTAGCGCTCGTTGTAGACGGGCACCTGCACGCAGACGTCCGGCTCGTCGCTGTCCACGATCGAACGAGCGGGTCGCGGGCGCAACTTCGTCGCGCGCCAGGTCAGGTAGAGCAGGTTGAGGCCGAACGCGAAGAGGAGGGCGCTGGTGACGATCAAGATCGCGGCCGCGATCGACAGGATCAAAGTGGGTTCTCCGGCCTGTCAAAGAGTGTGTATGGGCGCATCGTCGAGCGCACGTACGTGACCCGCTCGAGCGCCTCCGGATGATGGCGCCGGGTCCACTGCATGTATCGCCAAGCCCTTTCGCCCAGGGCGCGGGCCGCGCCGTCCAGAAACCCGGGGAAGAGCGCACTCGGCAAGCGGTGGGCGGGAGGCTCGATGAGCAGGGCGGCGGGTTTGTCCGCGAGCTGAGGGAAATGCTCGACAAGGGCCGGGTTGGCGGCGATCAGCTCATCGATCGGGTCGATGCCGAAAAGCGGTTCGGCCATGAGTAGCTCGAACGCCATGTTCTCGTCCTGGCGCTGAAGGGGCAGGCACTGCGAGCGTTCGAGGATCAGGTTCGCGGTCATCAGGCGTGGAGCGAGAGGACGTCGGGTGAGGTCGTCGACCGGTTTCGCCCGGTGCGCCAGCGCATGAACCAACCCCAGCACGTTCACCGCGACGTATGCGAGGTGACGGTGGCCGTCGTCCACGATCAGGTTGAGGTCCACGTCGTCGGACGCCCGAAAGCCTCCGCTGGCGAGCGATCCCGCGATTGAGACGCTGCGGATGAACGGAGCCAGGGCCACCAGCGCCCTCACGAACCGAGCCGTCATCTCGAGGTAAGCGCCGGCGTCCGCGCTGTGGCCTTGCGCCCTAGACCGGATCTGGTCGAGCCGGTCAAGCTCTGCGCGATCGAGCACGAGATCGGCCGCGATCACAAGGTCCGGGCTGGCCGCCACCGTCCACTGCACCTCGCGCGGCGAGATCGCGCCGCCGATGCACAGTGCGGCCAGGCGCTCAGCGCTCAGTGCATAGCCGCGCCGTCCGAGCAGCGCGACCGTCTGCCGGATCCGGTCTTGCACGGAGGCAGATCGAGCGTCGCGAGATGGGATCAGGTCGACCAAAGAACCCCTCGAACAGTCTTGACGGCCAACTTGTTGGGATACGAGGCCGGGTTACGATTTGGGGCATCAGAGGCAGCACCACCGAGGAGTCGAAATGACCGCCGACGGACACTTCCGAGTCCCAAACCCTGTGAACGAACCCGTGCGCCAGTACGCGCCGGGCGATCCTCACCGCAAGTCCCTCAAGGCCCGCCTGGCCGAGCTGACCGACGCGCGGACCGAGGTCCCGATGCAGATCGGGGGAGAGCGCCGATGGGGCGCCTCGAGGGCTGACATCCGCTCGCCGCACCGCAAGGAGCTCAGCATCGCCGAGTATGCGGTCGGGTCTGACAAGGACTTCAGCGACGCAATCGACGCTGCCCTCAAGGCCCGTAGGGCGTGGGCGGCGACCTCCTACCACGAGCGCGCCGCGGTGCTGCTCCGCGCTGCCTCTTTGCTGGCCGGAAAGTGGCGCGACACGGTCAACGCGGCCACGATGCTCGGGCAGTCCAAGACCGTCCACCAGGCGGAGGTCGACGCGGCTTGTGAGTCGGTCGACTTCTGGCGCTACAACGCATTCTTCGGCGACCAGCTGCTCACTCAGCAGCCGACCAACGACGGCACCGCATGGAACCGCCTCGAGTACAGGCCCCTGGAGGGATTTGTCTTCGCGGTCAGCCCCTTCAACTTCACGTCCATCGGTGCCAACCTGCCGACCGCCGCCGCGCTCATGGGCAACACCGTGGTGTTCAAGCCTGCGACGCAGACGCTGCTCGTGAGCCACTTCCTCATGGAGATCCTGAACGAGGCCGGCCTGCCCCCGGGCGTGATCAACATGGTGAGCGGCAGCGCCTCGAAGATCTCTGAGCAGGTTCTGGCCCACCGAGAGCTTGCCGGGATCCATTTCACCGGGTCGACCGAGGTGTTCCAGGGCATGTGGCGAACCGTGGGCCAGAACGTCGGTCACTACCGCACTTACCCGCGACTGGTCGGAGAGACCGGTGGCAAGGATTTCGTATTCGCCCACGAGTCGGCCGACCCGGATGCTCTGCGCACGGCGCTGATCCGCGGCGCGTTCGAGTACCAGGGTCAGAAATGCTCCGCCGCCTCCCGGGCCTACATCCCGCAGTCGATGTGGAAGGCGATGCGTTCCGAGATGGCAGAAGAGGTCGACGCGATCCCGCAGGGAGACGTGGCCGACTTTCGCAACTTCATGGGCGCCGTAATCGATGGAAACGCCTACGCGAATCACATGAAGGCGATCGACTTCGCTCGCAAGGCTGAAAGCACGAAGGTGATCGCCGGAGGCAAGGGCGACGACAAAGTCGGATGGTTCATCCGCCCGACCGTGATCGAGACGACCGACCCCGACTTCAAATTGCTTCGTGAGGAGCTGTTCGGCCCGATCCTCACGGTTTACCCGTATGCCGACGGCAAGTTCGAGGAGACGCTCGAGCTGTGTGACCGGACGAGCCCGTACGGCCTCACGGGCGCGATCTTCGCGCAGGACCGCCACGCGATCCGCACCGCCTCCGAGACTCTCGTCAACGCGGCGGGCAACTTCTACATCAACGATAAGCCGACCGGCGCGGTCGTGGGTCTTCAGCCGTTCGGCGGTGCAAGAGCATCCGGCACCAATGACAAGGCGGGCTCGTTCCTGAACCTGATTCGTTGGGTCAGCCCCCGAACGATCAAGGAGACATACGCGCCACCGACCGATCACCGCTATCCGTACATGGACGCGGAGTAGCCGCACGGCGTCGCGCTCAGGTCCGCAAGTCCAGGTCACGGCCGATGGCCGCGTGATGACGGTCACCATCACGCGGCCGGAGGTGAGAAATGCAGTCGACCCGGCGACTGCGTCGGCCTTGAAGGCGGCCTTCGAAAGATTCGACAAGGATGGATGGCTGGCGGTCGCCGTGCTGACGGGTGCGGGTGACCATTTCTGTGCGGGCTTCGACCTGAAAGCTCTCGCCACCGGCTCTCCGAACCCATCGCCCAAGGCAACCGACGGACCGATGGGGCCCACGCGGATGGTCCTCAGCAAGCCGGTGATCGCCGCGATCGAGGGCTACGCCGTGGCCGGCGGGCTCGAGCTGGCGCTCTGGTGCGACCTTCGCGTCGCCGCCAGCAACGCGACGTTTGGCGTGTTCAACCGGCGTTTCGGCGTGCCGCTGATCGACATGGGAACGATCCGCCTGCCGCGCATGATCGGTCAGGGCCGAGCGCTCGACCTCATCCTCACCGGCCGCCCGGTACCCGCGATCGAGGCCTTGCAGATCGGCCTGGTCGAGCGACTCGTCGAACCGGGCCGCGCGCTCGAGCATGCACAGGCGCTGGCGCATCAGATCGCCGAGCTACCCCAGGGTGCACTGCGCGCAGATCGCCGCAATGTGCTGACCCAATGGTCGCTCAGCCTCGATGAGGCGGCACTGGCTGAGTATCGGGGTGGGCTGGAGGTGCTGAAGTCGGGCGAGGCGAGACAGGGAGCGAGTCGCTTCGTGGACGGCGCGGGACGCCATGGGGAGTGACGGACAGAAGCACCAGGGCGGCCACCTCGCAAACGATCACGGGTAGGGGTCCCAAGATGGGCAGGCCTTCGGCGGCGACGACGGTGGCAAGCGTGAATCCGATCGTCCATCCGCGTGGCGCGGTGCGCAGGTAGAGCCAGGCGGCGAGCCCGAGCATCATCAGGTCGTCGAGGTGCAGGTAGGGGCTGGCGAGCAATCCTCCAACGAGCGCCGGGATGAAGATCCACTCATGCCCCTGGTGGCGCCACCGGTACGCCAGAAACAGGGCCCAGAGGCCGATCGCGGACTGGACCACGCGCGTAACGAGAAGACTGCCGATCAGCGGCGCGAGCGTCAGCTCACGGTTGACCGGAACGCCCGCGGCGAAGCTGAGCCTGGCTTCGTAGGCGGCGATTCCGCCGGGGCCGAGGGCAAACGCGGACGCGAGACCGAGCACGCCGAGCGCGACCACACTGCCCCAGAAAGCCCGTGTGCGTCCGCTCACGAGCAGCGCGGCCGGCACGAGGAACGCGAGCTGAGGCTTGAGGACGAGGGCGCCGAGCGCGACCCCCGCCCAGAACGGGTAGCCCGCGCTCAGCAAGACGTAGCAGCCCGCGACTCCGAGAGCCACAAAGAGGCCGGGCTGGCCGAGCTGGAGTCCGTAGATGACCGGAAGCCACCCGATCGCCGCCGCCAGGTGAACGAGCCGCCACCCTCCACGGCCGGGAGAGGCGAAGCGCCACGTCAGGGCGAGGGCGATGAGGAGCAGCGCGCTCCAGGCCCAGTAGGCGGCGGTGTAAGGGAGCAGCGTCAGTGGAAGCGCGGACCAGGCCACCGGGGGCGGGCTGATGTAGCGGGCGAGCTCCGCGATCGTAATGCCCGAACCCATCGCGTTGAGCTCTATCTGCTGAACATGGAGGTCATAGATCGACGCCCAGCCGTGGGCGAGCCCGATCCGTGCCGCCGCATAGTAAAAGGTGAAGTCGTTGTGGAATCTGTCTCCGGCATAGGCGAGGGCCCACTGGTAGAGGTCGAAGGCTGCGAACAGGCCCGCAGTCACGGCGCCGGCGGCCATACCGAGGTTGCGCCATCGCTGCTCGAGGGAGCCGGTCATGCATCCCGGATGCTATAGGCCGCTACCTTGTAGCGGTGCCGACTCCGCAATTCGAGCCGCGGGTGCTCGACCTGGAAGATGGGAGCAAGGTTCACATCCGGCCGATCGCACCAGAGGACGAGTCGCTGCTGCACGAGGCGGTCGCGGCGATGTCGGAGCGCAGCGTCTACTTCAGGTTCTTCTCGCCGCTGAAGAGGCTGCCCGACGCGCTCGCGCACCGGCTGGCCGTGGTCGACCACAACAATCGTTTCGCGCTGGTCGCGACCACTCACAATCCGACAGCAAAGGAGCGCATTCTCGGCGTGGCGCGGTACGACCGGGTGCCCGGCACCGACGTGGCCGAGGTCGCGGTGGCGGTGGTGGACGAATTTCAGCATCGAGGCCTCGGTGGAGCGCTGCTCGCGATCCTCGCGCGGGCGGCGCGCGAGCACGGTATCAAGACCTTCACCCTGATCGTCCTTCCTGAGAACCAGCAGATGCTCGGGCTGCTCCGAAAGATGGGCTGGATCCACCATGCGAAGCTGAGTGGCGGCGTCTACGACATCACTTTCGATTTGCCGGAGCTGACATGAGCCGGTCGGAGGTCTTCGCGGGTCCGCTTGGCGACGTCGATTCGCGGGAATTCCGCGCGGCCGCCCATCGCGCCGTGGAGTGGGCGGGCGACTATCTCGACACGATCCGAGAGCGACCCGTCATGTCCCAGGTCTCGCCAGGGGACATTCGCCGCAGCCTGCCCGCGATACCGCCCAAACATGGCGAGGCGCTGGATGTCATTTTCGAGGACTTCGAGCGCCTCGTGCTGCCGGGGATCACGCACTGGAACCACCCGCGATTTTTCGGATATTTCGGG
>Ga0066793_10001108_pt1 | contig 11843 bp, 9 predicted proteins | sample PersoiDNA2013189_FD_83876 | JGI IMG/M metagenome (GOLD analysis project Ga0066793, IMG submission 83876) | Permafrost soil microbial communities from the Arctic, to analyse light accelerated degradation of dissolved organic matter (DOM) -... | ecosystem: Environmental > Terrestrial > Soil >...
ATCTTGAAAATAAAGAATTGACTGAACAAGAGCAATTCAGAAAATCACATTTGAAGGCAGATTGACAATGGAGACGGATCGTCATCTGCCTCCATGAAATTGCCCTCAGGCAAATTTCCCGGCGTCTCTAGTTGGTGAAATCTTCAGACTTTCAGCAATTTCATTAATTCATCCAGTTTCGGAGAAAGGATTATTTCGGTCCTGCGGTTTTTGGCTCTTCCATCAGCTGAATCATTATCTGCTTTAGGAAAATATTCGCCTTTACCCGATGCGGTCATGCGGGTTGGTACAATTTTATAGTCGTTGGCAAGTATCCTAACAATTGATGTGGCTCTTGCAACACTTAAATCCCAGTTATCTTTATAAACAGATGTTTTTATTGGCACATTATCAGTATGCCCTTCAACAAGAATGTCAATGTCAGGATTTTTATCCAGAACTCCTGCCAGCAGTTTCAGGGCATCTTTCCCTTTATCTTCCACAGCGGAACTTCCTGAATTGAATAAGAGTTTATCTGACATTGAAACGTATACTTTACCATTTTTAATTTCTACGGATAACTCATCAGGATTAAATCCTAGAAGAGCATTTCTTAAGATGCTGTTTAACCTGCTGGTGATGGAATCCTGCTTTGCAATTATCTGTTTCATCTCATCAAGTGTCCTCTCTCTTTCGGAAAGCAATTTTTCCTTGGCATCCAGGTCTTCTGATTTTGCAGCGAGAGCTTTACTTAATTTGTCGGTTTGTGAAAGACTCTGATTGATTAAAGTATTATACTTATCCTGCAAATCTTTGTACTGGGTTGAAAGATTATTGTATTGATCAGTTAGTTCCTTGTTTTTGTTTGTCTGATCCGCAAGATTAGTCTTCAAACCGCCATTTTCTTTCACTTTTGATGCCAGATCAGAACATAATTTATCTCTTTCATTCACAACTGTTTTCAGTCTTTTCCCCCAGGTTATAGGTTGCTTCAGAGGCTTTGGGTCGTTGCACTTATAAACTGCAGCACAAGAATTCAGTAAGAGTATAAGTGCTACCGGGATTAATACAGAAAAGATCTTTTTCATTGGTATATGTTTTAATTCTCAATAAATCTATTACAATCTTATTCAGAATAAGTTCAGACTATTATGAATGTGATTGGATTTCAAATGTTCTAAGAAAATACCTGCATAAACCGATAACTTAATATCCGGAGGATTCAGACTTAGCTTTTTGCAATTGGTTTTCGGGTTTGATCCATTTCAAGTTTCTCAGCAATTGTAAACTCTTTCCCGCACATGGTGCATATCCAATTTATCAGAAAGGCTCCTGAATAATATTCTTTTTCCAGGAGTGAATGATCACATGGTTTTTTCCCCCAGGCATCCTTTACTTTTTGTGCAGCATAGTATTCCATTTACTTTATCCTCCTATCCAGTTAGTGAATTATATTAAGAAATAGATTAAAGTTCTCTTCAGCATAATCGGAATTGATCCCTATCCTTTTTTGTGCCTCATCTGCGAGTTGGGATGAAGTTCGCGGGGCCAGCATTCCACTTTGCATCATTTCTTTTACCACAGATTATGTACTTCCTTCTTAATGTATTGATTATAAATATTATTCATAGCTAATATCTGTTCAGAGGACAAATCTGGCATATCATAAACGGATAAATTTGAAAGGACGTGATCGACTTTCGATGCTCCGGGAATAATACAACTCACATCTTCAAAGCTGAGGATCCACTTCAATGCTACAGGAGCCAGGTTTTTCGTACCGGGGAATAGGGATTTCAATTCATCCACGGCTTTTAAGCCCAATTCGTAATCAATTCCCGAAAATGTTTCGCCTTTATCGAATACCTCTCCCTTTCGGTTAAAATTCCGGTGATCATTAGTTTCGAAAACTGTAGTAGAATGGTATAAACCGGTCAGAAGACCACTGGCCAGCGGTACTCTTACAATTATACCAATATTTCGTCTTTTAGCTTCCCCGAAAAACAATTCTGCCGGTCGCTGACGGAAAAGGTTAAATATAATCTGAACCGTGCAGACATTAGGGTATTCAATAGCCTTCAGGGCTTCCTCGACTTTCTCCACGCTTACACCCATGTTCAGGACTTTGCCCTGTTCTTTCAGACGGTCAAATATCTCAAATATCTCAGGCCGGTAATATACTTCGTTAGGCGGGCAGTGCAATTGGACAAGATCGAGTGTTTCCAGACCAGTTCGTCTTAAACTATCCTCTATATATTTTTGCAGGATTATGGGCTGATATCCTGCATTAACATGAGGATTTATCTGGCGGCCGCATTTTGTAGCAACATAAACCCGTTCCGAACGTGAGCGGACAACCTTACCAACTGCAGTTTCACTCAGACCATTGCTATATACATCAGCAGTATCAATAAAATTAACCCCATTATCGAGAGCCTTGTTTATAACCTGGATTGCGCTTTTTTCATTAAAGGGAGAGCCCCATTTACCTCCAACCTGCCAGGTTCCCAGTGAGACTTCAGAAACCTTAAAACCGGTTTTTCCTAATTTTCGGTATTCCATTTTTAAACTATTAAATACTATTCAAAAATCGCGCAATACGGGGGTTTCGAACTCCCCTCAATTCTTAAATTATCTATTCTTTCTCCGGTTAAACAATCCTTTTAATGTCGACCATAAATTTTTATGTCCTGGAGAGTCTCTCTGGTCTCCTATAAGAGATGCATAAGGCTGTAAACCTTCAACATTTTCAAAAACTATCTTAAGTATTCCCGATAAAGGCAGGAATAATATAATGCCGGCTATACCCCAGACTACACCACCCAGGATCAGAACAAAAATGGTAAAGAATGGGCTAATGTTTACACTGCCTCCGACTACATATGGTTCAATAAAATAATGATCGATAACATTAACAAGTAAAATAATAATAATAACCCAGATCGATTGGTTAAAGGATCCATCTATAATTGACATAAAAAAAGGGACCAATCCTCCAATTAAAGCTCCTACATATGGTATAATGGTCATAATAGCAACAATAAGTGAAAGTACGACAGCATTTTTCAGGCCAATAACCCAAAACCCGATAAGGAAAAGAATGCCCATAATGAAGGCAGCAACGAGTCTTCCTGTCAGGTATTGCTGGGCTACTCTACTGATTCTGTCTATCATTTCTTTTGCTTCATTCCTTTTCTCTTCCTTGTAAAGCATTACAACAAAATTTTCATATTTATTCCTTTGCATTAAAAAAAGAAAAATAAATACCATAACCAGAAATAAGCTTCCGATAAAGGTAACGGTGTTTTTTACCACATTGGTAAGAAAACTTCCTGCATTATTAAATACATCCGAAGCGTGAACTCTTAGTTGTTCAGTACTTACACCCAGGCTTTCATTAATCCACGCCTGTATATCCAATTTTACTTCCTCGTATCGTATTAAGATTACCGGAAGTTCCTTTCCTATATTACCAATCTGGGCGGAAAGGAGTATTATTACTCCTGAAAATAAGGCTACAATGATCAGTACGGATAATAAAGACGAAAAAACTCTAGAGACCCGGTGATTTTCAAATTTGTTTGATACAGGTGTCATTAGCATTGCTAATAAACCGGCGAAGCTGATCAGCTTGAAAAATTCTCTGCCAAAATATAAGACAATGCTCATTAAAATTGCGAAAAGCAATATTTTATTAATTCGGGCCAGTCCGGGATGTGGTAACATAAATTAAATTAAGTGATGCAATTTACAAAGAATAGTTAAAACTCTTCAATTTCAACTATAAAACAAGAAGTTACAGTGAAAGGTTTTAAAACATTCGAAGATTCGTTAAACATGTCGTGTTTATCGTTCATCAATTTGGCTACAGAATATTCTCATCGCAACAGGAGATAATGGATAGCTTATTGCCTGCATCAGCGAGTGGGCTGTAAAAAGTAAGTCGTAAAGCAAAACGAGTAACGAGAAACTAATAACAATTAACGAAAAACTATTTCCATCTGTAGACTGTTTAATAGAAAAAGTTAACATCATTTTTAGTGATCAATTTCTTTTCTGTTAAAGTTAATCCGACGATCTTCCCGCAAAGCGAGAGTCATAGATTGTTTGTTCTTATAATATTCTCCGGTCTGTTCCTGACCCTACCCATCCGGAACTCAATTGCCCAGGATAATACACTGTACCTGATGCCTGATATCCCCCAGGCGAACCAGTTAAATCCTGCATTGATGAAACTCTGCAGAATATATGTGGAGCTTCCTGTAATCTCTTCAGTTAAGGTGAATATCCGCAATACAGGATTTGGCTACCATGACGTTTTGGAGAGAGGCACAGGGGCTCAATCAAATACTTACTTCGTAAACATATCAAATCTGGATAAAAAATTAAAAGGAATTAATTTTTCCCAGATAGAAACTGATATTGATCTCCTGGGATTTGGTTTTGGATTTAAGGATTGGTATTTCACCTTCGGAATTTCCAATCATACAGATCTGCTTCTTACCTACCCTCATGATGCTATCTTATTAAGAGATGAGAACCTGCAGGCAGTTAACAATAGCGGGACTCCAATAACCCTGACTCATCTCGGAACCGAAATCACTCTCTGGAACTCAATCGGTATAAGCGCCGCCACGGAAATAAGAGATGGCCTGAAGGTTGGTCTGAGATTGAAATACCTGCAAGGGATGGCAAATGCTGTTTCGCGGAGTTCAGAGCTCTTTCTTAACTCTGCCTCAAACCCTGTCACCCTTGAGGCCAACATGAAATATCGTATAAATGCTTCATTTCCTGTTAATGTAGGATATGCCCCAAATGGTCTGGTGAACAGTCTTAATTTCGATAATGCACTCAATAATATCGCCAGTGATTTTATTTTCAATGGAAACCGCGGAGTTGCAATTGATGCAGGCTTTGTTTATGATCCCGATGAAATAACCGAGCTGTCAGGGAGTATTACTGACCTTGGATTTATTCGCTGGAAGAAGAATACAAATATTTTCACTGCAACCGGTAAATATTTTTTCAATGGAACTGATCTTGCTAACCTTCAGGCAAATCCTGGAGCCATTGATCTTGTTGGAGCATTAAAAGATTCAATCTCAGGGGCATTCAGAAGCTCAACTAAAAACTACCTCACTCTTACTCCGGTAAAGATCTTTGGAGGAATTACCCGATTAATTTTGCCGGGACTGAGAGCCGGAGCGATGACCAGAATTGAAATTTATAATCTGCATGTTATGCCATCATTGTCGCTTTCAATGAATTATACCCCAATCCCTTCAGTTTCAGCTTCATTGAGTTACACAATTATGAACAATAAATTCAACCAGGTAGGCGCAGGTATTGCTCTCGGTCACAGGGGAGCACAATTCTACCTTATTACCGATAATATCATTTTAAGATTTACGAAAGATATCCAATCTCCCCTATTCTGGCCTTACAATGCACGAATGGTAAGCCTTCGATTTGGAATCAATCTGTTGTTTGGATGTAATCAGAAAGATAATAAATATCATCCGAAGAACAGACGGGATTCGTGTCCTGCATATTGGTGAAAGACTCATTCATAGCTTAAACCTGTCGAAACACTCTGATTGTTTTACCCATCATCTGGGGCCATTCTGCTAGTATCAATTTGCTTACATAAAGCGTTACTCCGGAAAACAGTTCACGGTTACAGCCCATAACTTTAAACGATTTCGTTTTACCTTTCATTTTAATGGTAATTTCGCTGCCAACTGTAACGTCGGGATTTTTCGCTCCTGACCAAATTACGTTTCAATTCTGGAGAACTCAGAAGCCATGCCCCCAAGTTCTGACGAAATGGCCTGTTACTGAGTTTCAGAATCTTTTGGTCAGTAATACCTGCCTATATATTTATTGTCGACTATAAGCTTTTTCATTTGTTGCGGGTCGATGGTATCCTGCTTTTTATAAACGATTTTCCCTCCGGGCTCGATAAGCATGGTAAATGGCAAACCTCCCTGCCATTCCGGATCAACAGCTTCAATCATCTGATACACATCATCCTTATTAAAGATATAATTCTTATTTGAAGACTGTTGTAATTTCAGGAAACTGAGGACTTCCTGCGTTTTCTCCTTTTTATCTGCACTGATAGTAATAAGCTCAAATTTTCGTCCGCGGTACATTCTGTCAATGATAACAAGATCAGGAAATTCTGAAACGCAGGGACCACACCATGTGGCCCAGATATTTATTAACCTCAGCTTACCAGACGAGCTGTTTTTTACCAGTTCCTTAATCCCGTTTACATCAATCTCCCCGAGCGTTACAGGCAATGCAGCCCATTCCTTATACAACTTCTGGGTATATTCGTTTTTCCACGACCATTTAATGGAACATCCAAACACTTTGGTTACAGGGGATGCAACGGTTTTACCCGCAATTACCGCTTCGATTGCATTTCTTAAATCTTCGCCATTACCGGTACCTGGCTTTTCTGATCCGTCAACACGCCCTGCATAACGTAAAATACGGTTTTTATCAAAGACAAAGCAATGCGGTGTTGAAACGGGACCATATGCCAGTGCACATTTCTGTTTATCACCATCATATAGGTAAGGGAAAGTAAATCCTTTAGTTTTTGCACGCAGCTTCATCTCTTCAAAACTGTCGCCCATATCGGTATAGCCTAATTCTGAATAGTTCAGAGCTTCTGTGGAATTAGGTGAAATCATAACAAGAGCAACACCTTTTGGTCTGTAATTTTTTTCAATTGCGATTATACGGTCTTCATAAGCCTGGGCAGTCGGACAATGATTGCAGCTGAAAATGATTACAAGTACAGGTGCTTTCTCAAAACTTTTCAGACTATATGATTTATCGTCGACTCCGGGAAGGCTGAAATCAGGTGCTTTTGATCCGATCAGAAGAGTTTGAGGTTCTGGATGGCTTGCCTGGGAATACCCGTTGCATTCATATAAGAGGAATAACAGGAAAAGGGATAGTTTTAATGATTTCTTCATGATTTCCAGCTTAATAAAGTTTATTATATCCAAATATAATTCCTTTTTACCAAATTGAAAAACCCATAATGATCGCAGAACTGCCAGACTGAGGCATAAAGGCCTCGGGGGGTTGTAAAGAATCAGGAATTACGAATGTTGTCATGATAAAGTGTGCAGGGTTTAGTGTTTAGTATTTTGCTGGTTGCATATTTTCAATTTCTGGTTCAAATAAAGTGTAAATTTGATACAAAACTCAGAAATAAAACATTCCGGTCTTTTTAACAGCTTTGATTAAAAAAGTCACCGGGTGATGCATTTTAAATTTAATAAAATTAAATAGACGAAAGATATAAATGAAAACGATCCCAATTCTCTCTTTATTAATCATTTTTGCCGGATGTGTCCGGGAAAATAAACCTGCATATGGAAAAGTTAACACCGGTTATGAGTCTTCAAAAACCGGTATAATACAGGAACCGGTTGTTAAATACGATACGATTGCAGTTTCAGTTGTTAATCCTGTTGTCGGGGAAAGGAAAATTACTGTCGGAGGCACAAATGCCGAAATACATGGTTATACTTCAGAAGCGATCCAGACGGCAATCGATGCTTTACGTAATACATGCAAAAGCGGTACCATTATACTTTTACCCGGAAATTATGATATCACTGCTCCTGTAAGGCTATATGACAATATGTCGTTGGTGGGATCGGGTGCAAATACTGTACTGAGGAAATGTAAAGGTTTCAGGTCGTCCTTTTCTCTGGATGCTGACTACGGTGAACTGCAGATCACTGTGGCCGATGCCTCGGGTTTCAAACCGGGAATGGGGGTGGCAATTTACGATGAAACCCAGCGTTCGGGATGGGACCTCACAACAGCAAGGATTACCCAAATAAAAGATAACGTAATATATATAGACAATTACCTGGTACGGGATTACCATGCCGACAAAAAAGGTACCTTATCTAACAGTTGTTCAGTGATCTCCGCAGTTGATGTAAATAATGTCAGGATTGCGAATCTCACAGTTGATGGGAGCAGGGAAAGTAATGATATGATTGATGGCTGCCGTGCCGGAGGTATATACCTTCACAAAGTTCATAAGGCAGTAGTTGAAAATGTAACCGTTAAGAACTTTAATTGTGATGGAATCAGCTGGCAAATCACTGAATATGTCACTGTGCGCAACTGTGAAGTTTATGGTTGCGCCAACAGCGGTCTGCACCCCGGAACCGGATCTCCTTTCACGCTTGTTGAAGGGAACAATAGTTATAATAATGATGGCTACGGACTTTTCGTATGCTGGCGCGTTAAGAATGGTATTGTCAGAAATAACAGCTTTCATAACAATGGCATCAATGGAATATGTACAGGTCATAAGGATATTGATATGCTGTATGCCGGTAATCATATATTTGAAAATGGATCGGATGGAATTCAACTTCGCGGTGAGTTAGCAATGAATGCGCCTCACAGAAGCATCTTTAAACAGAACCTGATTGAAAATAACGGTATGAAAGAAAATGGATATGGAATATCCGTGAATTGCAAGGCAGAGGGTGTCGTTTTAGAAGATAATATCATCCGTAATACCGGAAACGGGAAACAGGCAGCTGCTGTACGGTTGACTGCAAATAGCCTGCCTGTCGAACTGAAAAACAATAAAATCAGCAGGCACGCTAACGGAGAGATTGTAAAATGGACCAAGTAATGAGGATTAAGCCATTCCACTACTCTTTATCATCTTTACTAATATCAAGTCGTGGTTTCGCTCATCACTTATCAAATCTCTTTTTTTATATCCTATCGATTCGTATAGCTTAATATTTTTAACACTCCTGCAACCTGTAGCAAGAAGATATAGTTTTGTTTTTGGAAATGCCCTTTCGATCTCAGTCATTAATTTTCTGCCTATTCCCCTGTTTTGAAATTCCGGGGCAACCATTAACCTGCCAATCCAGCAAAATTCACCAGTTTCTCTAGCCTTGACACTACCCACTATTTCATTTTGGTATTCCGCTTTTAAAAATAAATAATTCTTAAAATCTTCTTCCAATGAATTAAGCGTCTGGGTTAATGGCTCAAGATTAAAATCATTATATAATTCCGCTTCTGAAATGAATGCAGCCCTCTGGAGCTTTAAAATTTCAGTTGAATCACTTACTGTGGCTTCTGATATTTTAATGTTTTGAATCATACAATATCATTCCGATTCGGTTAGAAAAGAAAAATATTAAATAATATCAATATGATAAAAGACCCGTAAGTGATATCTTCACCCTAATAAATTACGATTTAAAAATCATTTTTCCCACAATGAACTATCAGTTATGAGCCTTGAGATGACAGGCGCTCATACTGAATTGTCTTGCCATCCATCTGTCTTACTCCCTTTATTGACTTGTAATGATGACCGTTACCCTCGTGCTTAGCCTGGTTGCTGTGAGGTTGTAGATTGTTAAGTGTTTTTTATAAATCAAATCTGAATTGAATAAGGAATCCACTACCTGTTACATAAGGATTATTCCTGTAGGTAAACCGTTTTACAAAGTCAACCCTGAATATTCTCAGAATATTTGAAACTCCGATACCTGCCTCAACATATGGTTGACTTTTAAGTGTATAAGTCACTGGTAAACCACTTATGTCAGTTGGAAATTTGAACAGACCATTCTGATAATCAGGATTATTACTATTACCAAGACCTCCGTATAAAGCCTTGCAGGTCAGCAATTCCCTTAGTTTGAGCTTTTTTACCAGAGGAACTTTATTTAAAATAAATCCGTTAAAACAATACTCGAAGTTAATCGAAGCATATTGATCACCAACGAATTCGAGAAAATTCATCATGCTGTAAGAATTTTTCTGATATGAATATGTCTGATTTGCCCTGTGTATAAACAAGAGAGGGTAAGGGACCTTTCCGATTATTTTGCCCGCTTCAAATGTAATATCCCCATATCCCAAAATTGAAGCATAAAATCTTTTGCTTACACTCATCTGAAGCCGCAAATAATTATAATCGTTATTTATTGATTTTGATCCAACTGCACAATTTAATTGAAGAACCGGGTATTTGTTACGAACTGGATATCTATATAATTTCCCCTGGTAAAATGTTTCATTGGGAGCGTAACGCAGATTAAGATAAAACTCAGAGATATTTATATTGTTGACTTCATTTGTCAATGACAAATAATTATCGGCATTGAAATGCAGATTACCAAATGCCGATTGCCTGGAATAGGTAAACCCGGCCAGGTAAGAAAAATGATTTTCAAATTCATTAAGGAATTCGGTTTTAAAAGTTCGGTTTAAAAAGAATTTATCATTTACTCCTCTTTGTAAGGATAAAAATATATTATCATACTCAGATAATTGGAGTTCCTGACCCGGAATTCTGACCTCTCTCTGGTAACTTATCCTTATTGATGTAACAGGAAATACGTAAATTGTCCTTGGTGTTAATGAATAAGTAAAACCTAAATTATACTTGAACATTCTGTCAGTCAGGCCGTATGCAACATAACTATCAATATTAAATTTTTTACTGAATTCTGGTGTTGTTCTCCCCCCGCACCTGAATCTGGATCCTTCCACGGGATTATAGCTGTAAAAACTATCGAAAGGTCCTATTTCTACTTTATTCAGATTCAGAAAATCGGTAGTTATTAACAAAATTGTCTTCATCCTCCTTTGAAATGCGGGAATATTTTTTATGCTATCAATCGTTGAATAAATTTTGCTTTCTGATTTGGTAAGAGGTACATATCTTTTTGATTCCCAAAATTCTGCTCCATTTGCAGATTGTTCGAGTTTCTCAACCTTCTCCGGACCTCTGAAGACTTTATTATCAATAGGGTCATTGATTTTATAATCCTTATAAGTAATAATACGCTGACCATACAAACCCATTGAGTTTTTAGCAATACCAAAATCAATTGAGATTTCGTCTTTTGAAAGCAACCAGGTCTTTTGTCCGAACTGTTCAAAATCCTGCGTGATAGTGATATCCTGTACCCAATCAACATTTATATTCTTATTTAACCCCATGTCGATCTTCCTCACAGCAAAACTACCGTCAAGAGTTATGTAGAGATAACCATGGAAAAGATAATCAGATTTGTTTCGTGGTTCAAAAAACAACCTGATACATTTAATATCACCTTCGGACAATGTATCTACAATATAATATTTGTAAAAAACACGAGCAATGTTAGCAATCGGACTTACGAACTTGTTCGTCAGGAACAAAATTTCATTGTCATAAATCTTAATATTCTGATATAAATAATCAAGATGTGCAGAAATGCCCTTATTGTCAAGATATTCATCAATATTTGTTGTTTTCTCGTCGCGGACTATCTCTTTTGTTGCTTCAGGATTTTTTCTGTAATAATGATCAGATATTGCTTCTTTTATATAAAGAGGAAGAACATTATTACCTATTCGTTTTGTTGTATCTATGTTTTCAAAGACAAACCCGAATTTTCCAAACAGGTTTCCCTTTTTGAACTTTTCAGTTATGTTGCTTAAAGCAAACTGTAATTTTTCATACTTTTTGTATGCGAGGTAATCGTATTTTTCTTCCCGGTTTGCATCTTTATTCTTAATTACTTTTTCAATAAGATCGACTGCAGGATTATTTTTGTTTTTGTAGCTCGTTTTTCCACGGTTTACTATCACTTCATTGAGAGCAATTGCAGATAATTTTAATCTTATATCGATTGTCTGTTTAGCACCTTTTGAAATACTCCGGGATTCGGTTTCGTAACCTATAAATGAAAAGAGAATGGTGTCTGATTTAACTGATGTCTCAATACTATACTTCCCGTCCTTATCAGTTATAGTTCCAACGGTTGTCTTAGCCAGAATAACTGATGTAC
>Ga0066793_10001110_pt1 | contig 11841 bp, 10 predicted proteins | sample PersoiDNA2013189_FD_83876 | JGI IMG/M metagenome (GOLD analysis project Ga0066793, IMG submission 83876) | Permafrost soil microbial communities from the Arctic, to analyse light accelerated degradation of dissolved organic matter (DOM) -... | ecosystem: Environmental > Terrestrial > Soil >...
ACGATCGAGCACAACACGGTGTTCAACCCCAACGGGCAGACCGACGCGATCAGCCTGTTCGAGGACTTCGGCGTCGAAGCCAACGTGCTCATCACCGGCAACCTGGTGGCCGGCGGCGGTTACGCCATCTACGGCGGCCAGAACGACGGCGGCCCGCAGGCCTACAACATCCGCATCACGAACAACCGGTTCAGCACCATTTACTACGCCCAGTCCGGCGCCTTCGGCTACATAACCGCGTTCGATCCGGGCGCGCCCGGCAACGTCTGGTCAGGCAACATCTGGGACACCACCGGCGCGATAGTCGGACCGTGACGAGCCGGCCCCGTGACTAGCCGGCCCCGTGACTAGCCAGCGAGGACGTCAGCGTAGATCGCCTCAAGCTGCGCGACCTTGCTGTCCCACAGCGCGACCTCAGCTACCCGCCGTCGCGCACCCTCGCCGAGCGAGCCGCGAAGTGCTGGGTCCGCCGCCAGCCGGCTGATCGCGGCGGCCAGGTCGCGGGCGTACTCATCCGGCGAGACCGGATGCAGCCTGATCCCGCAGGATTCGTCGACCACGTTTCCCGGGCCGCCGATATCGCTGACGATCAGTGGCAGGCTGTGCGCCATCGCCTCGAACACGACGTTCCCGCCCGGCTCGCGGTAACTGGGGAAGACAAAGATGTCCGCCGCCCGGTAGAAGCCGGCGACCTGCTCGCGTGGCAGCCAGCCGTGGAACCGTACCCGGTCGCCCAGCCCGAGGTCGGCGGTGAGCGCCTCGCAGGCGGCCCGGTCGGAGCCATCGCCGACGACGTCGAGGACAACCGACTGCTCGGGCACCAGGCCGAGGGCGCGAATCGCGTCCCTGGCGCCCTTCGTGCGCACGAGCCGGCCGACAAAAAGCAGCCGGACGGGATCCCCGGCCCGCCCGGCCCGGTCGGCCGGCGCGGCGAGTTCGTCAATCCCGGTCTCGCTCATGACCTCGAATCGCATCAGCGGAATACCGGACAGGAAGTCCTTGACGTAAGGGGCGATCCCGAGGACACAACTTGCCTGCTCGTAGGTCCGGCGCAGCGGCCGGTCATGGTGGATCCGCAGGCTGTCGACGCGGCGCAGTCCCACGTACCACGGCGCGGTGCCCTCTTCCGCCGCGAAGGCCGGCGGGGACTGGAGGCTCCCCCCGACCGGCCCCATGATGAACGGGATGCCGAGCCCAGCGGCCGGGCACGGGTACCGCATCGCGACAGGAACCGGCTGGTGGGCGAGGTCGAACCGCTCCCCGCGGGCCATTGCCTCGCGGATCCACCGGCGGGCCCGGAGATAGAAAGGCAGATAGCCAGGCTTCATCATGCTGTTGAGGCGCTCGGCCCGGCCCAGGCCCCGCGGCTCAGCCCACTCGACCACGCGAGCGGCAGGAAGCTGCTCCGACGCCGGGCGGCTGCCCTGCTTGTGATAGGTCAGCAGGGTCACCTCGTGGCGGTCAGCCAGGAGGCTCACCCACTGATAACCGACCCACGCCTCGCCGACGTCGTCGCGATCGCACGTCGGCGCGATCAGGAGCAGCTTGAGCACCAGCCAACGGTATCCGTTACGCACTGTGCATTATCAAAGGTCGCGTTATTCAAATGATCTACCAAGGCTCGCTGCGCCTCGACCTGCGCACCGACCGCTCGCACGGGCCTAGCGGCCCGTGGTCGCTGGCCGGTTTTGAATAACGCTCACTGGTCCGGAGCGCCTGATAGCCGGCCTTCATCGCCTCTATGATCACATTTGTGCGTCCGGACCTGGCTGTTGTCATCGTGACCTACAACAGCTCTCACGACATCGGGGATCTCCTCGACTCCCTGCCCGCCGCCCTCGATGGGCTCGCCGCGGATGTGGTCGTGGTCGACAACGGGTCGGCCGACGGGACCGCTGAGCTGGTCGCGGCCCGGGGTGACTGCCGCGTCGTCCGGTCGGCCAACGTTGGCTACGCCGGAGGCATCAACCGGGGGGTACGCGAAGCCGCGCCCGCGGACGCGATCCTCATCCTCAACCCGGACGCGCGGCTCTCCGAGCATGCGGTGCCGCCGCTCCTCGAGGCGCTGCGCGAGCCCCGCACCGGGATCGTGGTGCCCCAGCTGCGGTCCGCAGACGGGGCACTCGAGCCCTCGTTGCGGCGCGAGCCCACGCTGCTGCGTGCCCTGGGCCTGGAGAAGACGGGGATGGCCGCGCTCTCCGAGCGTGTTGGCGACGCGGCGCAGTACAGCCATCCGCACCTGGTGGACTGGGCGCAGGGCGCCGCGGTCCTCATGTCCCGGGAGTGCTTCGAGGCCCTGAAGGGCTGGGATGAATCGTATTTCCTCTACTCGGAGGAGACGGACCTGTCGCTACGGGCCCGTGATCTCGGCATGCTCACCCGCTACGAACCGCGGTCGATCGTCGTCCACACGGGTGGCGGGTCGGGCCGTAACGACACGACTCATGCCATGCAGATCGTCAACCGGGTGCGCCTGTACCGGCGCCGCAACGGCGTGCTCGCGTCCTGGTGCTACTTCTGGCTCGCCATCGCCAGCGAGATGACCTGGGTGGCGCGCGGGCACCCGCAGTCCCGGTTCGCCATCGCGGCCCTGCTGAGGCCGTCGCTGCGGCCGGCGGAACTCGGCTGCTCGGACCGGCTGCTACCCCGCTGACCGGCGGCTTCCGGCAGCGGAGGGGCCGCCGGGCGGCGGGCGGACGCGGAGCTGGACGGGCCCGCGTATCCTGTCGTTTGCCCTGATAATCGCTCTTCGCGCAAGTAGTCTGGCTCTGATCCCCCCGTCCATCGCAGGGAGCACTGCGCCGTGACTGCACAGGTGATTGACCTTCCCGCGGAGCGAACCGGGCGCCGCGGGACCGACGCGGTCACGCTGCTCACCTTCTACGTGTTCCTGCTCATGGTCATACCGTCGCCGCTGGTCTTCTCCCCGCTCGGCGGGGCGGGCGGCCCGGACACGATATTCGCGGTGCTGCTCCTCTTTGCCTACCTGCTGACCCTGGTCACACCCCCCTTGGCGCTGGCCCGGGGGCGTCAGCCGATCCGGGTCGCCGCCGTGGTGCTCACCTGCGCGGTTCTCGCCACGTACATATCAGCCAACCGGCGCACATTGCCGTCCCTGGAGGGCAATGGCGCGGATCGCGGTCTCATCCTGATGCTTGGATGGCTGGGCGTCATGCTGGTGGCGGCGGATGGCATCCCGAGCATGGACCGGCTGAAGGTCCTGCTGCGCCGGATAGTCATGGGCGCGACGGCGATATCGGCGCTCGCCATCACGCAGTTCTTCACCGGGCTGAACGCCGCGCGGTACATCCAGATCCCCGGGCTGAGCGCCCAGACGCCCTTCACGGACCTGCTCACCCGCAATCAGCTCAACCGCCCATCCGCGACGGCCATCGACCCGATCGAACTTGCTGTCGTGCTCGCGATATGCCTGCCGATCGCCATCCACCAGGCCCGCTTCGCCCCGCCCGCCCTGCGCCGGCGCCGCTGGCTGCAGGTCGCGCTCATCGGGATAGCCCTGCCGATGACGGTGTCGCGGACGGCAATTCTCGCGATCATCGTGTCCGGTGCTGTCGTGCTGTCGGTCTGGCCGAGACGAGACCGGTGGGTTGCCTACGTGGTGGGACTCTTCGGGCTGGGCAGCTTGTTTATTACCAGCCACGGCCTGATCGGCGAGTTGTCCTCCCTGTTCACGCAAGTCGGATCGGACACCAGCAGCGCGTCGCGGACTAGCGCCTTCGGGTCAAGCATGCCGTTCATAGCCCAGCATCCATGGTTCGGCCGCGGTTTCGGCACCTTCCTGCCGGCCAGTTATTTCTTCACCGACGATCAGTATCTGCTGTCGCTTATCGAGATTGGCTTTGTGGGCCTCATCGCCCTGCTAGTGCTATTCACGACCGGGTGGATGACGGCCAGGAACGCCCGCCGCATGTCCAGCGATCCTGAGACTCGTCATCTCGCGCAGTGCATGGCGGCCTCGGCGGCAGTCCCTGCCGTGTCATTCGCGACGCTTGACGCCCTGTCCTTTGCCATGGCCGCGAGCCTTACCTTCCTGATCCTCGGCTGCGTCGGCGCCCTGTGGCGGCTGGCCCGGATGGAAGCGCTGGCCCCAGGCGGCGGATTGCCCCGGGAGGGCCGCGAACCGCCGCCATATAAGCCTGAACTGGCCTTCAGTGGTTTCGAGAAGGACGACACGGCGCCGATACCCGTTGTGCGAGACGCAGCGCCATCTGTGGCTGGCCGGTCCCGCTAACCTCCGCTGACCGCGCGCCGCCCATTCAGAAGACGTACAGAGGCTTGACATTCGCCGCCCGGCAAGTTTCCAGGATGCCCAGTCGTCAAGCGCCAAACGCTGAAATACTGCGTATTACTGGCGTCTGCCATGGAGGGTTCCTTTGCTTACCGTGCTCCAGTGCAGCACTCATCGCCTTGTGACCCAGCAGGTCATGACCGCCGCGGAGGCACCGTGAATCAGCCCCTGGTGCCTGTCCGCACCTCCTATTTCGGCGACTCCCGTGAGGACGCGAGCGTCCGTGGCCTGGAGGTTGTGCTCGCCCAGCCCGGCATTGATGTTGTGTCGGTTACCTGCGGCCGAGGCGACGAGAGTTATCAGGACGGCGCCATGCAGCGGGTCGCCCGCTCGGCCGGCGTTCCGGTCCTTAACCTGGCGGGCGTCCGGCGTGAAGTGGGCGCACCTGAACTCGCGATCTCTTTCTACAACCCGGTGATCTTCCCGCCCGACTTCATCGATCAGGTCCGGTGGGGTGTGCTCAACATCCACCCCGGCCCGCTGCCGGAGTACCGGGGATGCTGCGCCGTCGAGCACGCGCTGCTGGCCGGCGCGGCCGAGTTCGGCGCGACGTTGCACCTATGCGACCGCGAGATCGACACGGGGCCCATCGTCGACGAGGAACGGATACCCATCACGGCGGCCGATACGGCACGCACGCTGTGGTCCAAGGTGGACGATCTGTCGCTCCTCCTGCTGAAGCGGACCCTGCCTCGAGTGGTGGAAGCGGCACGCGATGGCCAGCGGGTTCCCGTCCGAGCCCAGGACGCGACGGGGGCACAGTATTTCAAGGCGGGCTTGCCGCGCGAGGGGCGCCTCGATGTGTCGGGGGGCTGGGACTCAGTGGTGCGGCAGGTCCGGGCTTACGATCACCGCCGATGGGAACCGGCGTTCCTCGAATGCGACGGTCACCGGATCCGCTTCCGGTACCAGGACGGGAACGTTGTCCTGGACCGGGTTGAAGCCTTCGACCAGTTAGACCGCCGTCCGCGCGTCAGTGCCGTGCCCCGGTCATCCGATGCCCGGTTCATCAGCGTGCCGGAGGGCTAGGCATGCTGATGGCCGGGGGCATCCTGATGATCAGGATGCCCCCGGCCATCCTCGCTGATCAGTAAGTGAACTCACGGCGGCGCGCGGCTTCCCGGCTGGACCGCCGGTCGGGCGTCCCGTTCGTGACATCACCCTCGCCAGTGGGCGGCACAGGCGGCACAGGTGCGGCACGCTCCCCGCCACGCTGCTGCTGCTCGACGTAGGGCCTGCCAGCGGGCACTGGCTCCGGCTCGTCGGCCGTGGGACGGTACCTCCGCCGGTGCGGCTGCTGATACGGCGACTGCTCGTCGTCCGGGGCGGGAGGCGGCGCGTACCCGGAAACCCGATCACCGCCACGCGTCTCACCGCGGCGCCGGCGGATCTCCGCGTCCAGGATCTGCGGGAGAGCGTAGGTAAGAACCAGGCCCAGGCCCACGATCAGCACGATAGTTCGTGCCTTCTTGCTGACCTCGAGCTTCGCGGTGGGGTGAAAGGAGATGACCATACTCGTGATCCGGTTGGTCGGGGTCAGGAACGACTGGAGCGCCGTGATCTTGGCCTGAACCTCGCTCGTGACGCCCTGCAGCGTGTTCTCGACCAGGGCCTGATTCTTGCCGGTGACCGTGATGTCCAGGATCGGCCCGGACGTGGTCGGGTCGTCCGCGACCGTGTAGGAGGCGGTGTAGCCGCGGCTGGCGAGAGCGGTGATGGTGGCCGGATCCATGACCTGACGCAGGACGATGTCACCGGCGATGTTCTCCGAGCCGCCGTAGCTCATGTACGGGTTGTTGCCGTTCAGCTTCGAGGCTTGCTGCGACGGCAACAGGACGACCATGGACTCCGTCTGGTAGGGCCCGGGCATCTTGACCCACGCCGCGACACCGGCCGCGAAGGTCAGGACTAGCAGAAAGCCAGCCAGGATCCACTGCCTGCGCAAGGCGCGCAGCGACGCCGTCAAGTCCATTTACTTACCCGCCCGCCTGTCGAGACCCGCCGCCTCCGGGCAGCCGATCCGCTGCCCGAGTGGCCTGATGCCCACCGTCATCCGACCGCGGCACCCGCTTCGTCCAAGGCGCAGCTAGTGCGGTCTGTCCCGGCAGTCTACCGACCGGGGCATGCACGATGCAGCACATTGGGCGGTTCGGCCCCGCCTTGACGTGATCTGGGCTCCGACGTGACTTTTACCAGCCATAGAACCACTGCGTGCCGCCATAGACTGTATCGTCTCCGGCAGGCGCCCGAGAAGTATGCCGGGCGGGGGTGACCTGAGCGCGCGGATTGGGACGGGAGGGGACTGCTCGTGAGCTTGCCCGAGATCGCAAGGCTCCTGCGGCGGCACTTCATCGCCGTCCTGGCCGTTCTCATCATCGCCGCTGGCGTCGCCTATGGTTTCAAGCACACCGCGCCGACATATACGGAGAACGGCACGCTGGTCTTCATCCCGCCCATATCCGGGGCCAAGCCCAATCCATTCGAGGCCGTCGGCGGCGCCCTCACCGAGGCCGCTGGCACCGTTGCCGCCCAGACCATGAGCCCGCAGGGCCAGCAGCAGATACTCAGGGCCGGCGGAACCGCCCAGATCGACGTGGAACTGCTCAACAGCTACAACCTGCAGTACCCGAACTTCAGCAACCCGTACTTGACGGTGAGCACGACGTCTAAGGACTTCCCCGCCGTCCACCAGACATTCACCGTGGTCACCACGTCGCTCACTCAGCAGTTCACGGCCTCGGAGGTGCGGGATGGCGTCGCGCCGAACAACCGCATTGCGATCCTGCTGGCCGGGGACACCGGGCCGCTCCTGGAGCAGGGGTCGTCGAAGCGGGCCCTCGCCGGGCTGATCATCCTCACCCTGATAGCCATCTTCGCGGTCGCGTCCTTCTTTGACCGGCATCCGATCCGGTTGCTCCCCTCCGCCCGGAGGCGGGCGGCTGAGCCGCGCCCCTCGCAGGTGCGTGCCGCCCGGATCCGGGCGGGTAATCCGGCTGCGCCGGACTACTGAGCCGGGGGTTCAGGCGGGGATCTCAGCAGCGGCGACCCCGTCAGGCGACGGGGGATGCGTCTCCCCGTCAGGCCGTTGGAGCCTGAATCTCGTCGGTTGGCCGTGGGTGCCCGGACGGTCCGCTGCCGGAGAGCAGCGTCGCCGCGATCCGTTGCCCGGCCCGTCCGTCCCACAGGGCTGGCGACCGCCGCGGGGGCGGGGCCTGCAGCACGCTGAGCGCCGTTTTGACGATTCTTTCCGGGTCGCGTCCCACGAGCTGATTGGTGCCCTCGGTGAGGGTGATGGGGCGCTCGGTGTTGTCTCTGAGGGTGAGGCAGGGGACGCCGAGGACGGTGGTCTCCTCTTGCACGCCGCCGGAGTCGGTCAGGACGAGGCGCGCCGCGGCTTGCAGCGCAATGAAGTCGAGGTACCCGGCGGGCGGGATGACCTGCACCCGGTAGGAGAGCCCCGCACCCTGCAACTGGCCCGCCACCCTGGGGTGAGCAGGGAGGACGAGCGGGCACGCGCGGGCGACCTCGTCCAAGGCGGACAGCAGCCCGGCGAGCGCGGCCGGGTCGTCCACGTTGGCCGGCCGGTGCAGCGTCACGAGCGCGTACTCACCGGGCTCAAGCCCGAGCCGCCGCAGCGTGTCGCCCCCGATCGCCCGGTCGCGGTTGGCCAGCAGCGTGTCCACCATGACGTTGCCCGCCAGGTGAATCTGATCCGGCCGGTGCCCCTCAGCCTGCAGGTTGGCCACCGCGTCGGCTGACGGGGCGAAAAGGTAGTCGCTGACCCTGTCCGTGACCACGCGGTTGATTTCCTCGGGCATGGTCCAGTCCCTGCTGCGCAGGCCCGCCTCCACATGCGCGAGCAGCGCACCGGACTTCGCGGTCACCAGCGCGCACGCCAGCGTGGAATTGACGTCCCCCACCACCACGACCACGTCCGGGCGCAACTGCTCGGCCAGCGGCTCGAACGCCGTCATCACCCGGGCCGTCTGGGTGGCGTGGCTGCCCGAGCCCGCCCCCAGGTGATGGTCAGGCGGGCGGATCCCCAGATCGGCGAAGAACACGTCGTTCATCGCGGCGTCGTAGTGCTGCCCGGTGTGGACCAGGATGACGTCCGCGCCGCGTTCCTCAAGCGCGTCCATCACCGGCTTGACCTTCATGTAATTGGGCCGCGCGCCGGCGACGCAGATCACTCGCATCGGCGCGGTCCTCACAGGATTTCGACGTTCTGTCCAGCCAGGCGGCGGCGGCAGTCGAAGATGAACCGCGCGCGCTGGCCGATGTCCTCGTAGTCGAACGCATCATGGTCGGTGAGCAGGACGACAGCGTCAGCGCTGGAGACTTCCTCGGCGGTCGGCTCCACCCGGGCCACCAGCCCGTCAATGGCCCTGGCCTCCGCGACATGCGGATCCGCGGCCCGGACGTCAGCTCCCAGCCCGGCCAGCAACTGGGCGACCCGGACGGCGGGCGACTCCCGCGCATCGCCGGTGTTCTTCTTGTACGCGAGCCCCAGCAGCAGGATGCGCGATCCCCTGATCGCGCGGCCGCGCTCGTTGAACGCCAGCATCAGGCGGTGGATGACGTAGTCAGGCATATGCCGGTTGATATCGTCGGCCAGCTCAACGAAACGGAAGCTCTTGCCCAGCGACCGCTCCACCCGCCAGGAAAGGTACGAGGGGTCGATCGGCAGGCAGTGGCCCCCCACCCCCGGGCCCGGCGTGAACGGCATGAAACCGAACGGCTTGGTGGAGGCCGCGTCGATCGCCTCCCACACGTTGATGCCGAGGTCGTTGGCGAACATGGCGAGCTCGTTGACCAGGGCGATGTTCACATGCCGGAAGGTATTCTCGATCAGCTTGGCCAGCTCAGCCTCACGCGGCGAGGAGACCGGCACGGTGCGCTCGACCACGCCATCGTAGAAAGCCTGGACGGCCGCGAGGGAACCGTCATCGATCCCAGAAACGATCTTCGGCGTCGTCGTCAGCGTCCAGGTGCTGTTACCTGGGTCGATCCGCTCCGGGCTGTAACCCAGATAGAAATCAGTGCCCGCGGCCAGCCCCGAGCCGTCCTCCAGCCAGGGCAGCACCTGCTCCTGCGTCGTCCCCGGATACGACGTCGACTCCACGACCACGGTCGCGCCCGGGCGGAGGTACCGGGCCAGCATCCGGGACGCGGCCTCGATGTAGCTGAGATCGGGCAGCCCCTCGCGCAAAGGGGTGGGCACTGTGATGACGGCAACGTCGAACCCGGCGCACGCGGCCTCGTCGGATGATGGCAGGAACTGACCGCTGTGCAGCGCGTCCTGCAGTTCCGCGCTGGAAATGTCCTCGACGTAGGACTCCCCGGCAGCCAGCAGCTTCACCCGGCCAGGGTCGGTGTCGTAGCCGATCACCCGGTGGCCCGCCGCCGCCGCGCGCATCGCGAGCGGCAAGCCCACATACCCCAGTCCGGCGACAACGACTGTCGTCACGAATTCCCCCCTGGTACGCGGCCGTGCATTCGCTCCCGCGCGACCAGCATGATGAATGACATGTTGGTGGTAAGGTACCGTCGGCCGAGCCGGACCGGCTCCTGCAACGCCCGGTAGAGCCACTCCAGGCCATGGTCCTGCCACCAGGCAGGCGCCCGCCGGGTCAGCCCCGCGAGCACGTCGAACGATCCCCCGACCCCGTGTATCACGTTCGCCTCGGTGGCCGTTCCCCACTCGCTGAGGAACACCTCCTTGCGTGGCGAGGACATGCCCACGAACAGGATGTCAGCGCCGGAGCGGCGGATGTCCTCGGCGACCTCGGCCTCCTCGCCCGCCTGGTAGTAGCCATCCCGGGCGCCCGCAACAGACAGCCCGGGAAATCTCCGGCCGACCTCGTCCAGCATCCTCGCGAGAATGTCCGGCCGCGCCCCGAGGAAGTACACGCGATAGCCGCGGTCAGCGGCCTCGGCGAGCAGGTCCGTGAAGAGGTCGATGCCCGCCACGCGCTCCGGCAACGGCGAGCCCAGCACCCGGCTCGCCCAGACGACGGCCTGGCCGTCGGCCAGGATCAGGTCACATTCCCCGACGGCTTGGCGTAGCTGCGGGTTCCGCCGCATGGCCACGACTTTGGCGGCGTTCAGCACGCCGATGGACAGGTGCTCACCGTTCTTTATCGCGTCGGTGCATCGCGCGACGGCCTGCGACATGGTGACCGCGTCCACCGAGAGCCCGAACAGGTCCCGCTGCATCAGCCCAGCCGGGTTGTGATCCATCCCACCCTCACAGTCATGGCAGCCACGTCATAAGGAGCCAGCCCAGTTCGTAAGGGCGGCACTCGTGATCAACAGGGCCCGGCCGGTACACCCGGTCGAGCGCTGGCAAGCCCATCCCGGGACGGATCCGGGTGGATGCCGCGCGGAGCCCGCGCACCACCTTCCGCGGGTCGCCGCGTGCCACCTTGCGCCAGGTAATCGGCGGCTCATCGAGCACCAGATCCTCGCCGGCCTCGGGCGGACCCTGCAGCCAGCGCAGGCCCTGGCCGATGGCGTCGAGGTGGTCCGCCCCGCCCGCGTCGGCCAGGTCGAGCAGCGCCATCGGCGCCATCGCGTGCTGATGGACGGTGTACACCGGGTAACCCTCCACGACCTCGCCGGTGCGCGAGTCGTAGTGCCACCACCACTGCCCGGCAGGTCCCTGCGCGGCGCAGATAACCCCGGCCACGGTGTTGGCCACGGCCAATGCCTCGGGATCGTCGGCGCTGCCGTGCAGCCGGGCGAGCGCCTGGATGGGATAGACCTGATCGGCGAAGCTGCCCACGTGCGCGCGGTACCACGGGGCATCCCCGCCGGTGGTGTGCGGATAGACGGCAGCGCCGCGGGCGGCCAGCAGGCGCCCCCGCGCGGCCGCCAAGTGCTCCTCCACGTCAGCGTGCCCGCGCGCCGCGACGAGCGCGGTCACCACCCACGCCGCGGCCAGCACGTCCACCGGGCGGTCGGGCCGGTCAAGCTCGGCGAGCCGGCCCACGGCGCGGAGCAGGTCGCCATGCTCCGCAGCGGCGCAGGCCCAGCACACGATGGCCGCGTCGCCGACATTGGTAATGCTGTCGAGACTTTTGGCCAGCCGGCCCAGCAGATCGTGGACGGTCAGCCCGCCCAGCACGTCGCGCTGGTCGGGCTCAGCCAGCCGCATCAGGCCCAGCGCGGCGATCGCACCGTAGCGCAGGCTCGTCCCGGCCGGGCGCAACTGCCAGCCGCCGTCTGGCGTGGCCGCACCGGTCACGGTGAACACGAAGTCCCCGCCGGTGTGCTGCTCCGCCAGCTGGCGGAGGGAGATGCGGATGAGCCGCTCCAGCAGGGCGGCACCCTGGCTATCGCGCTCGGCGACCAGGCCGAGCCGGGCGGATCGCGGCATCACCGTGACGCCGCCCTGGGCCGCCGCACGCACCCCGATGCGCTGGCCACACAGCGGGTCATGAGTGCATGCAATGCCCAGCCTCCCAACACGTGACCCCACTCGGCCCGACTGCGGCTAGCTCTCTCACCCGCCGCATGGCACTATTCATGCG
>Ga0066793_10001113_pt1 | contig 11838 bp, 11 predicted proteins | sample PersoiDNA2013189_FD_83876 | JGI IMG/M metagenome (GOLD analysis project Ga0066793, IMG submission 83876) | Permafrost soil microbial communities from the Arctic, to analyse light accelerated degradation of dissolved organic matter (DOM) -... | ecosystem: Environmental > Terrestrial > Soil >...
AAATTAGGTCGGCTTACTTTCTAAGGAGCGAATCATGAGCATCAACAAGGATCAGGTCAAAGGGCGATTGGAAGAAGCTAAAGGCAAGGTAAAGGAGGTCGATGGTAAGGTCGTGGGTAACAAGGACCTTGAAGTGAAAGGCAACATCCAGAAAAACGTCGGCGCAGTTCAGGCATCGGTAGGTGACGCCAAAGAGGATACCCTCCCACGTCGAGGTGCCCGCATCCTCGCGCTCATGGTCGCTTCGGGATCAAGTTTGATGATATCGATGCCCGCTTCGGCAGAGCTGTCGCCTGCGCTGGACCGTATCAGCATCTCCGCCGGCGCCTTCCGCGCTGACCCAAAGTTCAATACCTCCCTGAATAGCCCGTACGGCAATCTCCAGTCGGGTGATATCGGGCTAGGCATGAAAACGATTCCTCGTGTCAAAGCCGACATCATGATCTTCGACACCCAGGGCCTGTCCTTCGACTATTACCAGTACAAACGCGGCTACACGGGTGCCATTGCCAACAACTTGAACGTCGCCGGCACACCGTTGACGATGGTTGCCAATGCCAGCTTCGACACCAAGCTCGACTTTGCGAAGCTGGAGTACAGGTGGTGGTTTGGCAGCGGCAATACCGTTATTGGTCTGGGCGCAGGCGCTGCTTACTACAAGATCAGTCTGAACGCGAATGCCACCGCGTCCATCAACGGCTCGACCGCCAGCACAAGCGCCGAATACAGCAACGACGCGGTAGCGCCCCTTCTGGGGATCGGCGTGCGCCACGCCATCAGCCCAGATCTGCGCCTTTTCGCCGATGCCTCTGGCGTGAAGCAGTCGCGAGGTCGTTTGAACGGCGAGATTTACAACGCAGCAGTGGGGGTCGAATGGTTCCCGATCAAAAACGTAGGAGTTGTTTTTGACTACAGCATGAGTCAGTTTGACCTGACCCGCCATGACGCCATTGACGTAAATTTCAAGGTCAAACTCCAAGGACCGTCGGCGTTCGTCAAAGTCCGGTTTTGATGACGCCTTGATCTTCATCCGCAGGATCTAAACACCGGATGGGGCCGCTGGGAATGGTGTGAGAGGCGAAAGCTGACATGGACGGGATCAAACTTCCCATGCCAGCACTTTCGGCTTCACGCGACGGCTTACTCGTTTGTGTTCGTCCTCTACCCGTAAGCTGCCACCCGTGAGTACCCGGTACCGGCCGTTATCGCTGCGTTGCAGACTGCCAAATGGAAAATCTGATCTCGCAGACTGAATGACCGCTGCTGATTTTTTCGTCATTTCAATGACTGCAATGGAGAACATGCCGCGACCGTCGGGTGCTGGCCGGCAGCGGGCTGTCAAACATAATACGTGCCAGCGACCACTTTACTACAGATACCAGACCTTCAAGTTCAGATATGTGATGGTCCGCAAATGGCACATTTCTGCTATTCGCCAAAGTCCGCTTTGGGACAACGAACTAGCCGACTACGTGTACGCAATCGCGTCCGCTGCGCTTGGCGGAAAGCAATTCCTGATTGGCCAGTTCGATGAGCAGCTCTTCGGTGGTATCACGATTCGGCAGGCGGTGGACGCCGCCGATGCTGATGGTGACCACGCCATGCGGGGAATCGCTGTGCGGGATGCTGAGCATGCGCACCTGTTCGCATAGTTTGCGTGCGTGCTGGCGCAGACCCTCTATATCGAAAGAGAACGACACGACGGCGAATTCTTCGCCGCCATATCGCGCCACACAATCCGACGTACGGACAAATGTTTTTGCGATGCAATCGCCCACCATGCGCAGACACTCGTCTCCCGCCGATTGCCCATAGCGTTCATTGAATTGCTTGAAATGATCCAGATCTATCATCATCAGCGACATGCCGCTGTGGATGCGCCGTGCGACATGCAGCAGATTGGTAAATCGCTCTTCGAAATGGCGGCGATTGCTGATCCCTACCAACGGGTCGGTGTAGATCAAAGTACTCAGATGATTCTCCAGCAGCATTCTGTCCGTGGCATCTTTCTGTATGCCGATGAAATGGGTCAGCGTGCCTTCCGCATTGTGTACCGGAGAAAGACTGAGCTGACTCCAGAACATCGTGCCATCCTTGCGGTAATTGCGAAATGTGAGGACACAACCCTGACCTTTGGCGATAGCGGCGCGTATTGAGGCAATTTCCGGCTGCTCGGTATCGGCCCCGAACAGGACATGATAGCTCTTGCCAATGACTTCGCCGGATGTATAGCCGGTCAATTTTTCAAAACCCTCATTCACATAGATCAGCGGGAAACCCTGCTGCCGCGCATCGACGATGGTGATGCCGTCGCGCGATTCGTTCAGGGCTTGGGCGAGCAGGTCCCGGGAAATATTTTCTGCGGGTGAAATATTCACAGCGAGGTTCATGATGCTCCCTATTTTCCCTTGGATTCGTTCAAATTCCTTTCCAGCTCTGCCGCAGGCAAAAAGCCGGGAGATTGTGTTCCATTGGCAAAAATCAGATTCGGCGTGCCGTTGACGTGGAGTTTTTGGCCCAGGGCCAGCACCTTGTCGGTTTGGGTGGCGCAAGATGCTTTCGCGGGAGCGATTTCGCTCAACATCCAGTCGTCCCATGCCTTGATCGGATTCTTTGCACAAAGCACATTGTGAACGATCTCATCCGAACCGGGGAAGATCGGGTACATGAAAAAATACAGTGTGACATCGCTGACCTGGCTCAACTCCTTTTCCAGTTTTCTGCAGTAGGTGCAGTTGGGATCGGTAAAGATGGCCAACTTGCGTTTGCCGTTGCCCTTCACTTTTTTCACGGCAAGATCGAGCGGCAGCTTATCGAAATCGATCGCGAACAAGATGCGGCGGCGCTCTTCACTCAGATCGCGGCGGCTTTTTGCTTCGATCACACTCCCCTCGAACAAATATTGCCCCTGCGCATCGGTGTATAAAAGCTGATCGTCGATGACAACCTCATACAGCCCTGCATACGGTGTTTTGACGATGTGTTCGATCTTGCCGATACTCGGGAACTTGCTTTGCAGCGATTGCCGGATCTCATTCTCGCCGGAATGCGCGGAAGGCATCAGGATGAGCAGGAACAAAGTGATGAGTATTTTCATGGGTGTTTTCTTTAAGTTAATTCAGGTCATTTAATTAATTCAGGGCGTGTTGCATCAACAATTTTTTCAGCGGCACGATGTGATTGGCGGCATTCAACCCCAGATTGCGCACTGCGCGCAACAGCGGAACGTCATTATTGAACAAATGCTTCAGGCCGTAAGTCGTCGCTTGCATCGCATAGATGTCTTCTTTGCGCCTTCGTTCATATCGGCGCAGCAATTGTGCATCACCACAGTCGTTTTGCGCGCCGCGCTCCAGGAGTATCTGCGCCAGCTGGCGCGCATCGCGAAAGCCGGTATTCACACCTTGTCCGGCCAGCGGGTGCATGTTGTGTGCCGCATCGCCGATCAATGCCACGCGCGGCGCGCTGATCTGCGGCAAAACCAGCAGGCGCAACGGAAATGCGGCCGGTGGCGTAATGAGTTGCAGATTGCCGAATGCGTGCCGCGATGCGGTAGCGACTTGAGCACAGAGTTCATCATGCGACATCGCAAGCAGTTGCGCCGACTTTTCGTGACTGACCGACCACACCATCGAGGCGCGGTTGCCCGGCAGCGGCAGCAGCGCGAGAATGCCGTCCGGCTGAAACCATTGATACGCAATGCCGCGATGCGGCAGCTCAGTGGAAAAGTTTGCCACCACGCCGTGTTGCTGGTAGTCCAGCGGCGCGGCACTGATGCCAGCCTGATTGCGCACCCAGGAATCGCGCCCATCCGCGCCGACGACGAGTTTTGCGTCCAGGGTACGGCCATCTTCCAGCGTGAGCGTGGCGGCATCGTCGGTGAACTTGAGCGCGGCACAACGCGCCGGATGAAACAAGGTCAGATTTTCCTGTTGCTGCAACACTTCCCACAGAGCGTGTTGCAAGGCGCGGTTTTCCAATATACAGGCCAGTTCCGCCACACCCATCTGATAGGCGCTGAATTCCAGCTCCGCTCCGGTATCGCCGAACACGCGCATCGCTTCTACCGCCGCGATGCGGCTGGCATCCAGCAAAGACCAGGCACCGGATTGCTCGAGAAAACTGCGGTTGCCCGGACTGATCGCGTAGATGCGGCTATCCCATACATCTGCCAGTGCCGGGTCAACAGGCTGCCGGGGCGCGGGCTGGCTTTCCACCAATGCCAGCGACAGCCCGCTGTGTTTGAGAGCGGCGGCCAGGCTGGCTCCCACCAATCCCCCGCCTATGATCACGACATCGAATTTCATGCACAGAATCATAGCATGCCGCCAAGTTTCATTTATAATCCCTCCCCCTTGCAGAATATCCCCTGGCTAAAAACTCCAGGTAAAAAAACCCATAACAAAATACAAGATGCGCATCGGCCCCTATCAACTGAAAAACAATCTCATCGTTGCCCCTATGGCCGGGGTGACGGATCGCCCTTTCCGCATGTTATGCAAACGCATGGGAGCGGGCATGGCGGTAAGCGAGATGGTGTCTTCCAATTCACTGTTGTACGGTTCGGAAAAGACCCTGCGGCGCGCCAACCATGAAGGCGAGGTCGATCCGATCTCGGTGCAGATCGTCGGTGCCGATCCGAAAATGCTGGCGCAGGCCGCACAATACAATGTAGATAACGGCGCGCAGATCATCGACATCAACATGGGCTGCCCGGCCAAAAAGATCTGCAACGTGATGGCCGGCTCCGCGCTGCTGCAGAATGAACCGCTGGTGGCGACCTTGCTGGAAGCAGTGGTCGGCGCGGTGAATGTGCCGGTCACCCTCAAGATCCGCACCGGCTGGGACAAGGCCAATCGCAATGCGATACGCATCGCCAGGATCGCCGAAGCATCGGGCATCCAGGCGCTGGCAATACACGGGCGCACCCGCGCCTGCGCCTACACCGGCGATGCCGAATACGACACCATCGCCGCGGTCAAGGCCAGCGTGAGCATACCGATCATCGCCAACGGCGACATCACCACGCCGGAAAAAGTCAAATACGTGCTCGAACAAACCGGCGCGGATGCAGTGATGATAGGCCGCGCGGCGCAGGGCCGCCCGTGGCTGTTCCGCGAGATCGAGCATTTCCTCGGCACCGGCCAACATCTGCCCGCGCCGCAAGTCGGCGAGATCCATCGCGTGCTGGTAGCGCATGTGCATGAGCTGTACGGCTTCTACGGCGAACACACCGGTTTGCGCGTGGCGCGCAAACACATCTCCTGGTACACCAAGGGGCTGGCCGGCTCGGCGCACTTCAGGCATCACATGAATCAACTGGAAAACCCTGCCGAACAATTGGCGGCCGTGGATGAATTTTTTTCGGAACAAGCGCAGCGTGGAACACAACTGCAATACATCGAGGAACTGGCAGCATGAGCGATGGTTTGATCAACGAGAATGATATGGCGCGCCATGTGCGCAAAACGCTCAAGGAATATTTCAAGGACCTCGACGGCGAGGACCCCTGTTGTGGCATGTACGACATGGTGATCAACTGCGTCGAGAAACCGCTGCTCGAAATGGTGCTGGAACACGTCGGCGGCAACCAGACGCGCGCAGCGGAGATGCTGGGCATCAATCGCAACACCTTGCGCAAGAAAATGCAGCAACACGGTATCGCGTGAAAACCAGATTGAGCATCAGGTTTGCAAGGCACATCGTGATACCGTAGGAGCCCGATTCATCGGGCGATTATTCAGCAAAACAATCGCGCAATAAATTGCGCTCCTACATAGTGTCGCTCCCGCTACCACGCGCCGCGCCGCGCCGCGCCAAGAAGGCAAGCCATAAGCGCCGCAACGTGCGCTTAAAGTTTTTATTTTTAAATTTGGAACCATCATGGCCGCAATCAAGCAAGCACTCATCAGCGTGTCGGACAAGTCCGGCGTTCTCGAATTCGCACAGGGGTTGGACCAGCTCGGCATAAAGATCATCTCCACCGGCGGCACCGCCAGGCTGCTCGCCGACAACGGCATCCCGGTCACCGAAGTGGCGGATTACACCGGTTTCCCGGAGATGCTGGATGGACGCGTGAAGACGCTACAACCGAAAGTACATGCGGGCATCCTGGCGCGGCGCGATCTGCCGGAACACGTCGCCACATTACAGAAACATGGCATTCCGACCATCGATCTGGTGGTGGTAAATCTCTATCCATTCAGCGCCACCGTCGCCAAACCGAATTGCACGCTGGAAGATGCCATCGAGAACATCGACATCGGCGGGCCAACAATGGTGCGTGCAGCGGCGAAGAACCACGGCCACGTCGCCATCGTCACCGACCCGGCAGACTACGCGGATGTGCTGGCCGAGATGCAAACCAACGGTGGCAAGGTAAGCGACGCAACGCGTTTCGATCTGGCGAAGAAAGCGTTCTCGCACACCGCTGCTTACGATTCCGCAATCAGCAACTATCTCACCGCGATCAATGCGGACGGCACCAAGAGCACGTTCCCTGCGCAAATCAACTTCAACTTCGCCAAGGTGCAGGATATGCGCTACGGCGAGAACCCGCACCAGAGCGCCGCGTTCTACCGCGATCTCGTTCCGGTGCCGGGCGGCATCGCCGACTACACGCAGTTGCAAGGCAAGGAACTTTCTTACAACAACATCGGTGACGCCGATGCAGCGTGGGAGCTGGTCAAGACTTTCGATCAACCGGCCTGCGTCATCGTCAAACACGCCAACCCGTGCGGCGTGGCGATCGCCGACACACCGCTGAACGCCTACAAGCTGGCGTATGCGACCGACACCACTTCCGCGTTCGGCGGCATCATCGCCTTCAACCGCGAGCTGGATGCCGACAGCGCGACGCAGATCACCGCCAACCAGTTCGTCGAACTCATCATCGCGCCATCCGCTAGCGATGCCGCGCTCAAGGTTACGGCAGCGAAACAGAACGTGCGCGTGCTCACCCTGCCGCTGTCCAATGCGCACAACCCGTTCGACTTCAAACGCGTCAGCGGCGGCCTGCTGGTGCAGACGCCGGACGCTCTGAATGTGCAGGCAGCACAACTCAAAGTGGTGACAAAGGCGCAGCCGACCGGCGAACAGTTGCAAGACCTGTTGTTCGCCTGGCGCGTGGCGAAGTACGTGAAATCCAACGCGATTGTTTTTTGCAAAAATGGCCAGACGCTGGGCGTGGGTGCTGGGCAGATGAGCCGCGTGGACAGCACGCGCATCGCCAGCATCAAGGCGCAGAACGCGGGTCTGAGCCTGACGGGTTCCGTGGTGTCATCCGACGCGTTCTTCCCGTTCCGCGACGGCATTGACGTGCTGGCCGCAGCGGGGGCAAAAGCGGTGATCCAGCCCGGCGGCTCGATGCGCGACGAGGAAGTGATTGCGGCGGCAAATGAGCATGGGATCGCGATGGTGTTCACCGGCTACCGCCACTTCCGCCATTAAGCCTGCTGCGCTCGGCATAACTGTGTTGCTCAAGGGCTCGAAATGCTCATTTACACTTTCGTAAACTCCGCTTTCTCGCCCTTTCGCGCCTTGTTCTGCCTTCGCTCGCGACGGCTTAATCGCGCTCCGTTGATAGAAAGGTTTATAGGTTTATGAAGATTCTGGTTATCGGTTCCGGCGGACGCGAACACGCGATGGCCTGGCGGCTCGCGCAAGGCGCCAGGGTGCAGAAGGTGTATGTTGCGCCGGGCAATGCGGGCACTGCATTGGAAGACGGCGTGGCGAATATCGCCATCACCGCCATTCCCGAGTTGATCGCATTCGCGCAGCGCGAGGACATCTACATGACGGTGGTCGGGCCGGAAACACCGCTGGCAGAGGGTATCGTGGACGCCTTCCGCGCCGCCGGGCTGAAGATATTCGGCCCGACCAAGGCCGCCGCGCAACTCGAATCCTCCAAGGATTTCGCCAAGCGTTTCATGGTGCGGCACAACATCCCTACCGCTTTTTTTGACACATTCAGCGACATCAAGGCCGCGCGCGCCTACATCGAGAAACACGGCGCGCCCATCGTCATCAAGGCCGACGGACTCGCTGCGGGCAAGGGCGTGGTCGTGGCGATGAGCAAGGACGAAGCGTTCGCCGCTATCGATATGATGCTGACCGGCGACAGGTTGGGCGATGCCTGTCCGGAGCATGACCGAAGAATCGGTGCACGCGTGGTGGTCGAGGAATTCCTCGCAGGCGAAGAGGCCAGTTTCATCGTGATGGTGGACGGCAAGAATGTGCTGGCGATGGCCACCAGCCAGGATCACAAACGTTTGCTGGATGGCGACCACGGTCCCAACACCGGCGGCATGGGCGCGTATTCGCCCGCACCGGTGGTCACGCCCGAAATCCATGCGCGCGTGCTGCGCGAGGTGATACAACCTGTCGTGCGCGGCTTGGAACAGGAAGGCATCACCTACACCGGCTTCCTGTATGCCGGGCTGATGATAGATCCGCAGGGTGGTATCAAGGTGCTGGAATTCAACTGCCGCATGGGCGACCCTGAAACCCAGCCCATCATGCTGCGCCTGAAAAGCGATTTCGCGGCGATTGTCGAGCACGCCATCAACGGCACGCTTGACCAGGTGGAAGTGGAATGGGATCGGCGCACCGCGCTCGGTGTGGTGATGGCGGCAGCGAATTATCCCGACACGCCGCGCAAGGGCGATGTCATCACCGGCTTGCCAATAACTCATGAAGACGCGCACGTGTTCCATGCCGGAACCGCGATGCAGGACGGGCAAGTGGTCACCAACGGCGGGCGCGTGCTGTGCGTCACTGCGCTGGGCACAATGGTGAAGATGGCACAGAAGCGCGCCTATGAAATCGCCGACGGGATTCACTTCGACGGTTGCCAGATGCGGCGAGACATCGGCTGGCGCGCGATTTCGGCTCACAGGAAGTAATTGTTCCGACACAGCGCATCGTATCGCCGCATCGCCGCACACCTCAGACGCGGCGGACTGATCGCCTACCCCACCGAATCCTGCTATGGCCTGGGCTGCGATCCGAAAAATCGCAGCGCGGTGCAACGCCTGCTCAAACTCAAGCAGCGCCCGCAGCACAAAGGGCTGATCCTGATCGCGGCCGATTACCGGCAAGTGGCGCGCTACCTGCAAGCGATCACGCCAGACCAACAGCGGCAACTCAAAACAGCGGGGGCGCAAGCGATCACTTATCTGATGCCGGCCCTGCATTCCGCACCGCGCTGGTTGCGCGGCGGTCATGACACCCTGGCGGTGCGATTGACTGCGCACCAGCAAGCCGCACAACTCTGCCGGGGCGTGGACAGCGCGCTGGTTTCCACCAGCGCCAACCGCAGCGGACAGCGTCCCGCCAGGACTTATGCGCAATGCCGGCGTTTGTTCGGGCGCGAGGTGTGGGTGCTGCCGGGACGCGTGGGCAAACGCAAGAAGCCTTCGACCATAAGCATGTGGGCTGATGGTAAAATCATACGCAGTTAATCGACCTTGGAGAAAACATGAGTGGTTTCGATTCCGCAGCGGTAAGGGAATACCTGATTGAGCTGCAAGACCTCATCGTCACGAGACTGGAACAGGTGGACGGCAAAAAATTCCGCCGCGACAGTTGGGACAGGCCTGAAGGCGGCGGCGGCAGAAGCTGCATCCTCGAGGAAGGCAACGTGCTGGAACGCGGCGGCGTGGCGTTTTCACACGTCATGGGCGACAAGATGCCTCCTTCCGCCACCGCGCATCGTCCCGAACTGGCAGGCCGCCGCTGGGAGGCGATGGGGGTGTCGCTGGTGTTTCATCCGCGCAACCCTTATGCGCCCACGGTGCATATGAACGTGCGCATGTTCGTTGCGATGAAGGACGGCGAAGCACCGGTATTCTGGTTCGGCGGCGGCATGGATCTGACACCTTATTACGGTTACGCGGAAGATGCGGTGCATTTCCATCAGGCCTGCAAGAATTCGCTGGCGCCGTTCGGTGCAGACCTGCATCCCAAGTATAAAAAATGGTGCGATGAGTATTTCCACATCAAGCATCGCAACGAACCGCGCGGCGTGGGCGGCATCTTCTTCGACGACCTGAGCGTGCCGGATTTCGACACCGCTTTTGCCGTCCAGCAGAATGTCGGCGACCACTTCCTGTCCGCCTATGTGCCGATCCTGGAACGCCGCAAGGACATACCCTACGGCGAGCGCGAACGCGATTTCCAGCTCTACCGGCGCGGCCGCTATGTCGAATTCAATCTGGTGATTGACCGCGGCACCATCTTCGGCCTGCAAACCAATGGCCGCACCGAGTCCATCCTGCTGTCCATGCCGCCTCTGGTTAAATGGCGCTATGACTGGCATCCTGAAAAAGGCTCGGCGGAAGCGAAACTGTACGAAGAGTTTTTAGTGGTGAAGGATTGGGTTTGATAACCCGGCACGCCGAATCGATTCGACATTGACCAGGAGGCTGCATGCAATCAAAAGATCATTGGGAAAAGGTCTACTCGACCAAGGCAACGGATGCGGTGAGCTGGTTTCAACCGCATGCCGATTTCTCTGTCGGCCTCATCAAGGCCACCGGTGTCGGCCATGATGCTTCCATCATAGACGTGGGCGGCGGGGCATCGACCCTGGTTGATGATCTTCTGGCAAACGGGTACACCAATCTGTCAGTACTGGATCTTTCCGCGGCCGCGCTGGCTGCGGCTCGCAACCGCCTGGGAGCGAAGGCAACCGATGTCCGGTGGATCGAAGCGGATATCACCAGGGCGAATTTAGCCGGTAATCAGTTTGATATCTGGCATGATCGTGCGGTGTTCCATTTTCTTACCGCTCCGGAAGATCGTGCCGCTTATGTGCAAGCCGTGTTTCATTCGGTCAAACCCGGCGGTCACGTCATCGTCGCCACCTTCGCTGAAGACGGCCCGAACCAATGCAGCGGCTTACCGGTCATGCGTTATCGCGCCGATGAATTGCATGCCGAGTTTGGCGCTTCTTTCTCGCTGTTGAGCCACGAGAAAGAAGCGCATCACACTCCATCCGGCACGGTGCAGCAATTCGTTTACTGTTATTGCCGCAGGATAAGCTCATAAGGCTGGTCAGCCAGGAACAAGCCACGCCTTTGATCCGGGAAAGCAGTTGGTTCCTGTCAAGATTGTCCGAAACCTATGCTGGAGCAGCCAGAACAGCGACAACAGCCGCACTCGGAATGAGCCAGCTTGGTGATGTGCTATGCTCCGTGCGACTTTTTGTTGATGGTTTGTGATGAGATTCATATCTTACTTTTTGTTGTTGATCACCCTGCCCGCACTGGCCGACCAGGCAGCGGCAGGGTCGCCGCAAAGCGGCGGGGAACCCACCGGCGTACTCCTTGCGGGTGCAGCGGCAGGGTCGCCGCAACCCCCCGTAAAGGGGACACCGCCGGATTCACTGCGGAAGGCAGGAACCAAAGGTGGCACGGTCCCGCAGAAGATCCCGCACCCCGGGGCTGGATCCGTCCTCGTCCTGCCGGTTGCGAGCGATGCGGATTTTATTGCCGCGCACGATGCGTTTCTCGCCGGCGACACGGCCAAGCTGGAACGTTATGCACGGCGCTTGAAAAACTCGCCGTTGGAGGCATACGTCAGTTATTACCAGTTGCGACTGAGCCTTGAAAACGCCGACGCAAAATCTCTGGGCTCTATTGAAGGTGCGGTGCACAACTTTCTTTCCCGACCGGACGATACACCGCTGATCGATCAGTTGCGCGTCGATTGGCTCAAACTGCTTGGCAAAAAGCAGCAATGGGATTTGTTCGATGCGGAATATCCGCACTTGGTCAACGAGGGTACTGAGCTGACTTGCTACGCCCTGCAATCCCGCCAGCGCAGCCAGGAGTTGGC
>Ga0066793_10001114_pt1 | contig 11832 bp, 15 predicted proteins | sample PersoiDNA2013189_FD_83876 | JGI IMG/M metagenome (GOLD analysis project Ga0066793, IMG submission 83876) | Permafrost soil microbial communities from the Arctic, to analyse light accelerated degradation of dissolved organic matter (DOM) -... | ecosystem: Environmental > Terrestrial > Soil >...
GACCACGAGTACCAGGAAAACGAGATGGTGATCCTGGCGATGCAGTACGCGGCACAGGAGGATGACATCGGGTTCCGTTACGAAAACCCGATCATCATCAAGAAAAACGGTTGCGAGCTGACCTCAAAGTACCCGCTGGCGATCGAAGAGATCGTATAGCGACGGCCAGGTGTTCCTTACCCTGAAGACTTGGGAGTCCGCCCGGCAGTACGCGGGGGCGGACTTCCAGGTGGGCGGGACCTGGTACAAGGTGACCCCGCTCTACACACCGGGCACTTTCCAGGCCCCGGTATCGGCCCGGCAGGCTACTTGCCCGGCGCGGGCTCTACGTCTGCGAACCAGTTGAACTTCCCGTTCTTGATCTGGATCACCACGCCGCTCTTCCTGGGGTCGTGCGAGCCCGCCTGGAAGAGCATCGTGCCGGTGGCGCCGTTGAACTCCGAGACCTTGCCCATCCCCTCCAGCACGGCGGCGCGGTTGAGTGCGCCTCCGCGTGCCAGCGCCTTTAACAGCAGGCCGAAGGAGTCAAAGGCGAGCGCGGCCACGTCGTCCGGCGTGCTGTTGTATGCCGCCTTGTACGTCTGGACGAACGTCTGCGTCATCTGGGCCGGCGATTCCGCCGAGTAGTGGTTGAACAGGTACGAGCCCTCGATGCTCGCGCCGGCCATTTTGATGAGATCCGGCGTGCTCCAGGCGTCACTTCCGATGAACGTGGCGGTGATCCCCTTCGCCCTGGCCTGCTGTACCTGCGTCGCGACGTCTGTGTAGTAGGACGGGAGGAACAGGATGTCCGGCCCGGCCGCCTTTATCGCGTCGAGCTGCGCGGAGTAGTCCTTGGCACCCGTCTTGAACGTCTCGATCGCGACGACCTTGCCCCCGTTGGCCTCGAAGCTTTTCTTGAAGAGCTGCGCCTGGTTCCTTAGCACGTCGGTCGAATCGTCGTAGAGGATCGCCGCCTTCTGCGCGCCGAGCTTGCTCCTGGTGAACTGGCCGAGCGCCTCCGACTCGAAGTAGTCGGTGAAGCAGGCGCGGTAAACCGTCTTCTTGGGCTTCCCCGTCGCTTCGTCGATAGTGGTCTTGGGGTTCGTCGACCATGGCGCGATCAGCAGGACGCCGGCTTTGTTGGCGACGTCGGCTGCGACAACGGCATTGCTGCTCGAGTTGGGACCGACTATCGCCAGTACGCCGTCGTTCTCGATCAGCGCGGTGGCGGCCGCGGCGGCGTTCTTCGGCACAGAGGCGCTGTCCTTCACCGCCAGCTCGACCTTATATCTCTTGCCGCCGACTTCGATTCCGCCGGAGTCGTTTATCTGCTTGACGGCTAGTTTGGCCGCGGTCTCGCAGGACTTGCCCACCGCTGGCATGCTCCCTGTGATCTCGGCGATCACACCCACCTTCACGACCGACGGTCCGCCACAGCCCGGCAGAGCGACAACGAGCAGGAGCAAGGCCAGGGTCGCGATCACAGTCTTTCTCATCAGGGACCTCCACTGTCGAACATAGAATACTCAACCACTGCGACACGCGGGGAGAATACCACCAACGGGGATATGCTTCCAGGTATTGCATGCGCAATAATACTTTAGGCCTATGCACTTTACTCAGGTTACTACAATAGGTAGTAGATGAAACTGTCGTCCCCATACCACATGATGTGTCAACCGGACACAAGTGCATAGGCCTATAATACTTTTTAGAGTAAACAGACGTCACACCAGAGGACGGACCCAGCCAGGCGGTTGATATGACCGAGACCGACAAGATGGGTGGAGGTAGCTCATGAGCGCTTATGACTACGACATCGTTGTGGTGGGTGGCGGCCCGGCCGGAGCGGCGGCGGCGAAGGCCGCGGTCCAGGGTGGACTCAGGACGCTTCTTATCGAGAGGCAGAAGATGCCACGGCATAAATCGTGTTCGGGAATGATAATGCCTGTGGCTGAGCATTACATAGAGGAATACTTCGGCCCTCTGCCTGACGATGTGCTGGCGGAACCCAAAACCTGGAAGGGTGCTCATATGCACCTGCGGGGAGGCCGGGTGTTTGAGGCGTCGGCAACTTTCAAGAACGCCTGGCGCGACAAGCTCGACAACTGGCTCTGTTCCGAGTCCGGGGCCGAGATATGGGACTCGACCAGGTTGGTGGACTTCGCCGAGTGGAAGGATCGCGTGGAACTGGTCTGCAAGCGGGGAGACGAGGAGATGCGGCTGAGCGCACCGGTCATGGTAGCAGCCGACGGCGGTTTATCCAGGATAGTGAGCAAGATGGACCCGACCTTCAACCTGCTGGAGTGGCACGCCTGGGGTAGGGCCAATTGCCACCAGGACTACCGCCGTGGGAGCGCAGAGCTCGACCCCTCCTACTATCACCTGTTCTTTGAGCCCGGGATAGGTCTGATGCCCACCCTCTATTTCAAGGACGACCTCATCGTGACGGACACCATCGTGTGGCCGGGTGAGAAGTCCGACCCGATGCGCGAGAAGTACACGAAGTGGCTCGCTGATAAACACGGTTTCAAGCCCGGAGAGACCGTTATGACTCTCGGCTGTCGGGCGGTTCCGAACTCGCTGATGAACCGCTTCTGCTTCGGAACCGACCGGGTCCTGGTCGCCGGTGAGGCCGCCGGTTTTCTCAACATGTTCTTCGAGGGAATCTCCTCCGCGGTCGCCACGGGCTACCTGGCCGGCCAGGCCACAGTGACCTGCGAGGAGCACCCGCCCGGCCCGACGTACCGCGAGAGCGTGAAACCAGAGAGGGAGAGGACCGCCAGGGAGTGGTACGCGCCGTCGCTCATGACCGGGAAGGCGGCCCCCTATCTTAAGGAAAGCCTCATGACCGCTCCTCTAGCGGTGAAGTTCAGGACCGTGAACGAGGCATATGCATGGTTAAGAAGGCTTGGGTATAAGAATTGGGTCCAGATCGAACTGGTCGCAAGAAAGCTCCTCAATGGCGACTTCGACTTCCGGGCATAGCGGCAAGCTGGTGTTTGTACGGACATCAGGTCCCGATCGTGACTATCTACAATTCTCGAACAGAGCCTTGAGCGGTACCTGCACCCATTCCTGGTAGTTGGGAATAGCGACCCAATACTCAAACGTCGCCGGGACGAACACCTGTTTGGCAACTGTCGCTCCGGGCCTGAACGGGCCCCCATCGCTCATCGGGGTGCTCATCATCTTCTTCATGGTCGCAGCGTCGATCTTGCCCTTGTTCTGGTTGGCAAGGTTGACCATGTTCTTGTACCTCTGGTCCGAGGTCGCGCTGTTGGACTGGGTCTCCCCCCAGTAGGGGTCGACGAAGTCGTTCGTCTGGATCACCAGGCCATCGGCGGTCGGCGGCGCCTTCCGGTAGTCGGTGGAGGTCAGCTCGTAACTGATCCCCATGTTCTTGTCGCACACCAGGCAGATCTGGGGCATGTTGGGCCGTGTGGAAGCGACCTCGGTGGAGAGCGTGCCGAGGTTGGCCGAATCAAACATGAACTGCGGCATCTCGAGCGAGAAGAGCATCCGTTCCTGCGTGGGGCTGGACCCTTCCAGCGCGTCGTTCGACTCTATCATCAGGCCGTTGCAGTTGTACCCGGTGTCGGCCGAGACCGCCCCCACGTCAGCGAAGAAAGCACAGGGCATGCTGCCATCGCTGGGGTTGTAGACCACGATGTTCGAGAACTGGTCGGCGCCCGCCGGCACCCCGGGGAAGTCGTTGTTCCTCCCCACCACCAGAGGGCCTCCGCCCGTGTAGGGCCCCCACGCCGCCTCCGCGCTGCAGTAATTGAGGTCGAGAGACTCCATCTTCGCCATGCTCAGGCCGGACGTCTCGGACATCCCGTTCACGATCTGCTTGAAACGCGCCGGATATTTCTGCAAAGGGTTGGCCTTGAGCTTGTCCGTAAACTCCTTTGCGGCATCAGGCCTGGCAAGTAGCTTGTCGATGTAGGCGGAGTACCCGTGCATCTCCTCCTTCATCAGGCCGCCGTACTGCCTCCCCATCTCATTGTATGTCCCGCTGAGCAGCAGGACATCGATCTTGCCCGCAAGATACTTGTGCCCGCCCTCGAACGAGGAAACGTACTTGAGGCCGCTTATCTGAGGCGCGCCGCTCGAGCATCCGGACAGCATGATGGAAACCGCTAGGCCGGCAACCAGGGCCAGCAGAGCGGGTCTCCTTGGAATCACAGCCATCTTCATTCTCCTGATTGAAAGGGGCCTTCTCTCTTGTCCGAATTAGCTCACGGTAAGATCTAGGCGTCTGGCATGTACTCATTCTACCTTTATCTGAGGCAGAATCCTCTCAAGGAATCCCGGGAGCCACCAGTTGGCCTTTCCTCCTGCTACTTTCATGATCGCCGGCACCAGAAGCAGTCGGACTAATGTCGCATCCAGGATGACAGCCACGGCCAGCGCGAACCCGAACTCCTTGAGCTCCAGAACCGAAGCAACAATAAAGCAACCGAACACTGCGGCCATTATGGCTGCCGCCGCGGTGATCGTCCGCGCCGTATGTGCTACCCCTGTTACCACCGCCTCGTCGTTATCGTGCGTGAGCAACCATTCCTCCTGCATGCGACCGACCAGAAAAACCTCGTAGTCCATGGACAGGCCGAACAGAAGCGCAAAGACCATGACCGGCAGGAACCTTGATTATCTACCACGTGGGCCTGGCTCCCGAACGCCTGGTTGATTACGGAAATCTGAACAGGTAGTATTTACTATCACCATTCATGACGAAGCTCCAGCCTACCCCAATCAGACTTCATCAGGACGGCCAGGCCCAACCATGATTTGGTACTTGGAAGTGCATCGTACACGAGGATAGGAATATGAGTATTAGCAGAGGTTACGACCGGGACCTGACTAGACGCAAACGAGACATAGTACACGCGTTCAACCTCTACAAGCAGGGGTCAAAATGCCAGCAGTGCGGGGAGAGCCACCCTGCATGCCTGATGTTCTATGCCACCGACGCAGGAGTCAAAGTATCCATAACCTACGCAAGGCGCAATTGGCACAACGGGGACGAGACTTTCGAGAAGCTCCGGCGGTGCGAGTGTTACTGCAGCAACTGCTTCGCCAAGAAGTTCGAGCGCCAAGAGGTGGAGATGCGCGGTTTCAGGGCATGGATAAGGAACTATAAACGCGAAAAAGGATGCGTTAAATGCCACGAGGACGACTCGGTCTGCCTCGAGTTCCACCACATGGACCCGTCAGAGAAGGAAATCAACATCGCACAATGCAAATCGAAACGTAGGGCTCTGGAGGAAATAGAGAAATGCGAGGTACTTTGCCTCAAGTGCCACGACATGCTCCACTGGGAAGAAGAGAAGCTCATCAATTAGGCTACGACTGGCAACCCTTCCACCACCGGCCCGGCCCTCGTTCCATGGTTGCGTCTCGCATGCCATCGGATATTACCGAGCAGTTGGTCCCCGTGACCTGGAAAGACCAGTGGGCACCAATGAAGCCGTTCCTGCTCGAGTAAGCAGTGAAGCACGATAGCGGGATATTGGCCTCTCTGGGTTCGAAAAAAGGCGGCCGCAATGCGACCGCTTTTCTGATGGCTATCGGGGACTACTTACTTAAGTCCTTTTACCATGTCCACTTTCCAGACACCGTTTTCCTTGATGAGCGGCATAATCGTTGTCTGACCCTGTCCTGAAGTACCACTGACGGTCACCTCGACAGTCGCCGTGTTGCCGTTGATGGTGACCTTTCCAATCTTGGCAGTACTGGATGCCGACGACTTTATGGCCGCCGCCCAGGCGGTCTTATCCTTCAGCTTTTTCTGACTGTCCGTCGACAGCATGTTCCAGCTACCGTTTGTGTCCTGCGTCTTCGCTGCCGCCCAGAACGCCTGCATCACCTGTTCAGGAGTCTGAGCGCTGCTTCCGCTGCCGCACCCGACCAGCACGGCTGCCGACGCGAGCAGAGCAAGAACGCATACCAGCACCAGTACCTTCCTCACAATACCCTCCTTCGTTATACTGCCGATAAGCGGCCTGACCGTTAGAACCATCAGGACGCTCAGTGATAATAACACGAGGAATTGGTGCAGGACCGAGTGGTCGAGAAGGACTACGTCATCACCTGGCTGCTCCTCGGGATCTCAGATTCTACACTGAAGAATGTCCTCGCATTCAAGGGCGGCACGGCATTCAAGAAAGCTTACTTCGAGGACTACAGGGTCTCGGAAGACCTTGAGAAGGATCACGCTTCTTAATGCGATGTGCTAATAATTTTGCAATAAATAGACAACTATGGTATTTTATTGCTATGAATTTCAGAGAAGTACAGGAGATAGTGGGCAGAGACCCGGTTTTCGAATCCGGCTTGCTCCTGGCTGGCGATGTTGACCCCGCCAGCGTGCGTCGGCAGCTCTCGCGGCTCACCGCTTCGGGACATCTCATCCAGTTGAGGCGAGGTCTGTATGCTCTTGCCCCTCCCTACCGCAAAGTGAAGCCCCATCCTTTTCTAGTGGCCAACCACATAGTGCGCGGGTCCTATGTCAGCTTACAGTCCGCTCTCGCATATCACGGACTCATCCCGGAACATGTGCCGGTAGTGACAAGCGTGACGACTTCGCGCCCCGGATACAGGGAGACGCCCCTCGGGCATTTCGAGTATCACCACATCAAGCCGGAATTCTTCTACGGCTACGATGTGATTGAGGTGGAAGATAAGCAAACGGCGTTGGTCGCGAATCCCGAGAAGGCTCTACTCGACCTTGTGTTCCTGCAGCCCGGTTCCGACAGTAGAGATTACCTTGAAGGTCTGCGTCTCGAGAACCTGGAACGACTCGATTTCGAAGAGTTGGAGCGTCTGGCCGAGAGTTCAGGTCGACCCAAGCTTCGTCGGGCCGCAGCTATCGTGGGGACAATCGTACATCAGGAAGCAGAGGAGTATGAAGCGCTGTGAAAGCCTATCTTGCCAGGTTGGTGGAGGAAGCACCATCGTCTGTAGAAGCCTTAAACGACATCCGGGAGTACCTGCAGGCCCGCATTCTCGGCGTGCTTCAGCGCAAGGGCGCAATGATCCCTCTTGCTTTTCAAAGGGGCACGGCGCTTCGCTTTCTATATGCCACCGCCCGCTACTCGGAGGACCTGGACTTCTCCCTTGAGGGAAAGGCAGAAAGATACGATTCCCGCGGTTACCTAAGTGAAATCAGCAGGGAGTTTGTGGCTGAAGGTTACGAGGTTCAGGTCAAGCTGAGCGATAAGAAAGTCGTTCACAGCGCCTTCGTGCGGTTCCCGGGACTTCCTTATGAACTAGGTCTTTCCCCGCATAGCCGGCAGACGCTATCGGTCAAACTCGAGGTGGACACCCGGCCTCCAGCGGGGGCCGTACTCGCCACAACGGTAGTTCGTCGTTATCTTCCCCTACAGCTTCATCATCACGACCAGGCATCACTACTCGCGGGTAAGCTCCATGCGGTGTTGCAACGTCCTTACCTGAAGGGACGCGATATCTATGATCTCATCTGGTACCTGAGTGATCCTGCATGGCCCCCGCCCAATATCGAACTCTTGAACAACGCGCTGTACCAGACGGGTTGGGAAGGCCGCCGGTTGAACCAGCAAAACTGGCATCGAGCGGTTCGAGAGAAGGTGCAAGATGTAGCCTGGGACAGGATTGAAGATGACGTAAGGCCTTTTCTGGGGCCGGGAGCCGATCCATCTATACTGACAAAGAATAACCTTCTGCGCCTCCTTCGCTGAGGAAGGACTTAAGCTGGAGTCAGCTCTAAGACATGCACTTCGGGGTTTGATCGATGAAGACTTTGGTTACAGGCTCTACTGGTTTCATTGGTTCAACGGTTGTCAGAGAACTTCTCAAAGCTGGCGTGGATGTTCGGGTCATCGTCAGGGAAGACAGCGATACGCGGAATATAGACGGCCTGGATGTGGAGAGGGTCTTCGGCGATACGCGGGACAGGCAGTCCATGAGGGCCGCCCTGAAGGGTTGCGATACCCTCTACCACGTAGCGGCCTACTTCGCCCACTGGTCATTGAACAAGGACCTGTTCTACGAGGTGAACGTCGAGGGCACGAAGAACATCCTTGGCGAAGCCCTGGCACAGGGCATAGAGAAAGTCGTCTATACAAGCACGGCCAATACTGTGGGCGCCCATGGAGCCGGCAACTTCACTAACGAGGACGGGGAGTTCAACCAGTGGGATACCGGCGATCACTACGCTGTTTCCAAGTACCTGGCCGAAGTTGAAGCCAGGAAGATCTGCGAACAGGGCCTGCCGGTGGTGATCGTGAACCCTACCCTCGTTATAGGTGTCAGAGATATCAAGCCTACGCCTTCAGGCAAACTGATAGTCGATATCGTGAACAGGGATATGCCGGGGTATATCGATGGAGCAACCAACATCATAGACGTGGAGGACGTGGCGCGCGGGCACCTGCTTGCGGCTGATAAGGGAAGGGTCGGCGGAAAATATATCCTGGGCAACGAGAACGTGACTGTCGGAGATTTCTTCAAACTGGTCGCCAAAATCGGCGCGGTAAAGCCGCCCAGGCTCAAGCTTCCTTATCCAGTCGCGTTGTTGCTCGCTTGCGCCTTTCATGCCCAGGCCCGCATCACGAAAAAGCCTCCTGTTGTCTCGCTATCCCAGGTACGTATAGGAAAGATGGGGGAGCATTTCGATAATTCCAAGGCCGTGGATGAATTGGGGTTGCCGTTGACCCCCCTCGAGACAACGGTTGAGAACACGATTGATTGGTTCCTGAGGAACGGTTACATAAAGAACCGGGCTTGAAACCGATGACCCATTTGTGAGTGGCGGAGGGAGAGGGATTCGAACGGCATCCGGCTACTGCCGGAGCGTTTATAAACCGGGGGGCGTTATCACCATCAGGACCGTTGCATCGGAATCTGTCAGGTTCTGCCAGCCGTGAGCTTTCTCTCCAGGAAAGTACACGCAGTCCCCTTCGTGGAGAACATGGTCGACATCCTCTAACTCGAATCGGAACTCGCCTTTCAATACAAGCGCGAACTCCACACCACCGTGTTTGAGGTCTTCCTTGTACTTCGCACCGGGCATGAAATCAGCGATTATGGGTTCGACCTCCGCCTCTTTGAGGTCCATCAGGAACTCGAGTCTTACATTCTCCTGGCTTTCCACTTCCCGTCGCTCGTCGCGCCTGAACACCAGCTTCTTGCTGGCCGGTGAGGAGAAGACCTCCGCCATTTTAACGCCGTAATAATCGAGCAGCTTGATGAGGTCCTTTATGGTGATACTGGTCTTGCCGTTCTCCAGCCTGCTGATGGACGAAGCTGAAAAACCGGTGTCCTCAGAGACTTTCTTGATGGACAGATCCCTTTCGGTTCTGAGTTTCTTTAGGGTCGAGCCAACCTCTTCGTCTGCTACCTTGAACGGGACTCCGAGGAACCATCTCTCCACCGCATCTTGTTTGTACATCAAGATCACCCCATTTCAATCCACGTCTTGAATGTCACTGTATAGTATGCCGGCATCCCTCATATGCCTCCTCAACCTCGTCATATTACCACCAATCGAGCCTCTCCAGCACATTTGGTTCGCGGTTGCCGCTCCCTCGACAACTGATCTCTCCATGCCACCCCCAGGCCTCGTGTTTTCCCGTCGTCCAGGGACAGTCTTCCCGGATATATCGCTGGCGGAGGGAGAGGGATTCGAACCCCCGGCACCCGAAGGTGCAACGGCATTCAAGACCGTTGTAATGGTTCTTGTGCCCCATAACCCTCATTATCGAGCGCACGTTGCTTCTTTTCGCGGGCCTTAATAGAATCGAGCGCGGCGGCAAGGGGGCCGAGATGTTCGCGGAAAGAGCTTGGATTCGAGTCAACGAAGGATAGGAGATAAGCGTGACTTCAATGCTTGAAGGCATTAGGGTGGTCGATCTCACGCAGTCGGTGTCCGGGCCGTTCTGCACCTTCTACCTTGCGGGCATGGGGGCCGAGGTCATCAAGATCGAGAAGCCCGAGCGCGGCGAAGACGCCCGTTATTTCCCGCCGGTCCTGGGGGAAACCTCAGGAGCGTTCGTTCAGTTCAACAACAGCAAGAAAGGGGTCACCTTAAACCTCAAGAGCCCCGAGGGCGTGGAGCTGTTCAAGGAGCTCGTCCAGACGTCGGACGTCGTCGTCGAGAACTTCACTCCCGGCACCATGGCGAAGCTGGGGATCGCGTACGACGACCTCAAGGAGATCAACCCGAAGCTCGTCATGTGCTCGATCTCGGGCTTCGGGCAAACCGGGCCTCTCTCGGCACTACCGGGTTACGACACCGTTATCCAGGCCCTGAGCGGGTTGATGAGCACGACCGGGTTTTCCGATGGGCCGCCGGTTCGCATCGGCAGCATCGTAGTTGACATCAGCTCCGGCATATTTGCAGCGACCGGCATCTGCGCTTCCCTCTTCAGGCGTGAGCGCACGGGCGAGGGAGATTATCTCGACATAGCAATGTTCGATGTCGCGCTGAACCTGCTCGAGGTCAAGTTCGTCGAGTACACTACCACCAAGGAAATCCCCGGCCGTTATGGCAACAGGTATCCTCCCGTGACGCCGTTCGATGCTTTCCCGACAAAGGATGAGTACGCGCTGATCTGCTGCGCCGGAGACAACACCTTCCAGAACCTCTGCAAGGCGATGGAGATGCCCGAGCTCGCCGGGGACGAGCGCTTTCGTGGAAACCTCGACCGCAACCAGCACGAGTCCGAGCTCCGGAAGATAATCGAGGAGTGGAGCAGCCGGCTCACCTCCCGGCAGGTCATGGAGAAGCTCCTGGCGTGCGGCGTCCCGGTCGCGACCATCAATAACGTCAAGGAAGCCGTCGAGAACCCGCAGACCGCCGCGCGCGAGATGCTGGTTGACGTTACCCAGCCCGGAGGAGAGAAGTTCACCATCTTCGGTTCGGCTATCAAGTCGATGAACAGCAAGGTCGAAGTCCGCGGGCCAGCGCCCGGACACGGAGAGCACAACGAATGGCTCCTTCGCGATATCCTTAAGAAGAGTGACGAAGAGGTCGAGAAGATCCTCGGCAGTGGAGCGATGAAAACCGCTTAATCAGCAACGATGGTGCAGTGCGCGGGAGGACCAGAGCCTCTCGGACCTCGTGCCGCTGGGTTTCGTGCCGCAGGGCAACGTCCCCGGCCTTTATGTCTATGAGAGGAAGAAGAGGCCGAGCGTGGTGATCACGATCCTCTTGCTCCTCCTGTGGATCATCCCCGGGATCATCTACCTCATCATCGGGGGAGAGCGCACCGTCGTTTCGATCAAGGTGACCGAGCTGCCGCTGAACATCGAGGTCGAGGGCGACAGGGGCTACGGGCCCGGTGGCTCGATCACCGTGACCTGCTGCAACCCCAGCTGCGGGAAACCCTTCGAGGTCGACTGGGACAACGTGATCGTCCAGCTCGTATTGTCGGCCTGACGCCCGCGGAACTCAGCGGCAGTACCTGTTCATGAACGAGGTCACTATCGACCTCAGGCCGTCGTCAAGATATCCCAAGACTTTGTCCGCGATGTGGTCGGGCACGCCCCCGTAGAAAGCCTGGGCTATGCTCCCGGTGATGCAGGCCACCGTATCACTGTCGCCGCCGATGCTCACCGCTTTTCGGACCGCGTCCTCGAAGTCGTTCGATTCCAGGAACGCGATGATCGACTGGGGCACCGAGCCCTGGCAGGTCACATCGTAGGTGTAGTCCCGCATAAATCATATCAAACAGGAAGGACTCTCCCCTTGCTTTGCTTAAGTATGCATTAGAACGCCAATTGTTGGCGATCTTTTACTTCAGGGGGCGAGAATCCATTGGGTGCACCGAAAAACGGGGGTATGAGACTGCTTTTCGACCGTCA
>Ga0066793_10001116_pt1 | contig 11830 bp, 11 predicted proteins | sample PersoiDNA2013189_FD_83876 | JGI IMG/M metagenome (GOLD analysis project Ga0066793, IMG submission 83876) | Permafrost soil microbial communities from the Arctic, to analyse light accelerated degradation of dissolved organic matter (DOM) -... | ecosystem: Environmental > Terrestrial > Soil >...
GACGGTTCCGTCGCGTTCGGTCAGAGTCAGAACACGTCCGCGCATCTTCCTTACGACGCCGCGGTCGACTCTGTAGTCGCCAACCTCGCCGTTGCTGAACGTCACGATCTCGGCGCGGATGAGGCCGGGACGCACGAGGGCTTTCACAGCCCGATTTGCATTTTGGCTGGAGCTCGCGGGCGCGCTGGAAGCAGGCGACGAGAAGGTTACGCCGCTGATCGTCACAACGAGCGCGGTGAGCAGTGCTAGCTGCGCCGGCCGATTTCTTCTCATCGTTATCACCGTATTGGATTGTCGTCAGATACAGCCCCTACTTCAAACGCCGAAGGTAATGACGACGTAAATCCTTCGCGCTGGGCGCCTGCGAGTCAGAGTACAGCGACGAGGCCGCAGGCGCAGTCGAAGCGATTCGCCCGCTCCTTCTTCCATCTCACTTCCTCGGCCGGCGGCTTCTTCCGGCCGGGCGCGACCGGCTTGCGGAGCCGCCTGACGTCGCTGGCGGCATGATCCTCTCCGAGGCCGTGTTAGTAACACTGTCCTCTCCGGGCTCGCACCGCCAGCGGCGCCCCGAGAAAGCGAGAGGCGCCCGATTCGATCCCGGTACGCTCCAACGAGCGCCGAGGGACTTTCGTTGGCTCAGAGCCAGGCTTCGCGGAACTTCGCTTCGAGCGCGACGTGGTTGACGCCGCGCGCCTTGGCGGTGTGTAGGGCGGCGCGCGCGGCGTCAAGCGTCTCGACGGCGGAAAAGTCCGGGTCGAGTGCGACCACGCCACAAGACACCGACAGGCGAACCTCGCCATCGGGCATGACCAGCGGCTCGTGCTCGATCGACTCGCAGAGTCTGTCGCAGGCAACTACGGAATCTTCGGGAGTGCAGTCGTAAAGGACGACAACGAACTTATCGTCGCCTAGCCGGCCGACGGTGTCAGCCTCGCGGGCGGTTGAGCGAAGCGTGCGGGCGATGCGCAGGACGGCCAGATCGCCGCCGGCGTGGCCGTAGGCGTCGTTGATCTCGCGCATCCGGTCGATGTCGATCAGCGCCAGGCACGAGGGCGGGCTCTCCCGATCCTGGCGCGCGATCTCGGTGCTGAGCATTTCGTAGATCGCCTGGCGGTTCGACAGCCCGGTCAGCGTGTCGGTCATAGCGAGCGTCGAGATACGGTGATTGGCGAAGTCGAGCTCGTGCTGAAGTGTGACGATGCGAACACCGATGTGAACGCTGGCGAGCAGGTCGGCAATCTCGAACGGCTTGGTCACGTAGTCGTCGGGCCCGACAGGGGCTCCAAGCGGCTGCTTTTCCTCCGAGTCGCCGAGCGCGATCAGATAGAGATCGCGGCCATCCGGCTCGGTGCGCAGGCGATCGAAGATGGACAGCCCGTCGATCTCGCCGAGGCCGGTATCGAGAACAGCGAGGTCGTACCGGCGCGGCTCGAGCGAAGCCATCACGGTCTCGCTGTCCAGCGCCACCTCGACGCGGTAGCCAGCTTCTTGTAGCGCGCGGCGGACGTCCTTCAAGTACGCCTCGTCCGAAGTCCCCAGAAGGATGCGGGGGGACCTCACGTCGCTATCGATGCCGCCGGCGCCTGCCACTTAATGGGGATATCGGCGGAGCGTAGGCGCTCTTTAATCCCTCGTTCTTGCTGTTGACATCGGCGTTTCTCACTCATATGGGTGCCTTTTACGCGAACAGGATCACTCGCTTGGGCGAGCCCGCTCTCCCTCGAATGAGGGATCCTGCGTTGTTACCTGGAAGAAGGATCGAGAGATCTCTATCACCGCCTTTCCTTGCTCGTGAAGGAAGTTTCGGGAGCGGCTAGAGGGAAGATGAGCCAGCTCGCCCTCTTGCGGACGTGGGAAAGGTTGATACACTGCCACTTAGATTATCTTAGTAGGTAACGACGCAAGAAGGAGATTTCGAAAATGGCAAAGACGATCGGTATCGACCTCGGCACGACCAACAGCTGTATGGCCGTGCTCGAAGGCGGTGAGCCGACGGTCATCCCGAACGCCGAGGGCGGGCGGACGACGCCGTCGGTAGTCGCCTTCGCCAAGGACGGCCAGCGCCTAGTCGGCGCGCCGGCCAAGCGTCAACAGGTCACTAACCCCAAGAACACCATCTTCTCGATCAAGCGCTTCATGGGGCGCAAGTTCGAAGAGGTGAACGAGGAGATGACGATCGTCCCCTACGAGGTCGTCAAGGGCCCGAACGCGGATGTTCGCGTCAACGCCGACGGCAAGCAGTACGCGCCGCCGGAGATCTCCGCGATGATTTTGCAGAAGTTGAAGGCCGACGCCGAGGCCTATCTCGGCGAGTCGGTCTCGGAAGCGGTCGTCACCGTCCCGGCCTACTTCAACAACGCCCAGCGCGAGGCGACCCGTGACGCCGGCAAGATCGCCGGTCTGAACGTCCTTCGCATCATCAACGAGCCAACCGCGGCATCGCTCGCTTATGGGCTCGACAAGGAACACGACCAGACGATCCTCGTCTTCGACCTCGGCGGCGGCACCTTCGACGTCTCGGTGCTCGAGCTGGGCGAGGGCGTGTTCGAGGTCAAGTCCACATCGGGCGACAACCATCTCGGCGGCGACAACTTCGACAAGGCCGTCGTCGACTGGATGGTGGCCGAGTTCAAGCGTGACAACGGCATCGACCTGAGCCAGGACGCGATGGCGCTGCAGCGCCTCTACGAGGCGGCCGAGAAGGCCAAGATCGAGCTCTCCTCGACGATGTCGACGCAGATCAACCTGCCTTTCATCACCGCCACGCCCGAGGGCCCCAAGCACCTTGACCTGCAGCTCACGCGTGCCAAGCTGAACGAGCTGACCGCCGCTCTGCTCGAGCGGGTGGTTGGGCCGACCAAGCGGGCGCTCTCCGACGCTGGTCTCACTGCCGAAAAGATCGACCACGTCATTCTCGTCGGTGGCATGACCCGTATGCCGGCGGTGCAGGAGCGGGTCAAGGAGATCGTCGGCAAGGATCCGCACAAGGGCGTCAACCCCGACGAGGTCGTCGCCGTCGGCGCCGCGATCCAGGCCGGCGTGCTCAAGGGCGAGGTCAAGGACATCCTGCTTCTGGATGTGACTCCGCTCTCGCTCGGGATCGAGACCAAGGGCGGCGTCTTCACGCGTCTGATCGAGCGCAACACGACCATCCCGACGCGCAAGTCGGAAATCTTCACCACGGCCGCCGACAACCAGGACTCGGTCGAGGTGCACGTGCTCCAGGGCGAGTCCGAGATGGCCGCCTACAACAAGACGCTGGGCAAGTTCCACCTGATGGGCATCCCGCCGGCGCCGCGCGGAATCCCGCAGATCGAGGTTGCTTTCGACATCGACGCCAACGGCATCATCGCTGTCTCGGCTAAGGATCTCGGCACCGGCAACCTGCAGCAGATCAAGATCGAGGGTGGCTCGGGGCTCAATCCGAACGAGGTCGAGCGGATGGTTCACGAGGCCGAAGCCCACGCCGACGAGGCCCACAATCTGCACGAGCTGGCCGAGGCCAAGAACGCCGGCGAGCAGCTTCTCTACGCGACCGAGCGCACGCTCAAGGAGCATCGCGACAAGCTCTCCTCCGACGAGGCCTCGAACATCGAGAGCCGGATCGAGGAGCTGCGCAAGGCGGTCGAGGGCAGCGACCTGAGTGAGATCAAATCGAAGACGGAGGTGCTGCAGGAGGCCTCGCACAAGCTGGCCGAAGCCGTCTACGCACAGGCGGCCGCGCAGGCGCAGGCGAGCACGGCTTCGGCGGAGGGCGGCCAGACCGGCTCCGACGAGGACGTCGAGGAGGCCGACTACGAGGTCATCGACGAGGACGAGAAGAAGGGCTAGCCACCGATGCCGGGCAGCAGACAACCGCACAAGCCGAACGAGCCCGGGGATCACGGGCAAAAAGCGGCGGAGGTCGCAGAGGCGTCACGCGAAACCGCCGAGGCGGCTGTCGGTCGCGAGGAGCTGGAGCGAGCGCTCGCCGAGGCCGAGGCGGTGCGGGATCAGCACCTGGCCGACCTGCAGCGTGTGGCGGCCGACTTCGACAATTACCGAAAGCGCGTCGCCCGCGAGCAGCAGGCGCTGGTGGCGCGCGCCCACGCCGGGCTGGTCGAGGCGATCTTGCCTGTGCTGGACGATCTCGGACGGGCGCTCGAGGCCGCTGGTCTACACGAAGAGGCCAAGCTCGAGGACGGCGTTCGTCTCGTCCATCGCCAGCTCAGTGATGTGCTGACCAAAGAGGGGCTGCAGGAGATTCCCACCGATGTCCCCTTCGATCCGCACGTGCACGAGGCGCTGGCGGCGATTCCCTCCGGGTCCGAAGAGGGGACGATCCTCGAGGTCGTACAACTCGGCTATCTGCTCGGCGATCGGGTCTTGCGCCCGGCGCGCGTGATTGTCGCGGGCGCTCAGGAGGAGTAGCGACCAGTGCCGAGCGACCTCTACGAGACGCTTGGGGTTTCGCGCACCGCCTCCGCGGAGGAGATCAAGAAGGCCTACCGCAAGCTGGCACGGCGCCACCACCCCGACGCCAATCCCGGCGACAAGGAAGCCGAGGAGCGCTTTAAGGAGGTCCAGAACGCCTACGACGTCCTCTCCGACGCCGACAAGCGCAAGCAGTACGACATGTTCGGCGCCGGTGGCCCGCAGATGGGCGGAGCAGGGCCGGGCGGTGTCCGTTTCGAGCAATTTGATCTCGGCGACCTCGGCGGCTTCGGCGACGTCTTCGCCAACCTCTTCGGGGGCGGCGGGCGCGCTCGCTCGCAAGCGCTCAGGGGCGCCGACATCGAGGCGACACTCAATCTTTCCTTCGAGGACTCGTTGCGCGGGTCCGAGACACGCGTTCCGGTCGAGGCGGAAGTCGCCTGCTCGACCTGCGCCGGCTCGGGCGCCAAGCCGGGGACTTCACCCAAGACCTGCCCCCAGTGCGGCGGTCGCGGCGTCGTCGCCGAGAGCCAGGGCCCCTTCGCCATCTCGCAACCCTGCCGGCGCTGCCGTGGCGCCGGCATGATCATCAAGAGTCCTTGCCCGACTTGCCACGGTTCGGGCCACGTGCGACGCACCAAGCAGTACAAGGTCAAAATCCCGGCCGGCGTAAAGGACGGCACCCGTATCCGGCTCAAGGGTAAGGGCGAGACCGGACTGAACGGCGGCCCATCCGGCGACCTCTACGTGGTCACTCGCGTGGCGCCCTCCTCGCTCTACGAGCGTCGCGGCGCCGACCTGGTCGTCGAGGTGCCGGTCACCTACCCCGAGGCCGCACTCGGCGCCACGGTTGAGGTACCGACTCCCGACGGCGCGATCTCGCTCAAGGTTCCGCCCGGCACCGAGTCGGGCAAGCTCCTGCGCGTGCGCGGCCGCGGCGCCCCCAAGCTCAAGGGCTCGGGCCGCGGCGACCTGCTCGCGCGCGTGCGCGTGACCGTGCCCAAGAAGCTTTCCAAGGCCGAGAAAGAAGCGCTCGAGCAACTCAAGTCGGTTTCGAGAGAGAATCCGCGCGAGAGGCTGGTGCGCTGATGGAAGAAAGACGGCAACCGCCGAAGGCGGAGCGGACCACGCGGATAGTGAGTGTGCTCGACGCGTTGGTTCTCGCCGGACTCCCGGTCGCGACGATTTTGGCGCTGGTTACGGGTGGTGTCCATCGAGCCGTCCTCGTCGGCATCGCTTACGTGTGTGGGATGAGCCTGTTTTGGTTCCCGGTTCACTGGCTGGCCGCGATCGGCAGCTGGCGCTCCTCGGATGCTCTCTGGCGCAAGCGCATGGCCAGCGGTTTCTACAAGACGCTCCCGCCCATAAAGGACGACGACGATGACTGACGACCGCCCCCGCTACATGATCTCGATCGCAGCCGAGCTGGTTGGAATGCATCCGCAGACGCTGCGTATCTACGAGGCCAAGGGGCTGGTGCGGCCGCAGCGGACGGGTGGGAACACACGGCTCTATTCCGAGGCCGATCTCGAGCGGCTGCGCGAGATCCAGCGCCTGACGACCGAGCTGGGGCTGAACCTGGCCGGAGTCGAGCGGGTGCTCGTGCTCGAGGACGAGATGCGAAAGATGCGCGGCCGCCTCGATCGATTGGAGCGCGAGATGCGCGAGGCGATCGAGCAGGTGCACCACTCCTACCGGCGCGAGCTCGTTATCTACCGCACGCCCGAGCCACCGCTTCCGCAGCCGCGACGAAAGCGGCAGGGAGGGTAAGGGGGAGCGATGGACTTCAACAAGCTGACATTGAAGTCGCAGGAGGCCGTCGCCGGAGCGCAGGAGCTGGCGCGCCGAAACGGCAACCCCGAGGTCTACCCCGAGCATCTGCTGCTCGCGCTGCTCGATCAGGAGCTGCCGCGCGCGCTCGCCGGCGACCCGCAGGCGCTCAGGCAGAAGGCGGAGTCGGAGCTCAGGCAGAGGCCGAGTATCTCCGGCGCCGGGGTGCAGCCACACGCCTCGACCCTGTTTTCGTCCGCGCTCGACCGCGCCTTCGACGAAGCGAAGAAGCTCGGCGACGACTTCGTCTCGGTCGAGCACCTGCTGCTCGCGCTGGATGTCGTTCCGAGCGACGAGCTGATGGCTCGGCTGAAGGGGGTGCGCGGCTCCCAGCACGTCACGACGCAGGATCCCGAAGGCACCTACCAGGCGCTCGAGAAGTTCGGCCGCGACCTGACTGCGCTCGCGGAAGCCGGCAAGCTCGACCCGGTGATCGGTCGCGACGACGAGATCCGCCGCGTGATGCAAGTCCTTTCGCGCCGAACGAAGAACAACCCGGTTCTGATCGGCGAGCCGGGCGTCGGTAAAACGGCGGTGGTCGAGGGGCTGGCGCAGCGGATCGTCGCCGGCGACGTGCCCGAGGGATTGAAAGGCAAGCGCGTCTGGGCGCTCGAGATCGGCTCGATGCTGGCCGGCGCCAAGTACCGCGGCGAGTTCGAAGAGCGTCTACAGGCGGTGCTGAACGAGATCAAAGCGGCCGAGGGCCAGCTGATCGTCTTCATCGACGAGTTGCACACGATCGTCGGCGCGGGGGCCGCCGAGGGAGCCGTCGACGCGGCCAATATGCTCAAGCCGATGCTGGCGCGCGGCGAGCTGCGCGCGGTCGGCGCGACCACGCTCGACGAGTACCGAAAACACATCGAGAAAGACGCCGCGCTCGAGCGTCGCTTCCAGCCGATCATCGTCGGTGAGCCGACGGTCGCCGACACGGTCGCCATCCTGCGCGGGCTCAAGGAGCGCTATGAGGCTCACCACGGCGTGCGCATTCGTGACGCCGCGCTGGTGGCTGCCGCCGTTCTCTCCGACCGCTACATCTCCGACCGCTTCTTGCCCGACAAGGCGATCGACCTGGTTGACGAGTCCGCCTCGCGCCTGCGCATGGAGATCGACTCCTCGCCGCTCGAGCTGGACGAGGCCGAGCGCCGGGTGCGCCAGCTCGAGATCGAGCTGGCGGCGATGGCCAAGGAGAAGAAGGAGGTCAAGGAGCCCGTCGAGCGCGAGCTGGCCGAGGCCAAGGCGGAGCGGGACGAGTTGGCCGCCCGCTGGGCTAAGGAGAAGGAGGCGCTCGACCGAGTCAAGGAGATCACGCAGAAGATCGACGAGCTGAGCGGCGAGGCCGAGCGGGCCGAACGCAACGGCGAGCTCGAGCGCGTGGCCGAGATCCGCTACGGCGAGCTGCCGGCGCTCGAGAAGGAGCGCGACGAGCGCGCCGAGGCCGAGGTTGGGAGCGAGCCGATGGTGAAAGAAGAAGTGGACGAGGACGACATCGCTTCGGTCGTCGCGCGCTGGACGGGGATCCCGGTCGACCGCCTGCTCGAGGGCGAGACGGAGAAGCTGATCCAGATGGAAGAGCGCTTGCATGAGCGCGTCGTCGGTCAGCACGAGGCCGTCGAGGCGGTGGCGAACGCGCTACGCCGCGCCCGCTCCGGACTGCAGGACCCGAACCGGCCGATCGGCTCCTTCGTCTTCCTCGGCCCGACCGGAGTGGGGAAGACCGAGCTGGCCCGCGCGCTGGCCGAGTTCATGTTCGACGACGAGCGGGCCATGGTCAGGCTCGACATGACCGAGTACCAGGAGCGCCACACCGTCGCACGGCTGATCGGCGCCCCGCCCGGCTACGTCGGCTACGAGGAGGGCGGCCAGCTGACCGAGGCAGTCCGCCGCCGCCCCTACTGCGTGATCCTGCTCGACGAGATCGAGAAGGCGCACGCCGAGGTCTTCGACGTGCTGCTGCAGATTCTCGACGACGGCCGTCTCACCGACGGGCAGGGCCGCACGGTCGATTTCCGCAACACGGTCGTGATCATGACCTCGAACCTGCGCTCGGCCGGGCAGCTGCGCGAATTCTTCCGACCCGAGTTCCTGAACCGGATCGATGAGATCATCGAGTTCAAGCAGCTGACCCGCGAGCAGATCGCGAGTGTCGCCGAGCTGCAGCTCGCCCGCCTACGCCAGCGCCTGGCCGAGCGTGAGATCTCGCTCGAGCTGACCGACGCCGCCAAGGAGGAGATCGCCGAGGCCGGCTGGGATCCGTCCTTCGGCGCCCGCCCGCTCAAGCGCGCCATCCAGCGCCTGCTCGAAAACCCGCTCGCCCAGCACCTGCTCGAGGGCGAGTTCGTAGGAGGTGACACCGTGCTCGTCGACGCCCAGAACGGCGAGATCGTGTTCACGAAGGCGGAGGCGAAGAAGGCCGCGAGCGCATCTGGCTCATAGCGGTTATGACGAAGACGACGCTACTGACTATCCGTGTATTTCCCGTCGGTATCAAAGAAGTAAGCACCGTTCTCCGCTCCGCCAGCGATGAACATCCTGTCGGAAATGTCGTGAGCGACTTCGACTGCGCCTCGCTCGAGGTCAGCAGCGTTACCGCGCCAACCTGACGACTCGACCGTGTCTTCTCGTACGACGAGGGATCCCCGGTAAAGTCGCCGTGGCTCGACGGCCAGGCGGTACCCAGCGATGTGGCTAAGGCGAGCCCCGGCTAGGACTTCGTCCGCGTATCCGGCCAGACGGTATATCGAGGCTGCGGCGGTTAGGAAATCGTGCACGTACTCGGCAACTGCACGGGTAGGGATTACTCGGTTATCTTCAGGTCGCTCCCGTCTGATTGCCGGAGCTTGTAGGTCACCCCACTCAAGAAGGCCATCCGACCAGATTCGTATGAGGTAATGAGGGTAAGTGTCGTCTCTCGGTGGGAGCCGTCCAGAAAATCCGTCGAGGGTCTTCACGAGATGGAAGTACTGGAAAGGCGTCTCGTCGCGACGCCAAAGAGATTCCTGTGTGACGGTCTGGAAGGTGGCGCTATCCCACTTCCTCGGATCGAATAACCCCGGAACGAGAGGCGACGGATGTGACCACACGCTTAGCCATCCGGGCTGGTTCTCGTCCCCTGTTTCTTGCCTGAAACTGGCAAGTTCGACATCAGATAATCCTTGCCGCAAGCGCTCGCCAGCAATCTCGGATCCAGTGTCTGAAGCCCTTTGCTCCGGCATACCGAGAGCGTCGCGCTCGCGCTCGAAGCGCTGCCGATACGCGTCCGCGACTTCCGCTTCGGTCATCTTCCGAACCCTGAGATTGCGTCGGACGTGATAGCGGTCGTCGTTTGCCATATGAGGTCGACGGTTTCCGAAGACCTCGACGACGATGTAGATGCCGCCATTCTCAGCGGTGATCGCGTGCAGTTCGAATGGGATACGCGGGCCACTGCGGCTGTCGAGCACGTTATTGAGCTGCTCGTATAGACCGCCGTCGGTCAATGGTTTTAGAGAAGAGGCGACTTTAGATCCGTCGGCTTCCTCATACTCCATAACTCCGAAGAGAATGTGCCCGCCTCCGGCATTCGCCATTCCGGCGACGTCTCGTTCGGCCTCACTCTTCGCCGATTCTTTTTCTAGCGATAACTCCTGCTTGAACTCAAGGCGCGGTGTCTCGCGACGTCTCTCATCGCAGAGAGCCTGCATGTCGGCCTCTCTCCAAGCCGCAGTGGGCTTGTCGTCGATCGCCATTCGGTGAATCTACACTCGCATGGTCAGCGGTGTGGGAAGGCGGGCTTGGCCCTAGACGCTAGGTCGTCCGTATGCGACAGCCCCGAGGCTTTTCTCTAAAAGGAGACAGCTCTCGAGCGGGGTCCCTAGTCGACGTCCGGCAGGTACTCGGCCTTACCCTGCTCGGGCGGGGCGCCGACGATCAGCACCGTGATCTCCTCGTCGCTCTCGTTGCGGAGCTGGAGAGCGGTCTCGGTCTCGACGACGGCGACCGAGCCGCGCGGGAGCTCGACTCGCTCGGGCGGATCGCCGAGGAGCATCGTCGCGGTGCCCTCTAAGACGACGAACATCTCCTCCTGAACGTGCTCGAGGTGGCGGGCGCAGCGTACCCCGGGTGGCAGGCGCCAGATGTTGGCGCGCATGTTCCGAAGGGCTTCCGAGAGGGGAGCGATGCCGCGGCTTAGATCGCCGCGCTGGGGTGAGTGGAACTCGAGCTCCTCGTAGCGGAAGACCGTGTAGCCCACAGCGTCAGTCTTCCTGAACCGCTAAGGAAGCGCAAGTTGTTCGGGCGGGTACCAGACCCGCGTGCCCTCGGCCTTGGCGAACGGAGTCAGCCGATGCGGCTCGGCCTTGGTCTCACTGAAGATGTGCAGCACCTCGTGACCGCGCACGAGCAGTGCATCGGCGATCAGCGAGCGGTGGCAGCGCCAGGGCACGGCCTCGGCGCACATGATCGCGGTCGGCCGCTCGAGCGCCAGCTCGATCAGCTCCTCCAAGCTGCGCTCGAACTCGGGCGTCTGCATGTAGTCGGCATAGCCGCGGAAGGAGGAGTTGCGCCAGCCGGTGTTTTCGGAGTCGGGCCGGGGCTTGCGCAGGCCGCCCAGGCCCTTCAGGTGGAAGTAGTCGATTCCGGCCTCCGCGAGCGCGGGCTCGATCGCCTCCTTGTTGAACTGCGGTACGCGTCTCGATCCGGGCAGAGTGCGCACGTCTACCAGCCGATCGAGGCCGTGATGCTTGAGGAGCGCGACGAGCTCCTCCAGGCTGCGAGTCGAGTGCCCGATTGTGAAGACCCTCACTCTTTTCATTCTTCCCGTTCCTCCACCGCAATACGCACAAACGGGATACAGGCATCACCAATTTGCGGTCGTCTTTCGAAAACCTCGCAAGGCCGACAGCGTCGAGCCGATCAACCGGGCATGGCTACGACACCCGAAACAGATTCCCCGCGCGACCAGGACCCTGAGTCGCCCCGCTGGGTCGGCTCAGCGGCACGACGCGGCCTCGCACAATCGCGCGGCGCGGGATGGGACGAGAGTGAAGATGGGGAGGAAGCGCGGCCAAAGTGGCTCGGCTCGGTTACGCGGCGTGAGGGCTCGCACGCCAGCGGCGACGGCTGGGTCGAATCCGATCAGGGTGAGCAACTGAGGTGGCTGGGCTCGGCTGCTCGACGCGGTGTTTCGCCTCGGTCTCTCGTTTTGATCGATATGGAAACCGCGCCGATCGAGCAGGCTCGAGAAGAGACTTCGGAAACTCAGCAAGGAGCAGATAATCGCAGCGCGTCCGTCGGTTCCGGCACCGTGTCCGAGGCAAGCCCCAAGCCGTCCGAGCCGAGCGACGAGCTGGACAATCGCCGGCAAACGCGGGTTGTCGCCGGCGAGATCGGGATGCACCTGCGCGTCGCCTGAGCTGCGCTGGCTGCGCGGCAGGTCGGCGATTTCATCACGGCCTGTTTCTACATAGGCACAGAACTGGCGCTTTTACGGCGCTTTTCCTCGCTACCGTGTCACGACCCCGCGGGTGGGTTTGTTTGAGCGCCAAGCGAAACGAAGTACTCGATCGCCTGGCCGCGCTCGGCGGCGCGATGCGTTGTCCTCGGTCGCGCC
>Ga0066793_10001117_pt1 | contig 11825 bp, 13 predicted proteins | sample PersoiDNA2013189_FD_83876 | JGI IMG/M metagenome (GOLD analysis project Ga0066793, IMG submission 83876) | Permafrost soil microbial communities from the Arctic, to analyse light accelerated degradation of dissolved organic matter (DOM) -... | ecosystem: Environmental > Terrestrial > Soil >...
AAGCAGCGCCCAGCCAATACCAACGAGCACGACGACCCCAGTCAACACGGCAAAGCCCGGATGCGAGCGGCTGCGCGCATTTACGGGGACGAGCAGACGCCTGAAGAGCAAGCCGCCAACCAGCGCGACGCTCGCGGCGTAGATAGCAACGCCCCAACCGGTCTGCGTGTCGCTGCCGGTGGCGATGCCGTGCAGGGTAACGAGCGCGTAAGAGAGCAAGGTGAAGACGTGCAGGCGACGCCACCAAGTATAGCCGATCCAGGGACGCACCCAGGTACTGATGCCGATGGCGAGGCCCAGGTAGAGCGCGACGATGCCGAGCGCCATCCACAACGGACGGTAGTAGCTCACCAGCGGAATGAAGACCTCGTTCCAGCCGAAACGCGTGAAAGGATCGATCCAGACCGCCAGGACATGCACGCCGACGAAGATGAGGCTGAGCAGCGTCAGAAAGTTGTGCAGTTCGCTATTGATGATGCGCGGCCAGCGGGGCGATTGCAGATGCACGGAAAGCGCCAGGCCGATAGCAACCGCAAGCGTCAGGAGCACATAGGCCGTGACACCACCCGCCCGCGCGACATCCCCGGTGCCCGCCTCCCACAGGTTCATACATTCTCCTCCTCTCGCATCAGATGTACAGGCCAGGGCGCAACGGTTTCCCAGCGTCCATCCTCACTTACAAGTAGACCAGCAAAGCCATGAGCACGCAGAAAGTCCGCACCCTGTTGCAAGCCCAGGATAAAGGCGACTTTTGCCGCGACCTCCGCCTGTTCGCAACGAGCCGCCACCGCCGTTACCGACCACAATCCACTCTGCGCGGATACACCTGTACGCGGATCGAGCAGGTGATGGCGCTGCTGTCGTCCCTGCTGCCAGTGCCGCCGGGCAACGCCGGAGGTCGCCATCGCGCCGTGATGCAGCGGAATAGACCAGGCTCTATCTTTTCCAGGCACCGCAATCTGCCACTCATCCGCAGCGGATGGAACGCCCAGCAACGCCAGATCGCCGCCCGCATTGACAAGCGCGGTCTCAATGCCCGCCTCCTGTAAGCGAACGAGCGCGGCATCGACCGCCATACCTTTAGCGATGCCGCCGAAATCCAGGCCGACATCGGCTGGCAAGGTAACGCTTTTCTGCGCCGCGTCCAGTTGAACGCGACGCCATCCGCCGCCGGGGCGACCAGGAGTGATGCTGGTAGCGAGCAGCACGGCGGGCAGCGTATCGAACGAGCGATCATAGCCGATGCTGACCATCTGTCTCTGCAACGTCGGATCATACACGCCCTGCGTCGCCTGCGCCGCGTTCAGGGCCGCGTCCAGCACGGTATATAGCAGATCGCTCACGACGACCGGCGTAGCGTGGGTCTGGTTCAGGCGCGACAGCTCGCTCTCCGTCAGGAAGCGGCTGAGCGTCTTTTCCCACTCGGCGAAGAGTTCCTGCACAATCGCCGTGCCTGCTTCACTTTGATCTATGGGCAGCAGGAGCGAGATGGTCGTTCCCATCGCGCGAAACTGCGTATGCTGCAGGCCTGTTGGCACGACAAACGCTGTTTCAGGAAGTGCTTGAGCCGCTGGAAGGCGCGGAGCCACCGGATCCAAAGCCATAACCTCCTCCTTGTTGATTAAAAGACCCTCCCGAGTTTGAATTGGTAGGTGTGGGAGTCGGAGTCGGACTCTGTACGGCAGGTGTCGGAGTTGGTGCCTGGGTTGTTGCAGGCGTCTGATGAGTCGTCGCTGGCGCTGTCGCTGCCGGTTTCGGCGTGCTCGTTGTACTCGCGTTGACAGTCGTGTTGAGATGCGTCGCCACCAGCGTCCCGAAGGCACCGAAGCTTAGAATTGAACCGATCATAATATATTTCTTTAAAGATTGCACCCGCGCCAATGCCTCCGCCTTCGACAGACGAGCAGCAGGCTTCGGCTTACTTGCAGGTGGACGCGGCGGCATCTGTTGTTGACCATTAGGACGCGGCGGCTGAGCTGCTGGCGTCTGCTGCCAACCATTATTGTAAGGAGGATACTGCTGATACTGCGGGTACTGCGGGTATCCCCCCTCATTTCCTTGCCTCTGCTGTGGCGGCTGCCATTGTAGTGGCGTATCATACGGATCGTTATTCATCTTATCTCCCATGAGCGAACAATACTGGCACTGGATATTGCTATTCCATATCTCATCCAGCCTATACCCATCTATGCATCTTCATCTTTGACCGCTTATAGTGTAGTGCGAGGCGCGCCCTATCTTCACGAAGCTTGCCTCACGCTAGAAAGCTACCTTAGCTTCTTGCATGGAGTAATAATACTTCCCCAACATGTGAGAAGCATTAGAAAAATGTAAGGGATTTGTAAAACGTTTTGTACCTTTAGGAGCGGGCATAGGCCGAGTGTGTGCAGGCGAATGGGGAAAGCGGATAACAGTGTACTTATGGAACTAAAGCTGGTTGCCTTTCAAAGCCATCTTACATTCAGGCGCGATATCCAGCGCTCCATCCATATTTCCAGTAATGGCACAATTCGTAATGGTTCCTCGCCCGTCATCATATATATGGATGCCGCTCTGCTGGCTTCTGTAGATTTTGCAGTTCGAGATGAGCGGATCAGCGCCGCTTGAGATACTGATATTTGCCGACCTGTGCGCGTAGATCTCGCAGCACTGGCGTAGACCATTTGCGGCTGCCCGCACGAGTAACAAAATTTTGCATTAGAGCGATTGGTGGCACCACAATTATCACAGAACTTGATAGAAGCGTTCATACAGCGGCTTGCACCCCTCTATACCGTCATTTCGCGAGATGCTTCTACGATAACATGTTGGCTGGATGGGTGTCAATTGAAAATAGAGAGATGAAGCGCGAGCATTTATTCTCTCGGTTTGCACACTCGCCCACCACGAAATATACTAAGGAGTCGGCAAGGAATAAACTTACCAAGTATGAGTGAGGAAAACGCCACCCGAAGGTCCGTTTAGTCATTCAAACTGACAACGTTATTTCCTGCCGACTCCTAAGGAGACAGGCGTTACTAACAGCCCTGCGCCTCATACGCACAGGTTGTGCGCCGCTCGTGTGAAATATAAAAGCAGACAGGAAGAAGGACCATTCATGACCAATAGTGATAGTGCCAGGGAGAAGATAGCTTTTCTGCGCGGACTGCGGGCCATCCGCCAGTTTCGTCCCGATCCGATTGCGCAGGATGTGCTCGACGATGTGCTCGAAGTTGCGCGCTGGTCCGGTAGCGCCAGCAACCAGCAGCCATGGGAGATCGTGCTAGTGCGCAAGCGTGAGACGCTGCGGGCGCTCGCGGGCGTCGGAGGCTACGCGCGCCACCTGAGCGGCGCGGCAGCGGCAATCATCCTGGTGATGGCTGGTACTCCTGACCGTCTCGACCAGGAGACCTACGACGAGGGTCGCCTGAGCGAACGCATTATGCTCGCGGCGTCCGCTCATGGCGTCGGCTCAAGCATCGGCTGGTTCGTCGGCGATGGCGTCGCGGCGGCAAAGCAGATTCTCGGCATTCCCGAGGATCGCCTGGTGCGCACCGCGCTCTCCCTGGGCTATCCCACCGAGGAGGCTTTGAAGCCGCGGACGCAACCAGGACAGGCGCGCAAGCCGCTCGCCGCCATCGTCCACGAGGAGCACTATTAGAGCGTTTTCTACGCCTTGCCTAGCGCGTACGTGAGTTCCAGATCAACATCAGCAAGCGACTCACATACCCAGGTGGGGCGATAGGGGAAGCGCTCGATTTGTGCGCGACTGGTGACTCCGGTGAGCACCAGGACGGTACGCAGGCCGCTCTCGATACCAGCAATGATGTCGGTATCCATGCGGTCGCCGATCATGACGGAATTCTCCGAATGGGCGTCCATCTTGCGCAGGGCTGTGCGCATCATCAGCGGATTCGGTTTGCCGACGTAGTATGGCTTGACGCCCGTTGCCGCGCTGATCAAAGCGGCTACGGCACCGGTCGCGGGAACGATTCCACCCTGACCGGGACCCATCACGTCGGGGTTGGTGGCGATGAAGCGCGCACCGGCCTCCACAAAACGAATGGCGTAGGTTATACGCTCGAAGCTGTACGTGGTCGTCTCGCCCAGCACCACGTACTCTGGGTCCTGGTCCGTTAAGATGTAGCCAAGATCATGCAGCGCCGTTGTCAGACCGGATTCTCCGATGACGTAAGCGCGTCCCCCTGGTCGCTGATCGTGCAAGAACTGCGCGGTCGCCAGCGCGGATGTGAAGATTGCCTCTGGCGGCACGTCCAGTCCCAGATACGCCAGGCGCACCTGCAGATCGCGCGGCGTGTATTGCGAATTGTTGGTAAGGATCAAGAAAGGCATATCCTGCGCGCGCAAGCGCTGTATAAAGTCCGCCACGCCAGGTATCAACTCCGTGCCGCGTACGATAACGCCATCCATATCCATCAAGTAGTGCTTTATAGCATCCATTACTCTTCCTCCATTATGTGTTTGCATGCTCTCTCCGCCCGGCAAGAAGAGTGGTTATCTCTTTATCGCGTGAGCCGAGAGCAGTAGATCGTTTTCATTCTTCTTAGAGCCTTTGTCTTTTTTCGTCGCTCGCGGCAGCTGCATCGCTTCTCAAACAGTATTGTTTCATTTATATTGTAAACGATTACAATCCTTATGTCAAGCTCAAGTAGAGATAGGTCTGGCTGTTTATCCTGAAACGAGCTTTTTTTCAAATAAATGATCGTCAGAGGAAAATCGTGATCAGCAGCACGATCAGCCCGCAGATGCGCACGCTATCGCCGATATTGTCTAGCAACGTCAGGTGTTTATCGAGATATTTAGGCATATTGAGCAGATACCCTGTACTCAGCAATAAGAACGCACCGCTCATTAAGAGGCTGAAACGCGTTTCTTTACTCATAAACGCGGTGATATAGAAAAAGAAGATCACTAAACAAATGACGCTGCGGGAGCCACCGATGATCATCTTTGTTAGCGGAGGATTGGGAAACTCTACCGGCAAAATCGGTGCCAGCAGGAGCAGCAACACAATCGAAAGAGCGATATGCCAATACAGCAGGCGGCGTAGATAGCCATCGGAATTGCTGACGAGGCTAAGACAAATAAATATGAAACCAACCGTCTGTGCAATGTATTTGAACCAGTTCACATTGATCGGTAGATTGGCGATATTATCGCTTGCAAAGCTAGCAATAGCGGTGAGCGAAAGTATCCCCATAGACAGGCCAAGTATAAATAAGCGGTAGTTATGTCCCTGAACGGACTGAAAACACAGGAAGAAAGTACGCCAGGCAATCAATAAGGACACACTGAATAATGTCAGTGAAAGTATGTTCGCAATCAGATTCTGGTTCACAGTAACCGCCTTTCTTCAAGTCGAAAGTAAATAGGACATCAGAGGTCGGTGAAAAACTGCGCGCTATCAACCACCTTTCCACTCGGATCACAAAGCTGGATACGCTGTAAGGACAGCAGCACGCGAAGTGCCCTGGAGATATCCTCTGTGCTCATGCCTGTAGCAAGACATAGCCGCTCTATGTTTTTACGACCATCAATGGCGATGTACAGGAAGCGAGCTTCTCGGTCGGCAATGAGCGCAGCATTGGGCCTGCTGGTCCACATGATATCGATATTCTCAACCCGGCGCGGAATCAGCTTTGCTAAGGGGAGTTGACCATAATGAGCAGGAGGCTGATATTGCTGTAGCGGCATTTGCCGGGCCTGCTCACGTGTCACCAGGCGATGAGAGTAGATAGGCAAAACCTCCCGTACAGCAGTGAGCAGCGCTTCCTCTGTAAACGGCTTTCCCAGGTAGCGTGTTGCCCCCTGCCGCAACCCCCAGTACTGCTCTGCTGTTGTATTCTTACTGCTCATCATGATGATGGGCAAAAGATGCATAGGATCGCTCGTCCGTACCTTGCGACACACCTCAAAACCGCCTATGTCAGGGAGAATCGCATCCAGGATCAGGCAATGAGGGTGTTCCCGCTGTACCTTTGTCAGACCTTCCTGCCCACTCGACGCGGTGATGACCAGATAATTTGCCTGCTGCAAAATCTGTGTCATGTACTGACATAAGGTGGTACTATCGTCGATAATGAGGATCTTTGGTACATTTCTCATACGTCGCCCTATTCCCTTCAACCGATGCTCAGCTCCTTCCGTACAGATAGGAGTGTGGCCGGAGTGGACTCTGGATGTTTTTCGATAATAGGCGTACTATCATTGTACTATCACACAAGATAAAATAATCCTACCATCGATCCTAACTTTTAAGCAAGGAATGCAAAAAAATTCACCAAAGGTACCCCGCTTTTTCGCCTTTGGTGAAGATATGGGTTCTTTCGCTTTGTCCGAAATGATGCGAGAGCCTGGCTGAATAAAATGTAACGGCTACCCGGCAAGAGCGACGATCATTGCGGCGCACCTACAGCCTGCTACATATTGGACTGATCTGGCGGGAGGTTCTCGTTCTCATCCCATGCTTGCGGATCTGGATTGGTCCCACTATGCAGCATTTCGGGAGAGGGAGCTTTAAAACCGAAGCGATAGCGGCCAGATAGTGCCGCATCACTACTATCAACAGAACGAGAGCGCGGAGCAAGGCGCAATGCTACAGTAGTACACGCTATAAGAAAGACCACGCCCGCGATCCACAGGAGAAGGTGGGAAAACGCTCCCATGAGTGGATGACCTGATGCTTCTGTGTAGGCATCCCACATGAAAAGGCTGAGTGCCACGATAGCAAGTGTGCAGAGCAGCCCTACGATCCAGCGGCGCATATACTTTCTCCTTCTGAATACTCTACGCCTGAGACACCATCGAGTTAACGACATCCTCTTTATCAATGGCGCAAATCATACAACGGCAGCCCGGTTTTCGCCTGTACCAGCGCTAGCAATTCTTGCATCTGTCTATTATGTTCATCAAGAGAAACTGTGGGTTCCCGACCTGGAAGATACGTCCTGCGCCGTACCCACGTCCAGCGCGCTATATCTCTCGCGCTCGATAGCTCGTATGTAATAGCCGCTCCGCTTTTCTGTGCTCCAAAAGCATTATACATCGCCAACAGATGCGCCTCTTCCCACCTCATTGTAGCCGCCTTCCCTCCATACCACGCCGTAATGCCATTCTCTGTGACTTCGACCTGCTGGCGACCTGCACGGGAAAACAAGAGGAATAATATGAGAACGATCAATAAAATCGCAGATGCAAAGAACACCACAAGAAAGAAAAGCAGAGTATTCGAGGTAAAAAACCAGGGACCATTCAAGCTATATATTCCGGCAATGTACACTGCCGCCAGTAACACTATTCCTGTTAGAAAAAACACAAACTTTTTCATGTAACGCAACTTAATGGTCACAGGTAGCTGCATTGAAGCGATATTCGGCCTGGGTTGCTCGGCGGCAAGCGCTGTCTGATTCCCCTGGATTATCGCAAAACGGCGTTGCTCTATCCTTTTCCAGTATTTTCCTTGTGCAATGTCCATTGCGAGATTGAAAACATTGATCACCATCATAAATGCATAGAGGGCTACCATTGGATGCCCTGAAGAGTGTGGTGCCCATATAGATACCAAGGAAAAAATGATGAACAGTATTATAAATAGAATAATGGCAATGAATAACATAAATCGTGTTGTGCGCAATGTCTCCAGTATAGGGTTAACTTTAATGCCATTCCCCTCCTCGAAAAAGCGTTCTGTGTTTGTTTGCATACTCTCACCTTAACTTCTATAAAATCATAAATAAGCTGTCATTAATCTCTATCTATGAATAAGAACGAAACTGATGCCGTTGGGCAACTCTTTCCTGCTGACTGCTCGTCGCTACGCGGCTCGTTTGTATTGGTGTATAGGCTGGGAAGCGCTATAAATGCTTTTGCTTATTAGAACAAGCTCATCTGCATCTCTGGTCTACGCCCATCTAGCAGGATGTAGGGCGCGGCCTGCTCGGGGGCGGCGATGCGCAGGTTGCGCAGGTGGGTAAGTTCGGTGAGGTGGCCGAGGCGACGAGCACGCAGGATGGCATCGGCACCTTTGGGTCCGATGCCCGGCACGCGCAGCAATTGGGCGCGGCTCGCCGTCATAATTTCGATTGGGGCGGCGCGCAGGTGTTGGTCGGCCCAGGCGCGCTTGGGATCGCTCTGCAGTTGCATGTTGCCATCGGCGAGAAAAGGCAGATCCTCCACCCGCCAGCCGTAATCGCGCAACAGGAAGCTGGCCTGATAGAGACGGTGTTCGCGCAGTGGATCGGTCGCGCTAAGATTTTCGAAGGGGGTTTGCTCGACGGGTTGGAAGCCAGAGTAGTAGGCGCGCGTTAGACCCATTTCGCGGTACAGGCGGCTGCTGAGGGAGAGCAGTTCTTGATCGGTATCGCCGACCGCGCCCACGACGAACTGCGTGACGGTGCGGGCGAGCCTCTGATGCGGATGGCCACGGCGGATCGTTTGCGCCATCTCTAGCATAGTGAGCAGTTCGCGCAAAAAGTCTTTCTTGGGAGCGAGGGCGTTGAGGCGCTCCTGCGTTGGCCCCTCCAGGTTGACTGAGACGCGATCGGCGAGCTGCATCAGGCGGTACAGTTGCTCGTACTGGATGCCGGGCATGACTTTAAGGTGCAAATAGCCACGATAATCATAGCGTTTGCGCACGATCTCAGCCGTATCGAGGATTTTATCCTGCGTCGTCACGCTCCCCTTGATGATGCCCGACGACAGGAACATGCCCTGCACCCTCCCTGCGCGCTGCAGCGTGTCCAACCCACCCGCCAGTTCGTCCGGTGAGAAGGTGAGGCGCTTCATCTTGCTGCGCCCGGCGCGGAAGGGACAGTAGAAACAATTTCGCTCGCAAGCTGTTGTTAACATAGCCTTCAAAATAGGCAACGAACCCTTTGGCGTGGCGACGTTCGTAATACATTCGGCGAGGCTGCGCGACTGGTACACCGCGTGACGGCGCTCCTGCTCGGGCTGGTCGCCAGCAGGTTCGTAGATCGTCGCGTCACCCATCTGGGCAAGTTTCGTCATAGTATCTGGGAGCATCTGCACTAGCATATGCGTAGTATACTGAACTTATGTTCTAATGTCAATAAGCGTGCCTAACCAGAAGTGAGCGTCATCTTTTTGCAAAAGGCTTCCACCAACCAACCGCTGATGTAGGGGCGCGGTTCACAAGCCCGTTTGCGTCACAATTCGTTACACGCATCGGCCTGTGGAGCGTGGCGGATGGGGCGCAACGGGCTTGTGAACCGCGCCCCTACATCATGCTGTGCAATATAATATGGTCTGATGCATTATATCATGCAAAAGGTACAACAGGCTTGTGAACCGTGCCCCTCCATCATGGGGATCGGGTGTCAGTCGGGACATAGGATCGTTGGTCGAAATGGCACATGGCGATTATCCCAGTGGTGCAAATAATGATGCACCCCTTAACCAGCTTACCAGGTGTGCCGCAAGGCGAAGAATACGCGTTTCCAGTGGCAGTTCGTTGTCATATCTGATATAACTAAAGCGTTCACCACCATACAGGCAGGAGGAAAAATATATGTACCAACCCCGCGTCGGAGATGCGCTCGCGGCCCTTGATACTCCAGCATTGCTCGTGGACCTGGATCTTATGCAGAGAAATATCACCACCATGCAAGAACGCTTGCAGGGGAGCAGTGCGCGCATCAGGCCACATCTGAAGACCGCCAAATGTCCCGAGATCGCCCGCCTCTTATTGGCAGCAGGCGCTATTGGAGGCTGCGTCTCCAAGGTCAGCGAGGCCGAGGTTATGGCCCAGGCAGGCATAGAGAATCTCTTGATTACCAGCGAGATCGTCGGGGCACCAAAGCTGGGCAGGCTCTGCCAGCTAGTGCAGAACCATCCCCAGGTGAAGGTAGTCGTAGATAGCCTGGAGGGTGCAGCAGCCCTCAATCAAGCGATGGAGCGCGTCCAGCAACCGCTCGACATATTGATTGAAGTGGACGTTGGGCAACATCGCTGCGGCGTGCAGCCAGGGGAGGCGACGCTCCAGCTTGCCCGGCAGCTAGCAGCATTCAACTTCTTGCACCTGCGCGGCGTCCAGGGCTACGAGGGACACCTGCAACATATCGCGGACGCTTCCGAGCGGGAACGGCTCTGCCGCCAGTCAATGGAACTTCTTACAGCAACAGTAACTGACCTGAGAGCCGCTGGCTTTCCCTGCGAGATCGTCACCACGGGCGGGACCGGTACGGCGGAGATATGCGCGAGCTATCCCGCCGTGACAGAGGTTCAGCCCGGCTCATTTATCTTCATGGATACCGACTACCAGCACGCGCTCGGTCCCGTCTACGCGTCTGCACTGACCGTACTCGCAACGGTGATCAGCCGACAAGCGCCGCAACGGGCAATCGTCGATGCCGGACTGAAATCGCTCTCGACCGATAGTGGAATGGCGCAACCGAAGGGATTGCCAGGGGTACGCTATAGCCACTTCGGAGACGAACATGGCCTGCTAGAATGGAGCGATGGAGAAACAGCAGGCGCTACTGCCAGGGCCATGCAGATTGGCGAGCGCCTGGAACTTGTCCCGAGTCACTGCGACACCACAATCAACCTGCACGATACCTATTACGCGCATCGTCATGGCAGAATCGAGGCTATCTGGCCCATTGCCGCGCGGGGCAAGATCCAATAAGATTATGAAGCTGAGCTTCCCCAGTACAGATCGCTAGTGTGCAAAACGGCCAGTGGAGAGTCCTCATACTGTGAAGACGTGCTCTCAAGCGGGCGAATCTCTACGCGGCTACAGCCCTTAATGCGCAACATATTGCGCGCAACCGGCATGACCTCGTGCAGATCCTTATCAATATGCTTGATCGATATCTCCACCTGGCTCAAAATCTTCCCAGAGCTATCAAGGGCACAAACAGCTAAACGATTCTTCATCATATCTCATATCTCCTTTTTCACTCCACCGCTAAAATGGCGCGAGCGTTATAACACAATTCCTCACTACCCTCCGCGTCGAGGACGAGCACTCCCTGCCACGCGAACAGCTCCGTGGCAGAAACACCAATGTCCCTCATCACATATAATATATGCTTCCTTTACATAGATGCAAATTGTAGTTACTATGGAGCAATTAATATAACACAGTTGCTCATATAAATATTCTCGTCAGTAGCATGCCTGGGCAATAGTTCGCAGCACAATAATAAGCCCGTACATTGCCCATAATTGGCCTGATGAGCATAATGGGTAATGTACGGGCTTATAAAATTCGCGCCTTTACAGCTTGATGGTCTGGCCGCTAATTCTTCATTGCTTCGCTCTGGTCGATGCGTTCGACCATCTTGTTGAGCGCGTTCAGGCGCTGCTCTCTCTCCACCGATTGTTCGTGGAGCGTGCGTAGCTGGTCGACCAGTTCGTGGAACTGTCCGTTCAGCACGACGTGCTGCTCAGTGTCGCGCTCAATAGGCAACGTATGCTCAGGGATGGACTCTTCAGCAGCGGTCTCGCGTTGAGGCGCGGGGCTGTCGGTCGGCACCGTGTGTACCGCCTCCGGCGCGACTGGCACCGACAACGACGCATGCGAAGACAGCGCTGAAGACTCGCTCTCGGGCGCGTCTGTCGCCACCGCTGGCGCTGGCACTGACTGCGCCACCTGCTCGCGACCGCCACCTCGCATCAGGAGGACGGCACCGACGATGGCGAGCAGCCCGATGATCACAAGTGCTGCAATAATTATAGCCACGCTTCTTTCCTTTCGCTAAAAAGTCAGCTCTTCAGTAGTATCCTGGACGCGCTTCTTATAAGAGCGTCAACAATCCTTTAAAGCGGAGATGCCGTTGCTCACCTTCAGCAGCAGGGTTAAT
>Ga0066793_10001118_pt1 | contig 11820 bp, 10 predicted proteins | sample PersoiDNA2013189_FD_83876 | JGI IMG/M metagenome (GOLD analysis project Ga0066793, IMG submission 83876) | Permafrost soil microbial communities from the Arctic, to analyse light accelerated degradation of dissolved organic matter (DOM) -... | ecosystem: Environmental > Terrestrial > Soil >...
GCAGGAGGCCACGACTCCGCAAAATGCGAGAAGCATCAGCGCCACAAAGATCATTCGCTGATATCCTTGTACCCTCGCCGAGATCCAAATCGAGGCATATATGAGAGCGATACTTCTCCCTAAAACTGCAATCATATTCCGGTCCTTCGGTCCATCAGCTCAGCGATCATTTTGAAGTGATGCACATCTAACTTGATGATGCGGTACTCAACCCGGTCATGCAGGATGTAGTTGCCTACCTTGAATATCGGGTATTCAACATAGACCGAACTGATATACCAGGGATGTGTCCCTGTTTCAGAAGTGACCGTCCATACCTCCTCACTCGCGCCAGGAGGTGCATCGACGTTCAAAGGGCGGGAAAAGGTTCCATCCGCATCGGGTATGGCCGTTGCCGTGGGAACTTGCTGTGTAACGCTGGTTGTGTTGTTGGCGATGTCTGCACACCCCGATACGCTGGCAACGAGCAGGCCCAGGAGCAAGATCATCACCGCGAAAAGAAGGACAACAATCAGTTTGGTCAGTTTCACTCTGCCTGCCCTCCATTCCCCAGAATGGCCGTGATGTACTGTTGCGTTTCGGCAGGCATATGTGCGTACCAACTGGCTCCGTAGACTGCCAACGCCTCTTTGACTCTGCCTGACCCCGCGTTGTAGCAGGCCAGTGCCAGCGGCCATGAGCCGCCGTACATCTTGAGATAACCTGCCATAAGGTGTGCACCTGCTTGAAGAGATTGCTGCTCGTTCATTGGATCAACACCCAGGCTTGCCGCCATTTCTGGCATGAGTTGCGCCGCGCCACACGCGCCCGCCGGAGAGCAGAGAGCGGATTGACACCCGCTCTCCTGGTTGATCTGCCGCGCATACAGTGTAGAATCGATCCCCGCTTGCGCTGCAGCTGCGCGTGCCAGATCAAAGCACGATCCTGATGGTGCCGAGAGGTGCGATGGTTTGGCCGAAGCACGTTGTACAGATCTGCCGTTCGAATTAGACTGTGCAGGGTTGCCGACATGCAAGATCTTTTCGATATTCTGATGCCACTGCGGTACTGGCTTACCAGTCGGCGTTTGTGGAGCGACGAAGACAAGAGCGAGCACGACCAGGACAATCAAGGCGAGCAGAACGAGAGGGCCACAACAGCCGCCATTCTTTTGTTCAATAACCTGATTTTTCACGATGAGATCCTTTCTGCTCAGCCAGGAACCACCGTGATACAATGACACAGTAGCACTGGCAACAGGCGTTACTGAAGGAGCTAGGTGCACGGCGTCGGAAACTGGAGCGCCTGGCTCTGGACACACTAAGAGAGGGAACTCCTTACAAAATCAGTGCTTGCCTCATTTGTCTTTGTTCACGGATGTTTATTTTGCCTTCTACTTATATCCCCGTTCAGCGTATCAATTTCAGCAATATTGCTGAAAAGAAAACACCCGCATTTCTTGCTTGCTCAGCGAGAAATGCGGGTGTAAGGTCGTGGCGCAGAGAAGTTCCTCTTGTTCTCCTATCCCTTTCGGTTGAAGAGGAGCGCCCACATCTTCAGCAATGCCAGCGCACACGCTACACGGATATTTGGCACTCCAAGAACGAACATCACGAGCGTGAGCAATACAGCGGTCCCGGCGATAATCCCTACTATCATTGTCTTTCCTTCTGGGCATGATGCCTTTTCATGCCCTCGCTAATCTTTGCGGCATGTTTCTCTGCTTCCTCTTTCGTCATGAAGGCTAGAGGACGACCACGATAGACTTTTGTTTGGAGGTCCACTACCTCGCGCTTGATCCGGTTGCGAGTCGAGACGCTTATCAGGAACGTGCCATCGGTGCCGCGCCTATTGAGGAAGTCGAGCGCCCCCTGATCACCTTTCACCAGAGCCGTGAGGAGAATAGCGTGCCCATACTCCGTCTTGCGGATCTCTGCGAATTCAGGTGCCTGGATATCGAGCGATGTTTCCCGCGCCGCATACCGTCGGTTCGTCTTCATTTCCAGGACAGGCAAGAGACAGTAGGCGTCATGCAACCCGCATATAATCAGGTCTATATCAGGCCCGTACTCTAGCAGGTGATAATGATAGTAGTCGCTACTGCGTGCCAGGATGACCGCCTCAATACGTTTGCGGGCGAGCGTCGGTTCCGCTGTGAGTTGCCCGGCTTGCCATCTCTCCATCTCGTGTTCGTATTCATCGAGGAGCTTCTGTACCTGGTTCCGATTCTCCTCCGCCTCGCGAATACGAACCAGAGAGACGCCGTTCGTGGTGCGGCTGTATGGCACAATGCAAGATTGAGTGTTCTCAATCTGATTGACCAGGGCAAGCCATGTTCGCTCACGTGTGTATCGCGAATAGCGTCTCTCTGCCATGGCGGTTAGTCCTCCTCCTCAATCGTGGTATGTCCCGGTGGAAGCTCCTTCATGCCCCGCATCAACATGGTAAGCATCCTCAATTGAGACTCTTTTTGTTCCACTGGCATTTCAGGATCGAACAGGGCACGCATGGTAGACGCCCCCATGCGTAACATGAGGGTGTTGTTTTCCTGCTGAGAGCGCATGCCTTCAATGCGTGCCTTATTCTCCATTTTCGACATTTCAAGCTCAGTTTTCAGGTTGTCTTCTTTAATGGCAGCCTCTGCAGTCACGCGCCGGACTTCAAGAATGCCGTTGTTGATGATAGACGTTTCCTCTGTTCTCTGATGAAGCATCTTTGAGGTGGCGCTTGCTCTCAGTTCATTGGAGCGGATGACCTCACTGGCCTCTGTTGGCTTTTCCTCGTGGATGAATGCCACATAGAAATCGCTGGCGAGCGTCATGACGGTGCGCACTATGGCAAAGATCACCAGCCACACAAGATTACTCGATTTTGCGCTCATGGCGAGAAGCATAAATGCGACTTGCCCCGATCCTACCCCAAACGCCAGGAACGCCCAGGTACTTCGATAGCGCCTGATTTTTGTCTGATCTAATACGGTCATGCCATTTGGGCGAGACTCCGCGCGGTTGCGGATCGTTTCGGCCTTGTAGGAAACGACCATGAATGTCGCTTCCAGTACAATCACCGTCGCCAGGACAGACATCGCAACCCACCAGGCCGCATCCTTGTTGGTCTGACTCCAGATGAAGAAAAACACTTCTATCTATATCCCCGAATAGCGTATTAATTTTAGCCGTTGGCATGCGCTGCTGTTTCAACTGGCATGTCTCAACCAGCCGCTTGTATCGATATGCGTTGCTGCTTAGCGGTCCCGATCTCCCGCCACAGGAACAGCCTTGCGAAGCAGCCAGACTTGACAGGAATTATTTACTAGTGCAAAATGTCATATATTGGAGGAGTTTTAGATTCTCGCTTTGCCAAAAAGTGCTGAGGCATGCAGGGAGGAGTAGCATATATGGTTGCTTCTGCTCATCTTCACTGCGCCAAATGTGGCACAGACAACCCGACACACGCAGCTTTTTGCTTTGCCTGTGGGCAATCCTTGCAGACTGCTACGAGTGGCTTCGCTGTCACCTCTTCCACTGGATCGCTTGTTCAGAACTCCAGGCTCAAGGAACGCTATCATATTCTTGCTCTGGTTGGTAAAGGTGGCTTTGGAGCCGTCTATAAAGCAGCCGATACTCTCTTTGGCTACCGGTGCGTGGCCGTCAAGGAGATGGACCAGAGCCGTCTGGGTTTGTATGTAGTAGCCGAGGCTATCGAGGCTTTCAAACGCGAAGCACTCCTGCTCGCGGGCCTTCAACATCCCAATATTCCCACCATCTATGACTATTTTGGTGAAGCTGGACACTGGTTTCTCGTGATGGATTTTATCGAAAGTGCGACGCTCGAGGAACACCTGGACCAATCGAGGGGAAGGTACTTGCCTGTTGAGAAGGTGCTCGATGTCGGCATTCAGCTCTGCACGGTACTTGGCTACTTACACACCCGCCAACCGCCTATCATCTTCCGCGACCTCAAACCTGCTAACATTCTGCTGACTTCCTCTGGGCGCATCTATCTGATTGACTTTGGCATCGCTCGTCACTTCAAGCCAGGGCAGTCTCGAGATACCATTGCATTCGGCTCACCGGGCTACGCTCCCCCCGAACAATATGGCAAAACGCAGACCACTCCTCGAGCGGATATTTATGCTCTGGGAGCCACGCTCCATCAACTGCTCACAGGGGATGATCCCTCACAGACCCCCTTCCGCTTTGCGCCTCTTCAGCTACGTAGTCAGATGACTCCTGTGGGCCTCGAGACCTTGATTATGAGCATGCTTGAGATAGATGAGAGCAGAAGACCGGCTAGCATGCATGCTATCGAGGTAGATCTGCAGCGCTTTGCAGCTCAGCGAACTGGCAGGCAGGGGGGCATCATACACCCTGCACTTGTTCCCAGGCCATCTTTTCCATCTTCATCGTCGAGAACAGGGAATGTAACACCGGGAAGTATCCTCGTCCGCTATAATGGTCATGCCGATCAAGTGAATGGGGCGGCCTGGTCACCCGATGGCAAACGTATCGTCTCTGTGAGCAACGATACGTCTGCCCAAGTATGGGCGGCTGCCAGTGGAGATCATCTCTTTACCTATCCAGGTCATGCCGATCGGGTGAATGCCGTGGCCTGGTCACCCGATGGCAAACGGATCGCTTCAGCCAGCAGTGATTCTACTGTCCAGGTCTGGGAGGCTGATGTTGGAATATGCCTCTTCACGTGCCGTGGTCATTCTCAGGCGGTCCGTGCCGTGGCCTGGTCGCTCGATGGCAAACGGATCGCTTCAGCCAGCGATGATACAACAGTGAAAGTGTGGGATGCCACCGATGGTCATCATCTTTTCACCTTTCACTGTCACTCTGCTTGGGTTCGCGCGCTGAGCTGGTCACCAGACGGCAAACGGATTGTCTCAACCGGCGATGATTCCACGATTCTCGTCTGGGACGTTACAACCAGGCGCAATATGTTCTTCAGCAAAAATGTCTATCGTGGTCATTCCCAGACGGTCCGTGCCGTGGCCTGGTCACCAAGTGGCTCGCTCATCGCTTCAGGCAGCGATGATAAAACCGTACAGGTCTGGGACGTCGCTTCCAGGAAACCCGCCTTGATCTACCAGGAGCATGCAGATGGACTGCACGCCGTGGCCTGGTCACCTGATGGGAGGTCCATCGCTTCAGCGGGGGGAAGCCGTATTAATTATTATGCAGAAAATACAGTGCGCATCTGGGATGCCGTCAGCGGAGTGAATGGCTATATCTATCACAGCCTCTCTGGGTATGTGCTTGGCGTGGCCTGGTCACCTAACGGGCAACAAATCGCATCGGCTTCATCGGATCACTCAGTGTCAGTGTGGCAAGCGAGATAAATGAAGTTAGCAGCCCTTCTATTCTCTCATGCTGCTGTGGAATCACACGGCTCAAACTTTCTGAGCATTGCTATCAAGCAGTTTTTTCATTCCTCCATCTGCATCCTTTTCATTTTCTCTGTGTGTAACTCACCGTTCGCTTAAATTTTTGAGCATAAAACGAATTGCCTTCCCCACTTAGGGACAAAAACGCCTGTAAAATGGTGTTCATCCCCCACCTGTTAATAATGTTTGAGATTAAACTCAAGCTTCTTTCCAAAGCAAGAATCAATTGTAGTTTAAATGCTCAAAAATCAGATGCTTGAGAGGGTTATTCTCAAAAACCGCCTGAAATTTAAGCGAACGATGAGCGCCGCCTAATCCAAAGATGTCGCCTTCTTCCAAGAATGGCACAATCTGCTCTGAGCAGCGCAAGTATTGTAATGCAGAGACACCTTGCGCCGAGAGCACCGCCTTCATACCGTGACGATGGCGCGTAAGGTATGCAGCTGCCTGGACGGTGATCGCGACGGCGATTTCTGCATCCTGCTCAGACCATCGGGTCTTGTGTCTGATACCGCCTTCCCATTTTTCATCAATGAGCAGGTCATAACTTGCGCGATGGCTGATTTGCCCTGCATAGCCATAGCGTTCTGCATGTTGGACTTGCCGCTCTAATGCTGCTTCAACGGATAAGCGTTGCTCAAAACTATCACAGAACGCGCCGCTATCCTGAATGATGGCAACATCAGAGGGAACCGTCACACGGTTACACTGTTTCGTCTGAACGGACTTTCCATAGACAGGCGAGATGCACGCAAGCGGCCCAGGTGTCACGGGGTGATGGTTCCATTGACGCTCGTTGACACCACAATAGAATACGATCATGGCGACCTCAAAAAAAGCTCTCACCTGTCTTGCAGAGAGAGCTTCAATGAAACTATTTGAACACATCGAAAAGATTTTGTACAAACAACACAAGGACGAGAATGACGAAACTAATAACGATAACAACCGCAAAAAGCTTATCCGGAACCCTATCTGAAGCTGCTTCAATCCAGAGCCAAAACAGGGTTTTCAGATAAGCTCAAAGAGGTAAAAGAGGAAAGGTGTTATGTCCATTTTTCATCCTTTCAAGATGCAAAAAAGCTCTCACCTGCACAATGTAGAGAGAGCTTGAACTTGTATTTAACAGAAGACAATCAGCATCTCCTTCTCAGTTCTTCACAAGCCGATGAGGCACCTAGCAGAACAGGCATCTGCTTAGTCTTTCTTCCAGTAAGGGCCAATGAAGACATCCGGCTCAGGGATATGCACGACCTTGAGGTAGTCGCGACATGCCTGCACCATCGTCCTCTTCAGTACTCGCGTTGCCTCTTCACGCAGCTCTTCAGGGCATTCCAGGACGATTTCATCATGCACGGCCAGGATGATATGCGCCTTTTCGAGGAGCGTCTCGTAGAGCAGGGCCAGCGCACGCTTGAGGATATCAGCATTGGTGCCCTGAATCGGGTGGTTCTTCGCCGTGCGCTCTATTGCAGCGCGGCAGCTTTTGTCCAAACCAGCAACATGAAAGAAGCGCTTGCGACCCGCCAGCGTTGCGGCGTAGCCTCGTTTGAGCGCCTCTTGCGATGTGCAACGCAACCAGGATGCAACACCTGTATAGGTCGCAAAGTAGGTGTGCATCAGGTTACGAGCCTCCTCCACGCTCACATCAAGACGCTGGGCTAAGCCTGGCGCACCCATGCCATAGGACAGCCCGAAATTGATGGTTTTCGCAATGTCGCGCACCTTCACCCCTTTGTAGAGGTGCTTTTTTGTGTCCGTGTCCGGTGGTAAGCGGAACATCAGTTTCGCCGTTTCCGCATGCAGATCCCTGCCTTCTGCAAAGAACCTGAGCATGGTTGCATCCTGCGAAACCTCGGCCAGAATGCGTAACTCAATATTGGAGAGATCGGCGGTCAGCAGGCAGGAGCCGGGCGGGGCAACAAAGCACTGCCGAATATCTTCGCCCTCCGCATTATTGGCTTGTTTCTTGGGGATCTGTTGCAGATTGGGACCGCTACAGATGATACGCCCAGACACGGCTCCGGTCTGGTTGAAGTTAGCATGGATACGGCCATTCGCGCGCACGAATGCGAGCAGGTTCTCTCCAAAGGCGCTACAGAAGTGCGAGAGCTTGCGCCATTCCAGCAGGCGCGCAATCACGGGATGAGCGCCTGCGTGCTCTTCAAGCGCCTCTTCTTTGGTTGAGGTGACATGGACACCTATCTGGGCCAGCGCTTCTATAAGTTGTTCTGAGGAACTGAGATTGATGCGCTCTTGCGGTGCTTTGGGCTTGTCGGGCTGCGGATGCTGGACTGACCATGTGGCAATTCCATGTGCACAGAATGCCTTCCAGGTCTGTTTTCCTCGTTCGTTGCTTGCAGCGTAGGCGTACATGAGACGCTTCTCTTCCGCCCGTAGCGCTTGCTGGTAGGCTGCGTATCTTGTGCTCTGTACCTGATATGCCTGCCCTTGAGCCTTCCGCAATGCTGCCCCAAGTTCCTGTACCAGATCCTGCTCAAGCGCCCGTTGGCGAGCGCGCTTACCCTCAAGAGCTTGCTTCCATCGTACCTGATCTATGAGCGCGCCGTGAACTTCCATCGCGGCGATCGCCGGAAGCGCGGCATGTTCCAGCCGTGCGACCTCTTCCAGAACGTGTTGTGTGAGCAAGGGCCGCTGTTTTTCCGCGATGCGATACGGTACATCGATATCTTGAACGATATAGGTGAGTTGTTCCTCGGGGAATGGTGCCTCCCACTCCTCTGGACGCTGATGCAGATTGATAAACCAGGAGCGCTGGTCTTTGGTGACGGCGATATCATAGCGTTGTGCTGTTTCCAGCAGCGAAGCAGATACCCTTCCTTGCAAGAGGCCCGTTCCATGCACAAGCTGCTCCACTATCATCGTGTCATAGACCTGCCCAAGTCGAACTCCGAAATGGACATTGAGAAAGGACCAATCAAACTTGAGGTTGTGCCCGATCCAGGTCACGCCGGAAAGGTGGAGCAGCTCTGCCAGCGCCTCCCTCCATCGTACCTGTTCCTCTTTCGGGAGATCATAGTACGGACGCATATCCAACACAACCACGCGGCGGGGCGTTCCGAGGGCGAGCGAAACCACTTTATCTTCATGCATGTTGAGGCCCGTTGTTTCCAGGTCCAGCGCCAGCTGCGGTATATGCGTTTCACGGAGATGTGCGACCAGGGCGCATATCTCTTTCACAAAGGTCGCCGAAGTGGTGCAGGTCACGACAGGAGATTGCTCTTGTGCCGACACTTCAGAAGGGCGCACGCGCTCATTCCAGTGGCGGGCGCAATAGGCGATTCCCTGATCGCTGTAGTATTCGACTTCGGCTCCACACCTGCAACATCGTGTTGCGATCTCTGGGGCGGTTGGAAGGGGCTGCACCGCTTCCCGTTCCCCCAGGCCCGTTGCCAGCCACTCCGGTAAGTCGGCTCCATCTTGCAGCATCTGGTTGACATCTTTCCACCAGGGCCGGAGCCGTTGCGCATTCTCAAGTCGCTCCATCCACCAGCGCGCTGCTCTATCGCCTGTGTCCTCTGCATCAAAGGCAATGAGCACCTGCGCTTGTTGCGCCAGCATCGCCACCCAACGCGGGGTATGGCTCCCTTGCGTCGTGCCGGTTGCGACGACTGCAACCCGATCGCTGCATTCTTGCGCGACAGAGAGCGCATCAAGTTCGCCTTCGGTCATGACCACGAGCGGGCGCTTCAAGGCAAGGGAGTCCGCCAGGTACAACCCGTTTGACCCTCCTGCAACTTGTGTATAGCGCCTGGACCCTGATGTGAAGCGTATATCTCGTAGAGTGAGACGCCAGAGCCTGCTCTCAAAAAACCAGGGAATGACGATCCCTGGTGAGAGCCTGACGGCGCGCCCCCAGACCCGCGCAGGGCCGTACGTCTCATGGGGATGGTAGCCAAGCTGCGCGGTTTTGATGGTCGCATCAGTCAACCCACGATGTCGCAGATAGGCCAGTGCATCGCGTCCACGCTCAGACCAGAGAACGCGCTGGCAGTGCTGACAAAAATCAAGCGCGCCTTCTTGCCAATACTGCGGCGGCTCGTCCCATTGGGGGCGCATATCAAACACTGCGTCGGGGATCTGGAAGCGGGGAGGGCCGCTATCTCTGGGCGTCCATCCTACCACTGCGAGAGCATCCCGTTTCGAGAGGCCGCGCTTGAGTATCAGGTAGTCCACTGCGCTGCCCTTACGCCCACATTGATTACAGGCAAACCATCCATAGGTGCCCTGGGAGGGCTGAATCCGGAAACGGTCTGTCCCTCCACAAAAAGGGCAGGACCCGTTCCACTGACCGCCTCGACTCCTTGACGTTGCAACAACAGTAAATCCATCTTCCACTGCGAAATCCAGGAGGTTCGATTGCATAGCAAAGCTCCTCAGTAGGAAATGAAGAGAAAATCTCTCTCAAGCCACGCTACAGGCTCTTGTAAGGGTATAGTTTCTCGTTCACCGAATTTACCGCAACCACCGCAGTGTCTTTAGACACACTGCGGTATTGCGGTAAACTGAATTTGGCACCGTAAGAAGTGCAAATTGCGGTCATTTTGCGGTATTGCGGTAAGAGGATGCTTACTCATTTTCTAGTTCCTGCTCAGACTCAGGAACTAGAGAGTAGAGTTTCCCCGCCAGGCGGACCCTTCCAGCTTTGACCAGTTTAGCGATGGCTCCTTGCGCCGTTCGTTCGCTCATTTTGTCCTTGAGCTGCTCTACATACGCGATACCCGCCTGAACCCACTCGCCGTAGGTCAGCTCCTTGCCGATGAGCGCGGTATACATAAAGGTTTCTGAGCGGGTCATTTTGATGGGCGCGTCGTTGCTGCCAAGAGTGAGTACCGCTGAATTGTCCTCTTCCTGCGGTCCATACTGCACCTGTTGCAGTTTGAGGCCGAGCGTCTCGAACTTGGGCGCATCCTTCTGCTTGAAACAGACCACTTTGCACCCTTCGTCAGTTGGCGCAACCTCAATAATGGTTTCGCTATTGCCGATGAGCGAGGATGCACCGCGTGGGCCGCGATCGCGGTCCTTGCCTGCATGATGCACAATAAGGACGGTGCAGCCAAATTGCTGCTGGATGATATCAGCGGCGGCAATCACCCTTGCCATTTCGGTATTGCTGTTCTCATCCGCGCCGCCGCTGCACCGGCTCAGGGTGTCGATCACGACCAACACCGGCGGGGTGGTGAAGTCCTCAGCAAAGGCGGTCATGGTTTCTCCCAGATTGCTGGCATCTTGCAGGATCACGGCTTCATCAAACCACTGGACGCCGCTATTGCCGGTGAACTCATGCAGGTGCTTCCATGCCTTCATACGCGGTCCTAAGCCGAACGATCCTTCGCCTGCAATGTAGGCGACTGGCCCCTGAAGCACTGCACGCCCTAACCAGGGAGTGCCCGAGGCGATACAGAGCGACCAGGCCATGGTGAGAAAAGACTTCCCACAACCAGGAGGGCCAAAGACCATAGCAATTCCTGATTTGGGCAGGATCGACGGAATGAGCCACTGCCTGGGAGGGCGGTTCTCATATTCGCTATCAGGGAGGAAGCGGATACGGCGTGTCGGCTTCTGTTCGTGTGTTGCCTCATCTGGTGATTGAGAGGCCAGCTTTCCGAGCCAGGGGCGGTCTTTGACCAGAGCAGTGAAGGCTTTGTAGACCGCCTGCACACCGTCGGTATGGAGCGCATTCACGAGCGCATCAATGCACGCCCTGGCTTCTCCGGTCAGAGCCGCTATATCAGCGCTGCCAGGCTCACGCCCTGCAAGGACTTCCTGCAAGGCGCGGGCCAAATGACCCTCTAGATCGCGTTCATGAATGGACACGCAACACCCCCTCTCGTTGGCAATCATCAGGAGCTTCTTTCCACAAGGGCAGAGGTGCTATGATTGGCGCGGAAGGCGGATAGTTGCACAGTAACATTTCCGTTGCCCGTTCCCGCACATCTACGCCGCGCTGCGAATGTTTCACCGTTTCCCAGGTCACGCACCGCCATTTCTGTGCAGGGTAGAGGCTGTCAAGGAACGGGTGTGGATAGTAGCTGAGCGCTACCTGTGCCGAGGTCTCATTGAGCAAGCCCGCTAGACGCTCGTGATCGTGCAGGCCGAACGCGATTCCGTCCCCTCGTTGGTAGTAGTCCTCTTTCTCAATGTAGGGCGGGTCAACGTAGAAGAGTGTACGCGGGTTGTCGTGGGAGCGCATAACTGCTGCAAAGTCACGGCAGTCAATGAGTACATAGCGCAAGCGCCGCTGCAGCGCCTCAAACAAGTCGAGCGCCGTATGATAGGCGACCGACTCCAACCGACCAGGACTCGCCAGCCAGCCATGATGCACCGGGCCAATATAGGCGTTGAAGGTACTTCTGAGTACATAGAACCACCGAACCGCACGTTCAAGCGGGTCCAGTGCTTCTCCATGATAGAGGTCTTGGTGATAC
>Ga0066793_10001119_pt1 | contig 11819 bp, 16 predicted proteins | sample PersoiDNA2013189_FD_83876 | JGI IMG/M metagenome (GOLD analysis project Ga0066793, IMG submission 83876) | Permafrost soil microbial communities from the Arctic, to analyse light accelerated degradation of dissolved organic matter (DOM) -... | ecosystem: Environmental > Terrestrial > Soil >...
TCTTCTTGGCCATCATGTCCCTCCTTTGATTTCGGTTTGGACGCCTCAATCTTGGAGGGCGATGGCCACTCTAGTCAAAACGGCTGCATCGCTTTGGGGTTTTTACAGAAGTCTAGGGGCACTACCGCGGGGAGACTCGAATCCCGGAGGGGAGATTGCGATCAGTAAGTACGAGATAGAGGCAATCGTTAACTTTGCCGCCTGCGCTTGTATTGCCTTAGCGATGTGCGCTTACTATTTTCTGTCCCGGTTTCCACTCAAGCGGCGCTATCCAGAGCAAGCGGTCCGGCACATGAGCAGTCACGGTCGCAAGCGATACAGGAACGACGACGTAGCCGCCTTCGCCCGAAGTCAGAGGGAACGCGAGAGCGCGTCCATCGCAATACATTTTCGAACCCATGTCTTTCTCACCGCCCTGCTGACGGCGGGCATGATTGTCATCGCGGTTATCGCCGCCACAAAATCGTCGCCACAGCCGTATGAGGTGCTGAGCTACATATCTGAAATAGTGCTGATTGCGGTGATCATCGGGTTCGGTTGGTTACTCTACTTCTTCAGACGCTCCCGCATAAAGATCTATGGCCGGTTTCTGAATGGGCAAACCGAGAAAGACGATTAGAGATTTGTACTTTTACCGAGAAGTAATGTTCCAGGATGTAACCCGTGGTATCCACGTGGATACATTCTCACAGTACATCGCGTAATCGTCACCGAACCTCTCCAGCAAACCCCGCTCTTCAAATAGCTTGAAGTAACAAGTGTTGATGGCGAAGAACAGCGAGGCCCAGACAAGGATGGGCCTCGAACCGAAGAGGACGCTTTCCCCCACCAGTATCGAAAGTACACCGGATATCATCGGGTTTCTGATGTGCGAGTACGGACCTTCTACCACTAGCTTCGTGGTGGGGTCCCACGACGCGAGGCTTCCCTTTCCGATGCGCCTGAACAGGGAAACGGTCCAGGCAAGCATGCAGAACCCCATGCTGATGAGGGCCACACCGACAGGCAACTGTATCGACCGACAAGGCGACCGCTTCCCGAACATGCGGACCAGTGATCCTGGCACGATCACCGTCACGCTCAACGGGAGTATGAAGGGCAGCAGCCTGTTCTCCCTCATGAGATCGCGCACCTCCTAGAGCAGGTCCGTAGACCACGTTGTCTTCGTCGGGCTCTACACCGACGTCTCCCCGTGCCTGAAAATACAGCCGGGTAACCGTCACTGCTCTTCATATTCTAACCAAAAGGACTTTGACTCTGCGTACGCTGTGTGGTGGTGTCGGAGGACCGACACAATCTTTTGCACACGGCTTGAGGAGTGGATAAACGTTCGTTAAAGGAGGCACCAGCCTCTGCTGCGCAGGCAGCGTTCAGGTCGCTGACTGCCTGCAATTCTGCTGGTCCACCCCACAGCTTGTATAGCCATTTCAGGCGAGAAGATCTGGTCAGTCGGAGCTATGCGCCAGCGACCATCCTGGCTACATCTTCCTCGACAACCCCTGTCTGCTTGATGTCGAACTCCTTGACCAGCACTTCTGCCACGGCAGGCGACAGGAATGCAGGCAGTGTGGGCCCGAGCCGGATGCCTTTGACGCCCAGAGATAGCAGCGCGAGCAGCACGGCTACTGCCTTCTGCTCGTACCAGGCTATGTCGAACGAGATCGGAAGCCCGTTGATGTCTTCTAGCCCGAACGTTTCTTTTAGCTTCAGTGCTATTACTACCAGCGAGTAGGAGTCGTTGCACTGACCGGCGTCGAGCACCCTCGGTATTCCTCCTATGTCACCTAGATCCAGCTTGTTGTAGCGGTACTTCGCGCACCCAGCAGTCAGGATGACTGTATCATCCGGGAGCGTCTCGGCCACCTCGGTAAAATAGCTCCTCGCTTTGTGGCGCCCGTCACAACCGGCCATCACTATGAACCGCTTAATCGCGCCAGACTTCACCGCGTCCACGACCTTGTCAGCAAGCGCTAAGACCTGGTTGTGGGCGAACCCGCCTACAATCGTCCCGTTCTCGATCTGGGACGGCGGACTGCATGTCCTCGCCCGCTCGATCACTGGACTAAAGTCCTTTGAGCCGCCCTCCGGCCTGTCGGTGATGTGGATAGCTCCGGGATACCCCGCCTCTCCAGTCGTGAAGAGCCTGTCCATATAGGTGCTGTCCTTCTTCAGGGGAATCAGACAGTTGGTGGTCAGCAGCATAGGGCCGTTGAAAGTCTCGAACTCCTCGACCTGGTGCCACCAGGAGCTTCCGTAGTTGCCGACCAGGTGTTCGTACTTCTTGAACACGGGGTAGTAGTTCGCAGGTAGCATCTCGCCATGGGTGTACACGTCGATTTCCGTGCCCTTGGTCTGCTCAAGCAGCTCCTCCAGGTCCTTGAGATCGTGGCCACTTATAAGTATCCCCGGATTGCCCCGGACCCCAGTACTCACCTCGCTGATCTCCGGGTGTCCGTATGTCGAGGTGTTGGCCTCGTCCAACAGGGCCATGGTCTCGACCGCTACTTCGCCCGCTTTCAGCACCAGCCCTATCATCTCGCCTGTGGGTAGCGAACTTGTTGTCGAAGCCAGCCCTTCCATCAGGAAGTCGTATATGTCGTCTTTCTGATACCCGATGACCGCTGCGTGCTCAGAGTATGCTGAGATGCCTTTGAGACCGAGAATCAGCAGCTCACGCAGCGAGCGGACATCTTCGTCCTCGGTGGCCAGCACCCCCACCTTCTCGGCCTTCTTGTCGTATTCACCCGGGTCATCGGTGTCCCACGTCGCCGCCTCAGGCAGGGTTCCGTCAAACTCTCTGCCATTGCAGTCCCTGAAAACGTTCAGCAACCTCACTCGGGCATTCCTCTTGCGCTCCAGGCCTTCGTCGATCAAGGCGAGGTAACGGTCTTTGTCCCAGTTGGCGTTCGTGACCGTCGAGAATAGTGCCCTTGCTATGAAGCGGCCGTTGGAACGGTCGGGCTCGCCAAGGTCCTTTAACATTACCCCGTAGACCGAGATACCTTTCAAGATGAAGATCAGAAGGTCCTGGAGATGCGATATCTCCTCGGGCTTACCGCAAACTCCCTTCACCGTGCAACCGGTGTTCTTTGCCGTCTCCTGGCACTGAAAACAGAACATCAGATAATCCTTTCTTCCGCTGTAGACCTATAGCACGCGGGTCGAAGTGGTGGGCTTGGGCGTCTTGACAACCAGAAAACGGAACTCGGATCCGCCCTCGTCAAGAAGTCGGTGGGGAATCCCCTTCGGACTCTCTATCAGGTCATCCACTTTCACCTCGACGCGTTCGTCGCCGATCTCGACCACGCCCGTGCCCTCAAGCACGTAGAAGAACACCTCCACCGGTGTGATGTGTTTCTTCAAGCTTTCGCCCGTCATGAGCTTGATCTCTACGACCTGGACGTGCTCGGAGTCGAAGAGCTTGCGCACGTCGACTCCGTGTGGAGTCTCCTGGATCGGTGTGTCTTCGTAGTTGACTACGTTTATCATCTTTCCTCCTGTCATCCGCAATCGAAGCCTACTCCCCGTGCTCGTGCTCCCCTTCCTCACCGTGTCCGCCGCCACTCTTCACATATGAATAGAGGTGGTGCGAGAAAAGCACGAATCCAAGCTCAGCCTGGACATACTCCCTTGCAGCTGGAACGTCGTTCTCGTCATAGCCCTTGTGCGCTTCTACGCTCTCGAACCGTTCCCTCAGCTCATCCTCTACGACGCCATTAACGAACCCAATAACTTCATCAGCATTACCCTCGGCAATGGCTTTTTCGGCGCGAGGAACCACAGGCCCCCAGTCCAGTCCCGCAGGCTTCATGCCGGTGTAAGGTGCTCCCTCCCCTGCACGGTGTACCCTCACAACGTTTTCGAAGAACCAGAGGTCGGCAAGCTCCGCAGCCTGCCCGCCGACAGCTCTCACTCCAAGTGCCCGTTCGAACAGTTCCTTTACTTCCGTCTCGCCCTCCTGCGATACCCAGGGCAGGATCAGATTTACGTTACCGGCGTCCAGGGCCTTTCTCGCCGCTTTAACTACCGGACCGTCCAGCGTGTCGCAATGTGGCGGCATTCCCCAACCTCCCTCTTCCCAAGTTCTTTCGTCTCGACCGTGTTTTCAGTGGCTGCGTCTACTATCATGCTCACGGATATCTCCATCACCCCGCTTTCTTGCAGAGTGATATGAAGTCATTGAGCATCTTCACGCGCGCCCCCAGGGCCTGAACCCAGACGTCGAGCCTCTCCTCCCCCTGGGGTGTGATCGAGTAGACCCTCTTTGAGGGACCTGCCTCACCGTGCTCCCACTCAGAACACGCCAGTCCCGTTTTCTCCAGATCCCGTAGCATCCTGTATACCGCAGCGGAGTCCGGAATGGGGCCCGGGAACGGCAGATTACCGATATCCTCAGTAAGCTGATAACCGTAGCTCGGGCTCTTCTTTATCAGATAGAGAAGCCTGGGCTCGATGAACCTCTTCTGGGGACCTTCCCTAATGAACTTCTCGTGGTCCAGCACTGAGTCTTCATCGGCGGCCCTCTTCTTCTCTTTCGCCTGCAATCCAGACATCCTTACCCCCATGTCATTGACATCTATATGTTATTATCATGTAAGTGTATTGCTTCATACTTATGGTGTCAAGAATCTAGAGGTTGAAGAATTCGACGCCGGGATGATACATGAGAAGTACTCGGGGGTAGTTGAGCGTTTCGAGAAAGAGTAGCAAGCCAGGAGCTTAAACAAAAAGGAGAAATATCTCATGACAACAGATCAAAACAAGACCGCAGTGCGTAGCTTCCTAGAGAAATTGGACAAGAACATATCTGCAATCGAAGAATATTTCATCCCTGATTGCCCGGCACACCTTCCCGGAAATCCTGATCCGACGGACCGCGAAGGATTTCAGCAATTTGTCGCGATGCTATACACCGCGTTCCCGGACTTGCATCATATGGTCGAGGAGCAGATAGCCGAAGATGACAATGTGGCGAGCATCATCAACGTACATGGCACTCACAAGGGTGATTTCCTGGGTATTGCCCCAACCGGCAGACAGGTTGTATTTGAAGATTTCATGATCACGCGCTTCCAGGGAGGCAAGGTTGTAGAATTGTGGGCTCAGCTTGATGCCCTGATATTGTTGCAGCAACTTGGTGTTTTTCAGATGCCAGGGTAAAGTAAACTTAGATTTCCATATCGGTTATTCTATCGAGTGAGCGCACCGATAACCCTTTTGCCCCCGCTTAAACCGGCAACCGCTCCCTTTCCAGGTTAAGGCACCATTGAACCCGGTATAGATATTGGATACTGGGTTGGTGGTGTCAGAGGGGGCTCGAACCCTTATGAAAACCACAATGGTCAAAACTGAGCCTACAACGAAGCGGAGACCTTCGTACGGCAAGACGACTTCCTGCACCTGTCATTCTTCAAAGATGACTTCAAGGACTTTGACATTGCGTACGCTACGGGGCACTTTGGTGTCGGAGGACCGACACAACGAACCCCCCACAAGATTGAAGGGGTCATCCAACTACGCTGTATAAAGCGTTAAAGGACGCTCATCGGATAAACGTTCGTCGAAAGAATCATCTCATGGCACGGACAGGCTCATTTCCGTATCATTATCTGCAACAGATGATTACCGGTTAACCGGAAGATTGGTGAGTCGTGGGTAACATCTTCACTTCAGAAGACAGAAAGCAGATCAAGGAAGGCATCACTGGGAAGTACGTGAAAGTTGCCATCAGCCCGGAAGGAAGCTTCAAGTATCCTACCGGGCGGGCCGGACTTGAGGCACAGAACTACAATCCCGAGATCCTCAACGCGCTTCCAGAAGAAGTTCTAGGCTTTTACTGTGGTGTTGGAAACCCGTTCTCCCTGGGACCGGTCCAGACGGGCGAGACCGTTTTGGACATTGGATGTGGTGCTGGAGTGGATAGCATTATTGCTGCCACAATTGTCGGCCCCGACGGCAAGGTAGTCGGCATGGATCTCATCCCCGAGATGCTTGAACGGGCCAGGGAAAACTTGCGGAAGACCTCGCTTGAAAACGTGACGTTTGAGGAGGCTTCCGCCGAGGAGCTGCCCTTCCCGGAGACAACCTTCGATGTGGTTATCTCCAACGGTGTTTTCAATCTTGTGCCTGATAAGGCAAGAGCGCTCAAAGAGGTTATCAGGGTGTTAAAGCCTGATGGCCGCTTCATGCTTGCCGATCAGGTCCTCACGACTTCACAACCTGCTGACACCAAATCGATGGTGGAAAGCTGGGCCGGGTGACAGGGCGGGGCTATACCGGGAATGGATTTCCTGGCATTGATTCGTGAAGCAGGTTTCACCGATGTAGAGATGGTGGCCGAAACTGGTTTCAATAGTTCTCCTGTTACCAAGGGGGTATTGATCCGAGCAACAAGGCCAACAACTATGGATTCTGGGAGGCAGGAAGTGTCGTCACCGGATATGCTCGGCAAGTACGACGAATTCTTCAACGCAGCGTACTCCGAAGGAGCCATCGACCGTAAAACAAAGCATCTGATTGCGCTTGCGGCCTCGCTCGCTGCAGGATGCGACTCGTGAACGCGTTATAGCCTTGCAGTTGCAAGGGACCTTGGAGCGACAGAAGACGAGTTGAAAGAGACCATGGCCATTGCCATGACCGTGGGGGCAACGAAGATCCGGCTGCTGCAGGAGTCCTCTTTGGCTTCCATGCAGGAGAAACCGCAAGAGGGGGAACCTGCATCGTCCCCTGAAGATAGCTGCTCTACGTGAACGGTGAAGAGTGCTCTGGATGAGCACTAAGCCTAACGGCAAATAGTTGACCCAACCTATCGCATATCGACTAGCCGACGACTACGCGCAAGGATGGTCTGATCGTTTAAAGCATATGCTTCTTTGACTTCGCGTACTCTACGAGACACCTTGGTGTCGGAGGCCCGACACAACGAACCCCCCACAGGATCGAGGGGCTGATTCAGCTCTAGGAACGTTCGTTTATCCAACTACGGCAGCGGTAACGGTCAGCCGTTCCTTTTCAGCTTCTATACGTTTAAGACCAAGCCCGTTTGGCTTGGCACAAATCGGTCCTTGAAGCGCTCCATCATCGTGGCGGCGGCTTTTGCACCAGTACAGTGCGTAAAGATCATCTTGTCTGGGGCCACGTCATCAAGGAACTCAATCGTAGGTTGCATGCGTTTTGCGTCGCCCAGGCCGAGATGTGTACCACCCACCACCGCCCTGATTCTCTCGTGGCTTTCGAGGACGTGCTTGAGGATATTGACGACTCCTGAGTGAGCACAACCTGTCAACACGATTGCGCCTTCAGGTGTATCGACGACAAGCGCCTGGTCGTCCAGAAACGGGTCTGGAACCATGTCCCCATCCATAAAGCAGAACAAGTTTGGTTCGAGGCCTTCGAAATCGGTGACCCGTGGGACCTCTCCCGTGAGGTTGACACCGGGCATCACTTCGACCGGCTCTTTCGAAAGTTCGAGCTTAAGCGAAGCACCCTCGATCGCAGCCTGGCTGAACGGGATGCCAATGAAACGCTGGACCTGCCCGAAGATGGCATACTTGGGAGTGAGAGCCTCAGGGTGCATGAAGACCCTCTTGGGGCCAGAAGCCTCCAGCACGGGCATCAGGCCTCCAGAGTGGTCGTAGTGGCCATGCGACAGTCCTATCCCCTCGATTGCCGCGAGGTCGATTCCCATTGCTCGCGCGTTCCGCACGGTGATGTCTGTTGCCCGCAGTCCCAGAGGAACGAACGGCCCTCGACCTCGACCAGGACGGACAGCCCGTGCTCAGCTTTGAAAGCTGGGGGCCCGCCATGTTGTCGTTCAGGATGGCTACCCTTACCTCCATTCCCCGACCGCCTTTCTGATCAACCTCGCCACTGATCACTCGCGGTGACCGCACGTCCCTTGTTCGTGCCCGCCGCAGACCGTGTTACCACCGACGAGAGTTCCTGCGAGAAACCGCCCGAGGGCATCCTCCACCGTACCCTGTATGCCCGCGACTACCTTTACACCGGCTCTGTTGAGGTTCGCTATCGCTCCTCCGCCCAGTCCTCCGGCGATAACATACTCGACCTGCCGCTCAGCGAAGAGCCGGGGTAGCGCTCCGCAGTCGTGCTCGGGCGCGTCCAACACCTCGCGCGAGGTAACCTCTTCGTTCTCGATCGTCACTAGCATTACTTTCTCGCAATGCCCGAAGTGCGATGCCACATTGCTGTCTTCCATCACGATCGCGATTTTCACGTTTCCTCCATTCATCTTATTTTCCTTGCTCTTTTACGTCTTCAGTGCCTGAGGCCGCTGCCGTCACTTTTCCACTACCAGCACCCTCCGAAGCACAACAGCGCCCTGGCCCTTGCCTGCTCTTCATGCGAGATGATCGTCTGGCGCAAGCACGCCGCACAGTCATCTGGCCGCACTGCGGGCACACCGTCTCGCAGGCCCTCACGCCGCTGCCGAACGGCTCCTCCCAGCTGTGCTCACACGACAGGCATTCGAGAGTCTTGCCCTCCCCGGCCAGCACGTAATTACCCCCCTCAATGCCGAGCGCCTTACCCTCGACCAGGCACCTGGCAACTTTCCCTCGTGCGGACTTGAGAACCCTCTGGAAAGTCGGTCGCGAGACCTCCATCCTCACTGCGGCATCCTCCTGATACAGGCACTCGATGTCCGCAAGTTTGAGGGCTTCCAGCTCTTCAACTGAAAGACGCTCCTCTTCCAGCTCGCGAAGTGGAATGCCCCGGGGCTTGAAGAAATCGACGCAGGGCTCGCCTGTGACGAACCTCGGCTTTGAAGGCCTTGCCACGGCTACCTCCTATTGACAGTTTGCGGGCATATGACCATAATTAATATAGAGCATATGCTCTTTACTGTCAACTCTGAGCGCTATACTTGCGGAGGTGAGTTTCATGTGTGAATCCAACGTCTACATAAGGAATGAGGAAGACGAGAAGCTGATCATGGAGGACGTGGCCCAACTGAAGGACCACAACGGAAAGATCTGGATAGCAGACCTACTCGGGGAAGAGAAGGAAATCCAAGGCAAGATAGAAGAGATCTCGTTTCTCGATCACAAGGTGTTCATACGTCCAAAGAACTAGTAATGGAACCTCGAGGCCTCGGCCTCCTTCTTTCCAGCCACGATGTTTTCCGGCAAAGGAGTCAGAGATGAAAAACGCAGAAGAGTTCATGAAGAAATACCACGTGGCCGTGGCCAGGGCCAACATGAGCCAGCTCGACAAGATCAAACCGAAGATCGCCTCGGAGTGGATCAACGAATGGATGACCGAGGTCGGGGGCAGCATCACCGACGAGAACGAGTTCTCCTCGAAGTTCGAGGAGTTCCTGGCAGACGGCCTGGGCTTTGCCGACGAAAGCAAGGTCACGATCACGGGCGACGAACTTACCATCGACGTAGGTGGATGCATCATCTGCCCCGGTAACGACATCCTCAAGAAGGCCGGTGAGGAGGCCCTCTGCCCTATCACCCCGACGGGAATGATGGCGATTTCCAGGGTGCTGGGCAAGAAGGCCAATCTCGAAGGTGTCGACAAGGAGGGTAAGCCTGTCGGTTGGTGCCAGATAAAGTACAAGCTTGAGGAAAAAGCATCCTGATAAGACACAAGATAGCTGGTCAACATATTTCGCTGCTGCCAATCGAGAAGGAGAATCATGTTTTACGAGGAGAAGTGTGATCTCTGCGGCGACTGCCTGGTCCTTTGTCCCTATGTGGACTATGACCGCGATGAAGCGGTTGAGCAGTTCGGGCAACTGAAAGACGGCGGGACGCCGGAGATCGTCGGTGAGTGCGTCACCTGTGTTGCCTGCAACCAGTTCTGCGAGAAAGGGGCCAACCCCTTCGACCTGATCCTTGAACGACAGGAACAAACAGGGGTTCTGAACATCCCCGAGCAGAATACCCAATTGTTCCGCAACCTGCCGGACGCGCCGACCCAGGTCCTTCCCGGCGAGCCGGGCAGGCCAGCCCTCTCCCTTTGCAGCGTCGGGGATCTCGTGCCCGGCCTCTTCGAGGGGCCCCTCTTCGAGGGGATGACCCTGCTGAAAGGCGGCGATTTCTTCTGCGGCGTCGGGTGGGTACATCTGGGACAGGAAAGTCCAGTGCGAGAAAACGCGCCCAGAGTGATAGAGAAACTCGCCGCTACAGGCGCATCGGAGATAGTCTTCTACCACGATGACTGCTATGCGCTGGTTACTACGATCGCCAAGGAATACGGAGTCGATGTTCCTTTCCACCCAGTGCACATCATCAAGTACCTTCTTGACCAGGTGAAAGAACACGCTGATGAGGTCAAACCACTCGGCCTGCGTATCGCCTACCAGCAACCGTGCGCCTCGCGCTACACACCCTGGAAGGACGCGCAGCTGGACGAACTCTTCGAGTTGATCGGTGTTGAAAGAGTTGAACGGGAGTACGACCGCATGTCTGCGCTCTGCTGCGGTTCCCCCGTGATGCCACGCGACAGGGATAGAGCCGCTCAGATCAAGGAGCGCAACATCTCAGATGCAGTGGCTCACGGAGCCCAGGCCATTGCCTATCTCTGCCCGCTCTGTGTCCTGAACCTTCGTAAAGTCTCAGCCAGTGCCGGGCTAGAGAACCATCATCTGATAGAGCTGGTCAAGCAAGCCCTAAACCTGTGACTACGTGAGAGGAGATACGATGATTGAAGGGCTGAGTGATGCGCAGTTGGAAGCAATTCTTGATACATTGCCGATGAACTTCATCTTCGTGGACGACAACGAGCGACTCATCTACCGGAACAAGGCCGAGGCGCGTGGAGCGTCAGGTGCCCCGGACATCATGGGAAAAGACATCAGGGGTTGCCATAAGGAGTCTAGCCTGCCCCGGCTGGAGCAGATGGTCTCGGATTTCAAGAGCGGCGCAAAGGACGAGGACGAGTTCTGGATGATGGTACCGGAACGAAAGATCCTGAATCGCTTTCTCGCGGTGCGCGATAAGTCGGGCAAGTAACTTGGGATGGTCGAATACCTGCTGGACTTCACCGCCATGGAGGAACTGGCGGAAGCGAAGAAGGACTCGTATAAGCGCTGGCCGGATGACCAAGCGGATTCCTGATAAACCGTGGGGCCGCCAGCTATTGGTGACCGATGGGAAGATTCTCTTTCACTGTTTGTCATCTTCTCTTTGATCGACGCTCGATTCTTGCCCACTTTCCCGGGCACGGTCGCTGTTCCTCTGCTTTATACGCTCCATCAGCTGCTGTGCCTTATGCTTGGCCTCCCTCTGCTTCTCATCCTCGGGCTCCCAGTAAGGCTGTAGTATCTTCCAGGTGATAGTCCCGCTCATGGGCGGCTCGGGATAGGCACCCACGTCGTAGAGCTTGTACCCCATGAACTCTACTGGCTCCTCCTGGTAGCAAGACCACACGGCCCTGCGTACAAGGTCGGCGTCACCCTGAAACTGCAGGTCCACCAGGGTCAACTGGTCGCGGAACCTTTCTATCATCTCCCGTGAGATGTTGAACAGGAACGGGTGCGGGGACTCCGTTCCGATGATTCGCTGCTTTTCGTCCACTCCATTCGTGAAGAGCGCCCTGATGGCTTCTCCCGTAAGGTGCCCCTCCGACTCGGGGCCGCCCATAACCAGGTAGCGGATATTGGGGTTGGACACGATGTTGCATATCACTTTTTCGAGCCCGATGTTCTCGGTCTGCAGAGTCCCGGAAAGCGCGGCACCGCTTTCAGCCCCGACCCGGACCAGCCTTTCTATCTCGGGAGGTACCTTGTCCTGCTCCCAGCGCAAGATTATGAGGACCGCCACAGGCGAGCGATCGTTTCCTCGTATGTAGCA
>Ga0066793_10001120_pt1 | contig 11801 bp, 8 predicted proteins | sample PersoiDNA2013189_FD_83876 | JGI IMG/M metagenome (GOLD analysis project Ga0066793, IMG submission 83876) | Permafrost soil microbial communities from the Arctic, to analyse light accelerated degradation of dissolved organic matter (DOM) -... | ecosystem: Environmental > Terrestrial > Soil >...
CACCACCGACGCCAACGGCGCCTACACCTTCACCCGCAGCGAATCCGCGCCGGGCAGCTACAACTACCAGACCATCTTCTATGGTGACGCCACCTACGCCCCCTCCAACACCGCCGCGGTCACCGTCCCCGTGGGCGCATGATGTATGTAAGCTATCCTCACGGCTTTTTTTGGTACTAAGGCTGCTCGATTTCCCATTTTGTTTTCGTCTTGGCGTGGCATAGGTTCATTAAACTTTCATACGCGATCTGGTGACCAGATCCGGAGGAGCGAATAGTCCCGCTTGTGGCCTCTCTCGTGGCTTTCGGCAGCGCTCGATGCCTTACGTGAGTGGGGAGCTACGTTATACCGGGCGTTTTGCGAGAGTCAAGCGATTGGCATGCTGTTGGCGTTCAGGCGTTTCGCACCGGGAGCTGTCTTCTCGATCCATAATTTAGTAATCGCAGCCACTTGGGGCGTTTGACAATGGGGCAGCACGCGGAATATGCGCGTCAATCTAGGGCGTTGGAAGAGGGTTTGCACCGGTACATGTCTTCGGCGAGTTTTTTCGTTTAGCCCACACCTAGCACACGATGTTGTAACACGAGATATAACGCACCGGTCAGATAAGCAACAATAAGAGCAGCAGCAGCACCTGAAATACCAAAAAGTGGAAGTAATAACACGTTAAGGCTTATAGTGACCGCGAGAGCAATAATGCTGCTGAGGGCATTTCTTTTGGCGCCGCTGATGCCTTCAGACGCTATCAGGAAACTATAGCACTGATATAAAAAGAACGCTGTAGCGGCAAAGGCAAAAAGCAGCCCCAACTCTGCGGTGAAGGGATAGGGACGCCCGTAAAAAGTGAAGATTATCAACTCTATGACTACAAATGAGGGAACGAATGCTACCACCAGGTATGGTACCGCCTTGTTGACGTTGCGAAAAATCGTCAGCTTATTTCTGCTCTTTGACGCGTACGGGAAAAAAGAGGTGTTGAAAATGCCCCACAGGGCCAAGGCTATAGTTATTGAGGAAATGCAGTATGCGTTAAAAATGCCGACGGCCTCTGTGCTGATGAATTTGTTAATGAGTATCCTGTCGACGCCCATAAATGCCGCTGCTGTGGTTCCAGGGAGCGCGTACTGGCCGTATATCATTATTCTCTTCGCCCACGCCATATCAAATAATTGAAGCTTTATATACTGCCTGAGGGACACGACCAAAATCACTGCGAGCGCCGCGTATGCAATATAGAGCGAAAATACGGCCGCTTGCCACGACTTCATGTTGGAGCTCACAAAAATGAGGAAAGCAGCGAGCACAATAACAGATTGAAGGGCGTTAAGCAGTGCAATCGTCCTTATTCTGAATAACATTCTCATTGAGATTTCCGTACAGCCATAAAACGTGATGATTGCGGCGTAAGCGACAGCAAAAAGGTATACCTCTGTAGAAATCCCAAACACGGTCAATAGCTGTGCGGCAAAAAGGACGTAGATGGCGATCGAGCCGACCATTAGCAATGTCATTTGCAAAGTATACGTGGAAATGATACGTGATCGCGCCGAATCGTCTGGTGCCCCCGAGCCGTACTTTAGTGCCCCCAGCTGACCGATTCCCATTGGAATCGAGAGAATAGTGCTCACCGTCGTGACGAGGGCAAGGGCACCAAAATTTGTGGGCCCCAAGATCCGTGCTCCGAGGACGTTGAATACGAGGGTCAAAACCGAGCCGAAAAGCGTGCCTATCGCTACGTAAGACGTGCCAGTGAAGAACTGCAAAGTTTCACGGCCCATCTTTTCCTTAAAGATCAGCTCGTACAACGTGCTGAACAAATGGTAACCAACTTCTTTAAGCGGCATTATGGCGTCAACCGGGACTGAATTAACCACGAGTTGCTATATAAGTTTGCGAAAAGCGGCCTCTGCGCGCTGACGATCTTAACCCAATTTTTGCGACTCGTAAAATATGTGACGCTTCAGATGCGTTGGGTTAATCTAGTACCTAAGCAGGTGTGTGAGTTGCAATAACCTTCGAGCCCTTGAAACTTGTATGTAGAAATACATGTCTCCAAAAAACCCGCCGACTCTCGTTTCGCTGATCGAAACACTTATAAGCGAGGCACAGCACCCCCAGCAAGAATTGGGTCGGCTTGTCGTCCCTCACCCAACGCGTTTCGGACAGTCGGCGCACTAAGCGCACTCATGGTAAAACATCGTAAAAATGTGGAGGTGTCACGATAGGTGGTACACGGGGCAACGAGAGAAAAGGGGAAAAGCCACAATAGGCGACGGCGTCAAAATTAGTGCATGGGCGACGGTCAAAATCCGCGCATCATCTATATTTTAGCAGATGGGCACCACTGCGCATCAGTCTGTAGACCCGTCGATTATGTCAGACGTCCAAGGTCTCGGTTAAGTAAGCAAATGAGGGACGCACGAGGCAGCGCTATTCAGACTGCAGAACGCGAGTCAATAGATATATCATAAACGATGTATAACGGTAGTCGCTAAGATCCCTCACTCGCTCGTTGTAGAGGAATCCACTCGTAAGTGAGCTCGTTCAAGCTCTAATCGCTTGGTTGTTGTTGCACTTCAGACAAGATTACTGCCTAAACCCTTTCAATATCCAGTTCATTGAATTAAAATCTGCAGTGATAAGTTATTCATACAGCTCTGCTTTGCAGTGATAAGTTATTCATACAGCTCTGCTTACTAGTTGTTTTATTTAAAAGGAATTTCAGGCAGGTATGAAAGGATATCGTTTAAATCAAATAGATGCACTCAAAGGCCTTGCGATTATTTCTGTTATTATCTTGCATTCCTTCTCGGATGCAACTTTGCAGATCATATTTTCAGGCTTGTACGTGCTCCAAGCTGTTCCTATATTCATTATTGTAATTGGGATGAACTGGGGCAATTCATTTAAGCGAAAAGGGTACGTGGCCTTAATCGATCTTTATTCGAGAACATATTTTGCAAATCGTATTCGTAGAATTGTAATCCCGGTTATTCCAATCCTTGTATTTTTTGCTATATTTGTGTTCGCACAGTCACCGATTACTCTGAATAACGAATTGCAGCTTATAATGGACAGCTTTATCGGTCGTCTTCCTATTTCAACCCATGGCAACTATTTTATTTCTCTTCTATTTCAGCTCATTATCGTTTACCCTGTAGTGTATCGCGCCTATATTTCACACCCCCGAATCACATTGGTTGCGAGTTACGTTATTGCGGGTGCGTTTGTTTTGGTGGCTCATCAGGTAGAGCCATTTCATAGTGATTCTTACCTCTTCCAAGCCTGTATTTTGCAATGGCTTCCTGCCATAGTGTTGGGTCTTTGGATTTCAGAAAGGCATCGCCTCTATGAACAGAAGAATTGGTTTATAATTGCGGGAAGCTTAACATTCGCATTTTTTTTGATCTTAAGTAATGTTACCGCTTATTCCAGCTTAACCAGAATTGCTTATATCCTAGGATTGACTTTCCTTTACCCATCATTTCTTGTATTAATCGGTTTGACGTTCTTGCCCCGAGAACCAAGGGGCCTTGGTGGCATCATTTCTTTAATAGGGCGGGCATCATATCACATTTTTTTAATGCAGATGGTATTTTTCACTTTTTTTTCCAGCTTATATAAGACAAGTAGCTTATCAGTACTAGGGCTAATAACGATATTGGCCAACATATTAATCTGCTCAGCCCTCGGTCTTGTGTATCTAAGCATAGACACGAACGTTAGAAGTTATTTAAGAGCAATCAGCCTAGCAAGCAGACGGAAGTAGAAGAGTAGATCATTCCGCATATCGACACTAAATAGCATAGTGAGCAAATGTGAATCTGAAGAAACCGAACCTTTAACGTCGCACGTGTTCGAACTATCAGCTTCAACCAGATGGTCGCACTGATCTGCGAGTTAACCTGCAAAACCATCGAAGCACAACGCGCTGCTCCTCGACCGGGGGATTAAACATTCACTCTCGAACATTTCGAAGGCGCGATCGTTTAGGTACGAGCCAAAGGGCAGTTTCAAAGACAAGCTTGAAGTAACTTCAAGTGGTTTGAACAGGAGCTTAGATCAAAAAATAGGGATAAATCGGCAACCGTTGCATTTATCGGGATGGCTACGTCGCTTTGCCGACTGCAGCGAACTTTACTGAGCACTGGTTTACCATCATCGGGGTGAACAGAACACCTCAGAGAGTCAGCTTAATTAATCAAGGCTCCTGCTATCTCAAAGACTTGAATATCGACGAAAGAGTTGAAAGGGCCGTTCGACGCAAGAAACTGACCGCCACGACTGACACGACAGAGGCGACTAAGAAAAGCGATGTAATCATCATCACAGTACCAACCACAATTACGCCAGACAAGAAGCCTGATTTGTCATTCATCATTTCTGCGGGTCATGGAATTTCGAAAGGCTTGAGTTAAGGCAAGTTTGTCTTACTAGGGTAAACCGTATATCCGGGGTGGTCGAGAGGTGCTCAAACCGATTCATGAAGAATCCGGACTAACAGGAGGGTTGACTTCGGATTATCCTGTTGCCCAGAACGCTATGATCCTGGAGATGCTGAGCACGGCATTATTGATGTTTGTTCGAGTTGTCGGCGGCTCACGCGCGAAAAGACTGAGTAACAGCGTAATTATATAACGATGCGCAGAAGCTGTCGTAAACGTCAAGGACATCAAGACAGAGGAAGGGGCTAAAGTGATCGAAAGGAACTCGTGAAAGAAAAGAATTTCGCGGATGCCAGGGCGTGAACAGAGAGCCGACTAATCGGGCGGCTAAACGGAGCCAAACTGAGAGATCGTGTCGCACTCGCTGACAAAGGGGCACTTTTTACGGTTTGTGCGCCCCGTTACTCAATTGAGACCCGAATTGCGTTCATAGCCCGAGGCGACTATAAAAATCCGCGCATCATCTATGTTTTAGCAGACGGGCGCCACTGCGCATCAGTCTGCTGACCCGTCGCTTATGTCAGAAACGTCCAAGGTCTCGGTTACGTTCGCGGAGGAGGGGCGCACAAGGCAACGCTATTCAAACTGCAGAACGCGCGTCAACAGGTATATCATAAGCGACGTTATAACGGTAGTCGCTAAGGCCCGTCAATCGCTCGTTGTAGAGATCCGTTGGACAAGAAAAATTCGCAAATATTGCTATGTTGCGGCAGATATGATCGAAGTGGCTAGCGAATATACCGGGAATCTGAAGTTAGCAAAAGCTCTGTCAATTCTCGCCTTCATTCCAATACTGGTTGCACTCGCAGTAATAATAGCGACGCCCCAAGCCAGTCAGTATGAACCTTCGCTCTACGCTGTTTTCCCGTGGTACTTGTGGGCATTGGTTATAATCGCCATAATGCTAGGAGAACTAGCACTGGTCATAAGTGCCTCCTCTCATAGGCTTGATCAGTCGTGGGTTTTCGGGCTCATACCCATTTTGGCCGCCGATTTGGTTTTACTACTCATACCGTTCTCAAGAGGGTATGTAATTTATGGACGGGCAGACACACTCTTTCACCTCGGCTACATGAGAGACATCTTAAACACAGGTAACTTTGGAGCCGACAGGTACCCGGTCGAACACATTTTGGGAGTCGCCGCGAGCTTTTTTTCTGGCCTCGATATCACGACGGTTTTGTACGTGTTTGTCGTAGTGTTTTCCTTCTTTTTCATCGGTTCGTTTTATCTTTTAGCCACCCAGTTACTCACAAAACGTGAAGTAATAGTCGCAGTCTCTCTTTTCTCTGTCGTGCTTTTCAGCACATGGAACATTTTGTTTATCCCTTCTTCGGGCTCTTTTTTCATGTTGCCCTTCGCCATTTATCTCATTATTCGAAGCTGGCAATCGAAGCGTTACCAAGAGTTTATCACCTTAGCATTTTTTGTCGTCATACTCATCGTTCTCTTTCATCCATTGACCACGTTCATCCTCGTCGGATTCCTTATTTTCTTAGAGGGGCTCATTAAGGCCAGACAAAGATCCGGACCTTCACGTGCACGCTTTAAAACAAGGAGCGTCGCATATTTGGTCATCGTTGCTTGTGTGTGCTTTTTCGGGTGGCAAGCCTATTTGATTTTGGTTATCAGAAAGACGGACACTCTAGTGAACGCGCTGACGGGGGAGGGGGGTCCTGAATCGAGCGTTGGCTTTTACGCCGACCTGGCGGCACGAACACAGCTGACATTAAATAGCTTCATAACAGAAGCCATCAAACTCTACGGGCAGTTCATCATACTTGCCGCACTGGCTCTGTTCTGCATCTTCTTCCTACGCAGGACCGCGCGCAAGAATCATAAGCACCTCTCTTTCAGCTATTTGTTTTCTGCGGGGGGATTTCTAGTTTTTCTGATTCTTACGGTAGTGTTCGCTGTATTGCCTGTTCAAGTCGACTTCTTCAGAATAATCATAGTCGCGACATTGTTCGCTCTTCTTCTCATTCCTCAATTCATTTATCCGGTGTTTTTTAACTCTGAAAATACGCGTAAACCGCATTTCAGGAGTATTGCAAAGAAAATACTATTTTGCGCAATCGTGTTCGCCATCGTCTCTCCCTCCGTGTTCAACCTTTTTTTCTCTCCGACGATTCGACAGCTAAATCAGCAGGTGACAGCGAGTGAACTCAGCGGAATGAAAACCTTCTTTGAGAACCGAAATCAAAACTTAAACATCTTGCAGTTTGGGGCTCAACCGTATTACTTTTACGTCTTATTCTACGGCATCAAGGTTCCTCGATTGAACGTCTCACTTGATCCTGCAAAAGTAACCCCGCCTGATCATTTCGGTTACGATCACAATACATCTTTGAGCGCATCCACGCAAACTCCAACGTACCTGGTAGTAAATGACTTCGGCAGGGATTTCAATCCGTACTTGTATCCTGAGTATCCGGAACTGTGGCGATTCACCCCAGCAGATTTTAACAGGTTGAACATAGACCCCGGTATGGACGCGATCTACGCGAACGGCAATCTGAACGTATACATCACACGGCCCACGTAAAAGGCAACTTTCAAAGCGAGTGCGTCGTGACTGTTATACTACGGCATGCACGTCGCACGGTTTATATCCTGTGGGGCTAGCATGGCCAAATAGGTTGCCATGAGATATTTGCGGTAAGCCTTGAGGTAGCGTCAAATTAATGGCGCTGCTGTCACATACCGGCTTAACAGTACAAACAAGTGCGCGGTTGCGTCAAAAAGTTAGTGATTCAGGCAACCTAAGCCGGAGCATCATGCTCTATTTTGGGATAGGCGTGGACAAACAGCCCTCTTTGACGCAAGCAAAGTGATGCAGAATAACAAACGAAACGTCGAGTCGCAAGATAATTGGTACTGTTGAGCACTAATTTCTCTCTATCACGCGAGTGATCCGCAATTGCGTTGCCAAGTTGACCTTAATGATGACAAACTCAGAAGCAGAAATGGCCTTACCCTACCTAAGAGCCTAAAATCGAGCGCCTAAATGGGCACCTCTGATCAAGATGCGTGCACGACAATACGCCTTCGGGCGGGATACGTGAAGAGGGCGATCGTAGGTGAGAGCCATCAACAATATAAACAACGTTATAATGACTACTATCATGAAACAGTAACTAACTCGAGGAAATAGCACTCATGGTTGAACGTTGAGACTCCACAATGACGGAAAGGGAATCTAATTTCGTAGACACTGAAACGCTGAATTCTCGTAAGATCAGCGCTTTTGGCAGCATGTGGGTAGACCTTGCTTGCATACTTGGCATCACCCTCCTCGCATTGATACTTGCTTCGTTTATCACTGCCAACGACAGCATCGCTCGTCCAGCGGTCGGACTCCTATTCTTATTTTTTGTCCCCGGATATGTCCTTGTGGCTGCTCTGTTTCCCGGCAAGGGCGATGTCAGCAGTTTTGAGCGGGCCGTCCTCTCTGTCGGTCTTAGTATTGCCACAGTGGCTCTAATCGGCTTCGTCCTTAACTACGCACCTGGGGGGATAAACTTCCAGTCATATCAGGTGTCGGTTTGCGTCTTGACCGTGGCACTCACAGCGATTGCCATAGTCAGAAGAGGCGCACTCCCCTTCGATAAGCGTTTCTCAATCGACGTGAAGATGAGTTTTAGTTCCATCAGAGACGTGCTCTTTCACGCACATCGAGACCGCTCAGATAAAGCGCTCTCCATTATGTTCATCATTGTAGTACTCGCTGCAGCGTCGCTGTGCGGTTACGTCATCGCGAGCCCCAAGCAAAGTGATACATTTACAGAATTGTATGTTCTCGGTCAGTATGGCACATTGGCCAACTACAGTACGACATTTCACACCGGAACATCAAATCCCGTCACGGTTGGCATCACCAATCATGAAAAAAGGCCGGTAACTTATGAGTTGGTAGTTGCTCTCAACGACGGCAATCAGTCTAGCACACTCTATTCAGAGCGGTTCAAACTTAATGATACTGAGAACCGGGAAGAAACTATCAACGTGACTCCCACTGGTGCTGGACAAAACCAGATGCTGCAAATCCTTCTTTACGCTGACGGCAACAAGACGAGTCCTTATCGGGAAAACCATTTGTGGGTAAACGTAACAGCATAGGGGCCGTGCTGACGCTAAACGACCATCGGATCATGACTACCGTATCTCGTGAGCGAGAACTAGCGGCCTCATCCGTTTTACTGCCGTAAACGCGCAGAGGGCAGTTGGTCAGTTACCCTTTTGACGCGATTGGAGAGTGTGTCCATGATGCCAGCGTCACGAACCGTTCGGTCTACGGAACAGTCCTAGTTGACAAGCGTCGTTGACGCGACGCGAGCTTGAAATTTCACTGGCATTCAAGCGAGGAAACTCACCAGTATTATCGGCGAGTAGCTGATTTATTTGTAGCGCCGACGCCTTTGTAGGTAAATCCAAGCTTTGTCATCGTCTCCGAGTCGAAGATCCGTCGTCCATCTACGATTATCGCTGTGCGCATCATATCCCTTATTTTTGACAGGTCAAGCCCGTCAAAATCGCTGTGGGCAGTCATGAGGACGAGCGCATCCGCGGAATTCAGCGCATCGTATGCAGTCATCTCTGGCGTTGCAAACGTGCGCAAGACATCCTGTTCTACATATGGATCAACAAGATGCACCACTGCCCCCCGCTTCCTAAGCCCCTCGATCAACATTTCCGTTGGGCTCTCGCGATAATCCCCCACGTTTTCCTTGTACGAAAATCCAAGTACGGCAATTTTTGAGTTGTTTAGAGCTCTTTCGTGTTCATTCAAAGCGTCTACAAGCAGAGTTAGGATATGCTCTGGCATATGATCATTGATAGTCCTGCCCGCCGTAATCACTTGTGGATGGTAACCTAACTCTTCCGCTTTTTGAACGAGATAATAAGGGTCGACGGGCAAGCAGTGGCCGCCGACGCCAGCTCCTGGGTAATAAACGTTGAAATTCCATTTGGTTGATGCGGCTTTTATGACGTCCATAATGTCTATTTGCATGCGCTCGAAGATCATAGCCAGCTCATTCATGAGAGCAATGTTAAGATCCCTTTGAATGTTTTCGATGACCTTCGCCGCTTCGGCCGTCTTGATGTTCTTGACCGGTACGACGTCCTTCGCATTGCTCTGATAGAGGAGTGCCGTTGTTGCCGTCCACTCAGGTGTAATACCCCCTACAACGCGCACGATATCAGCGATGCCGTGCTGTGGATCTCCGGGGTTATAGCGTTCGGGACAGTAAGCCAGACCAAAGTCGACTCCAGCAATGAGCCCCGATCGTTCAAGAATTGGTTTGAGTACTTCTTCGACCACTCCTGGATACACCGTTGATTCCAGCACCACGAGCTTACCGCGATCCAACCCTCTAGCTATTCCTTGGCCTGCGTCAACAACATACGACAAATCAGGTTTCTTGTCGGGGGTGACCGGCGTTGGCACCGTAATAATGATTGCGTCGCACCTCTTCGTGGCCTCTGCCGTGTCCGTCGTAGCTATCAAGTTCTCGCTCTGAACGACTTGGCTGACCCTCTCATCGATGTCCAGGTCTTTGAGATAACAGCCGCCACGATTAATCAATTCGACCTTCTCTGGCGTCCTGTTCACGCCGATGACGTGAAACCCGTGCTCGGCAAAATTCACGGCCGTCGGCAATCCGACGTACCCCATTCCTATAACTGCGATGGTCGCCGATTTGTCCCTAATTTTTTGATCTAAGTCCATGCTCAAACCACCTGACCGTCTCTTCAAGTTCATCTTTGAAATTACTGTGCGGATGATACCCGAATGATCGCGCCTTTGAGATATCAGCAAGCGAGTGCATTATATCTCCGGGGCGGGGAGCAGTATGCTCTGCCTCGACGCTTTTTCCTGTCAGTTCGTTGATAAGTGTTACCAGCTCGTTAATGTTGACGCGTCGCCCGCACGCGATATTATACGTTCCAGTTTTTTTAGATTCGCACGCGAGAAGATTTGCATCGACCACGTGGTTCACGAACGTGAAATCCCTGCTCTGTTGACCATCCCCGTATATAACAGGTGGCGAGTGGCTCAGTATCGCGGTGATGAATTTTGGAATCACCGCCGCGTACTGCGACTGAGGGTCTTGTCGTGGTCCAAACACGTTAAAGTAGCGCAGCGAGATGGTCGGCAGACCGTAGATCTCGCAGAACACCTTACAGTAGAACTCACCAGCCGCCTTCGTCACCGCATAAGGCGATAGCGGATTAACGGGCATGTCCTCCCGCTTAGGCAGCTCGGGCGTGTCACCGTACACCGACGATGACGACGCATAAACCACCTTTTGTATATCTGTGTCCTTAGCCGCAATTAGAACCCGCAGCGTTCCCGTAATGTTCGCCTCGTGCGAGGCAAGCGGATCCTTAACGCTTCGCGGAACGCTTGGAAGGGCTGCTTGATGAAATACGTAATCATAACCTTCGAAGATCGTCGCCAGATCGAGTGTCGTGATATCGCCTTCGATAATGTGTAGGTTTTCCCTTGTCAGATGAGAGACGTTTTCAAGCTTCCCTGTGGACTTGTTATCGATTATGGCGACTTCATTGTCCTTTATCAGCCTCTCAACCAAGTGGCTCCCTATAAAACCGAGGCCACCAGTGACGATCACACGTTTTTTTTTCATTTCGGATCTCGCTCTAGTCGTTAAAAGGAATTGCAGGTCAAAAGGGTGTCGAGTGTTTGATACCGATAGTAACTAATATTTAGTTAACCTTTTGTCTTGGAAGTGCCCCATTCATCCGCTTTCTAAATCTTTAAAGCCGCGATCTTAACAAAAAACACGCATTTTATATCGCATCTCGGCGTTTATCAAAAAAGAACTTGGTAGTTGAACCATATGATCCTCACCGAAACGCAGCGTTTTGTGTACATCTTGCTTGCGCTTACCCTTGGGACCATCACTGCCTTAGTTTTGCTTAATGTTTATGCGGTCGAGATCTTTCTCGTACTCTTAATCATTGAATTTCTCGTCCTCGTCGAGCTTACAAAGCCGTCTGTGATCAACGCAGCGTGGAGAAAGAATATCGTCGTTTTTATTGTGATTTGCGTCATTGTGTTTGCCATCATCCTCTATCAAAGGACGGCGACCATCTTAAAATGAAAAATTCACCCAATAAGAGCAGTGCGACAGGTATCGTTCTGCGTTATCTTCACACAATTGATTCAGCGCTTGTCCGTCTGTTGAAGTTTGCCGCTCATATCGCAGTTACAGATGAAGGCTTACTGGGCTTGATTTAAAGTCCAGATGGCAATGATAAGTTCATTTAAATTTATATATTTTATTTTATAAATATAATTAAATATATTTATTGCGATTAATTATAGCAATG
>Ga0066793_10001121_pt1 | contig 11801 bp, 12 predicted proteins | sample PersoiDNA2013189_FD_83876 | JGI IMG/M metagenome (GOLD analysis project Ga0066793, IMG submission 83876) | Permafrost soil microbial communities from the Arctic, to analyse light accelerated degradation of dissolved organic matter (DOM) -... | ecosystem: Environmental > Terrestrial > Soil >...
CGCCCCGCCAGGTCGAGTTGCGCAGCCCCGCTTGCTTGCGGCTGATCGAGGGTACCCCGCAGGGGCGGCAAACCGGGGTCGCCTTTTCTTTGGTTACTTTATTTTGGCGAAGCAAAAGAAAGTAACTAGCTGCCGGTCTACCACCGGCGGTTTTGTTTTTGACTGGATTCCCGCCTTCGCGGGAATGACGACCACCCTACAAAAACACCCAACAAAAACTTACGAAGCGTTCTTCACCCGAATAATCCTCACCACTTCCGGTATCTTCCGCAAATTGCGCATGATATTGGCGAGGTGCAAACGGTTGTTCACTTCCAATGTGAAATGCAGCGCGGTGTACTCGCCTTCATGGGTGAAATTGATGTTCTCGATGTTGGCCTCCGCTTCGGAGATCGCGGCGGCGACTTTCGCCAGCACGCCGCGCCGATTGGCGACCAGCAGTTTGATATTGACATCGAAGGGACGGTTGATATTCTTGTCCCATGCCACATCCAGCCATTGTTCAGAACCGCTGCGTCCCCGGCGCAAGGTCGGGCAGTCGTGGGTGTGCACGATCAATCCTTGCCCGCTCTTGATCACGCCGATGATGGGGTCGCCCGGAATCGGACGGCAACATGGGGCAAACTGCACGGCCATACCTTCCGTGCCTTGTATCGTCACCACGGCGTGGCTGGCAGGTTCACCAGATGCGGCATCGCCGACGTGGGCCAGTTGCCGCGCCACGACCATGTTGAGACGGCGACCCAGGCCGATGTCGGCAAGAATATCCTGGCGTGTTTTTACGCCGGTATCCCTGAGCAATTTGTTCCAGTGCGCTTCGTCCATGTCTTGAGGTTTTATGCCCAGCGCGTTCAGCGCCTGATTGAGCAGACGTTCGCCGAGTTGCGCGGATTCGCCGGATTGCATGGTTTTCAGGAAATGCCTTATGTGGCTGCGTGCCTTGCTGGTGGCCACATAACTAAGCCAGGCCGGATTGGGCTTGGCATTGGGAGCAGTGATCACTTCCACTCGATCACCGTTCCTGAGTTCGCTGCGCAACGGCACCAGCTCATGGTTCACCTTGACGGCGATGCAGCGATTGCCGATGTCGGTGTGGACGCTGTAAGCAAAGTCCACCCCGGTCGCGCCGCGTGGCAGCGCAAGTATCTTGCCCTTGGGCGTAAACACATACACTTCATCGGGGAACAGGTCCACCTTGAGATGTTCCAGAAATTCGGACGAATCGCTGCTCTGGCTCAAACTTTCCAGCAGCTCCTGCAACCACTGGTGGGTCTTCTTGTGCAGATCATTGATCGAATCATGACCGCTCTTGTACAGCCAATGCGAAGCGACGCCGGCATCGGCGATCTTGTGCATCTCATGGGTGCGTATCTGGATTTCGATGGGCGTGCCAAACGGTCCGAACAGCGTGGTGTGCAGCGATTGATAGCCGTTCACTTTGGGGATGGCGATGTAATCCTTGAACTTGCCGGGAATCGGTTTGTATAAACCATGCAGCGCGCCGAGCGCCACATAGCAGGCGGCAAAATCATTCACCAGCACGCGAAAGCCGTAGATATCCAGCACCTCGGCAAAAGCCAGCGCCTTGCTCCGCATCTTTTTGTAGATGCTGTAGATGTCCTTTTCCCTGCCCGTGACATCCGCCACGATGTGATGCTCAGCGAGCCGTTGTCGTATCGCTTCAAGTATCTTGCCGACCACCTCGCGCCGGTTGCCGCGTGCCACTTGCAGGGCTTTTGCCAGCACCGCGTAGCGATTGGGATGCAAATGCTTGAAGCTTAAATCTTCAAGCTCGTGGTGAAGGTCATTCAGGCCAAGCCGGTTGGCGATCGGCGCGTAGATTTCCATGGTCTCGCGCGCGATGCGCTGGCGCTTGTCGAGCGTCATGGAATCAAGTGTGCGCATGTTGTGCAGACGATCGGCCAGCTTGATCAGAATGACGCGCACGTCGCGCGCCATCGCCAGCAGCATCTTGCGAAAGTTTTCCGCTTGGGCATCTTCGCGCGTCTCGAACTGGATTTTATCCAGTTTACTCAGCCCATCGACCAATTCCGCGACCGGCTTGCCGAATTTCTCGGCGACTTGTTCGGTGGTGGTGTCGGTGTCTTCCACCACATCATGCAGCAGCGCCGCGATGATCGCCTGCGCATCGATGTGCAACGGGGTCAGGATGCGGGCGACTGCAATCGGATGGGAAATATACGGATCGCCGGATTGGCGCATCTGGCCTTGATGCGCGGTGCGGCTGAACTCGATCGCTACACGGACGTGTTCGACATCCTTGGGCTTAAGATAGGAGGAGAGTTCCTCTATTAGTAAATCTGCGTCGGCCATTTAAGGGTACCTCTAAAAATCCAGATTTCATCCCAACTGCTGCGTTGCGGAAAAAATTTCTTGCTAACATATCAATCATATGCGGCGCTGCAAAATTTTTTCCACGCCTTGCAGACGACTCCGCACGGGCTGCTTTTGCCCGTAGCGGATCGGCGTCCCCTTGTGGGGCATTTGGGCGAACTCTGAATTTTTTGAGGCACCCTTGAAATCACGTTGATTATGCCTGGCCGCGATTCAGGATTTCCTTGCCCACCTTGCCTTCGCTGATCTCGCGCAGTGCGACGACGGTCGGTTTATCCTTGCTGTTCTCCACCAGATGCGCCGCTCCGTTGGCCAATTGGCGGGCGCGATAGGCCGCGACCAGGGTCAGTTCAAAGCGATTCGGGATTAGTGTGAGACATTCTTCGACGGTAATACGGGCCATGATTTACTCCGGTTTCTGTAACTGATTGATTAAGGCCTGATGGCGAGTCAATTGCTTCGCGCATTTCAGTTTGGCGGAAAGCACCACCGCATCGAGTTCGCACAACGCTTCGTTCAGGTTGTCGTTGATAATAACATAATCGAACTCGGCGACATGCGCGACATCCTCGCGGACCGCTGCCATGCGCTTGGCAATCACGGCATCATTGTCCTTGCCGCGCCCTTTTAGCCGTTGTTCCAGTGCCTTGATGGAGGGCGGCAGGATGAAGATGCTGATGCAATCCGGGAACAGACGCCGCACTTGCGCAGCCCCCTGCCAGTCGATCTCCAGCAGGATATCGTGTCCTTTGGCGTTTTCCCGGCTGATCCAGGTTTGCGATGTCCCGTAAAGGTTGCCATAGACTTCGGCGCTTTCCAGGAATTCGCCGCGTTTTGCCATCGCGAGAAAATCGTCGCGGCTGACGAAATGATAGTCCTTGCCATCCTGCTCGCCGGGGCGCGGCTCGCGAGTAGAATAGGAAACCGACAGATCGATGTGCGGATTGATGCCGAGCAGGGCGTGTACCAGACTGGTCTTGCCTGCACCCGAAGGCGCGCTGATGATGAATAGATTTCCCGACATGATTTACTCCAGATTCTGAATTTGTTCGCGCATCTGTTCGATGAGTATCTTCATCTCCATCGCGCTGCGCGACACCTCTGCATCGACCGATTTCGAGCCCAGCGTGTTCGCTTCGCGATTGAGTTCCTGCATCAGGAAATCCAGGCGTTTGCCCACCGCGCCACCGTGGCTGAGGATGCGGCGCATCTCGGCGAGATGACTGGCAAGCCGAGACAGCTCTTCATCCACATCGATCTTGCTGGCGAACAGCGTGATTTCCTGGCGCACCCTCTCGTCCCAAGTATCCTGTATTAGGGCGTTTTGCACTGCATCGCGCAAACGGGTGATGAGCTTTTGTTCGTAAGCGGCGATCGCGGCGGGCACATGCGGCATCACGGCATTGCGTAATGCTTCGATCTTGTCCACGCGCTGCAGCAAAAAGTCCTTGAGTTTCTCGCCTTCGCGGGCGCGCGAAGCAGAGAACTCTTGCAACACGGTTTGCAACAGATCGAGCAGGGTGGCGCGCAATTCGTCCGCGGAAGCAGTGGGCGTTTCCAGCACGCCGTTCCAGCGCAGCACATCGGCCACACTCAGTCCGAGCGCATCCGGCAGCGCGGCCTGCACGTCTTTGTTCCAGACGGCGAGCTGTTGAAGCAGGTCGCGATTCAGTGTGGCGCCGCTTTGCGCGGATCGCGCCGCATAGTTGATGCGGCACTCCACCTTGCCGCGCTGCAATTGTGCGGTGATCGCTTCGCGCAGCACACCCTCAAAGCCGCGCAATTCATCGGCCATGCGCAACTGGATGTCCAGATAGCGATGGTTGACGGCACGCAGTTCCAGCGTCAGTGAACCGCTGTCGAATTCCGCGCCGGCAGTGGCATAGCCGGTCATACTTAAAATCATGGTGTGGGCTTTCAAATAAAAAAGGCTGTGCTGAATGGACACATTATATTACGATTACAACCCGTGAAATTTTTGGGAGCCCCTAAAAATCGAACCGAACAGTAGATTTTTAGTATTTCCCTCGTATGCTCATGAACTTCTCGATACACCAGGCCAGCCACATCGGCAATCGCAAATTCAACCAGGACCGTGTAGCTTACGCATACAACAACGACGCGTTGCTGCTGGTGCTGGCGGACGGCATGGGCGGGCATCTGCACGGCGAATTGGCCGCAAGCATGACCATCGAGACATTCGTCGAATCGTTCGGCCGGCATGCGCTACGTCGTATTGACGATCCCGACAAATTTGTTTCCGACACCATGAGCTACGCTCACGAGCGCATCATGAAACTTCCGCATGACTACGGTATGGGTGGGTTTCCTGGTACGACCTGTGTCGCCGCATTGATACAAGATGACAAGATGTACTGGGGGCATGCCGGAGACTCGCGTCTTTATTTGCTGCGCGACGGCAAGGTGCGGTTCAGGACGACCGATCACTCGGCGGTGCAGCAGTGGGTCGAGGCGGGAATGATCTCCGCCGAAGAAGCGCGTTATCATCCGCAGCGCAACCAGATCACCAACTGCCTTGGCGGTATTGAGGGCGCGTTCTACGTGGAGCCCGGAAAGCCGGTCCCGCTGAAATCCGGGGATGTCGTGCTGCTCGGCAGCGATGGCTTGTGGGGACCATTCACCGACAGTGAACTGGTCGAGTCATTTTTCGCTCTTCCTGTCGCGGAAGTATTGGATAATCTTATCGGGCTCGCCCTGAAGCGCGAAGAGGGACATTCCGATAACGTCACCGGCGTGGCGGTGCGCTGGGGAGACAGTGAGCTCGCCCACGGTACCACTGAACTGATCAGTCAAATTCTAGATATTCCATAGCACTTTAGCTTGTACCTTGCCACTTCCACCTTATAACGAGAATCCATCATGCGTCCCAGTCAAAGGTCACCCAATCAATTGCGTGAAATTCGCATCACCCGCCACTACACCAAACATGCCGAAGGGTCGGTGCTGATCGAGTGCGGCGACACCAAAGTCATCTGCACCGCCAGCGTCGAAGAAAGAGTCCCGCCGCATAAAAAGGGCAGCGGGGAAGGTTGGGTCACCGCCGAATACGGCATGTTGCCACGCTCCACCGGCGAGCGCATGAGCCGCGAAGCCGCAAAGGGAAAGCAATCCGGGCGCACCCAGGAGATCCAGCGCCTGATCGGACGCAGCCTGCGCGCAGTGGTGGATTTGAGAAAATTGGGCGAGCGCACCATCCAGATCGACTGCGACGTGATCCAGGCCGATGGGGGCACACGCACCGCCAGCATCACCGGCGCGTTTGTCGCACTTTATGACGCGGTGAGAGATCTGCTCGGCAAAGGCCTGATCAAGGAATCCCCGCTCAATGATTTCATCGCCGCAATCTCCGTCGGTATTTACCAGGGCAAACCGGTGCTGGATCTGGACTATCTCGAGGATTCTCTCTGCGATACCGACATGAACGTGGTGATGCTGGGCAGCGGACACTTCGTCGAAGTGCAAGGCACCGCCGAGGGGCACGCTTTCAGCCGCAAAGAAATGGACGCACTGCTCGATCTGGCGCAAAACGGCATTGCCGAATTGATCGCGATGCAGCGCGCGGTGTTGGAGAAGGATTAGCTTATACGGATGCTGAGGCATGTAGGAGCGGGATGCCTGTCCTGAGCCTGCCGAAGCGGCCCGCGATTTCATGGTCGCGGGCACGAAAAATATTTGTTCGGGCACCCGCATGGCCCGCCCCTGCACACTTTGTGAAAATTAGGTACATGCAAAAACTCGTCATCGCCTCCAACAACCCCGGCAAGCTGCGCGAATTCCAATTCCTGTTGCAGCCGCTCGGCATCGAAGTATTGACGCAGGCACAACTCGGCATCACCGAAGCCGAGGAACCGCACGTCACCTTCGTCGAGAATGCACTTGCCAAAGCGCGCCATGTCAGCCGTTTGAGCGGATTGCCCGCGCTGGCGGATGATTCCGGAATCTGCGTCACCGCGCTGGGCGGCGCGCCCGGCGTGCTGTCGGCGCGTTATGCGGGCGATGATCCAAAATCCGATGCGCGCAACAACGAAAAGCTGCTGCAAGACATGCAAGGCGTGGCGGAACGCCGCGCGCATTACTACTGCGTGCTGGTGCTGCTGCACCACGCCGACGATCCTCAGCCGCTGATCGCAGAAGGCGAGTGGCACGGCGAGATCGCTCATGAAGAACACGGCGATGGCGGCTTCGGCTACGACCCGCTATTCTGGCTGCCGGAGTTCGGCAAGACCAGCGCGCAACTGGAGCGCGAACAAAAGCACGCGATCAGCCATAGAGGCAAGGCGCTGAGGGTGTTGCTTGAAAGATTGAAGGATTTTTAGGGTGTAGTACTCGCAGGATGATTTTTTCTGCGATTCAGTCTGGTTGGGTTTTAGCAGGTTATTGAAAACGCACGTACAACGCTGTTATGCCGAAGTGGCAGTGTTTTAACGCCTTGTTGGGGGAGTTATTGCACCGCCTTTATCAGTTGCCGCCATGATACAGTTGCCGCCATTGTCCTTGGCAAGCTGCAAGGCATCGTCGGCACGATCGAACAGGCTGACCAATGTATCGTCCGCGCGAGCCTGGCTGACACCTATCGATACGGTGATGGAGGGCAATGCATCGCCGCTGGGTAGCACGACCAAAGATTGCCTGACATCCGTCATCAGCCTTTCCGCAGCAGTGCATGCATCATGCAGGGATGTATTCGGCAGAAAGATCGCGAATTTCTCGTCACTGTGCCGTCCCGCCTGGTCATCCGGGCGCAGAAAGGATATTATTATATAAGCGATATCTCGCAGCGCCTGATCGCCGCCAAGTTGCCCATGTCTATTGGTAAATTCTGTTAGATGATCCATCTCCAGCATCAACAGACAACTCGGTTTATTGCTCATGATACCTCGACGCAGATGCCGGTCGAATTTTTGCTGTGTCCAGCGCTGATTGTAAAGTCCGGTCAGATCGTCCACCATCGAACCCCCTGAAAATCCAAGTTCCTGCTCAAGGTTCCCTACCACGATCTCGTTGGTATTGCGTATACGGCTGGTCAGCATGTTCAGCATGTTATACGCGGCAGCATGGGAGCTGTTGATCAGCTCCCACATGGCGGCATGGTCGATAGCAAGAAGTTTGCAGTCTGTGCCGGCCACGACATACATAGAAACAGGTGCGTCACCCAGCATGGACATCTCGCCGACACATTCTCCCTCGCCCAGAATCACGATCGGCTCGGCCTCGGATTCATGTGATTGGATGCGCAGGCGTCCGGACAGGATGATGTAAATTGTATTGTTGGGCTGGCTTGGAACCAGCAGGACCTGATCGGTAGTCAGGGAGTGCAATCTGGATTCCCTTAAATGTTTGGCAAGTAAATGTTTGGGTATACCAAGGAACAAGGGTGCTGATTCCAGAACTTTGAGAATCTCGGGGGTGAGGATCATGTTTTTACCCTTGTGCAGTTAATTCATCTAAAGTACCAGCTATTCGCAGGTGCGGTAAACTTACTCATGAGGTATTGTAAGGCAACAATCATCGGGCAGGGCACTCGCTTTCATAGACATTTAACAATAGCCGGCCGGTTTCGTAACCGGTACTTTTTCCGGAATCGCCCTGTATCACTACAATCATGACCAGCCATACCCTCCATCCCATCACCCTCAAATCGCAAGCCGTGAACTTTAAGGCCCTGCCGCCGCTGTCGCTTTATATCCACATCCCGTGGTGCGTGCGCAAGTGTCCATATTGCGATTTCAATTCGCATGAGGCGAAGGGAACGTTTCCCGAGAAGGAATATGTCGCGGCGTTGATCCGCGATCTGGAGATGTCCTTGCCGCTGATCTGGGGGCGCAAGGTTTATACGGTGTTCTTCGGCGGCGGCACGCCCAGTCTGTTGAGCGGGGAAAGTGTAGAAGAAATTCTGCGCAACGTGCGCATGCTGTTGCCGCTGGCTCTCGATGCGGAGATCACACTGGAGGCCAATCCCGGCACGGTGGAGGCGGCGCGTTTCGCGGCGTATCGCGATGCCGGGGTGAACCGTCTGTCGATGGGCATCCAGAGTTTCAACGACACGCATTTGCAAGCGCTGGGACGCATTCACTCTGCCGTTGAAGCGAAGCGCGCGATTGAGATCGCGCAGCAGCATTTCGACAACCTCAATCTCGACCTGATGTACGCGCTGCCCAAGCAGACTTTAGAGCAAGCTTTGCAGGATGTGCAGACCGCGCTGTCATTCGCGCCGCAGCATCTGTCCTGTTATCACCTGACGCTGGAGCCGAACACGCTGTTCCATCGCAACCCGCCCTCATTGCCGGACGATGACGCGAGCAGCGACATGCAGCAGCACATCGAGGAAATGTTGGCGGCAGCAGGCTATCAGCACTACGAGACCTCCGCGTTTGCACGGCCGAAGCGCCGCGCCAAGCACAATCTCAACTACTGGAAGTTCGGCGATTACCTGGGCATAGGCGCGGGCGCGCACAGCAAGCTGAGTTTTCCCGACAAGATCATGCGCCAGGCGCGCTACAAGCAACCGCAGGCTTATATGCAGCAAGTCGCCAAGGACGCGCCGATACAAACTGAACACGACGTCGGCCGCGATGAACTGGGGTTCGAGTTCATGATGAATGCGCTACGTTTGAATGAAGGCTTTGACAGCGTGCTGTTCCAGGAACGCACCAGCTTGCCGTTGCTCGGCATTCAGCGCGAATTGGCCGACGCAGAAAAGCGCGGGTTATTGATTCGCGACCATCAGCATATCGCGCCGACGCAACTGGGGCAACGGTTCCTTAATGATCTGCTGGAGATATTTCTCAGGGATAAAGCGTAGGTCGGGTTTCAACCTGACATGTCGGGCTGAAGCCCGACCTACGATATTGATGCACCCTCGAACCCGCATTGCCGCCACGCCTCAAACACCGCCACCGCCACGGTGTTGGACAGATTCAGGCTGCGGTTATCGGGCAGCATCGGCAGGCGCACGCGTTGCTCGGCAGTGAATTGGCCGAGCACGTCGGCGGGCAAGCCCCGGCTCTCGGGGCCGAACAGGAACGCATCTCCTGTCCGATAATGCACTTGATGGAAGGCTTGCGAGCCCTTGGTGGTAAGCGCGAACACGCGCGCAGGTTCGAATGCCGACAGGCAATCCGGCAAGGTTTCATGCACGCGCAAGGTCGCGAACTCGTGATAATCCAGTCCGGCGCGAAGCAGTTGTTTGTCTTCCAGCGTGAAGCCCAGCGGTTTGATCAAATGCAACTGGCAACCGGTGTTTGCGCACAGGCGGATCACGTTGCCGGTGTTCGGCGGAATCTCGGGTTGGTACAGAATCACATGAAACATGAAAAATACTCGCTAAGTCCTTGTCAGTATCGTGAAAAACGGCTAACTTCCGTTTATACAAAAGTTGCGTCGCAGAAAAATCTATTCGGGGGAGAATTATGGCGCGTCCTGGGAAAGTTCGCTTAGGCGATTTGTTGGTTCAGCAGAAACTCATTTCACAAGATCAGCTCGCGTTCGCGCTGGATCAGCAAAAGCGTAGCGGACGCAAGTTGGGGCGCGTGCTGGTGGATAATGGCTTCGTCACCGAAGAGCATATTTCCGAGGCGCTCGCCAAGCAACTCAACATCCCTTTCATCAATCTGAAGTACTACAACATCAGTGTCGAGAAGATAAGGCTGCTGCCGGAAAGTCAGGCGCGGCGTTTCCGCGCGATCGTGCTGGAAGAGCGCAATGGCATGTTGCTGGTCGGTATGGCCGATCCGACCGATCTGTCTGCCTTTGACGAGATCACGCGCATCGTCGATCGGGATATAGACATAGCCGTGGTCACAGAAGGGCAGTTGCTGGAAAGCATAGATCGCGGTTATCGGCGCACCGATGAAATCACCGGGCTGGCGCGTGAACTCAGTGAGGACATCGGCGACACCTATGTGGACTTTGGCGCGCTGACCGAAGCCGTCGGCATGGAAGAGGCGCCGGTGGTCAAGCTGCTGCAGACCATGTTTGACGATGCCACGCAGATACAAGCGTCGGACATTCATATCGAACCGCAGGAAGGCCGGGTGATGATCCGCTTCCGTATTGACGGCGTGCTGCATCTGCAAACCGAAGCGGACAGCAAGATTGCACCAGCACTGGTGCTGCGTCTCAAGCTGATGTCGGGTCTGGACATATCCGAAAAACGGCTGCCCCAGGATGGGCGTTTCCATGTGCGGGTGCGCGAGCAGGGCGTGGATGTGCGTATCGCCACCTGTCCCACGCAAAACGGCGAATCGGTGGTGATGCGCCTGTTGCGCCAGGATGGCGGAATGATCGGCCTGGATAAACTGGGAATGCCGCCGGAAATGCTGAAGCGCTTTCGCGAAATCATCAAGCGCAGCAACGGGATGATATTGGTGACCGGCCCAACCGGTAGCGGCAAGACCACGACCCTTTATTCCGCGCTGGCCGAGATCAACAGCCTCGATCTGAAGATCATTACCGTGGAAGACCCGGTGGAATACCGTTTGCCCGGCATCAATCAGGTGCAGGTCAACGAGAAGATCGACCTGACTTTTGCGCGCGTGTTGCGCTCCGCTTTGCGGCAAGATCCGGACGTGATCCTGGTCGGCGAAATGCGCGATGCGGAGACCGCGCAGATCGGCCTGCGCGCGGCGATGACCGGCCACCTGGTATTTTCCACCATGCATACCCGCGATGCGGCAGGAACATTATTCCGCTTTGTCGATATGGGTGTGCCACGTTTCATGGTAGCCACCACGGTGCAGGTGGTGATCGCGCAACGCCTGCTGCGTCGCGTGTGTGAAAGCTGCAGTGAGCCGCATAGCCCCACACCTCAAGAAATAATATGGATGGAGATGGAAGGCTTGTCGCGTGAACAATGGAATGGCTTGAAGCATGGACGCGGTTGCTCGCATTGCAACGGCACCGGTTATCGCGGACGCATGGGTGTTTATGAAATGCTGGAAATGAGCCGCGAAATGGTCGAGGCGACGGCGCATGACAATGTCAGCCATTTCATGCAAGTGGCGCGCGACAACATGAAAGGTAAGACGATGTTGGATCAGGCCTTGGAAGAGATGAAGCAGGGGCATACCACGGCGTTTGAGGTGATGGGCATCAGTAATCGGATAGAAGAGTAACGATGGGTGTGTTTGCCTACAAAGGCCGCAACGGCCGCGGTGATCCGGTGGAAGGTACGCTGGACGGCGATGACAGCGGTGCCATTGCCGACCAGCTGATGAATACCGGTATTACGCCCACCGAAATCATCCAGTTTCGCGGTGTACTGGGGGGCACATCCGGCAAGCCGGGCTGGATCAAACGCCAGCTCACCGAGAAGCCGGTCACCTCGCTGGATCTGATGCTGTTCAGCCGCCAGATGTACACCTTGCTTAAGGCCGGCGTCCCCATCATGCGCGCACTGGCCGGTTTACAGGAGTCCACGCCGAACC
>Ga0066793_10001122_pt1 | contig 11791 bp, 15 predicted proteins | sample PersoiDNA2013189_FD_83876 | JGI IMG/M metagenome (GOLD analysis project Ga0066793, IMG submission 83876) | Permafrost soil microbial communities from the Arctic, to analyse light accelerated degradation of dissolved organic matter (DOM) -... | ecosystem: Environmental > Terrestrial > Soil >...
CATCAGGCCCAGCACCCGCAGATGCTCCAGGCTCGGTGCAACGCCCAGGCTCAACAGAGCACGCCACCAGCGGCGATTTTGCCCCGCGAGTACGCCTAATACCTTCCTCGCCTTGTGTGCCACGCTCACGGCCCGCACCTGCCAATGGCCGTGCACGAACCATACGCGCAGGCAGCCGAATGGCAGCGGTCGAGTTGCTGGAAGCGTCGCATCATGCTTTCTCCGAATCCGAGCCCGCCGCGTTTTCACGCTCCGCCGTAACCGAAGCATCACACATAATCTGCGCCTGGAGCTTCTCCCATCGCAGAGCATTTATCCTCCGCAGCACTTCGAAGCGTTCGGCTGCTGCCATACTCGCGGCTTGAAATGCCTGCGGAGCCGCCAACCAGGCTTCGATCTGTTTAACGGCAGCGTCAACGAAATCCCCATCCACGGGCACAACACGGCCACAGGCTTCGCTCACGATCTCCGGAATGGCACCACGCCCGTAGGCAATCACCGGCAGCCCTACCGCCATGGCCTCATGGATCGTCAACGGCTCGGCCTCGTTGATATAACGGGTCGGGAATAGCAGCAAATCAATGGAAGTCAAAAATGCCTCTTTGTCAGCGCCGTACACGGGGCCAAGGTATTCAACTGACGGCAAGCTGACCAGTTGCTGGCGAACCGTGTTTTCCACCTCGGTATCTTGAAACGGACCTGCCAATTTCGCATTAACCGGTATACGCTGAGCCTGTAGGGCCGCGCACACATCCAAAAATTCGTATATACCTTTTTCCTCAGCAATGTTGCCAAGAAAGCCCAGCACCCTCAGATGAGACCTCCCGGACACCAACTTGGTAGATTCGCCTAATAGAAAAGTCGCATTGGAAACCGATGCTATCTTTTCTACGTCCGAATAGGTAGCGAGAAGACGTTTCGCCATTCCAGGGGAAAGTGTGATATGAGTGGCTTGTCTACCCGCCAAACGTAAAAGGAAACGAGTAACTTGGTTAGGGCGGTCGAGATACGCAAAGCTATGATGATGAAGAAACACTCTCATGCCGCGAAGACGCGCCACGATCAGAAATAGCAATTCATACACTTGCCCCCAGCCGCCAGAGACACTTAAATACAATGCTGCACCTCGCAGCCCGGGCATGATGAGTAGACGTGCGATTCCAGGAATAACGCGCAGAAGGCGACCAAGTCGTACTACAAAAAAACGATTTAGGCTGTAAGCAGCAATATTTATGACACAGGGATATTCTCCCTCACGCCGCAAAAGCTCCAGAACAGATGCGTTTACTACAGCCAGTCCAACGGTTGGAGGTGGAAAGGCGCCGACCATCACAAGAGTCATATATTTATTAACCAGATTTAAAGCTAACAGTGAATACCAAAAATGTGATTACACCAATCAAACCTTTCAAACACTCCTCAGACACCTTCCGTTGAAGTATAGATTACAACTTAATCAAATTAAGCAGACAATACTGATTCCAGGATAATAACAAACTCTGTGAATGCATCCAACGCTCCAACCCATCAGCGATGCGTAGCAACGCATTATCTGGTCTATTCGGAATCAGAACTGATGTAACCATGGCAAGAGGCGCTTCAATCAACCCACAATATTTTGTCTCCGATTGCCACCAGTCACTACGCGTCATTGATGCAATGTCCTTCCCAGTAAAAGGCGCTTCATCATCAGTTCGTGCGCGAGGCGTTATCAACCTAAATAATTTTAATAATGGATTATCAGCAAGCGGCTCCAGCATCAAAACTCGGCCACCTGGCTTCAGTACACGCCTAATCTCTCTAAGTGCAACTTCTGCATCTAGGTGATGCAAAATTCCCTCGCCAATCACAAGATCAAATGTTTCATTGTCGAAATCCAGTTGATGCGCATCCATAACATGAAAATGAAACCTCTTGGGTGAAAACCCGCCTTCCTCAGCTTTACGACTAGCTTCAGAGATATAAGTTGGGGATATGTCTATGCCTTGGACGATGGCGCCATGCGTCAAGTATCTCAAGCTACTTTCCCCTCTCCCACAACCGTAGTCCAGAACCGTTTTATTGTCCATCTCAGAAACTATGTTGTTTATTTGTGAAAATAAGATGTTGCGTGAAGGGTAGCACCAAATATGCGAGAAGCGATCTTTCAACCTATAGCTCTCAGCTAAGACATCATTGCCAGTATGCGCCTGATACTCACGTTTCACCCTTTCCTGCAAATTGATTTTATTACGCATATTTTCCACCAACAATCCTAACTAAATTGAAATTATCAGCATTACCTCTCAGGTCACATGTCGTGACATCGGCTCCACACTCTACAAGCGCTGATTTCACATTGGCATTGACTTGCGCCATACCGTGCACGGGCGGTGGGAACGCGCCCACCATGAATACTCGCCTCCTCATTCACGCACTCGTTTTCCGACTTGATGCGTACAAGCTCAATACATTCCTGGCGAAATTCTCCGGCGAATAGCCCTGAATAATCTCGCGGGAGCGCTCCCCCATTCGCGGGAGTTCTTCGACATGTTCGTGCAGCCACAGCAGATGAGCGGTAAGTTGCTCAACCGACTCACCATCAAAGACAAAGCCATTTTCGCCATTTTTAACGAGGTTCGATGCACAGCCGCACTTCGTCGACACAAGCACAGGCAAACCGCTCGCCATGGCCTCATTCACTACCAAACCCCACTGCTCATTCTCATGGCTGGCAAGCACGAGCGCGCGTGCGAAAGCGTAATAGTTGACGACCCGATCAAACTCGTCCACGCGCCCCACCAGAACCACTCGACCAACAACCCCGCATCCCCGGATTGCGTCCTCGACCCGCGAACGCTCGGGCCCGTCTCCGCAAATGACCAATGACCACGGGCTGCCAGTTTGCGCTATCTTCTCCACGTATGCCGCGTAAGCACACACCAACCGCACGAGATTTTTCTTCGGGATCATGCGTGCCACACACAGAAAATAGTCATTGTTTGCAAAAAGCGGCTGACCTGCCTTTCTCGCGGCCAAGGCTCCTTGCCAGATCGCCTCATTATCCACGCAGTTGTATCCGTAGACTACATGATTCGGAGGCACGCCCAGTTTGTGAAGATAATCCTTATGCGTATCCCCTCCATAAATAAAGCCGTCGAAAAACTTAAGATAAATGCGTTTCACGAACTCAACAAATAGATGTCGAGGACTATCGTCATATTGGTTGTCCAACATCAAAAAAACCGCACTTCCGGATATACGAGCCCAGATCACGCCCGCGAGTGTCTCGGGCCTGTCATAACCACATGTCATCACTAGATTCGGGCGCTCACTCCACAAGGCACGTAAAGCTGCAATCAAAGATTCAGTGAACCGTAACTGTGATGAATTCTTAGAGACTAAAACCTTGTGCTGTCGTGGCTGAAGGTCAAAGAATTTGTAGTCGTCTTGGTACGCGCAATGACTAAAGCACACCACATTGGCACCCGCAAAGGTGTGCTCAAGCGCTCTAACGCGCGCAAGGTGATATGGGCCGTATGTATTCCAGATGGTGACAATCTTCATTCGTATTTCACATATTCAATCAACATTGCCCAATCGGTAGCCGGTAGAGATCAATCATTCCATCGATCATGGTATCCATTGAGAATCTAGAGTTGGCATTGTTGATGGCTTTTCTCGCAGATTTAAGGATGACCGCATCTCCTGACGCCACCCGCTTGAGAGCATCGCCAAGCTCAATATGGTTCGCAGGGTTAAATAGAAGAGGTATTTCTCCGGACAGGCATTCAAGATGAGGTGCTATGGAAGATGCCAAGCAGACTTTCCCCCCCATCAAGGCCTCAATCAATGCGAAGGGAAAACCTTCGAACCAACTCGGCAAAACAAATACATCCATTATGTCCAGGAAACGTCCCGGTTCCGAGACCCATCCCGTTACGGTCACGCTCTCACCCACACCCAGACTGTTTGCGAGATTGATAAGCTCTTGGCGCTGGGTGCCATCCCCCACGAGCACCAACCTTGAATTACCAATAGCCGCTTTCGCCGCAGCAAACGCCCTGATGAGTGACTTATAGTTCTTCTGCTCTACCAAACGCCCTACGCTACCAACGACAAAATCAGCCGAGTTAATACCCAACGCCTGTCTCCCTGTCGGCGAAGTCAGGGAAACTAGCGGGTTCTCAGCCCCGTTGTAGACAATTCGGCCATAACGCGGTCGCATGCCAAACATCTCGCAGAACAACTGCTCAGCCGAAGCTGAAACAAACGCGAACCTCACCTTGTCTCTAAGGCTTCGGTAGACACGGCCCGGATAGACCTGCCGAAGGCCTCCCAAACGCTGCCCCAAGCGGTGGAGCCGTTCGACGATGTGGATGGTAACAACCAAACGTTCAGGACATATCCGGCCTAGAGCTGCCACCAAGTCAATCCCGTCCTCAACATTTTGCTGGGACACATGCACCACATCGTACGAATCGGCGCTAATTTTTGAGACACCCATGGCCTTTCCGCCGAAAAATAATTCCAAACTTCTGAATCGCCTGTCATACACACGCCTATAAGGGAATCGGATCACCTCGCAACCAATATCCGCCGCCTGTCTCGCCAAACCGTCAAACTGGTGGTCACTAGAGTAGGCAATGGTTACGTATTCACCGCGGTTGACAAAACGCTTCGCAAGCTTGAGGAAAAATAGTTCGCCACCGCCCGACCCGCTTGAGTTGGAGGACACTAGCAGGATTTTCATAATCTAGTAGCAGTAACAATAATTCCGTCAGCGACATTAGGGAACAACCGATAAAAGGGTGGCTGCACTGCCGTCAGAAAGCGGTTGTTGAAGGGATAGAGGAATGTCTTGATTTCATCCTCAACTGAGATCCCAAAGCGCTCACACAAATGCTTAAGAGTGGCAAAAGAATAGTAGGCAACATGGTCAGGATGTACTGCTTCACGAGCGAACAAGGCTCTGAGAACAAGCTTTATAGCCAAAGCATTGATCGTTGTTATGATCAGTTTGCTGCCTGGTTGCATAGCCTTAACCAGATTTCCCAACATCGCACCCGGGTTGTTTAGATGTTCAATGACGTCTGCACACACAACCACATCGAATTCACGCCCTGACAGCTTGTCGAGCAAAATAGGACTTTCTATGTCACAACAAATTAGGTCTGTTTTTTTACATAATGACCCCAAGGTTGCCAAAGCAGAACTATCGATATCAACACCTACAATTTGTGACGCAACCGATTCGAGTTTAGGATGCAAAGCCGTTCCGTTATCCAGCTTCTCTTGGGTAAATGGGGAATCAGTGCAACCCAAATGAAGCACCTTCTTGCCTACGCACTCACGAATGAGCTGGTCATCTCGAACGACAATTCGTGTGCCACGAAGCCTGTTATTCCATTTGGTAACGATTTCATTTTCATTCACGGCAATCCTTTAGCATGTGTTTTTGTACTTTACTCTATGAGGAGTACTTAACCATTGACGCAAAATATTTCTGCATGAAAGCTGGTATGTTTCCAGCCACGCGGTAGCGGCATCAGTCGGTCACGCAAGTATCGAGAGCCGAACACGACTTCACCGATATCCATCCCATGCCGGCGCACCAATTGACGAAGGGTGCGTACGCACAGCCAGCATGTGTGCTCAGGGTTATTGGCCACCTCCCTGCTCAAGGCAGCTTTGAGGAAATTTCTCCAGTACCACGGATTCGGCGTCGAGATCAGTAATCGGCCACCTGGCGCAAGATGTCGTTTGCAACACTCCAGGAATCCATCGAAGTTTTCGAGATGCTCGATGAGGTCGCATGCCACAATTACCTCAAATGTCCGCCCAAGATCAAAATTTTGCACGTCTGCAACCTGAATGTTATAGCCTAGTGTTCGCAAGTACTCAACGCCATCTCGGTACAGGTCAATTCCAACCAAGTCAGTTGATACACCACACAGTGCTTTGTGTAGCCAGAACTTGCTCTTGTAGTTTTCTGGGTTATGTTGGACGCAGCCCATATCGAGAACTGATTTGCCATGTGCATACCGCATAACAAACTTTGTCTTGTGATCGTCCGTCGCTATATGGGCGGAGAAATCGCCCACATCTGCCGGCAATTGGTTCCCCAAGAGTGGGGGGGTCTTATCCATACACTTTTCCGTCATATCATTTATTCATAAAAATAATGCATAAAATTTAAGGTTAAAACCAGGAAATTTCGATCGATCATATTGATCATATTGATCATATTATTATTAAATAAGAGTTTGTTTGTTCAACTTATCAACCATTCGCCAAGGGAAAATAGACATAAAAAATATTGTTGAGGCAAGATTCATATTCAGAAAACGCGGGGCAAATAGGACCATCACAAAATACCCAATGATTACTGCGAAGCCAATATGATTGCCTGTTCTTCGGGCAGTTATGATGCCTGCCCAAGAAAGCCATAACACTGAGACGAGCATTATCATCCCACCCTCAGCCATCAACCTGAGAAAGCCGTTATGAACATCCGTCATGGTATCAAAGCCCTTCCCAAATATCGGGTTAGCAAGAAATGTATCCCATGCCAAGCGCCATCCCTCTGTCCGCCCCACAAAGTCACTATCTACACCTCGGTATTCATTGTTCAGCAAGAACACATCGTTTGATATGAAATCGACGATCTGCATTAAGCCAAACCACCAAAGAAGTGCGATCACGGCTAATACAAGTACAATGCCGACGAAGATATAACGCCTTGTGTTCTGTGGCTTAAATCGGACTGTAGATGCGAAATAAATTCCACCTGTAACCGTCGAGGCGACGAACGCCCCACGTGACTGCACAAGATAAAACAATAAGAGCACAACCCCCAACATTGACCACTTGATCACCCTGTTGGGCATCACCAAAGCACAAGCGCTATAACAAAAAAGTAATTCGCCCCACCAATTCGGGTGTATCCCTAACGGTGCCGACCTCTCGACCCCCAAATTTCCCAAGGAAACCATAGTCGCATAGCAGACGAGAGGGGTCAACGTAAACCCCAGAATCACCATTATGCGCACTGGATTAAAAGCTATTACACTCCACTGCAAAATGAATATCAGAATAGAAAGACCTGCAACACGGGCTGCCAAAAGACCAAAATCTGCGTTAGAGTAATTGTTGAAGTTTATGGCAATATTTGAAAGTAACATAGTTACAAATAGCGCCCACACTAAAACATTTTTTTTCGGTATACCTTGGGGATTGCGATCCATCAACAATGCCAATAGAAATACTCCCACTACGGCCACTTGGGAGAGCGCGAAATAACCTAGATTACCTTCACTAAGTGTGAACGCATAAGCAGTAAAACCTAACGTTGCTGCGAATAGGGAGCTGAATGCGTCTTTAAATTTTAAAACAAGCATGTGCTTCCCAAAATAAAACGAGCAAAGTCCTTGCTAGAACTCCTCATCGTGAGATAAGCACTCACCTGGGGTGGCCTTACTAGCATAGAGTAAAACGACCCACACAACAACTCCATGCTGGTTCTTGCGTTTCGTGTGATCATGATTTCTGTATGACAGCGGCCTTCCGCATCCATAAAAAAACTGCTACCACAAGTCCAAAGAGGTGTGTCGCAGCAACGGCGATTGCCATTCCTATGACATTATAAGCCGGGACAAGTAGTGCGCCTGTCGCAATAAATACCGGGTACATCGAGAGTTCCGCGTATGTCGATACCTGGGGGTGTGAAAAACCACGTAACGTCTCAGCAATCACATTGCGCAACGAGCTGAATACCGCACCGATTAGTAGTATGCGCGCAATTGGAATCGCATCTGTGAATACAGGGCCAAATAATAAATTTACCAACACAGGCATAAAAATCATTAGAAGGCCGACAGATGGAAGAATGACCGCACTCAAGGCAAACAGATACTTAAGGATGATCGCGCCAGAAACATGATCATGTCGGCCCGCAGCGATTGCTGGAAACGCCACAAGGCCTATGCTCTGCGCAACGAGTCTTGGTAGGTTGGTAAATGCTTGGGCTACTACATAGACCCCTAGCATGGACGGAGGAAAGTAGACCCCGAGAGCAAGTTGATCAAGCCTAAAAGTGTCAAGCGGTGCCATATGTCCAATCATGCCGCGCAAACCAAAACCCATCAACGCACGCCGACTGTAGGTGCGCGTTGTGGTCGGCGAGGCTTCGCGCCGTGCGTGTTTAACGAAGGCACCATAGGCGAGTAGCCCAGCAACGACTTGGATTGCAGACCATGCGCCAACCACAATGGGGAGCGATGCCTGCCCGGTCATATACAGGATCAAGGCTGCAAAAGCCCATCCGGCGGGTGTAACAGAACGCATGACATTGAACTGCCGGTACATCTGGAGGCCTTGCAAACCAGATAAGCCGTATGCAAGTAACAGCAGACCGGGAATTGAAGTTGCTGCAAGAAAGCCCGCAACAACGAGAACATGCTCCTTATCAGCCATGTAGCCGATTAGAACTAAGACATAGACAATACCGACCAAGAACCATTGCATGAAAAATGCTCTATTCATATCGTGCAATAGCAAGATGGCCTGTGATCTATTTTTTGCCAAAAGACTTGATATGGATTGAGGAAGCCCCAGTAACCCCATATACGTAAGCAAGGCCGGGATCAAACTCAATAATGCGAGATGGCCACGCCCGTCGGCACCCAGCAGGCGTGCGATAAGAATGCCGCTAACAAACAAGAATGCCTGGCCTGCTAACCCAGCCAGCACAGACTCAGCAACTGCAGAGAACGTGTGTGATTCTCTAAGACTTCTCAAATAAAAATAAGCCGCGCGCGCGCGCTGCATTGCAGTCATCATGTGCACCATGGTTTGTCGATGGAACTTAAGATTTCCACAGTGTTCCATTTCGTCCCTATAACCAGAATTCAATTACAGGCATATTCCTTTGATCACTTGATGCACTCAACATGCATACTATCTTCGGGGCGACAATCGTACTGACAGAGCTCGTCGTCCCCTCCCGTTTTATATTTAAAACTTTTAATTTGCCGAAAACCGATGCAGCTTAAAAGACAATGAATGGTCGGTAAGTCGTACATGTAACAATGTAGGAGACCAAAACGGGCAGGCACCAGATATGCCCCATAGACGGTATCGAGAAACTCATCATGGGCTTTCGATGTGAAACTGTCCCGCCCGGAAAGTAACATTCTATTCGTTTCTATCGCATATTTTTCCGCGTGCCACAACAGATCGGGAAGCACCAACCGCATCACCCCGTCCGGTTGTAGAACTCGGTAACATTCACGCAGAACCTTTTTCCCTTTTTCGAGAGAAATATGCTCAAGGAAATGAGAGCTGTATATTTTCGAAATTGTACCTGTTGCAAACGGAAGATGTCGGCTTGCATCCAGATACCTTACCCCATCCCAATTGCTATCGAACTTCGCCCTGCTCAGCAAGCCAAGTTTGTAAAGTGATTTCTTTACCAGCGGCCATTGATGCAAAAGAGCGGCTTTTGAGTTATCGATATTTACAAAGTCCTGTATCTGACCAGATGGTCCGCAGCCAATGTTTAATTTTATATTAGTCATCAATATTTTCTAGTATTAATTGGGTGATGTGGGATTACAAGCAAATAGTGAAATGGGCTCAGACACGCTTTAATTTTGGAATACGTGTAAGGGTTACAACCAAACTGATGCAGTTGTTCTTCGACAGCATGGGCCAACGTGGATTTGGCCGCGCCAGAAAGGCCGGTGAACCAGATGATGGCGCCGCCATGGCCGTTTTGCGCCTCGCGGCGCGCACGGGTGACGGTGGCGTGGTGCCAAACGACATTACTCATGATAGATAAGGTTCAAGGTTCAAGGTTCAAGGGACAAGGGACAAGGTTAAAGATTCAAGGGGGCAAGGTTCAAGGGGCAAGGGGCAAGATCAAAGCAGGACTGAGGACTGAGCACATGCCTGGGGGAAAAGACGCAAGGCTCGCCACCCGTCAAGCTGCTGCGTATTGCCTTACATCGATTTCAACGCCGCCCCTTGCTGCTTGGTCAGCCTGTTGCAGGAGTGATCGGGGCACCTTGGCATCGTGATACACCTCGCCACAGTTCTCGCACACTTCTGCCGGCACTCGTTTGAACATCACCGTTGTTTGGCCGCGCTCTAAAGTAATGCTGGCAATGCCTGCGTGTGTGTTTCCGTGTTTGCAAATTGGGCACTTCATGTTTTTCTCCTCGTTTTGAGGTCATCGCACCAGATCGCTGTATCTGGCTCATAGACCGTAATGATAATTCTTACGCCTTCTGTTACGTCATCGGCATAGACAACGTGCACCGCTTTCGTTCCGGCATGACCAAGTAGCAGCGCACTGGGGTAACGGGAATGGCATATGCCATGCTTGGCTTTATATCAAACATTGAGACCTACCCCTAAAAGGGTTTGTTATTTCCATGCTCAAACTTTATCCCGCATATCGATATAGCTGGCTTTAAGCGAGGTATAAATTTTTTCTAGAATTGGCTTTGCTGCGTAAATTGCATTGAGTGCCTCGGCTGCTGGTTGTGGCTCGTCTTCATATTGATGCGCAATGTTGTTTCTAATTTTCCTAAGTTCCAGCCAAACATTTTTGTCGTCCAACAAGCCGAGCTGTTCCAGTCTATTTAAGATGTCGATAAAAGGTTTGTTTCTGATGTTTTCTTCTTTCAGAAATTCAAGTAATAAAATGAACAGCTTCTCACCTGTCGCATCTTGCAGCTTTGCGAACCTGAATAGGAACTGATCAATGTGTTCGATTTCATCGTCGCTTAGCTGTTGATATTTGGCTGCGTCCAACGGCATAAACACGGCCATTTTTAAAGACGCGCCATTGATTCTTTGCAAGTGCTTATCACACTCAACAATGAGTTTTTCTATTCTCAGATTGGTCATAGCAACACACCGGTACTTGTTGCCTGTTGCTCTATTGGCCTATTCTTATCTGCCGCCAAAATAACATCTATTTTTTGTTCTCCGATTTTCTGCTCAAGTGAAACCAGAAATTTAATCTTGTGCGCGAGGTCGTTGCCAGCTTGTGCTTTTATGTACAAATCTATATCGCCGCCTTTTTTTGCATCATCTACTCGACTGCCGAACAGAAGAACTTCAACCGTTGATCCGAAAATCTCTTGGGCTGATTGCTTGATGGCATTGACTTCAAACGCTGTTAATCTCATGTTAGCCTTCCTTGATGATCAAGCACGATCATTTCGCGCAATTCCAATCTTCTATCGGTGCCGCCGGGGAAATAATGTCGCCAATAATTTTTCCTTTTCCCGCAATTCGCGTTGAAGGCTGGTGCTTTACTGATGTTGCAATGGCGCTTAGCCCAGAAAGAATGGTCACGATGACTCGTGCTTCTTCAACCTGTGGCTTGTCTCCCAACCACTTCATTTGCCCATGGTCGTATATGGCTTCATAGCTTTGCAGTGACATGGTTTTCTCCTTAGTTATCGAAAGTACAAGGGGCAAGGGGCTCATTTTATACGAGAACGGATGGTGTGAATGGGTATCCAGGATGATCATTTGGGCAAATCGGTGACACCAAAAACGATTGTCGATCAAACTTGATCGAACATTTTTTGTCGGCAACAACCGATCAGGTTGTCACAATATGAAAGTCTGTCGCCTTGGCAATCGGGCGCACATGGTTCTTTTCGCGCCTCATTTCGACGATGCCATAGTTGGACATGGTTTTAAGTGTCCGAGAAAGATTGCCCGGTTTGCGCCCGGTCATTTCTGCCAAAGATGAAATGGACTCCGGTTGCGAGTCCTTGATCACATGGAGCAG
>Ga0066793_10001124_pt1 | contig 11788 bp, 7 predicted proteins | sample PersoiDNA2013189_FD_83876 | JGI IMG/M metagenome (GOLD analysis project Ga0066793, IMG submission 83876) | Permafrost soil microbial communities from the Arctic, to analyse light accelerated degradation of dissolved organic matter (DOM) -... | ecosystem: Environmental > Terrestrial > Soil >...
CGGCTGCCGCCCCACTCGTGTTTGATCCGTGCTCCAGGTAGATAGAGGACTTGCCAGCCGGCTCGCATCACCCGTCGGCACAGGTCGATGTCCTCGTAACCCCATGCGAAGGATTCATCAAGACCGCCCACCTTGTCGATCGCTTCACGCCGGACGAGCAAAGCCGCGCCGGAGACCTCATCGACCACTGCTGGGGTCGAATAATCGCGCCTCGTTCCGTATTGTTGACGGCGCGTCAGCCGGTGGAGGCCGAAAAGGCCTGCGACGGTAGACAGCGGAGTGGGAAAGCGCCCGCCCGAAGGCTGCAGGCTCCCGTCGTTGTTGATCAGCTGCGGTCCGATGATGCCGGCCGACGGGTTCGCGTCGCCGAACTGGATGAGAGCTCGAAGGGCGCCCGCCTCGACTTCTGTGTCGGAATTGAGCAGAAAGACGTATCGCCCGGATGACGCCTCAATCCCCTGGTTGTTCGCGGTGGAGTAGCCGCGGTTGTCCCGATTGACGATCAGTCTCACCCATGAAAACATCTTGCGCACGACATCTTGACTGCCATCGGTCGAACCGTTATCGATCACGACTACTTCAAGTCGCAAAGTCCGGCGCTCCGCCGCAAGCGAGGTAAGGCACCGCTCCAAAAAATCGCACGTATTCCAGTTGACCACCACGACACTGACGTCGGGACGCGCATCAGAGTCTTGTGCCGCCGAACCAACGCCCTTCATAACCTGGCGATTTCGCGGTAAGCGGCCAGTTTGGCCGATGCTCTTCCGTGACGGAAGGGCAAGACGAATGCGCGCGCCAGCATCGCGAACCAGGTGATGACACGCGCGGCCGCCGTCCATGAGGGCGGGTAGTACTTTGCATAGAAGTGATACATGCTTCGGTAGCTCTCGATCATGAGCGGCAGCTCGTTGAGGCGGGAGCTTCCCCCCAACCGGTGCGTCGCTACTGCCGACGGCTCGAACCACACCTCCCAGGAATTCCGGTCGGCTCGCAGACACCAATCGAGCTCTTCCGAATACATGAAGAAGCTTTCGTCGAACAACCCGACATCGCGGACTGCAGCCATCCGGACCAGCATGCAAGCTCCCACCACCCAATCGACTCGCCGTGCCTCGTCCTGTTTCGAGAGCAGGAGGTACCGGCGCCCGAGGCCCGGCACAAACCGCAACACGTGATACAGACGAAATGCCTCCACGAGGTGCGTCGCCGGCGACGGGAAGTTCCGACAGGCCACCTGCAGCGACCCATCCGCGTTCCGCAGTCCTGAGCCAACGGCAGCGGCCCGCTCGCACGCTTTCGCGCGCGCCAGCAGGGCATCGACACAGCCCGGATGCACGAAGGCGTCGGGATTCAGCAGCAAGGCGAACGGAGTGGCAATCTGATCCAAGGCCACGTTCACCCCACCGGCGAATCCGAGGTTGCGACCAGCCCGGATCAGGTGGATCTGCCGATCGGCGCCATCTAGACGGTCGAGGCTGTCATCGGTCGAGCCGTTGTCCACGATGACGAGATTCCACGAAACGGCTGTATTCCGGCTGAGGGCATCGATGCAGGCGTGCAGATCGGGCCCCGAGTTCCAGTTGACGATCGCGACGGTGACCTGGACGGGAGCGCGAGCCTCTGCCGCCAGATCGACCGACGGAGCCCGGCGGACCGTCACACCATGCGATGAACGGGACATGATTCGGCCGGAAGCGACGAGAAGTGCGAAGAACACCCAGGTAAAACCGAGCCAGGTCCCATCGGTGAACTGATACGCGACGAGCAATGCGGATGCGCCGGCGATCAACCCCAGAGACACGAAATGTATTTCAGTCCACTCGCCCGGCCGCGTCCTGAGGCCAGACACTTGGCGTCTTACCGCTGCGACGCCAGCGACCAACAGCAAAAGAAAGCCAACTACCCCGGTGTCGAAAAGGACATGTAGCTCGATATTCCCGATCCAGCTGCCTCCGGCAGTCCCAAACACATAGAGATAAGCATTGGTGCCCCAACCCAGGATCGGCCGCCGCTCCCAGCCGCTCAGCGCCAGTCGCACGACTGAGACCCGGCCCGTCGCGGAGGACGTGCTGCCCGGGGACACCAGCTCTGAGGTGGCGGGGACGAGGACAGAGCCTTGGGCGGTACAACCTGAGTAGACGACTGGCTCAGCAGCCGCTCCCGCTGAGCCTTGCGATGGCACGCCATTGTTGATCGGGGCAGGGGTCGGGCAGCCTTCAATTTGCATGGCGAGACCCAACCCGATCCCGACGGCGATTCCAACGACACTGGGACCGATTGCGCGCCTTGCGAGGACGCCGAACGGAGCCAGTTTCAGGCCGACGGTGAGGAGGACCATTGCACCTCCCAACACCAAGATCAGTACCCAATCTGTGCGCGAAAGACTTATGAGGATCCCGCAGCTGGACAGCAGCATCGCGAAACCGAGCAAACGCCTCCGCATTGCTGAACGGAACTCTGGAGCCAGGCTGAGTGCACAGGCGAGCGCCCAAACGGTGAGCTCGAAACTGCCAAAGATGTTTGGCTCCCACAACGTGCTGTGAACCTTCGGCAGGAGCAGGGTGAGCCCATTGGCGTACCTGCCGTCAAATGAGATGCCGAAGGTCGAGCCATTGATGATGTAGGCGACCGCCCCCGCCACCCCGACTCCAGCGACCACGCCGCCAACCGCAACCCACATTGCGGCCGCACGGACGACTGCCCGGCTCGAGCTCACGAGCGCAAAGGTGACTCCGTACAGACACAGCAAGCCGGCCAGGAGCAGGGTTAACTTCAGGCTTGCGCCGCGGGCCGGCGAGAAGAGCGCTGACGAGACCGTCGCTACTCCGAGCCATCCGATCAGGCAGAGTTCAACCAGGCCTGCGCGCCTTGCAGGCGCCAACCCCTGGCTCAAAACAACCAGAACGGCGCCGACAGCCGCTGCGACCAGCTCGAGTCGGAAGTTGGTGCTCCCGAGGCGCAGGCCATACCGGTCGGTGCCAACTGCAGCGATGATCAGCGCAATGGGCAGGTACGGGAGAACCCTCGCCGCATACCGAACCGCCGCCCGGTCGCTGGCACTCGCGCGCTGCAGTTGACCGTCCAGATATTGCCCCACGTTCAGAGCCCCGGAAGCCTTCAGCCTGCCGTCCTTAACTCAATGTGTTGCTGCGGTCCGTTCATCAAGTTCGCTTCAGAGACTCCTCTTGCCGCGCGCCGACGAGGATGAACTGTTTGGCAAAGGCCGTCGGCCACAAGGTGCCGACCACATTCCTGGCCCGCGCTCTAACTGCAAGGGCGGCTCGGGACCCGACCGATTTGACCGTTGCGGGCGGGAAGCTGAGGATTGGCTCGGTGTGGAGCACGTCGAACCCGGATGAACGCAGCATCTTGCGCGCACTTGCAAGCGTGAAGAAACGCAGGTGTGTTCGATCCATGATTCCCCACTCCTCGTAATCGAAACGCCCGGCGAGCAACCTCAATCGAACTCTGAAATGAGCGATGTTCGGCATCGAGATGATCACCATTCCGTCGTCCGCGAGATGCTCCTGCGCCATGCGGAGCACGCGGACTGGATCGGAGGTGTGTTCCAGCACATCGCCGAAGATCATGGCGTCAACGTCGCGTCCCACCTGATCCCAGACCTTCTTATCCTCGACGCTTCCAACTATCAGCTGGTCGTAGTGTGGGCGCGCGAGCGCGGCGGCACCCTCGTCCAGCTCAATGCCTCCCAGCCACCGGTTTGGAGGTGTATGGCGTAGGTACTCTCCTATGTAGCCGACAGCACAGCCGACGTCGAGGATGGAGGCACGCTCTCCCGCAAGCTGGGCCAGTCGGTATCGAGAATCGTCCTTACGCGCCGCGACATGGCCGGTATAAATGAATTCGTCCCGCGACAGCACTCACCCATTATGCCGCGTGGAATCAGGGGGCCAGCACTGGGCCCCTGGCCAGCCTCTGGACCAATGAAGCGACCTTCGGGCTCAGTCGCGCCGCAAGCTCGACGTCGGCCGGTCCCAGCGGTCTGATGACTGCCAGGCCGGCGCCGAAAAGGCCCGCGTATAGGATGGCCGCAACCAAGGATCCCAGGAAATCGCGAGGCAGCACGAAACTCGGAACCGCAGCCACCGCGCCCACGGCGGCGACACGGATCGCGAAGATCCAGGGGAACCTGGCCTTGACCAGCCTTGCAGCAAAAACGTAGTCCGCGACATGGGCCGCAAGGTTGGCGGTGCCCGTGGCAACGATTGCCCCGAGGGCTCCAAGGGGAGGGATGAACACCAGATCGAGGACAACGTTCAATACGCCGGTGGAAGCTCTGATCCCGAAAGCTTGCCGTTGGCGGCCGAGGGCAAGCAGGAACGACAGCGGGATCCCAGCTGCTAGGAAGGATGAAGCGAGCCAGAACACGCCGAAGATGGCCATAAGCCCAGACGCCGGCGCGTACGCCGACCCGAAGACTCGAAGCGTTACCTGGTCGGACAGCAGAATGATTGGCGGATAGACCAGCGCAGTGACCAGGATGTTCAAACGCAGGTAGACGAACAGGAGACGACCACTGACCTCTAGACCTCGTCGGCTGTGGACGTCCGCGAAACTGGACACCGCGGTGGCGGCCCAGCCGCTGAGCAGCTGGCCGAGCTTGACGAAGATCAGCGTGGCGACACTGTAGAGGGCGATCTGGACCACGTCGTGCCTGAGAGCGCCCAACAGGATGACGTCGATTTGCCCGGCGAGACCGATGGTGAACAGGGTCGTTGCCCAAACGCCCAAGGCGTAGACCGCAATCGGCCGGACTGGAATAGGACTCGCGTTGCCCCGCATGAGGACACCACCGAGGCCACGTACAAACAGCATGGCGCTCGCCAAGAGGTAGGCGATCATGACGGTGATGGCCGCGGAAACCGAGTCGGTCCAGCCGACCAGGACCATGGCACCAAAGAACATCACGGCAACGACTTGCCCTACCGTGCGGGCAACCGCCACATCGCGTGAGCGGAGCAAGGCATAGGCGTAGGAGGTCGAGAACTCTATTGCCCCCTGGCTGACCATCAGGCCGGCGATTGCGGCCCAATATCGGTCCACGAGCGGCAAATGGAGTGCTTCGCCCACGCCGTGGAATGCCAGCAGTAGAGCCACACCGACGCCGTAGGAGGCCGCGCGGACGGCCGCCAGCCTCCGCAGCAAGAACCGAATCTGCGGCATCTCGCCTCCCGCGTAGAGCAGAGACACATAGCGCATCAGGGTTTCTGGGAATCCCAGGCTCAGTAAGACCGCGCCGACAGCAGCGGCGTTGACCAGGAAGGCGTACTCGCCGTATCGACCAGGACCGAGTACCCGTATCAGCAGAAGGCTCAGGGCCAAAGACGAGGCGATTTCCGCGATCCGCGAGACCTGGGCCCAAGCCGCGCCGGAGGCTAAGCGCCGCGAGGCGCTCGAGCTGTCAGCCGGTGAAGCCGCGGTTGTTTCGGGCAATACATTCGCGTGCGTATCTACCCCCTCCGCTCACGAACTGGACGTTCCGAACCACGGGTGTGCCAACCGGCAGCTGGATAAAAGGTGTCCCCATGCTCGCCCCGACTATCCCACTCGGCGACAGGAATAACGGAAGCTTTCCCAGCCACTGCCGGCGGCCTCATTCGAATCTACGGCCAAGACTTCCGTCGCAAGGCCCTCCATGAACCGGACCACCTCCTCGCGAGGCATTCCGTGCATCGCCGCGGCCGGGTGGTCCCGGAAGCGGATCCGCCGATATTGGCGCATAAGCACGACCGGTATGAACTTTCCGACCCGCGAACGCAACCCTATCTTGCGTCCCGGAAGTTGGAAGATCACCAAGCCGCCGGGCCGTAAGACTCGACAGAACTCCCGGAGATACCCTTTCGTAAATGCCGACCCAACGTGCTGCAGCGTGATCCACGAGTACACGAAGTCGAAGGTCGAGTCGCCGAATATTCCCAGGTCGGTTTCAGTATTCGCGTGATAGTGACACCGATCCGGATACCGGTTCAGGGTGCGTGCCAGTTCGATCATCGAGGGCGAGATGTCGACTCCGTCGACTTGATCGAAATGACTCGTGAGCGCTTGCGTGAGCCGGCCGGGGCCGCAGCCGAAATCGAGCGCCCGGCTCCTCCCCACCTTAATCCCAAGCCCTCCGATATGCGTCATGACCCCTTCGATTTCTTCGATGCCGGTTTTGAAGAACTCGTCGGAACCCCACCGGTTCCCGCTCTTTTCCGGGCGGCTGAGAACAGCCCAGAAGGGATCCTTGCGCCCGGCGTCGTCCCAGCCTTTCTTCAAGTCTCGGAGCGCATCGCGTGGGGCCATCATCGCGGCGGGCATGTTACTACGATAGGCGGCACTGACTCACCACCCTGACGTCACCAAGACAGGAAGGTCGGCCGCCACTCGCGTTATCGACAATGTCGAGTTATTGGCCGCGACCGCCTTGGCATTCGTGTACCTGGCAACGATGACCGGCCACATGCAGAGCGTGGACGGCCTTCTCACGTACAGGCAGGCCTCCGCAATCGCATACGCTCGATCCTTTCAATTTCCGACGCCAATCTGGTGGGGTCAATGGTGGGCTACCAGCAAGTTTGGCATCGGGCTTTCGCTCCTTTATTTGCCTGGACTCATCCTCTTCTCCTGGCTGTCGCCCTCTGTCCCCGTCCCACATGGAGCGGTCTACGATTTCCGACTTCTCTACGCCGACCCGCTGTACGCAGTCGCCGCTGAGCCCGTCCAGATCATCGCGACCGCAGCCTCCGCCTACCTCGTAGCCCGCGTCTTGCGCCACCTGGGCTACAGCTCGCGCGTCGCGCTCTTCGGACTTGCTCTTTATGGCATCGGCTCTCCGGCCTTCGTCTATGCCCGCGGTGACTTCACCCAACCCCTCACGGCCTTCTGCTGGATCGCCGGTCTGTACGCCGCCCTCGTCTTCCGGCGCACCAGCAGCGTGCGAGCGCTCGCGGCCGCGGCCGGCGCGCTGTTCTACGCGGTTCTGACTCGCCCCGTCGAAGGCAGCCTCCTCCTTCTCGCCCTGACGGTGTTGATTGCCCCGCATCCGGCCTTCTGGCGATGGCCTGCGGCGGAGCGCAGGAATGTGGGCATTCTCGCGGGAGCATTTGCGTCAGGGGTTCTCGTCACGCTTCTTGTCGATTGGGGCCGCTTCGGCTCGCCGTTCACAACCGGCTACGAAGGTACTGGCTGGACGACACCTCTCCCGATTGGTTTGGCCGGTGCTTTGATCAGTCCTGGTCGGGGCCTCCTCTGGGAGTTTCCTGCCGTCCTGCTGGTGCCTTTGGGTGCTCGCCGGCTGTTTCGCGATGGCAGGCTCACAGAAGGCGTGGTTTTCATCGCGCTCGCCCTACTTCAGCTTCTGAACGTGGCTGCGTGGGAGGCTTGGTGGGGAGGTTGGGACTGGGGTCTTCGCCTGTTCCTCCCTGCTCTGCCCCTGCTCGCGGTGATGGCCGCGATCGGCGCGACCGTACTCCCCGCCTCGATCAAATACCTGCTCCCTGGCACTCTGCTGATCGGAGGGGTGATCTGGGCCGTCCCTGCTGTAGCGACCGACCTACTTGGAGGCTACGCGTCTGCCTATGACGGGACCGCGGCCAACTTCTCGTGGCAGGCTTACCCTCCGCTAGGAGCCTGGAGGTTCCTCCATCACTTGCGCGCAACATCCCTATCCGACTCAGGGGCGGTCGACATCCTATGGCTTCGACTCGCACACGCGACGCACAACCTGTCTCTGATCCCCGGTGTGGCCTTCGCGTTGGTGGCTGTTCTGCTGGGCTTGAGGGTCGTTCAACTCGAGTCGGCTCACGAAAAGGTTTAGGACCCGAACTCGCTCGATTGCCAGAGGGCGCGGGTAGTAGCCGCAAACGCTGAATCGTCATCAACGTCGTGGGCTCCTTTTAAGTGTTCAGACGCGCGCCGTGACCTTGCGGTGCGAGTTTGCCTGGACTGAAACGACGGGAGTTCAGGATCCGGGAATGCTCATTTGCCACAGGGCATTGTCGGCGCCGCGCTCAAACAGGTCAACTACCGTGGTCCCGGGCAAGCAAACGGCGCCCGGCGCCGAAGTCCACTGTCCACCGAGACCTTGCCGAGCACCCCAAGAGCCGTCGAACCTGAGTTGCTCAAGTGAGGAGCCGGCGCCCACCGCGAAGACAGCGAGGTGACCCGGGGAGCACGATGCGGCCTCAGGGGCAGAGGTCAAGGACCCGCCCAGCGACTCCCAGCCGTTCCAGCGGACGCCATCCCACCACCTATGCCACAACCCGTTGTCAGTGCCACGTGCGAAAACATCGATCCTATTCGGGCCCCATGAGACAGCCGTCGGGTCTGACGTTAGTCCCCCACCGAGTGATTCCCACGAACTCCATTGCCGTCCATCCCACCACTTGTGCCAGAGGCCGTTGTCGGTGCCACGGACGAAGACGTCCAGTCGCCCTGACGTCCACGAAGCCGCAGCGGGACCTGAAGTGAGCCCGCCCCCCAATGATTCCCAGCCGTACCAGGCTCCCGCCCAGACCCTGTGATACAGGGCGTTGTCCGTGCCACGGACGAACACGTCGACTCGATTGGGACCCCATGAGACAGCGCCGGGATCGGACGTCAGTACCCCACCGAGCGTCGCCCAGCCGGTTAAGGCAGCACCGTTCCATGTGGCATGCCAAAGGCTGTTGTCGCTGCCGCGGATGAAGACGTCGGCCTGGCTGGAGCTCCATGAGGAGGCTTCCGGCGCCGAGGTGAGCGTTCCCCCTAGCGAGGACCAGGGAGTGGCCGTGAAACGAGTCATGAGCAGGTGCCACAGCTCGGGCGCTCCGCCGCCGTAGTTCAGGTTCCAGATTCCCACACCGCGTAGGTTGTCCGCATTGACGAGGTCGTACTTGGCCGCCAGGGATGTGGTGTCGTCCCAGTACAGCTCCCTGGTGCAGTTCAGAGTTGTGTTGACCCAGGTGTCCCAGCGCTCGTTGCCGGACGGATCGTTGGCGTCTCGGTGCACCGCATAGCTCCCCGGTTGCACCAAGCTGGCACTAGACTCGCCCGAAGCGTCGAGATATGAGTCGGCCACTACACCGCTGGTTGGGTATTGGTTCGGCGTGCCGCTTGAGACGCAAGCCTTGCGGCCGTAGTACGGCACGCCAAGGATCACTTTGGAAGCCCCGGCCACGGATACGTATTGGCTGGCCGTCGAGGTGTCGTTGTAGTAATACCCAGACAGTGGAGCGGTTGGTCCGAGACAAAAGCTGGTGCAACTACTCGGAGCGCGTGCGTAGTTCGAGTATTCGAGGTCATATGCCATGACAAAGAAGCTGTCGACGCTTGCGTTGAGTCCCGGGATGTCGAAGAAGCCCTGCGGATCCGTAGCCGAGCTTGCATACGTGTCTACGGAGAGGTACGAACCTTGAGGCAAAGCCGACCGCAGGCTCGTGATGTATTTCGTGAAAGCGTGGCGCGCCCACGAAGGGTCCGAGGTTCCACAGCTGCCATTGAGTCCCTCGTAGTCGACATTGACGCCGTCGACTCCTTTCGCCTTCACCTCGGCCACGGTGTTGGTCACGGTGGTGGGAGAGTTGGCCAGCCCGGCGCACATGTGCGGTGTGCCCGCGGAGAAGTCCTGCAAGATGATCGTGAGAACGACCTTCGTCCCGTGCGCATGTGCGGTTGAGAGCAGCCCGGTCAGCTGACTCGAGTTCCATACATTGGCGCCGGCATCCGAGGCAAACGTTCCGTTGTCCTGCACGTGCAAGCCGAAGAACGCCACGGTGGTGAGAAGGGAGAAGTCCCAGCTCGGATAGCCGACCGTGGGGTCGGCCAGCGAGCTGGCGAGACCAAAACCGAAGATCTCGCGCTGCGGGCCACCCGCACCGCCCACTGCGGCCTGCGGCGGGGCGGGGGCAAATGGCGCGAGAGAGCCTTGCTTGGTATTCGCCACCTGGCCGGCTGCCTGCTGCATGACGACCGGATGCGTCGGATCCGGGCTTGGCGCCGGCCCGGCGGTAGCTGCCACGGACTGAGGCACAAATGCCATGAACATGGCGAGAGTCAGGAGTGCTGGTGAGAATTGCTTCATATGTTGCAGGGACGCCGATCAGCGGGCGAACTCCGCACGATACACGGGAACCCCGCGGAACGTCAAATCGCGAAACGTCGGCAATTCGACCTCGCCTCGTGGTGAAAAGGGGACGAGCCTAGAATCGCCGGGAATGGCGGACCCCTGGACGCGCGAAGAGGCGTTGGCGTCGGGCCAGGTGTTCGAGTTCCGCGTCTGGGCGGCGCTGACCGAGCAATCGCGCGGACAGCTTCACGTGTTTCTGCCTCTGTCGGATCGCGGGATCGATGCGATAGTCCACCGGCTGCTTGACGGCGCGTACATCCCGGTGCAGGCGAAGGGACGGTCGGCGCTGGCTAGCCGCGAAGTACATCTGGTGGTGCGGGCGGAGAGTGTCGCTGACGACTCGGTTCTAATCGTCAGCGGGCTGATCGTCGATGGCGGGCTTGGGCCGGCGATGCTGGTTGTTCCGGCCGCGGAGTTTCGGCGTCTCGCGGAGTTGAGCACGTCCCAAGGCCGGCCCGTCTATTCGATGGCATTTGGCATGAAGCTCCCTTCGCACAGCAAATGGAAGCCCTGGCTGGTGCCGTCAGATCGTCTGGAAGAGAGATTTGGCGTGTCTCCGGGCCTCATTATTCCGGCGGCGGCTGAGGAGCTCGCTCCTTTCGAGTCGAGCGACCGCGGGTTTCTGGGAGAGTCGGAAATCGTGCGCCGGTTGGCTGAGGCTGACGATCTGAACCTGTTCCGGCCGTTTCCAGACTCGGAGACAGCGGAGGTGGTCGTACGGCACCGGATCACCGGGCGGGTCATTGGGCTGCAGGTAAAGACCGTGACTGTGGATGCTGCGCACACTCGCCCTTCTGTCGACGTCAAGGCATCGAGCTTTCGACCCGCACCAACCACTCACTTCACCGTGCTTGCCTGGCTGCCCGTTGAGGGCAGATTCCATGAGGACTTCCTGATGTTTCCGTCTGAAAGACTGGTCGAGTTTGCAGAGGAGCAGAACGGTCACTTCTCATTCCAGTTTCGGCCGGGCTCTGTGACCCGGGGCCGGCTGAAAAGCTATCGGCGCCCCCTCGCCGAATTGCGCACGGCGACCGAGGATCTGCTGGCCGGTACATGAGCCACGCAAGCCTTCATAACATGCCGTCAAACGGGCGCCGCGAGTCAGACCATAGACTTCAATATCCCGATGACTAAGACCGCCCTCATCACAGGTATCACTGGCCAGGACGGCTCGTATCTGGCCGAGTTGCTGCTGGACAAGGGTTACGAGGTCCACGGAGTCGTGCGCCGGTCATCGAGCATGAACCGCGGGCGCATCGACCACCTGCAGCACGCGAACCCAAACCACCCCGATAGCTCTCGGTTCGTTCTCCACTACGGAGATATGACCGACTCGGGCGGGCTCAACCGACTCGTCAAGACCGTGCGTCCGGACGAGATCTACAACCTCGCGGCGCAAAGCCACGTCCAGATCTCGTTCGACCAGCCCGAATACACCGGCGACGCCGACGGCCTCGGCACGACCCGCCTGCTCGAGGCGATCCGGACGACCGGACTTCCCACGCGTTTTTACCAGGCCTCGACCTCTGAGATGTTCGGCCTCACCCCCCCTCCCCAGAACGAAACGTCTCCATTCCACCCGCGCAGCCCCTACGCCATCGCCAAGCTCTACGCCCACTGGATGACGGTCAACTACCGCGAGGGGCACCAACTGTTCGCCTGCAGCGGAATCTTGTTCAA
>Ga0066793_10001126_pt1 | contig 11784 bp, 15 predicted proteins | sample PersoiDNA2013189_FD_83876 | JGI IMG/M metagenome (GOLD analysis project Ga0066793, IMG submission 83876) | Permafrost soil microbial communities from the Arctic, to analyse light accelerated degradation of dissolved organic matter (DOM) -... | ecosystem: Environmental > Terrestrial > Soil >...
CCACATTGGCGGTCTGCCGGCGATGATCGGCGAGTTAGGGCAAGGCGTCGAGGTGCTGGCCAGCGAAGTGGAAAAGCCTTATATTCAAGGCGAGCAAAGGCTGGTCAAGCTGACCCCGGAGGCAATAGAACGGGCGGTGGCGGCTTTGCCTCCCGAGGTGCCTGAGGAACGGCGCAAAGCATTCAGAGCGGCCCTTGAACATCCGCCCCAGGCGAAGGTGAACAGGGTCCTGGCCGATGGCGAGGAACTGCCATGCTTCGGCGGGGTCACGGTGATCGCCACGCCGGGTCATACGCCTGGGCATATCTGTCTCTACCATCGAGGGACCAGGACGCTGATCGCCGGCGATGCGCTGAGGATGCAAGACGGCGAGTTGCTTGGGCCGGACCCAAGGGCTACTGCCGACATGGCGCTGGCGCTGAGATCGCTGAGCAAACTCGCGGCGTTCAACATCGAGCGGGTCATCTGCTACCACGGCGGCCTGTATGCCGGCAACGCGACGGGCCGCATCGCGGCAATCGCCCGGCGAGCCGCCGAGGACAACTGAGTGATCAGCAGATTGTCGTTTCGGAAACGCTGGAAGGGTGGAATGGCAGAACTCAAGGCTGGTTAAAGGGAATATCGCGGGGCAAATCTTGAAACGGAAACAACAGCTCGGCAAGGACATGGTCATATTCGGCAGTGGCAGCATCGTTTCAGCTTTTGCGCAACTTGGCTTGATCGATGAATATCGGCTGATAGTGAATCGTGTTGTCTTGAGCGCATGTAAAGTAATAGACGTAGACGAGGGCGCGGTCAGGATGGCAGAGTACCGATGCAAAACGTCGCCTCTGGTACAGTACAGACTGTCGTACCGGGAGCAGCCGAATTGGGACTGCTCGGCGCGGGTCTGGCCAGCGCGCTGATGCCGCACCTGCTGCCTGGCATCCGATGCTTAGAGGAGGCCGCGTATGATGCCCGGTGAGCACGAGTTCGACCATACTCATGAGGCGATAGCTCACGAGGAGCCGGAACACGGAGCGCACGAGCGCGCGGACATGGACCGCGCCGTGCACGGTCAAGAAGTAGCACACGAGGGCCACCCCGCTGCCCACGAGGGGCCTGCCGCTCACGTGGATCATGCGGGACACGAGCAGATGTTCCGGCAGCGCTTCTGGGTCTGCCTGGTCCTGAGCATCCCGGTCCTGCTCTATAGCCCCATGCTCCAGACGTGGTTCCGCTTCAGCTTGCCCGCCTTCCCCGGCAGCCAGTGGATCGGGCCGCTGTTCTCGATCATCGTCTTCCTCTACGGCGGCGTGCCCTTCCTGCAGATGGCCCTGCCCGAACTGCGGGTCCGCCAGCCCGGCATGATGACCCTCATCTCGCTGGCGATCAGCGTAGCCTTTATCTATAGCGTCGCGGCCACCTTCATCGCCCCCGAGACCGGCTTCTTCTGGGAGCTGGTGACGCTGATCGATATCATGCTCCTCGGCCACTGGATCGAGATGCGCAGCGTGCGCCAGGCGTCCGGGGCGCTCAGCGAGCTGGCCAAGCTGATGCCGGACACCGCAGACCGCATCCGGCCGGATGGCGGCACTGAAACCGTACCCGCCGATGAATTGCGCAACGATGACGTAGTGTTGGTGCGGCCGGGGGGGAGCGTGCCCGCTGACGGCGAGGTGACCGAGGGCGAGTCAGACGTCAACGAGGCGATGATCACGGGTGAGTCCAGGCCGGTCAAGAAACGGCCGGGCGAGCGGGTCATCGCCGGGACGATCAACGGCGACGGCAGCCTGCGAGTGAAGGTCACCGCAACAGGCCAGCAGACAGCGCTGGCCGGCATCATGCGCCTCGTGCGCGAGGCCCAGCAGAGCAAGTCGCGCACCCAGGTGCTGGCCGACAAAGCCGCCGGCTGGCTGTTCTACGTGGCCCTGGGGGTAGCTGTCATTACCGCTATCGCCTGGGGCATCGCCCTCGGGCCGAACGTGCAGGTGATCGAGCGCGTGGCCACCGTCCTCGTCATTGCCTGCCCCCACGCCCTGGGCCTGGCCATTCCCCTGGTCGTAGCTATCACGACAACCCTCGCCGCCCACAACGGCATCCTGGTGCGCGACCGGTTGGCGCTGGAAGAGGCGCGCGGGATCGATATAGTGGTTTTTGATAAGACCGGCACGCTGACACGTGGCGAGTTCGGTGTTGTCGACATAGCGACGGTCGAGGGGTGGGATGAGGGGCGAGCATTGGCTCTGGCCGCGGCGGTCGAAGGAGACTCCGAGCATATCATGGCCCAAGCGGTCCGCCGTTCGGCCAAGGAGCGGAGGCTGGCGCTACCAACGGTGACCGGCTTTGAAGCCCTGAAAGGGCGCGGCGCGCGCGCAACGAGCGAGGGCCACGAGATCTACGTGGGCGGGCCGAGGTTGCTGGAGATGCTGAACCTGGCGCCGCCGCCGGCGTTGGCAGCCTTCGTGGAGCAGGCCGGGAACAAAGGGCAATCGGCCATTTACCTGGTGTCCGCTGGGCAGCCGGTCGCGGCATTTGCCCTGGCCGACGTTGTGCGACCCGAGAGCAAGGAAGCCGTGCAGCGGCTGCACGACATGGGCGTGCAGGTGGCGATGCTCACCGGCGATAGCGAGGCGGTGGCGAAGGCGGTGGCGGCCGAGCTGGGCATCGATCAGTACTTTGCCCAGGTGCTGCCGGAGAACAAGGACCAGAAGGTGGCCGAGCTGCAGCGACAGGGGAAGCGCGTGGCGATGGTGGGCGACGGGGTCAACGACGCCCCGGCGCTGACCCGGGCTGACGTGGGGATTGCCATCGGCAGCGGGACCGATGTGGCGGTTGAGTCGGCCGGCATCATCCTGGTCAAGAGCAATCCACTGGACGTGGTGAAGATTATCGAGCTGAGCCGCGCCAGTTACCGCAAGATGGTCCAGAACCTGGCCTGGGCCATCGGCTACAACGTGATCGCCCTGCCCCTGGCAGCCGGGGTCCTGGCTCCCGTAGGTGTCCTTCTGTCACCCGCCGTTGGCGCCCTTTTCATGTCGCTCAGCACGGTGATCGTCGCCCTCAACGCCCAATTGCTGCGGCGGTTCAGGGCGTGATCGACAGACACAGGATCGCCGTGGCGCAGTCAGGCCTTTGCGCCACGGCGATCCTGTGAATCGATTCGTGAGCCCTTAGCGGCTCAGTTCAGCTCGTATCTCTTCGTATTGTTCCCGGGTGATCTCGCCGCGGGCATAACGCTCGCGGGCGATGTCCAGGGCCGAACGGCCCGGACCGTTGCTCGCCCGCTGACCCCACGACGGCCGCCAGCCCGACGCGTAAGCAATGGCGCCAGCTATTAGCGACAAAAATATGAGACCGAAACCCATCATCGTCTTATCCCTCCCAGTTCATCCCGAGTGAGGCCCCCGCTTCCGCTATGCGAGAAAGTCAGAGCGCATCCGCTCGTACTGTTCCTTGTCAATCTCGCTCTTGGCATAGCGCTCTTTCACGATCGCCAGCGCTCTGTTCTCACCGCGGGGTGCGATGCGGCTCGCGTCCCTCGACTGCCCGCCGCCCGAGCGGGTGAACGCCCGGAAGGCAAAGAACGCCAGGGCGATCAGGCCGCCCCAAAACAGCAGCATCATCAAGCCACCAAACATCATCCACCCCCAGCCGAAGCCGTGTCCCCAGTACATCATCCTGTCCTCCTGTTATCCTTCCAGGTCCCTGCGGATCGCCTGATACTCAGCTTTGGTGATCTCGCCGCGGGCATAGCGCTCTTTGAGAATGTCAAGGGCCCGCCCGGACCCATTGATCGCCGTCTTGCTCGCTGGTGACCGTTCCGTCGAGGAGTGCCCCCCGGTCCCGGGGAAAAGCCGGCTCAGGAGCCAGAGCGCCACTCCGACCACCAGCACCCAGAAGATCACCATCCAGAGCATCATCCCGAAGCCGCCAAATCCCATCATACTCACATCCCCTTCCTCCGCGCTCTCTTTGCAACGAAATTCTCAGTTCACAGCCATGAGTATAACCGTGCATTGTGACAGACCCTTGAAGCCAATGTGACAGTTCTGTAAAGGTTGAGGCGGATCAGGGTGCGAGGGGCAGAGTAAAGGTGAACGTGCTGCCCTGCCCAATGCCAGGGCTGTCGGCCCACAGGCGCCCGCCCTGGGCTTCGATCAGGTGCCTGGCAATGGTCAGCCCAATGCCGCTGCCGCCACCGGCACGCGAGCGCGACTTGTCCACGCGGTAGAAACGCTCGAACAGATGCGGCAGGTGCTCCGCGGCCACGCCGATGCCCGTGTCTTGCACAGACACCCTGGCAAATCGACCTTCGACGCCCGCGCGCAAAGTGACACGGCCGTCGGACGGCGTGTATTGTAGGGCGTTGCCGAGCAAGTTGACCAGCACCTGTACGGTCCGGTTGGCATCTGCCTGCACGGCCGGGATTTCCGCCGGCACATCGGCCTGCAACGCCACGCCTTTGTCCTCGAATTGGAGGGCCAGCCTCTCGGCGACCCTCTGGATCACCTCGGACAGCGCGACGGGTCGCAGGTCCAGCGGGATTTGCCCCGCCTCGGCGCGCGATAGCTCCTGTAAATCCTGTACCAGGCGTTGCAGGCGCGCCACTTCATGCTCCACACCCAGAAACGTCTCAGCCTCGGCGGGCAGCACCCCATCCACCAACCCCTCCATTGTGCTGCGGATACTGGCGAGTGGCGTACGGAGCTCATGCGCCACGTCGCCGATCAGCTCCATGCGGCGGGACTCCGTCTGTTCCAGGGTACCGGCCATCTGGTTGAAGGACTGGGCCAGCGCGCCGAGTTCGTCCTGGCCCAGGACTTCAACCCGCCCATGATAGTTGCCGACCGCAATGCTTTGACTGGCTCGCATCATCGCCTGAATGGGTCCGACGATCCGCCGAGCCGTGAAGATGCTGATCACGATGGCAGCCAGGGTTGCTGCACCAGCAGCGATTGCCAGGACTTCGTTGACCGCGACGGCGAAGCTCTGGTAGAGATCGGCGGTAAGCGCGGAGTTGTCACCGGTGAGAGCCTGCATGCGGGCGGCATGCAGGCTGAGCACAGCGGGAGCTTGGAGCTCCGCAGTGCCGGCAAGAACGACTACACCGACCACCACGATCAGCAAGTAGGATATGAACAGCTTCCAAGCCAATCGCCGCTGCAGCGAGGCAAAGAGCTTCATATGGGCTCATCCTCAAAGCGATAGCCCGCTCCGCGCACGGTCACCAGGAGCCTCGGGTTCTCCGGGTCGTCCTCGATCTTCTTGCGCAGACGTCCCATGTGTACGTCGACCACACGCTCGTCGCCGTAGTAATCGTAGCCCCACACCTGCTCGATGAGTTGCTCCCGGCTCAGCACTTGACCGCGGTGCCGGGCCAGGGCGTACAGGATGTTGAATTCGATGGAAGTCAGATCGAGCGGCCTATCGTCTTTCCAAGCCTGATGCGCAGCAGGATTAACTCGCACGTGCCGGAAAATCAGTGCGCCCTCTTCCGTGCCGGCCGTCCGGCCGCGTCGCAGGATCGCTTTCACGCGCGCCACGAGCTCGCGCGGGCTGAACGGCTTGGTCAGGTAATCGTCGGCGCCGACGGTCAGGCTGATGACTTTGTCCATCTCGTCGGTCCGAGCGGTTAGCATCAGCACGTAGACGTCCGCCACAGACGGTCCACTTCCTCGTTCCTGGCGGAGGCGCCGCAGCACCTCCAGGCCGTCCATGCCGGGCAGCATGATGTCGAGTATGATCAGATCGGGGGTGAAGGCCCGGGCGGCTTTGAGGGCGGAGGGTCCGTCGAGGGCAGTCTCCACGGTATACCCCTCCCTTTCCAGATAGGCTCGCACGGTCTTGAGGATGCCCGGCTCGTCGTCAACTATCAGGATTTTGGCGCCGCTCATGCTGTCCATTCTAGCCGATAGTGGCGTTAACTACTGCCAGTTGGATAGGACAATCAGTTCCTTGTCCGGTTCCTTCGGGTCATTCGTCTTCACGTGCACTCGGAAGTCATGCGGGCCTTCCATGCCCTGGTGCATCATGAACTGCATCGACAGATCAGTCTCTTCCCCGGGTCTCAGTGTCGTCCGACCGACGACTGTGTTGGGCGGTCAACAGCCCTGCTTGACTTCGACCTTGGGCAGGCCCGCGATCTCCAGCGTCTGGTCGCCCACGTTCGTCAGCTTGAAGCTCGCCTTGACCGGCTTGTCGAGCGGCAGTGTGCCGAAATCGATCTTCGCCTGATCCACCGCCAGCTTTGGCCCCCCTGTGAACTGGGGCGCTTTAGCGGCCTGCGCCGGCTGCCGCAGCAGGACGGCCAGGCCGGCTACCAGCAGCAGTAGGCCGGCTACTCCCACCCACATGAGCGGCGGGATCCGCTTTCGGCCACCGGCGCTGGGGTGCTTGGACGGTACGTATTTCCTGTAATGCGGGGTCCCCGATTTGCCCACTTATACCTCCTCCAGTCTGGTTTGGTTGGTTTGCCGGTTTGTCATTTGCCTGCCGGCTGGAACAGGAACGTTCTGATGTACTGCACCATGGCCCACAGCTCGTCATCGGTGTAGAGCGAGCCGAACTCGGGCATTCTCGTCCCCATGCCGCCACGCAGGATCTTGCCCTGCAGTACCACGTCACTGGCATTGAGCATGCGCGCGGGGTCGGTGAAATCCGCCGGCCCGGCAGGCGGCGATGCGCCATCGCCTGTCGCATCCATCTTCTGCATCCCCGGCAGGTTTCGCCCGGCGGGGCCGTCGCCCTTCCCTTGCGGGCCGTGGCAGGCGGCGCAGTCCCGACTGTACAGGCTGCCGGCCATGCTCAGGGTCTCCGGCTTCACATCGTGCAGCCAGGCCCAGGCTACCTGGTCCCAGATCTCGCCGTCGCCGAGCTGCGAATGCGCGGGGTCGGCGCGCAACTGCCTGAAGGCGTCGGCAGGGGCAGTTGCCACCCGCTGGCTTGGGTCGAGCAGGCTCTCAGGCAGCCCACCGCTCGCTGCCGCTGCGCGCTCTGCCGAAGGGGTTTGTGCGGGCCTGGGTCCGTCCATCGGCCACACGGCGTCCAGGTTCACGCCCAGCTTCTGATATAGCGGCGCTGTCTGCGTCTCCTGGGCGGCGGGGTGTGCTGCGTCCGCCTTGACCTCGATCACGCCGCGCATGCGCCAGTGGTCGATGCTGCACCAGCGGGTGCAGGCAAAGGCATAGCGGCCCGGCTTTTCCGGCTTGATATCCACTTCGACCACCCGGCCGGGCAGGATTTCCTTGACGTCCACCCCGAGCCCGGGGATGTTCAGACCATGCACCACGTCGGCCGAACTGATGCGCAGCCGCACCGGCTCTCCAGCTTTCAATACCAGGTGATCGGGAGCGAAGCCTCCCTGCTCCGGCGACCGGGCCACGATGTCGACCACCCGGACGCCGGCCGCCCAGGCCAATTGGCCCGTGCGCCACGCCTGGTAACCGAACAGGCCGGCGGGGAGGCCGATCAACACGAGCAACACTGTCATTACGGCGAACAGATTACGTTTCATGCCAGATACAGGGTCAGGAGCCCCACGACTGCCGCCAGGCAGAACAGGCTCACGGGCACAGCAGACCAGGCCGGCTGGCCGTGCTGGCGGGCCGTGCGCAGCGCCAGAGCGATCGCCCCCACCAGCCCGGCCAAGAGCAACGGCACCTGGAGGTAGGGTATCAGGCCCGAGACGTAGGGCGTCCAGGCCATCTGCGCGGTTCCGAACAGGTTCCAACCCCAGCCAAACGGATCAGAGAGGGCCGGCCAGGCGTACGACAGGTTGATCAGGGTGAAAGATAGCGTGAAGGCCACCCAGATTGCCAAACCCAGCGGCACGAGGATCGCCGCGTAATCGGCGAATAGGCTATCCCTTCTACCGGGCGTCCTGGCGCCGCCGGCCCCGGTCCGCGCAGCCGGCTTACGCGACAATGCCTGGCCGAGACGCACGCACAACCAGAAAAGCCCGGGAACGGCCACCGCGTTGAAGATCAAGAGCACTCCGGCGTAGACGAACCAGCCGGGCGTGCCGACCGCGCGTGCCGTGGCCTTCAACCACCCATACGGGCCAATCAGCACCACGGAGTAAACGAAAGCCGCGCCCAGCATCATGAGCCCGTTGAATGCCTCATCTAGCCGCCGGCCCTTCGTGTGCAGCAGGTCAGCGCCCGGCTGGCGGACGTAGAAAGCGATATTGTCTTTGGGGCACGTGCGCAGGCACTCACCGCACATGCTGCAGTAGGTGTTGTCCACCATCTTGCTTGGCACGTTGAAGTAGGGGCAACCATAGCCCGCGTCGCTGCCGATGTAGCAGGTCTTCTCCTTGTGGCCGGCGCAGACGGCCGGGTCCTTGATCCGCACCGCCACCGGCGCCATCTGGCTGTACACGCCGACAAAACCCCCGATCGGGCACAGGTAACGGCAGAAGGTGCGGCGCTCGAAGACCAGGCTGGTCACGAGTGAGACCAGGATGAAAGCCAGCAAGACGAGCCCTGTGACCAATGGGCTGGTCAGGATCAGCGCCGAGAACAAGGCCACAGCGAGAAAGCCAAAGTTCTGCGCCCAGATGTTGCGCAGAAACTTTGGCCACTTCCTCCCCAACGTGTACAGGCGGCCACCCGGACGGGGCTGGATCATGGCCCGGCGCTGGAGCCACTCGCCCGGAGCGGGGATGGGACAGACGCTGCACCAGAAACGGCCCAGGAAGGGGATGAGGACAATCTTCAAGAGCGCCCACCAGACAAGCCACACATACACGATGCCAAAGTTGTGATTGCCGGCCGGGGTACCGAAGATCCCGGTCAGTATCACGACCACGAACACGGCCAGGGTGACGGCGGTGATGCTCCAGTGCAGCCACCGGCCGAGCAGCAGGCGCTTGACAAACGGAACCTCACTGATAGCCCAGCGCATCAGGGTCTCCACAATGCGGCCAGGGCGCCGACCGCAGCGATCACGCTGGCCGCCACTGCCCGCAGCCAGGTCAGGTTAGGGCCGACGACGAGCTTGCCGATCATGAAGGGATGCAGGTTGCCGCAGGGCACCGCACAGCGGATGTGAAAAGCGCCCGCGCGATCCGCGACAAAGCGCAGCTCTCCCGGCCGGCCGGGCTCGGCCTGCGTCGAAACGTCGTAGCCGTCCACGTAGAGCCCGTGCACCACGTCTTCCGCCTGCAGCTTGATCAGTACGGTGTCACCTCGGTTGACGCGCACGATACTCGGGTCAAACTCAAAGGTACGCGCGTTGACGCTGATATGCCGTTCCTGTGGCGCCGGCCCCGCGAGGGGGACTGGCGCCAGCAGCGCGACGAGCACCAGGCCCAGGGTCACGGCGCCCAGGACCCAGCGGCGAGAGGCGAACCTGCTCACTGGTTGGCCGGCCCGAACTTGCTGAAGTCAGCGACGATCTGTGCGCGGATATCCGCCGGCTGTTTGCCTTCGCCGCTCATGCGCATCACCTCCTGCGAGATGTCGACGCACAGGCTGCAGCCGAGCGCATGATCGTCAAAGGCCACCACCTTCCCGTCCTTCATTTCCTTCACATAGCAGGACAGGTTGCTGGTGTGGCCGATCGCGCCACAGCCGCAGTAGCAAGGGACATTCTTTAAGGCATCGGGGTTGGCCACGGCGAACTGGTAGGCCGTGCGCACGCGCTCAGGCGCCATCTGCATCTCCTTGGGCAGGGCCGAGACCGGCGCCAGGGCCATCTTCTTCATATCCGTATTCGCCGCCTGCGTGGAACTGCATGCGGAAGCCAGGACGCTGACGGCGAAGAGAGCGAGAAGCAAGGTTGAGACGGAACGACGCAAAGTCTTTTCCTCCTGCGTGGCGGGTACTGAGTGCCGATCATAGACATTGTAACCAGATTCTCGCTGAGCAACAGGACCAAATGGTCTAGAGTATCCTAGGCCGTTTAGCGCGGGGCTAACCAACCGAATGGGCCTTTCGCTGGGACAAAGATCGCGCGAGAATCATCAGAGTGGGGAGGGGATCTGGCAGACAATGGTCTCCAAACCCGCGCAAAGCGAAGGGAGGAGCGTTTTTGCATGCGACGCCATATTGCAGTCATCACATTCGTCCTGCTAACGGCCGGTTTGCTCGCCGGCTGTTCTAGCGTGCAAGCCGGGTCCCCTGGCCCATCCGCCGGCCGGGCCACGGCCGGTGCCGGGGTGGAGCAGGTCATCGCGCCAACCAACCCACCGGCTAACGGCCAATCTGCCGCGCCGCCGGCTGAGAAGGCGTCAGCATCCACGGCGGTGGAAGGGGCGGCCTTAGGCACGGCTGTCGCCACAAGTACTTGCCCTGCAAGCTCATCGCCTTCCAAAGCCGCCTGCGGAGAAGCCCACACTGCCAATACTGTAGCCCCGTCGCTGCCCACAGAACCTCGTGACAGTCAGGGCGGCGCAGTGACTGTCGAAGTGACACCTGGTGGGGCAGTGGACGGCAAGCTGGCTTTCACGGTCAGGGTCACTACGCATTCCGTCAATCTCAATTATGACTTCAAGTCCCTGGCCGCACTCAAAGACGACCTGGGGCGCACTTACACGGCCCTGGCCTGGGAGGGCGGCAATGGAGGTCACCATGTGAGCGGGACGCTGAGCTTCGACAACCTCCAGCCAGGCACGAAGTGGGTCGAGTTGGAAATGAAGGACATCGCGGGAGTGCCCCGCCGCACGTTCCGCTGGGACGTCAAGTAAGAAGCATCAATATCTACTTGCTGAGTCAGAACCGATCCTGGCAGACTCCGGTCGCCTGGGGCAGCAGTCTAGAGGCATCAACGAAATGAGTGAAGCGATCATCCGTGTCATTCTGGCCGACGACCATCCGGCAGTGCGAGCGGGCATCCGGCAGTTCATCGAGCGAGACCCGGGGATCGAGGTGCTCGCTGAGGCCGATGACGGCGCAGAAGCTCTCATGCTCGTCCGCCAACACCGGCCCGACGTGGCGGTGTTGGATCTCCAGATGCCACGCCTTTCCGGGCTGGAAGTCATCGCCCAGATTCGGCAGGAAGCCTTGCCCACGGCCTGCATCATCCTCACCGCCTACGATGATGATCCGTACGTCTTCGCCGCGCTGCGCGCCGGGGCCAAGGGCTATCTGCTGAAAACGGCGGGGCCGCAAGAACTGGCGCAGGCCATCCGCATGGTGCAGCGAGGCCATTCTGCTCTCGATCCCGAGATGACCGCCCGGATCATGGACAGGCTGAGTGCTCTGGCGCCGGCACAGTCGGAAAGGCTCAGCGAGCGGGAGCTGGATGTGCTGCGACTGGCCGGCCGCGGTCTGACCAACCGGGCGATTGGGCACGAGCTGAGTATCAGCGACCGCACGGTGCACAGCCATCTGGTCAACATCTTCAACAAGCTGGGGGTCAACACCCGGACCGAGGCTGTGCTGAAAGCCCTGCGCATGGGCTGGATCTCGCTGGACGATACCGCGCTGGCGCCAAGCAATGCGCGGTAGACCGTGAACCCCTCAACCGATCACTCCCTGAGGTCTACTCTTCCGATTCCCAGGTGGCCTATCCAGCCCGGCTTCTTCTGACGAGCCTGGCGTTCCTGACCCCAGTGGCCCTTTGCAGCACGTGAGGCGGTTCGGTATCTCGGACCCGACCGGCCGCGTCATTCGCCCACGATCCGTCGGTGCAACAGGCGGAATCCGCGGAGGATAGAGGAAGAATCGCATGCAGAAACGGACCACGCTCTTCAGCTGCGCGCTGATGCTGGCGGCAGTCGTGTTCCTGGCACGGTTTGGCGAAAGCCCCAATCTCGCCCGACCCGGCCAACTGCCCGGCGCTCGTGTCGCGTTGGTTACC
>Ga0066793_10001127_pt1 | contig 11781 bp, 7 predicted proteins | sample PersoiDNA2013189_FD_83876 | JGI IMG/M metagenome (GOLD analysis project Ga0066793, IMG submission 83876) | Permafrost soil microbial communities from the Arctic, to analyse light accelerated degradation of dissolved organic matter (DOM) -... | ecosystem: Environmental > Terrestrial > Soil >...
CATAAAGGCAGTCGGGTATAATTCCTGCCGAAACATAATTTCTCTGACATCATCAAGATAAACCACACCCTCTAAAATATTATAATCATCCACTACAGGAAAAATGTTCCTTTTTGACCTGGCTATTAATTTAATAAGGTCTCCGAGATTATCTGATGGCTTAATCTTCAGCAAATCAGTTTCAATTTCCTTCTTCCAGTTCATCCTGGTTAACACTGCTTTGTCTTTATCGTGAGTAATCAGATCTCCGCTGTTTGCCAGTTGAACGTGATAAATAGAGTGCTTTTCAAAGCTTCTGGTGGTTATAAATGCGGCGGTAGCTGTGATAATAAGCGGTATAAGAAGGTTATAACCGCCTGTGATCTCAGCTATCAGGAATATTGCGGTAAGAGGAGCATGCATTACCCCGGCCATCATACCCGCCATACCTACAAGAACAAACCTGTTATCAGGCAAGTCAATATTAATATATTTTTTTAAAAGACTCGCAACAACGTATCCATTTATGCCTCCTATAAATAAGGTCGGTGCAAATATTCCTCCTACTCCACCCGCTCCATTTGTTGAGCTGCTTGCAATTACTTTAAGCAAAACAAGACCCGACATGAACAAAATAATCACCAAAAAATTTCCTGAGTACTGACTGAAAATACTGTTATGAATAATTGAATCAGAATTTCCCTGAAGCAAAGACATTACTGTGTCATATCCTTCACCGTAGAATGGAGGAAACAGGTAAATCAGACCACCAAGCACAATTCCACCCAGAATAAGTCTCAGATAGGAATTCTTTATTTCATTATACCGGTCTTCCAGAAACAAAGTCATTTTCGAAAAATAGAGAGAGATTAATCCTGAAATAACTCCCAGAAGCAAATACCAAGGAATATTTGAAATATTAAATGCTCCGGCAACATTGAAAGCAAAAAGAACTTTGTCACCCATCAGAAAATATGCAACTGTTGCAGCAGTTACGGAGGAGATTAAAAGGGGAACAATTGATGATATTGTAAGATCGAGCATCAGGATTTCCAGGGTAAAAACTATTCCAGCAATAGGAGCCTTAAAAATACCCGAAACAGCTCCTGCTGCACCGCATCCGATTAACAGGGTAATATTTTTATAATTCAGTTTAAAAAACCTTCCTAATGCAGAACCAATTGAAGATCCTGTTAATACTATCGGTGCTTCAGCTCCAACAGAACCCCCGAACCCGATCGTCAGAGTACTTGCAATTATTGAGGTCCATGTATTATGCGTCTTCAGATGGCTCCTTCGTCTGGAAATAGAAAAAAGTATCCTGCTGATTCCGTGCCCAATGTTATCCCTTACAACATATCTGACAAATAAAAAAGTCAGGAACATTCCAACTAAAGGATAAGCAAGATACAGATAGCTGCCCGACTCAGCTGTAATCCCTTCTGTAAGTATTTTATGGGCATAATGAATGGAATACTTAAGTAAAGCTGCGGCAATTGCACTTAATAAGCCGACTATAAGACTCAGAAAGTACACTAATTTAACCTGATCAATTTTAAAAAGGTTATTATGAAGTGTTTTCTGAAAAAAACGATTTTTGAACATAATTATGCAAATATAAAAACAATACTAAACCTTCACTGTTTTTAACTAAGTTTGTCACTAGTAAAATCCGTAAGAATTATGCATCAGACCAGGAGAAGAATTTATTGACTTAAGAGAATACATTAGAACTTCGGTATGATAAATTACAAAAGATTTTCACTTGAAAATGGATTAAGGGTCCTTGTACACGAAGATAAATCTACTCCCTTAATCGCAATGAACATTCTTTATGATGTAGGATCGAGGGACGAGGATCCGGCTATGACCGGACTGGCGCATCTTTTTGAACATCTTATGTTTGGAGGATCACTGAATGTTCCCGATTACGACACACCTCTTCAACTGGCCGGTGGTGAAAATAATGCATTCACTAATAACGATATCACAAATTATTACCTGACTGTTCCATCAGAAAATATTGAAACTGCTTTTTGGCTTGAATCCGACAGGATGCTTGAACTTGATTTTTCCCAGAAGAATCTCGATACGCAGAGAAATGTCGTAATTCAGGAATTCAACCAGCGCTATATAAATCAACCTTACGGAGATGCCATATTAAAACTGCGACCATTGGCGTATAAAGTGCATCCTTACAGATGGCCGACTATCGGTATGGATATGGATCATATTAGAAATACTGACCTTGAAACAGTCAGGAGTTTTTTCTTTTCACACTATGCCCCAAATAACGCAATACTTGTCCTGACAGGCAACATTGGATATGATCTGGCCTTTGAACTTACTCAGAAATGGTTTGGCCCAATTGAAAAGAGAATTATACAGCCAAGAAACCTGCCTGAAGAACCCGGCCAGATACAGGAACGAATTCTGACAATTGAAAGTGATGTGCCATCAACTGCATTGTATAAAGTCTGGCATATAGGTCCAAGGAAAAGTAAAGATTTTTATACTCTCGACCTTATCACAGACCTTCTGGCCGGTGGAGAATCAGGCCGCTTACATACAAAACTAGTTAGGGGAAAAAAATTGTTCAGTGAAATAAATGCCTACCTGACTGCAGATATAGACCCGGGTCTTATAATCCTCCAGGGCAAATTAATGAAAGGTGTTGATATTCATAAAGCTGAAGAATCAGTAAATGAAGTAATAAACGGTTTAAATGGAAAGAGTGAAATCAGGGATGAAATGGAAAAAGTGAAGAACAAATTTGAATCGTCGACAGTTTTTTCCAATACCAGTATTCTGAATAAGGCTGCAAATCTATCATTCTTTGAACTTCTCGGAAACCCCGGATCAATTAATGATGAGGTTGAGTCTTATAGAAAAGTCAGTTATGAGATGGTAATCGAAGCTGTAAGAAGATATTTTGTACCTTCTAATTGCAGTACCATTAATTATTTATCAGGCAGGAAGGAGAAATGATGAATAATCTGCAAAGATTTCAGCCACCGGTATTCCCCGTTGATAAGGTAGTTATTCCTGAAGCTAAGTCTTTCAGACTAAATAACGGTGTACCAGTTTATATGATAGAAGCCGGAACTGAGGATATTATGCGGATTGAGTTTATTTTCAAAGCCGGACAGGTAAAGGAGTCTTTACCTCTTCTCGCTTCTACATGCAACATGATGCTTTCAGAGGGATCGCAGAATTACAGTTCTGAAGAACTCAACAGGTCACTCGACTATTATGGTATTTTCTTAAACCAGTCAGCTGAAAGGGACAATGCCGGTATTGTTCTTTTTTCCCTTAACAAACACATTGATAAAGTGCTTGAACTCAGCCGTGAGATATTGTTTCGTCCTGTTTTTCCTGAACCGGAACTAAATTCACTAATGAAAAAACGACTGCGCTGGTATCTGGTAAACAGGGAAAAGGTTCAAAACCTTGCAATAGAACAGTTTTTTGAATCTCTTTTTGGAATGAAGCATCCATATGGCTATCAGATTATTGAACAAGATTTTGAAAATATAACCACTTCATTTCTGTCGGATTTCCATTCCAAATATTATACAGCCGAAAATATGGCTGTTATAATCTCCGGGAAAATTCATAACAAAACTGCAGAATTACTCAACGTATATTTTGGCAACTTAGTTTCCAGTAAAATTACCAATGAGGATTCTGCCTATTTTCTGAATGGTCAAATGCAAAAAAAAGTTCACATTAATAAATCCGGAACAGTCCAGTCTGCAATAAGAATAGGCTCAGCAACCATCACCAAACGGCATCCTGATTATACTGGCTTGAAGATTGTTGATTCAATCCTTGGTGGATATTTTGGATCACGATTAATGAAAAATATTCGTGAAGAAAAAGGTTTCACATACGGGATAAGTTCATCATTATCATCGCTCGATCTTGCAGGCTACAAAGTCATCTCAACAGAAGTAGATCAGAAAAATTGTCAGAATGCGATAGATGAGATTTACAAGGAGATCAGGCTACTTCAGAGTATCCCTGTAGAGAAAGAAGAAATGGCTGTTGTACGCAATAATATGTCTGGTGAGATGGTAAGAATGTTTGACGGACCATTTGCCCTGGCTGAGAGTTTCAGATCAGCATGGGAATTTGGACTGGATAATAGTTATTATTACAGGTTGGCTGAAAAAATTAAAACAGTTGAATCTGACGAAATAATTGAACTGGCAAAGACGTATTACAATATTGATGATCTCTATGAAATAACAGTCCGCTCAGAATGAAAAACTGCACCTTTTATATTATTTTTATTCTGTTCAGTTTTTGGTCAGGCTCTGTATTCTCTCAAACTAATTGTCTTACGGATCCTCCTTTACCACCTGTGTTAACATTAGTCACAGTTGAGCCGGAAACAGGTAATACAAGATTTACATGGACTCCGAGCCCTTCTCCCGATATTGCCGCTTATATACTGTATTCATATAAAAACGGAGATGGAATGCCACTTGACACACTATGGGATCCAGCTGCTACAAGTTATACCCTGTCAAGCACTGCCACAAAATATTTCAGTGTATCGTATGTGGTTACAGCCATGAGACTGCCAAGATGCACCAGTATTTTTTCAAATGTTCTTAATTCTATTTTTGAAGAGGCTTCCATTGATACTTGTATGAGAAAGATTATTGTATCATGGAATAGTTATTCAACATTACCTGAAAAAGTTACAAATTATTCTGTTTTACTGTCTGTAAATGGTGGCAGCTATATTGATTTGGGAAAGGTAGGTTCCGGAGAGTCGAGCTCTCTCATAAATAATTTTATTCTTAATGCACAATATTGTTTTGTTATCAGGGCAAATCTTGAAAATGGAACATTTTCAACTTCAAATAAATCCTGTTTATCAACGAAGATGCAACGTCCGCCACAATGGATAAATGCAGACCAGGCAACCATTAATCCTGAAGGCAAAATAGCACTCTCTTTTACAATAGATCCGTTATCGGAGTTAACCCGTTTCAGCCTCGAGAGGAAAGCCGGACCCACGGGCACATTTCAGGAGATATCGAAACCTGTCTCAGTTAATGGATCAGTTTATTACACTGACAGTCAGGCAGAAACAAAGATAGTAAACTATTACAGGCTTTCAGCTATGAACAGTTGCAACCTTCCGGTGACGGTTTCAAATATTGCTTCCAACATAGTGCTCTCATTGGATCGGCAAGGAGATAATCTTATTCTTTCATGGAATCCCTATAAAGACTGGCTTGGAATTATATCTTCATATAAGTTATTTATCAACACAGGAAATGGATTTGAGGAACACTCTTTAATACAGGCTCCAGATACATTTTATGTGGAGGGATATCAACAAATCATGTACGAAGTCTCTGGTAACGAAGTTTGTTACTATATAAGTGTTTCCGAAACGTCTAACCCTCATGGTATTTCCGGTGAAAGCATATCATCTAAAATCTGTGCTTCACCAACAGAAATCATTACAGTTCCTAATGTCTTTACACCCAATAATGATCTTAAAAATGACCTTTTCCAACCTGTTCTGTCATTTACACCTCTTGAATACCACCTTATAATCAGCGACAGGCAGGGCAATATTCTATTTGAAACCAGGGATTACCATTCAGCATGGGATGGTACCCAAAATGGAAATCCTCAGCCCCAGGGCGTCTGCTTATGGTTTCTAAAATTAACAACGCCGTCAGGAAAGATTATTTCAAAGACGGGGACTATTACGATCATAAACAATAAGTAATTATTTACCTCATCCCCGATCCCTTCTCCCATTTTGAAACCATCCCCCAACCCATAAATTCACTTTATATAAAAATTTGATCAGCAAACCTGTTTAATAGCTAGCAATTTTAAGCCGGAAAAGCTATATTTGTATCTTAGACAAGAACTTGCTGCGCAGTCATTTTATGGGTAACAAAGATATTTTTGATGAAGAAGACAGAAACCGTATTCAGACTGAATATGATAGTCTGGTAAATAATCTTCTCAGGTGCAATAAACCCGGGGACAGGGAGCTTATTGATAAAGCATTCAAAATAGCAAATGAGGCTCACTGGAATATGCGCAGAAAATCAGGTGAGCCTTATATTATTCACCCGATATCAGTTGCAAAAATAGTTAATCGCGAGATTGGACTGGGTGCCAAGTCAATTGCTGTGGCTCTGCTTCATGATGTTGTGGAAGACACTGAGTATTCACTGGAAGATGTTGAAAGGGATTTCGGTCCTAAAATTGCATCTCTTATAGATGGCCTCACAAAAATTTCAGGCACTTACAATAAAGAAAATTCATCATCGCTGCAAGCAGAGAATTTCAGGAAAATGCTGCTTACACTTTCCGATGATCTCAGGGTCATTCTTATAAAAATTGCTGACCGTTTGCATAATATGCGGACACTCGACTCGATGCCTGAACATAAAAAAATGAAAGTGGCAGGTGAAACCATTTTTCTTTATGCACCTCTTGCTCACAGGCTAGGACTTTATGCTATTAAAAGTGAACTTGAAGATCTAAGCTTCAAATTCCGGCAACCTCTGATCTATGAGGAAATATCATCAAAGCTTAAACACAGCGAAAAAAAGAATCTTTCTCTTATTAATAAGTTCTCATTCCCAATAATCCAAAAACTGACAGATGCAGGTCTGCAGTTTGATATCAGCGGAAGACCGAAATCAATCTTCTCAATATGGAAGAAGATGCAGGCTAAAAATGTTCCGTTTGAAGAGATTTATGATGTTCTTGCAATAAGGATCGTCTTCGAGCCAGCAGCCGGAATTCCGGAAAAAACGCAGTGCTGGAATATTTATTCAATTATTACTGATTCTTATCTGCCTAAACCTGACAGACTACGCGATTGGGTAAGCCGCCCAAAACCAAATGGATATGAAGCATTACATGTAACTGTAATGGGTCCTGAAGGTCAGTGGGTTGAAGTACAGATCAGAAGCAAACGGATGGATGAGATAGCTGAAAGGGGTTATGCCGCTCACTGGAAATATAAAGGAGATGATGCTCAGGAAAGTGAACTCGATAAATGGATCAAAAAGATCCGCATAATGCTTGAAAATCCACACGAAGACCCTATTGAGTTTCTTGACGAATTCAAAATGAACCTGTTCTCTTCAGAAATCATGGTTTTCACACCAAAGGGGTTTCTGGTAAGTCTGCCTAAAGGAGCTTCTGCACTGGATTTTGCTTATGAAATTCATACTGAGATAGGGAACAAAGCTATTGGAGCGAAAATCAATTATAAACTCAATCCAATAAACGCTATTCTGATGAGTGGTGACCAGGTTGAAATAATAACATCTGATATTGCTAAACCCGATATGGAATGGCTCTCCTTTGTCAGGACATCAAAGGCAAAGGATGCAATTAAAAACGCTCTGAGGATTGATTCGAAAGACAGCATACAGAGAGGCATGGAGATTCTTGATACTAAGCTTAAAGAAATAGGATTCACATCTAACAACGAAATCCTTAAATCCCTTATCCAATCATACGAGGTCTTAAGCAAAGAGGAATTGTATTCAGCAATCGGACTTGGCAGAATAAATCTTGATAATCTTAAGAAAATAATTAAGAAGAATCCTGCAAGTAATGTTATTAAGTACTGGGAATTAAAGCTGATCGGATCAAAGAAAGAGAAAAAAGACGCGGAGACTTCTCAGGGAAGTATAGATAAAAATGTACCTTTCCTTCTCAGAGAAAATGTTGATAATGCCGAACAATCATATGAAATAGCAAAATGTTGTAGTCCTATCCCGGGAGACGAGGTTACCGGATACCATTCACCTGAAGGAGCCATCATTATTCATAAGCCTAAATGCCCGGTCGCCATAAGGATCATGTCGAACGAAGGAAACCGAATCATAGCTGTTAAATGGGCTATCCATAAACTTGTTTCTTTCCTGGTAAGAATAAGCATGACAGGCATCGACAGAATAGGACTGGTAAACGATATCACAACTATCATATCAGCAGAACTAAAAGTAAATATGACCCGGATAAACATTTCAGTTAATAACGGAATTTTCCAGGGGACCATAGATTTATATGTTCACCATACAAAAGACCTGAATAATCTTATACTTAAAATCTCCAATATCAATGGTATTGAAAATGTTCGGAGAGTAGAAGATTTCGCTAATTAAATATTCTGTTGTCTTAATCCCCTATATCCGGGAAATTTGCATACTTTTGTTATTATATTAAATTAGACTAGATATGATTAGTGACGATACCAAGTTAACAGTAAAGAAGATCTTCACTGAATATCTCGAAAAGAAGGGACATAGGGAAAACACCCGAGAGGTATGCAATTCTTGATGAGATTTATTCACGGTCGGGACATTTCGACATTGAGTCGCTTTACATTTTCATGAAGAACAAAAACTACCGTGTTAGCAGAGCAACATTATATAATACCATTGAGCTGCTGCTTGACTGTAATCTTGTTATTAAACACCAGTTCGGGAAGAACATTGCCCAGTTTGAAAGAGCCTACCAGTGTGGACAGCACGATCATCTGATTGACATTGAGACAGGAAAAGTCATCGAATTCTGCGATCCCAGAATACATGAGATCATAAATACTGCAAGCGAAATGCATAACTTCACGCCTCTCTATCATTCTCTGTATATTTATGGAAATCACAAGGGAAAGGAAAAAGAATAAACTCCTCCTGGGATAAGGGATATCCTGGAATGCGAAACCAATCGCAAATCCTGCCCTTGGTCTGAATCCTTTAAATAAATTCGTGTTAGATCTATCGGTGCCAGATTCTATCTTAATCGATGCACTGGATCGTCTATTAATCTGAAGTACAAATTTATTCTGTCATTTATCAACAATCTGTTTTGCAGAGGTCGAATAGTTGAATTTATTCGTACCTTGTAAAGCTTTTGAAATATTTTATATATATTACATAATATGAACATTGACATACTGTTAGGACTGCAGTGGGGGGATGAAGGAAAGGGTAAAATAGTTGATTCTTTATGTCCCGTCTATGATGTTATTGCCCGTTTCCAGGGCGGTCCAAATGCCGGACATTCTCTCGAGTTTAATAATGTTAAACACGTTCTTCATCTCATACCTTCCGGTATATTTCATGCCGATAAGTTAAATATAATTGGAAATGGTGTGGTAATAGATCCTGCGGTCTTTAAAAAAGAGATCGAAGAGTTGGGACCTCCGGTGAGTGAACTCATAAAAAGACTTATAATATCCAATAAGGCAAACCTGATTCTTCCAAGTCACAGAATTCTTGATGCTGCCTACGAAATGAGTAAAGGCAGTTCCAGAATCGGATCAACACTAAAAGGTATTGGTCCCTCATATACCGATAAAACAAGCCGGAACGGACTGAGAGTGGGCGATATTATGAAAGAAGATTTTAGACAGCGATATAATGATCACATTATTAACCATCTTACCATTCTGAAAAACTACGATTTCAAGTTTGATCTGAAAGAATATGAAAAAGGCTGGTTTGAAGGTATTGAGATGTTGAAAAAATTCCCCATCAGGAATACTGAATATCTTGTTAATGAACTCAGCGTGAAAGGCAAAAAGATACTTGCCGAAGGAGCACAGGGCACAATGCTCGATATGGATTTTGGTTCATATCCTTTCGTAACCTCATCAAATACAATCAGTTCCGGCGCATGTACCGGTTTGGGTATTTCTCCAAAACTTATCGGTGATATTTTTGGCATTTTTAAAGCATATTGTACCAGGGTTGGTTGTGGCCCCTTCCCTACTGAACTATTTGACGAGACTGGTGCTAACTTAAGAAATATAGGCCATGAGTTCGGTGCAACAACCGGAAGGCCAAGGCGCTGCGGATGGCTCGATCTGCCGGCAATGAAATACGCTATTATGATTAATGGCATTACTAAACTCTTCATGACTAAAGCAGATGTGATGTCAGGATTTAAGACTATTAAGGTTTGCACTTCATATAATATTGATGGAAAGATATGCACTGAGCTGCCTTTCAATAATGATGGTATGATTGAACCGGTTTTTACAGAATTAGAGGGATGGAAAGAAAACATAAACGATAAGAGAGAATATAATGAATTACCGGTTGCTCTCAAAAACTACATAGAGTTTGTAGAACAACAGACTGGTGTTCCAATAACAATGGTTTCCGTTGGCCCTGACAGGAAAGAGACTATTTTCAGGAATTAGGAATCAAAAACCAGCTAAAACACTACAAGATTTTTGCAATAAAATCTTATCCTTATTTATAAATTATTTACCCCCTTTCATTTTCCCCCAAGGGGGAAATGATTTACTCCTTCCCCCGTGGGGGAAGGCTGGGAAGGGGGTTACAAGTTAGCTGAGAAAGCCTTCCGATATCGTCGTTTTTTCTATTATTTCTTAACATATAACCACGATTCAAACTGCACAGTATCCTGAAACTGTTTGAGTCGCGAAACCGCTTTTCTGAAACTATTATAGGCTTCAACCGAAACAAGTTCAAACTTGCTTCCCTCCGGTTTCAATATTTTTGAATCATAGCCCTGCTTCCTGAATTCTTCTGTATACCCTTTCGCATATTCAGGAGTAATGAAACTGCCAACGATAATATTATATTTAAATTTAGATTCCATTGCCAGCCGCTCTTCATCAGCTTTTCTAACAGAATCAATTTTCTCATTTTCAATTGCCATCATACGGTCCTTTACTTTTTGAAGAGAATTTGCAGCCCGTATACTGTCCTCCTGAGCTTTTTGCAGAGCTAAAGTTCTGGCTTTTTTGCCGAATATTCCTGCCTTAAAATATTTACAGGATGGGAGTTCAATCAGAAGTATTATTAATAAAAATAATAATAAATGTCTCATAATAAAATATTTAAGGTTAATAAAGAACATTATGTCTTGATATCTGACTAAGCTGCTAATCAAAGATACAAATTATTGAAAACCAAACCAAAAGATATATTTATAACTGCTACCTTTCAAAGTATTACAGATTTTGTATATTCGACATATAAAATTTTGGGATACTTATAAAATCTGGCTGATGAAATCGTTAATACAATTCTTCGAAGAAAGCGTTGAACAGTACGGTAATAATGTTTACCTGTGGGAAAAACCCAACGACAAATATGAAGGTACAACTTATGGCGAGACGAAAAAGCAGGTTTATGAATTTGCCGCCGGACTAATAAAGCTCGGAATAAAAAAAGGTGACAGGTTAAGTCTTATTTCGGAAGGCCGGAACAATTGGGTAATTGGTGAAATGGGGATTCTGTATACCGGAGCAATTAATGTCCCTCTGTCAGTTAAGCTAAATCCTGATGAAATAAAATTCAGGATTAATCATTCCGGGTCAAGAATGATACTTGTCTCTTCTATCCAGGCTCAGAAACTCAAAGCGGTATTGACCGAATGCCCCACAATAGAAAAAATAATACATTTCGATACACAGGAAGAATATGAAGATAATGAAATTCATTTTAATGAGGTCAGAAAATTCGGAAGGGAATGGTTAGAATTACCAAAAAATTCAGCAAAATTCGAGGAATTGTTTAAGAGCCTTACTCCGGATAGTTTTGCAAACATCTGCTATACTTCAGGCACAACAGCCGACCCGAAAGGTATTATTCTTACTCACGGAAACTATGTAACAAATGTTTATCAGGCCTACAGCCTGATGGATATACCTTCTTTCTACAAAACACTCCTTATACTTCCATGGGATCATTCCTTCGGCCATACGGGCGGGATATTTGCATTTATGGGAAAAGGAGCCAGCATAGCTTCTGTAAA
>Ga0066793_10001128_pt1 | contig 11781 bp, 10 predicted proteins | sample PersoiDNA2013189_FD_83876 | JGI IMG/M metagenome (GOLD analysis project Ga0066793, IMG submission 83876) | Permafrost soil microbial communities from the Arctic, to analyse light accelerated degradation of dissolved organic matter (DOM) -... | ecosystem: Environmental > Terrestrial > Soil >...
CGGCTACGTGAGCTCGCTTCGAGTCGAGGACGTAGAGGCCCCCTTCGGGGAAGCTCTCGGCAGGCGCTCTCTCGTCGGGCGGCCGGTCGCGGGCTTCTCGCCAGCTAGCCAAGCCGAGAGTCCAGGCCAGCTCGGGATCGGGATCGCCGGCCTTGTCCTGTCTCGGAACCCCGGCCTTACGGAAGCCCAGGTGCGCCGGATCCTGGAAAGCTCGGCGGACAAGATCAGGCCCGATGCCAACGCCTACGATTCGCGCGGGCACAGCGACCGCTTCGGTTTTGGACGGATAAACGCCGAGCGGGCTATTCGCTCGACTTCCTTCCCTTCGAAGATCGCCTTCTCGAAATCTCGATACAAGGTCAGGGAAGGGCGGACCGTTCAGACCAGGATCAGGCGCGAAGGAACCTTGGCCGGTCGCGCCTTCGTCAAGCTCACGACCATCGGACGCACGGCGATAGCCGGTCTCGACTTCGCGGGCGTCTCGCGGAAGATCTCCTTCGCCCCGGGGAAGCGATCCAGGACGGTCTCGATACGGATCAGGGCCGACGAGATTCACGAATCTGCCGAGACTCTTTCGCTCCACCTCTCGGAGCCTTCGCCGGGCGCGATCGTTGCGCGTCCGAGCACATCGAGGTTGACGATCGCCGACGTTCGCGGGTAGATCGAGCTCGGATTCCGCGGAGCCGAGCCTTCGAGTTTCTTACTCAGTCGCGCCTTGAGCGTTCGTCGGCGACTCGAATAGCTTCCCGGCCTGGATACGCTCGGCCATCTTCTTGGACTGATCGTGATAGACGCTCCCGTCCTCGAACTCGATCACCGGATAGAGCCTCTGGCCGCTAAGAGCGACTATCTCATCGCGCTTCGACCGGCTCACGGGGCCCTTCACGACCTCGTACTCGACGCCCTCCGCATCGAGCGCCTTCTGAACTCGCCAGCACGGATGGCCGCCGATCTTCATCCACATTGTCGAGCAGCGGTGCAGTTTTACCGGCATGTGCCTCTCCCTTGGCTCCGATCAGAGCGATTATCCACCTGGTTGTCATAATCCCAGGCGTAAGCAGCTGGAAGGAAGGCTAATGGACACCGTACTCGTTGCCTACGCGACCAAGCGCGGATCGACTCGTGAGGTCGCGGCCGATGTGGCGCGCGTCATTCGCCAGAGTGGCGTCGAAGTCGAGATCAGTCCCGCGCGCGAAGTGAAGAGTCTCGATCGCTACCAGGCGGTCGTGCTTGGAGGCGCGCTCTACATGGGGCGCTGGCACAAGGATGCTCGCAGGCTGCTGAAGCGCTATCAGTCGCAGCTGGCCTCGCTCCCACTGGCGGTCTTCGCCCTGGGACCGAAGAGCAGTGAGCCCGAGGCGCTCGAGGGCGCGGGCGCCGAACTCGCGCGAGCGCTCGACAAAGTGCCCGAGGTTCATCCCTTTTCGACCGCGGTCTTCGGCGGTGTGATCGATCCGAGAAAGCTCGGCTTTCCGTTCAAGCGTATGCCGGCGGTGGACGCCCGCGACTGGACGGCGATCGAAAACTGGGCCAACGAGGTGGTTCGCGGCCTTTCTGCTCGATCTGGGACCTGACCCATTCGAGCTAGGCAAGTAGACGCAGAGCGGGTATCCGGCGCCGCCTCCAGCGGCCGATTAACTGCCTATGCGAGTAATCACTCTTCATAGACACGACGCTCCCGCGCCGACCACACTTCCCGATGCCGCCATCGTCTACGAGACGGCGCTCGAGTCGCTCGACGGCTCACACGAGAAAGAGGCGGCCGCCTGCCTGGCCTGTTGCAGGCTCGAGATCGCCTCGGCCGGCGGGGTCTATCCGCTCCGCGAAGAGCTGCAACCGGTCAGGCTCATTCTGAGCGGCTCCGGCTCGACGATGTCGCTGCTCGAGCGAAGCCCTGAGATCCGGGGCAGAGTCCGGCAGGCGCTCGACAATGCGCTGGGCTCAACCGTGTACCTCACGCAGATGGCTCTCTCGACCTGCGCCGGCTCGCTGGCCGCGTAGCCCGAGGAAGAGCCGCCTCAAGCGAGACCGTGGAAGCGCTTAGCCTCTTCCTCCATCGCCTCTAGGCGTGTGTAGTAGTCGGGGAACTCGTTCAGGTGGGCCAGCGCGATCTTCCCGGTGAGTATCGGGTCGCTGCCCGTCACGTCGGTTGCCGGGTCGCGCACTCCGTGCTCGAGCTCGACATCCATACCGGCCCGGAACTGCGCGACGTCGAACGGTGCGTGCTCCCAGTCGATACCGATCTGCGCGCCTATGCTCTTAGCTTGCTCGGCGCTGAAAGCTCTCTTCTCTGGCATCGGCTCGCTTCTCCTCTCGCTCGTTGGGCTGTCTAGATCGAAAGAAAGGGGCGAGCGCCTGCGCGCCCGCCCCTTTTAAAGAACCGAATCAGGCCGGCTTCGGCAGCGACTCGATCGCCTTCAGTGCCCGTTCCATCTGGGCCTCGTCGAAGGCCACGTCGACGAGCTTGCCGGCGAGGTAGTTGTCGTAAGCGGCCATATCGAAGTGGCCGTGACCGGAGAGGTTGAACAGGATCGTCTTCTCGACGCCCTCCTCGTCGGCCTTCTTCGCGCTCAGGATGGCGCCGTGGATCGCGTGCGACGACTCGGGCGCGGGGATGATGCCTTCGCTGCGGGCGAAGGTGATCGCCGAGGCGAAGACGTCGTTCTGCAGGTAGGCCTCGGCGCGGATCAGGCCGAGCTGCAGCACGTGCGACACCAGCGGAGCCATACCGTGGTAGCGCAGGCCGCCGGCGTGGATCGGCTCGGGCACGAAGTCGTGACCGAGCGTGTGCATCGCGGCCACCGGTGCCAGCTTGGCCGTGTCGCCGTAGTCGTAGGTGTAGATCCCGTGTGTCAGCGTCGGGCAGGCTGCCGGCTCACAGGCCAGGAAGTCGATCTCCTTGCCGGCGATCTTGTCGCGCATGAAGGGGAAGGCGATTCCGGCGAAGTTGGAGCCGCCGCCGACGCAGCCGACGACGACGTCGGGATAAGCGCCGGCCATCTTCATCTGCTCGATGGCCTCTTCGCCGATCACCGTCTGGTGCATCAGCACGTGATTGAGCACGCTCCCCAGCGAGTAGGCGGTGTCGTCGCGGAGGGCTGCGTCTTCGACCGCCTCGGAGATGGCGATCCCCAGGCTGCCCGACTTCATCTCGGGATGGTTCTTCAGGATCGAGCGGCCGGAATTGGTCTGATCGGACGGGCTGGGAACAACCTCGGCGCCCCAGGTGTGAATGAGTGAGCGCCGGAACGGCTTCTGCTCGTAGGAGACGCGCACCATGTAGACCATGCACTCGAGCCCCATCAGCTGACAGGCGAACGCGAGCGCGCTGCCCCACTGCCCGGCGCCGGTCTCGGTGGCGATGCGTGTGCGACCCGCTTTCTTGTTGTAGAAGGCCTGGGCGACGGAGGTGTTCGGCTTGTGCGAGCCGGCCGGACTAACGCCCTCGTGCTTGAAGAAGATGCGCGAGCGCGTACCGATTGCCTGCTCGAGGCCCTGCGCTCGGTAGAGAGGTGTCGGTCGCCAGAGGCGATAGATCTCGAGGACTTCTTGCGGGATGTCGATGTAGCGGTCCTGGCTGACCTCCTGCATGATCAGCTCCATCGGGAAAAGCGGCGCGAGGTCTTCGGGCCCGATCGGCTCCATCGTGCCGGGATGGAGATAGGGAGGCACAGGACTCGGTAGATCGGCCTGGATGTTGTACCAGCGCTTCGGGAGCGCGGACTCGTTGAGGAAATACTTGGTCGTCTCCATGCGAGCGAGCATAACGGCTGCAAGGGGCCCTCGGGAGGGCGGTGTCGCCAGACGCCGAGGAGGCTCGCCGTGGCGGCCTACCCGGTGCTCGCCGGTCCGCCGAGGAGGCTCGCCGCGATCCTTGCGCCCCAGCATCGCATCCACCGAGCGCACCCGGTCGGCGGGCGTTCATTTCGCTCCGGGCCGGCTTTACTGCGAAGAGGTGGATGCGCCTCGATGAGCCGATGCGGCCGCGGCGGCGACGTCGCCCGGGTAAGTGCGCCGCGCTCTGAAAAGCAAGAACGCGCTAACGGCCAGCGGCACGAGCATCACGGCGAACGTCCACTGCAGGCCCGAACGGCCGCCGCCGAAGACGTAGTCGGACACGGCGCCGAAAAGCAGCGGCGAGAGCGCCACCGCGACGGCGCGGACGAGAGTGCGCACCGACTCGGCGCGTCCCCACAGGCGCGCGGGCATGATGTCCAGACGCGCCGCGTCGAGAGGCGGGTTCTGGGCCGAGAGCGCGAGGGCGGCGAAGAACAGGTAGGGGAGGGCGAAGCCGGCGCTGCGCGTAATGATGGCGGGTACGAAGAGCACGATAGTGGCGGTTGCCGAGAGGGCGCTAACGGTGATGCGGGAGTTGAGGTGGCGGCGGCGCAGGAAAAAGTCGCCCAGCGTTCCGCCGAGCAACACTCCGGCGATCGCGCCGACCCCGACGACGAGCAAGAGCCCGTTCGCCGTCACCTGCCCGATGCCGTACTGGCCCTTGACGAACTCGACGCCGAAGATCTCCACCCCGGCCAAAAAGAAGTAGCCAAGCGCGCTGGATGCGATCAGCACGACGTTCGTGCGCACGTGAAGCACGTGCCGTATCGCCGCCGCCAGGCTCATTCGGCTGATGTCGCCGTGCAGTACCAACGCGGGGTCGGGGACGATGTTGTGCTCGCGCACGATCAGCTGGGCGTCGGTCGCGTGAGGCTCGTCGCTGACAGGTTGGGATTTTGCGGCGCGATCCGCGGCTCGAGCCGCCGCCGTGCCCGGCTCGGGAGCGAGCGCTCCTCGTCCTCCGCGCGCCGGCTCGGGAAGCCGCACGACCGCCCATGCCAGCACGAAAGCGGGAATGGCGAGGACGAAGAAGGCGAGCCGCCAGGAAAGTGCGGCGATGTCGCCGGTGACGGCGAAGCCGAAGCCGGCGCCTAGCAACTCGCCGCTCAAGATGAAGCCGTAGATGCGCCCTCGCTCCGACCCGGCGAAGTAGTCACCGACGAGCGACGCCACGAGCGGACCGGCAGCCGCGGTCACCGAGCCGAGAAACAGGCGCGTGAGCAACAGCTCGCCGAAGCTCGAGGCGGTGGCGCTCCAGACCATCGCCACTCCCCAGAATACGATCGCTATCCCAAGCGTGAACGTTCGCCGGACTCTGTCTGCGAGTACGCCGAAGGGCACGCTGGCGATCGCTCCGACAAGGGAGGAGACGGCAACCAGCAGGCCGATGTCGGTGTTGCTGATCGACAGGTCGTTGCGCAGGCTCGTAGCCGAGGCGCCGACCGTGACGATGTCGGCGCTGCTCAACGCGAGAATCGCCGCGAGCACGACGATGACCCTCGTTCTGAGCGAGCCGCCGAGCGTGTCGCTGAGCTGCTCCGACCCGGCCTTGGCCGCCTTGCGAGCGAGTCTCAGAGAGGCTTCGAGTTTCGGCTTCGGTTTACCCCGGCTCGTTCCCATCGTCTCCTACTACTTGCGACCTGCGACTTGCCCAAGGCGCGAGCCCGGGGCGGCCGGGCGCGCGCTGACCCGCCGATTATGAGGCAGGCGATTGACGTGCTGGATCTCTCGAGCGGATTCCTGCCCCGATCCACGCGAGTCGGACAGCCGCTCGGGCGGCGTTGTGCTTGGGGTCGCGCGAGCCGAGATTGCCCGGCAGACGACGCCCGGCGGCGTGAAGCCGCGACGTCGTGGAGCTGCCGTACAGTGGAAATCGCTATCTCGCTCTTTCGGGGCGGCGACCCCGGAAGGCCAGTCGCGCCTGGCCGTACGGAGCCGCCGACCGAGTAAGCGAGACGGGAGCGACGGGACTCGAACCCGCGACCTCCGGCGTGACAGGCCGGCGTTCTAACCAGCTGAACTACGCCCCCGAGCCGGAGCATTGTACTAACAACGAAAGTCCGCTCCCCTGTCGGGGAGCATGACGACTTTCGTTGGAGAGAAAGTAAGCGACTAACCGCGGCGAAGACGAACTCTTCAAGGGCCGCCGCGACCGACCTGCGCGGGCGCGGCTCACAAAACGCCATCCCCCGATCCTCTTCGCTTCTCACCGCCGAAAAGTCGTCATGTCCTCCGTAGGAGGACGGACTTTTCGGCGGGAAGGTAGCCTTCGCTCGTGGCTCTCGTCGACTGGCTCGCCGTGGCGTTCATCCTGTTGCTCGCCTTCGGCGGGGCGCGCAAGGGACTTCTCGTTGGTGGTCTGTCGCTGGTCGGCGTCGTCGGCGGTCTGTACCTGGGGGCACGTCTGGCTCCCGTCTTGTTCTCCGGCTCGCACTCGCCCTACACACCGCTGGTCGCGCTTGCCGGGGCCTTGGTGCTGGCGATCGCCCTGGAGACCGCGGGCACGCTCATGGGCGGCGTGCTCAGAGATGCGCTCAGGTTGACGCCGCTCCGACTTTTCGACGCCCTGGGTGGGTTGGTGCTAGGGGCGGCCACCGCCGTGGCGGTGCTCTGGATAGTGGCTGCGGTCGCTTTTCATCTGCCGCAGACCTCGGTGGTGCGTGAGCGAGCGCGGCATTCGGCGTTGCTTTCGCAGCTGATCTCGACCTTGCCACCCCAGGATGTCATGAGCGCCCTCGCGGGCATCGATCCGTTCCCGATGATCGTCGGACCGGCGGCTCCGTCGCAGGCGCCCGATCCGAGCGTGCTCAAATTCGCCGGCTTGCGGCAGAGCGAGCAAAGCGTGGTCCGGGTCAGGTCGGAGGCTTGTGGCATCGGCTATGCCGGCTCGGGCTGGGTGGGAAAGAAGGAGTACGTGGTTACCGCTGCGCACGTTGTCGCCGGCGGAAGCAAGATCAGCGTTCAGGCGCGGGGTCACTCGTCGCGCTCCGCTCGCGTCGTCGTCTTCGACGCGAGCAACGACCTCGCTCTTCTCTTCGTGCCCGGGCTTGGCGTGAAACCACTTCCACTGGTTGCCCCGGATTACGGCGATGCGGGTGCGGTACTAGGCTACCCCGGCGACGGGCCATTCAAGGCCGAGCCGGCGCGCGTCGGCTCGACGGCGCCTCTCTTCTCTCCGAACTACGCCGGCGCCGTCGTCAGTCGCTCGATCACGAGCCTGCGCGGCAAGGTGCGTCCGGGCGACTCGGGCGGCCCGCTCGTGAACGAGCACGGTGCTGTCGAGCTGACGGTATTCGGGGCCAAGAGGGGCACTGACGTTGGTTACGGCAGCTCTAGCGAGCTTGCTCGCGCCCTTCTCGAGCGCCGCGGACACGCCGGCGTCTCCACCGGCGCTTGCTTGGAGTAGGAGCCTATCCCGCCAGGCCTGCGGCCGATTCGCGGCGCCGGCCGCCGCCCGATCCGCGCACCGCACCGACAGCGAGCTCTCGCGGGCCCGCTCGACCTCTCCAACTCACCTCTACCACCTCAGCCGCACAGTCCTCTCGAGTCGGGCTCCGAGCGGAAACTCCATTGAATGACGGGTGTTTGTCAAGCGAGGCCGCGCTTGATAGCGAGGTTCAAGCCCCGGTTTGCCTTTCCTAAACCCCGATTTTTGACTCGCAGAGCGGTGAAGTGAGTCAACCAACGTGGTCAAGCACCAAGCGGTGATAGATGAAGCGCTATCTACCCGGCATAGTGCAACTAACGAGGCAGGCCCCGATGCGGCGGGGGCCACTCGAAAATAGAGTCCAGGGCCCCGATGCGGTGGGGGCCCATAGGCCTCACATACACGGATCTCCCCCAGATCGGATTGAAGCGGGCATGCGGCGCCCGCTTCGGTCTTTTTTGGGACGGAAAGGGCGAGTGCAGGCGTCGACGCCGCTCGCTCGAGGTCAGGTCGAGACAGCCTCAGCGCGACACTCGTAGCTTACGCAGGTACTCGCGCTCGCGCCGCCGACGCTCTTGTTCGGCTGCGAAGCGCACTTCGCTCTCGTCGTCTGCCGTCTCGTCCTCTCTCGCCGGCGCTACGAGATCACTGCCGGCGCCGGCTCCGAGTGGCCATCGGCGCCTACGTCGGCCGGGCTCTCGCCGCCCGAGATCTTCGAACGTGTGCTCGATCTCGCCGGTCGCGATCTCCGGCGGCAGATCGATCTCGACCGTCATCTCTACGGTCTCGGCTGCGCGTACGGGCTCATCGAACGGGCTCTGCCGGGGGGCGCCGTCGAGCGAATCATCCCGATCGCTCGGCTCCTCGGCGCTTGGCTCGATCTCGGGCTCGTCCGCCTCGTGCCGGAACAGGCGGACGCGCCGCGGCCGCTCGGGCTCATTTTCTTTGGCCATATCCGCAGGGGGACTATCCAACCCGGGCTGGGGCTCGCCTTCCGGCTTTGCCGCGACCTCGTGCTCCATCTCGGCGTCTAGCATCTTCTCCTCGTGCCGGAATAGATGGAAGCGCCGCGGCGGCTCGGGCTCGACCTCCGCCCCGAAGATCTCGGCGCTGCTCTCGAGCTTGGCTTCCGGCTCGTCCCCGGTCTCGCTCGCCTCGCGGCGGAGCAGATGGAAACGGCGCGGCCGCTCGGGCTCGCTTTCCTCGGCGATCGCCTCGGGAGGACTCTCCGCCTCGACTTCGGGCTCGACTTCCGGCGCCATCTCGGCTTCGGGCTCTATCTCGGTTTCGAGCGCCTTCTCGTTGTGCCGGAATAGATGGAAGCGTCGTGGCTGCGCGGGCTCGCCCTCTTCGACCACAACCTCGGCGGGGCTTTCCACCGCGGCCGAGGGCTCAATCTCGACTTCGGGCTCAACTTCTGGCACCGTCTCGGCTTCGGGCCCCATCTCGGGTTCAAGCGCCTTCGCCTCGCGGCGGAGCAGATGGAAACGCCGCGGCCGCGCGGGCTCGACCTCCGCCCCGAAGATCTCGGGAATGCTCTCGGGCTCGACTTCGGGCTCTAGCTCGGCTTCGGGCTCGAGCCCGACCTCGGACTCTGGCTCGGCGATCGATATCGGCGCGGCGCTCTCCAGATCCGCATCCGACCGCGCCTCCGGCGCTGGCTCCGGCGCGACTACGGCTTCAGCCTCGGGCTGTTTCGCGTCCGAGATCTCGGTGGCGCCTTCCTGCGCTTCCTCGGTGTCCTCGGCTTCGCTCGGCAGCTCGTAGGCCACCAGCGGCCAGTCGGCCTCGGCGCCGGCTTCCTGCCAGTCGGCTCCCCAGACCAGCGGCTCGACCTGGTCGAGCGTGACGGACGTGGCCCCCGAGCTTGCCATGGCCTCGCGCGCGTCTGGAGCCGCGAACAAGGGGGCCGCGGCGGGAAACCGCTGAACGCGGCGTTTCTCGCGCGCGAGTGCAAGCTCGATCGAAAAGACGATCACGAAGGCCACGACCTCGGCCGCTACGATCAGGAGCGGGCTCTGGCCTGTTCGAGCCGAGATCGCCGCGACGAGAATCAGGAAGAAGGCCTCGAGCAGCAGCCTCGGCGCCGGGCGCGCCGTTGTGCCCGGGCTTTCCACCGGCGGCAGCCCGTAGGGATCGATTCTGGTCGAGATCGGGCTCGAGTCGAAGTGGATGCTCGGGGGACGAAAAGCGCGCTCTGGGACCGGCGGTCTTTCTTCGGCCGGGGCTGCGCCACCCCTCGTGCGCTCCAGCGCTTGCAGGATCTCTTCGAGCTCGCCGCTGAAGCGCTCGAGCAGGTCGAAAGCCCGGCGCGCGCGCTCGGGCCCGTCCTCCTGCTCGGAGTGCTCGCCGCTAGCGCGATGCTCGCCCGCGGGATCCTCGGACGGTGTCCCGCTTTCCCCCGCTGGCTGTTTGCTCTCTTCGCTGCCTGTCTGATCCACTCGTCGCTCCGCTCGGCCGCACAGCGATTATGACCGTCGCGGCGCGTGTTCGTGCGGCGAGAGCGCAAATCAGTCGATCGTCGCGCCTGTAAGAACTCGAATCAAAAAGAAGCACTCCCGACCGCGCTCGGCGGCGCGACACTGCGTCCTGGCCTCGCATCCACCGATCGCACCCGGTCGACGGGTGTTCATTTCGCTCCGAGTTCCTTGTCAGGCTGCGATCGGCTCGTCGACGTCGTAGGCGGCCATCCGGGTGCGGAGCTTCTGACGGGCGCCGGCGAGAATCTGCGATACACGCGATTCGCTGACGCCGAGGCGCGCTCCGATCTCGGCTCCCTGAAGCTCGTCGACATGGACGAGCTTGAGCACCATGCGCTCGCGCTCGGAGAGGGCCGCGATCGCGTCACGCACGATCGCCGCTCGCTCGCCTACCAGCGTCGCCTGCTCGGGCTCGCAGCCCGTCTCGCGATTCTCGACCGTGTCGCCGATCTCGAGCAACTCGCTGTCGTCGCCGGTACGGGTCGGAGCGTTGAGCGAGCAGACGTCAGCGCGCTCGAGCTCTCCGAGTTGTCTTCGGATCTCGCTGAGGGGAACATCGAGCGCCTCGGCCAGCTCGGACTCGCAGGGTGCGTGGCCGTTCTTGACGAAAAAGTCGTCGCGTGCGGATTCGACCTGGCGTGCGAAATGGCGCACCGAGCGCGATGCCCAATCCTGGCGTCGTAGCTCGTCCATGATCGCGCCCGATACTCGCGTCCAGGCGTACTGCTCGAAGGTCGCGCCTTTCTTGGGGTCGAAGCGAGTGACGGCTTCGATCAGGGCGACCAGACCGCAGGAAGCGAGGTCGTCGAGCTCACAGTGAGAAGGAAGCTCGCGCACCTTCTTCGAGGCCAGGTAGGTGACCATGGGCGCGTAGGAGAGAACAAGCCGATCGCGCGCCGAACTATCTTGTTTTGTGGCCCAAGCACGCCACAACGCCTCGGCTTCAGAAGCGTTGAGTCGCTGACCGCAAGTATCCGTATTCATTTGGGGGACCTCCGCAGTGGGGGAACTGCTCTAACTCTGTATCCGGCGGAGCCATCTGGCGATTCCCGGAATGCGCCTGCCGCTTTCCCCGATATCGCGTAACTGAGTACGCGCATTTCGGCCGCTCAGGAAGCGTCACCGCGCATTCATTCGCCGCTCGACCTGCCGATCAGAAGGAGCGTGTTCAAGGAAGAAGCAGGCAATAACGGCCTGAGTACTGTCCGGCCGGCGCTCGATCAGCACGGCAGCGAGGCGTATCCTTTACCGCCTCGCGTCGCGCTGGTGCCGAACAGAGGGAGAGATCACACGTTAGCCGGCGGTGGATACGTACTTGTCGTCGATGACGAGCCGCAGGTGCAGCAGCTGATCGCGCGCATCCTCGAGCGTCACGGCTTTCGTTGCGAGCTCGCAGCCAGCGCGGAGGAAGCGCGCAAACTGCTGGAGTCGAAGGCGAACAACTTTCAACTCATGCTCTGCGACGTCAACATGCCCGGCGAGAGCGGGCTAGAGCTACTGAGCAGCACGCTGGCCTCTCATCCCGAGGTCGCGGCGCTCATGGTCACCGGCGCCGACGACCCGGAGATGGCCGAGAGCGCGATCGAGCTCGGCGCCTTCGGTTACCTGACCAAGCCATTTCGCCCCAACGAGTTGATGATCAACATCGTCAACGCTCTACACCGCCGGCGCCTGGAGCTGGAGAACCGCGCCCACAGGGCGATGCTGGAGAATGCAGTCGAAGCGCGCACCGCGGCGCTCAGCGAGGCCGTCTCTCGCTTGCAGCGCTCTGAGCAGGAGTTGCGGACACACCAGGAAGAGACGGTCAAGCGCCTTTCGAGCATGGCCGAGCTGCGCGATCTCGAGACGGGGCGCCATCTGGAGCGGATGAGTAGCTACTGCGCGCTGATCTCCGAGCGTTTCGACTTCGACCGTGAGCGAATTGAGCTGATGCGCATCGCGAGCCCGATGCACGACGTGGGCAAGATCGGAATTCCCGACAACATCCTGCTCAAGCCGTCGACGCTTACTCCCGAGGAGCGCGAGGTCATGCAGCAG
>Ga0066793_10001134_pt1 | contig 11767 bp, 9 predicted proteins | sample PersoiDNA2013189_FD_83876 | JGI IMG/M metagenome (GOLD analysis project Ga0066793, IMG submission 83876) | Permafrost soil microbial communities from the Arctic, to analyse light accelerated degradation of dissolved organic matter (DOM) -... | ecosystem: Environmental > Terrestrial > Soil >...
GGATGATGTCGAGCTCGGCGCACTCGGCCAGGAGCTCGGAGGCGATCTTCATGTTCTCGGCCAGTGGCAGCGGCGAACCGTCGAACATGTGGCTCTGGAAGAGCGGTCCCTTGCCCGCTGCGATTCGCTTGCGCGAAGCCTCGAGGAGCGGCCTCAGGAAAGTGTCGACCTTCTCGGGATGGCAGTGGTCGGTGTGTAGGGCGATGTTGACCGGGCACTTCTCGGCGACGATGTGCGCGTACTCGGCCAGCGCGATTGCGCCCAGGACGCCGTCCTTCACGGTCGCGCCGGAGCCGAACTCGCCACCGCCGGTAGAGACCTGGACGATGCCGTCGGACTTGGCCTCGGCGAACCCGCGTAGAGCGGCGTTCAGGCTCTCCGAGGAGGAGATGTTGATCGCCGGGTAGGCGAACTTGCCGTCCCTGGCGGCGTCGAGCATCTGCGTGTAGGTCTTGGGATCAGCGATGGGCATTGCAACCTCTCAATCAGTTCATTTCTGGCACGTTGGAAAAGCTACAGAGGTAATACCGAAATCGCCCCGGGTCTGCGTCGGTTGCGACGGCTACGGAGGGTCGGTAGAAACTACTAAAGGTCTATCCCGCCAGGTCTACACGACCGGCGTATCTCTATTGAGATGGGCCCCTAGGCACTGTCGCGCTGAATGCTGTAGACGGTCGCCCGGCCGCCGTTCAAGCCCTCTTCGATGCGTGCCAGTCGCTCGTCCACGCCGCGCCAGCCGCCGGCGATCAGATCGACGAGCAAGCCCAGATCCTCGACGCGGGCCAGGCGCTCGGCCTCGATCTCTTGCTCGAGCTCGCCCAGGCGGCGGATGAGCTGGTTGGTGAGCCCGCGCAGCTCGGCAAGCTGGCGGGCGACGGGGAGAGTCTCGGCGCGCAGTCCCTCGCGCACGGCCAGCCCGATCTCCTCGGGCAGCATTGTCTCGAGCTCGGCGCCCATCTGGGTCAGCGCCTCCATCTGCGCCCGCGCCCGTTCGAAAGCCGCCTTTGTTTGAGACGGGTCGAGGGCGTTGCCGCTCGCCTGCTCGAGCCGCTCGCGCGCCCGTGTCAGTGCCTCTTCCATCGACAAGAAGGCTAACGTTGGCAGCGGATGCTCCTGAGCGAACTGAATTACGAGTTACCGCCCGAGCTGATCGCGCAGCGACCGCTCGAACAGCGCGACGAATCGCGGCTGCTCGTGTACGAGCGCTCGACTGGTGAGGTGCGGCGCCGCCGCTTCCACGAGCTCCCCGAGGAATTGCACGGCGAGCTGGTGGTGGTGAACGACACCCGCGTCGTTCCGGCCCGGCTGAATCTGCGCAAGCCCACGGGCGGCCAGGTCGAGGTGCTCCTGCTCGAGTCGCTCGGAGGCGGCGAGTGGGAGGCGCTGGCGCGTCCTTCGCGCAAGCTGCGCGCCGGGTTGCGTCTGGGGCCGGTGGAGCTCTTGGAAGCGCTCGGAGAGGGGCGTTGGCGGATAGGGCTGGACGGTGAGCCGGCCGGAGAGGCGCCGCTTCCGCCTTACATCCACGAGAAGCTGGACGACCCCGAGCGCTACCAGACCGTTTTCTCCGAGCGCCTGGGCTCGGCGGCGGCGCCGACCGCCGGTCTGCACTTCACGCCCGAGCTGCTCGATCGCCTGGATGTCGAGCGGATCACCCTCCACGTCGGGCTCGACACCTTTCGCCCGGTGGCGGTGAACGATCTGCGCGAGCACCCGCTGCACGGCGAGCGCTACGAGGTGAGCGCCGAGAGCCGGCAGAGGATCGAGGCAGCAGATCGCGTGCTGGCGGTTGGAACGACGAGCGTGCGCGTGCTGGAGACGCTGGCCCGTGGTGGCCCGCTCGCGGGCCGGACCGATCTCTTCGTCTACCCGCCCTTCGAGTTCAGGCGCGTGGATGCGCTCCTGACCAACTTCCACCTGCCGCACTCGACCCTGCTGGCGCTGGTGATGGCGTTCGCCGGAGTGGAGGAGACGCGCGAGCTGTACCGCCTGGCGATCGCCGAGCGCTACCGCTTCTACTCCTTCGGTGACGCGATGCTTGTGCTCTGAAGTCAATAAACTGCGGGCGATGACCGACCCACCGGCCGCCGCCCCGGAGTCACCTGGTCGCCCGCCTCTGTCGACGCTGCTCTGGAGCCTCGTCTTTGCTCAGATCGTACTCGGCGGCTTGATCTTCGCCGGCCTACTCGTCGGGATGGTCAGCGGGCTCATACCTCACTGGTCGAAAAACACGGAGACCCACGGCATGCTCGGCTGGCCGTACCTGGTAGACGGTGCCTGGAGCATGATCGCGGACGGCATGATCATCGCGGCGCTTGCCGCAATCGGCTCGTGGATAGTGATCGGCGACCTACGCAGTCGAGGCTTTCGCCCACATCCCGGCGTCACGTTCGTTGCCCTACTGCTGGCTCCGGCGGGTTTGCCGGCTTTCCTGCATGATCACTCGCTCTTAGGTTTTGTGGTCGCTCTCGTGCTTCTCGCCGTAGCGACTCGTACGCAGGAACGGCGCCGACTCTTCGCCCGTCGGTACTGGAAGGCGGCCGCTACGGTCGGGGCTCTCGCGCTCGCTTTCTCTCTTTCGTATGGCCTGTTACATCCGTTCGGTACGAACATGTCAGGCGGAGTGCAATCGGCGACACGACCGGACGGCGAGGAGTGGCAGCTTCCGAGGCGCGGCCTCGCGATCGAAACGCTGTTCATCAACAACCCGGGTCTCTTCGACGCGACTCTGACCGGAGTTGAGGCGCCGACGGCGCAACAGCGTTTGAAGGACGTACTGGTTGGCCACTGGGAGCCCTGGTTCGGCCCGAAGGATGCGGACTGGGGGCCGAGCGGGCCGCCGAAAGATTTCACGAAGACACCGCTCCGCCGGCTCACGCTTCCGGCGCACGCAACGAGCGCCATCACCGTGGTCTTCCGACCCAAACGCTGTCGCCATCTCGGCGACCTGGAGCCGGTGCGCTACGTGCGGCTGCGCTACCGCCTCGGTTCTCTGACGCTGACCCAGCCGTTCCAGCTTCCGGAGCCGCTTGCGCTCTGCGACCTGACTCGAGTGACGTAAAGCGGCGCAGAGCCGTTACAGACACGTAGCGCTTTCCCGGATAGCCTTCCCTCAGGGGTCACGACAGATCCCTTGGGGGCGTTTGGGAGCAGGATGGTGTGACGACAGCGCAGTCGACATTCGAGCTGGTGGCCAGGGAAGGCGAGGCGCGCGCCGGCCTGCTTAAAACGGCGCACGGCGAGGTGCGGACGCCCGTCTTCATGCCGGTCGGCACCAAGGCGAGCGTGAAGAGCGTCGATCCCGACGAGCTGCGCGCGCTCGGCGCCGAGATCGTGCTCGCAAACAGCTACCACCTGCACTTTCGCCCGGGCGAGGAGCTGATCGAGGAGCTGGGCGGCCTGCATGGGTTCATGAGCTGGCCGGGCCCGATACTCACCGATTCCGGCGGTTTTCAGGTCTTTTCGTTACGCGACACACTGCTTGCCGTGGATGAGGACGGCGTCACCTTCCGCTCGGTCTATGACGGCGATGCCGCCCGCTTCACACCCGAGATCTCGGCCGAGATTCAGCGCCGGCTCGGGTCGGACATCGCCATGTGTCTCGATGTCTGCCCGCCGGCCGGCGCCGCGCGCGCCGAGCTCGAGCGGGCGGTCGAGCTGACCTCGATCTGGGCGCGGCGGCAAAGGCAGGCGCCGCGGGCCGGCGGGCAGCTTCTCTTTGGCATCGTCCAGGGCGGCACCGACGAGGAGCTACGACGGCGCTCGGCCGACGAGCTCGGCGCGCTCGACTTCGACGGCTACGCGCTCGGAGGTCTGAGCGTGGGGGAGGAGCGTCCGGCCATGCTGGAGGCGACGGGCTTCTCCGCACGGCTTCTGCCGGCCGAGAAAGCACGCTACTTCATGGGCATCGGCGACCCGGAGGGCGTGCTGGAAGTGATCGAGCGCGGTATCGACATGTTCGACTGTGTGCTACCTACGCGCACCGCCCGTACCGGCTCGGCGCTGACCTGGGAGGGAAGGATCAATCTCCGTAACGCCCGCTTCGCGCGCGACCAGCGTCCGTTGCAGGAGGGCTGCGAGTGCCCGGCTTGCCGCCGCTACACGCGCGCCTACCTGCGCCACCTGGTCAACCAGCAGGAGCTGCTTGGACTGCGCCTGCTCAGCCTGCACAACCTGCGCTTCCTAATCGAGCTGGTGGCTGGGGCGCGCGAGGCGATCATGCGCGGGGAGCTCGCCCGCTACAAGCGCGATGCCCTCGCCCGGCTGGCCGCGACGGCGGCCTGAGCGCCCCGCTGCGGACTCGATCCGGCACGAGGACAACGGCAAACTGCACAATTCCGTTTGAGGCGCCTGTGCGTTGTCTAGTCGGGCGCCCGACCGAAGGCCCAGCGTGCTTTCTGACTCCACCCTCGTAGTGCTCTCGCCGGATGAGACCTCGGCGCAGGAACCCACCGCCGTAGGCGGAAAGCGCGCAGACGACGACTCGAACTGCGATTCGTCAAGCTAAGCTGCACATCCAGTGGCATCGCGCCGACCCCACATCATCCTGCTCCTGCTGATCGCGGCCACCCTCGCCGCGGTCATCGCCTTCGCCGCTCCGAGCTCGCCGCTGTACAAGGCGCCGGCGCTCGGGCTCGACCTCCAGGGCGGCCTGCAGGTGGTAAAGAAGGCGGACCCGAAGCCCCCTCAGGTCGTGACCGACGCAGCCATGGCTCGCTCGCTCAGCATCATGCGCAAGCGCGTTGACAAGCTCGGTGTCGCCGAGCCCGACATTCGCATGCAGGGCTCGAACCAGATCGTCATAGATCTCCCCGGTGTGAAAGACCCGGCACGGGCGATGGCGGTAATCGGCAAGACCGCGGTACTGGACCTCTACGATCTGGAGACGAAGCTGCTCGGTGGTGTGTCGGTGAACAACTTCGCGCCCGAGCCACACGCGCTCTTCGATCTACTCACGAACCCTTTGGTCAAGTCGAAGGCGCAGGGCGGTAACGCTTCGAGCTACTACCTCTTCCACAAGAATCACCGTCTGGCCACGCCTGATTCGTTCGACTCGCTGAAACAACTTCAGACCTGGCGCCAGGAGAACAAGGGAAAGACGAATAAGGGTGACATCGTTCTAGGCGTGCCGACGTCGATGGCGGTCGTCTCCTGCGACTTTGCGACGAGTCGCGTTTGCCCTGGCCCGGCTCCGAGCTACGGCTTCGAGCCCAAGGCGAATCAAACCTGGTACTACCTCTTCGCCCAGCCCCCCAACCTCAACGGTAGCGACCTGAACGCGGACGGTATCCGCTCCGAGTTCGGCTCAAATGGGGCGCAGGTCAATCTCAGTTTCACCGGTCACGGCAACAAGGTCTTCCACAAGATCACCGCTGACGAGTGGAACCGAGGTAGTGCGTTGCAGGCTCCTCAGCACTTCGCGGTCGTGCTCGACGGACAGCTGATCACCTTCCCACAGATTGATTTCACCAAGAGCGAGCTTTCGGGCGGGATCGACCCCGCGGCCGGCGGGGCGATCATCGAGGGAATCCAGTCGATGGGCGAGGCCAACGACATCGCGACCGTACTGCAGACCGGCGCGCTTCCGATGCCCTTCATAACTGCCTCTAAAGATCTAGTGTCAGCCACACTCGGTAAGGACTCGTTGCGCCAGGCGATGGTGGCCGCCATGATCGGGCTGGCGTTGGTGGTCGTCTTCCTGCTCACTCTTTACCGCTTCCTCGGGCTCGTGGCGGTCGTCGGCCTCGGCATCTACGCGGCCTTCCTCTACGGAGTGATCCTGCTCTTGAACGTCACCCTGTCCCTACCGAGCTTCGCGGGCATGATCCTGACGATTGGAGTTGCCGCCGACGCGAACGTCGTTATCTTCGAGCGCATCAAGGAGGAATCGCGTGCGGGCAAGTCGGTGAAGGCCGCTGTCGCCACCGGCTACGAGCGCGGCTTCCACACCATTCTCGACGCGAACGTGGTCACCGCGATCACCGCCGCCGTGCTCTTCCTGGTCGCCACGGCGGGGGTCAAGGGCTTCGCGCTGATGCTGCTGCTTGGTACCGGCATCTCGCTTGTCACCGCAGTCGCCGGCACCCGCGCGATGCTGGGACTCCTCTCCAACTTCCGCTGGTTCTCGAACCCGAGCTTCATGGGCGCCCATGGAGCCCAACGCGGGCGCTGGCTGCAGATCGACTTCATGCGCAAGCGCTACCTGTGGCTCGGGGTATCGGCCGCCGTCGTGGTAGTCGGCGCCCTCTCGCTCGGCTTCAAAGGCCTCAACCTCGGCATCGACTTCGAAGGCGGGACGCAGCTCACATTCCCCACTACACAGCCGACTCAGCTCGGGACGGTGAGCAACATTGTCGTCAAGACCACCGGCCAGAGAAGCGCTTCGGTCGTGGGCACGGGTAAAACGGTCGGCGGCTCGGAGAGCTACAAGGGCTTCCAGATCCGTCTGCGCTCGCTCACCAGCAAGGTCGAGACCAATCTCACGTCCGAGCTCAAGGCGAAGGCGCATGTGACCGCTGTCAGCAGCCAGACCGTCTCAGCCAGCTTCGCCAGGGATGTCGCGGTTAGCGCGATCAAGGCGCTGATCGTCTCGTTCCTGCTGATCATGGCCTACATCTCGCTGCGCTTCGACTTCAAGTTCGCCGTACCGGTGATCGTCGCCGTGCTGCACGACATCGTGATCACGGTCGGGGTCTATTCACTGACAGGCCGGGAGGTGACCACCTCAACGGTGGCCGCGGTACTGACCGTGCTCGGCTATTCGGTCTACGACACGATCATCATCTTCGACCGTATCCGCGAGAACATGCCCATGATGCGCCACGCCCCGTTTGCGCGCATCGCCAACGTGTCGATCTGGGAGACGATCCGGCGCTCTCTGGCCACGACCTTCATTACCCTGCTTCCGGTCAGTGCGCTCTTCTTCGCCGGCGGCGCGACACTGAAGGACTTCGCCTTCGCGCTGATGATCGGCATCACCGCGGGCGCCTACTCGTCGATCTTCGTAGCCGCGCCGCTACTCACGATGTGGAAGGAGCGCGAGCCGGAGTACGCGCGGCGCCTCCAGGCCCAGGACTTCCAACGCGCGGAACGCGAAGAGCCCGCGGGCAAGGTCTTGCCGCAGCCGGCGATGGCGGCGGTGGCCGAGCGAGTCACCAGACCCGGAATCGAGTCCGCGTCAGACGCGGCCAAGAGGGAACGGCGCCGGCAAAGGCGACGTTCGAGGCCCCATGGACGGCCCCGCTAGCGGCCCACGGCAGCTCGTGAGCGAGCTGGCGCTGGCGGCCGTCGGCGTGGTTGCGCTGAGCGCCGATCGAATTGACGCTCTGGCCGAGGCGATAGCCGCGCGCGGCAACGTCGCCAATGTCGAGGAAGCACGCGAACTGCTGCGCGATCAGGTCGAGCACTGGCGAGAAGACGCGGCGCGCGTGGGCGGTCAGGCGGCTTCCCGTGTGAGCGCGCTCGCGCGCGAGCTCGGCCTGATGACCCGCGAGGAGGCCGATGAGTTGGAGCTACGGGTGGCCCAGCTCGAGCACCGCCTGCAACTCCTGGAGCACGACAGCGACTCGGCGTGAACGCCGCCCCGGAAAGGACAACAGTCTCGAAACGCCGACCCCGGCCCCGTGTCACTTCGGTGCTGGCCGCAGGCTCGGCACTGGTGGGTGTTCTCGCTCTAGTCTCGGCCCTGACCCCCGACCTGACCGATCGCGCCGATCTCGTCAAGGGTGTACTGCCGGCGGGCTTTCCCGAGCTGGCCCGGGTGCTGGCGCTGTCCTTTGGCCTTGCTCTGCTTCTGCTCTCGCGCTCGCTTGCCCGCGGGCGCCGACGGGCCTGGACGCTGGCGCTGTTCGCCGTGCTCGGAGTAACGGTCGCGCATCTGGTCAAGGGCCTCGATTTCGAGGAGTCCTTCGTCAGTCTGCTGCTCGTTTTCGGGCTTCTGCGCTATCGCTCTCATTTCGACGCCCCCGGGAACCCGGCCGCTCGACGTCCTGTTGCCGGCACTCTGCTCGCCGTGGCGGGGATGATCGGCGTTGGTGTCGTTTTCGGCGCGCACGGCATGCCCGATCGCGTCGGCGATCTCATCAGCGCCTGTGCGGTCCTTCTCGCGCTGCGCTCGCTCACGCTCTGGCTCGGCCCCTTGCCCGAACTCGTCAGCCAGTCGCTCGAGGAACGGCACCGGGCCAGAGAGCTGGTCGAGAGCTTTGGCCGCGACAGCCTCGTTTTCTTCACCCTCAGGCGCGACAAGAGCTTCTTCTTCTCGCCTAGCGGCGACTCCTTTCTGGCCTATCGGTTGGTTGGAAGCTCGGCGCTCATCAGCGGCGACCCGGTTGGAAACCAGAGCGAGTTCGCGGGTCTGGTGGCCGACTTCGTTGCGCGTGCTCGCGATAACGGTTGGCGTGTCGCCGTGGTCGGCGCCGATCGCGAGCGGCTCCCCCTCTACCGCGCGCAAGGGCTGGGACGGATAGTCAAGATCGGCGACGAGGCGATCATTCGACCCGAGCGCTTCTCGACCGAGGGTCGCGCGATGCGGAAGGTGCGCCAGGCGGCGCACAAGGTGGCCGAGAGAGACGGCATCCGCTTTCGCATGGTGCGTGTGAAAGACGCCGATGAGGAACTGCGGCTGAGTATCGAGCAGATATCGAGCGCCTGGCTGGCCGGTCGGCGCGAACGCGGTTTCTCGATGACCATGGACGACCTGTTCTCGCCCGGGAGCATGCTCGCGCTGGCGCTCGACACGGGCGACGAGCCGATCGCCTTCCTGCATCTGGTTCCCAGCCCCGCCGGCGGCGGCTACTCGCTGTCGACGCAAAGGCGGCTGCCGGGCTGCCCCGGAGGGATCTCCGAGTTCCTCATCGTCGAGGCGCTGGCCTGGGCTCGTGAGACGGGCGTACCCGAGCTCTCGCTCAACTTCTGCGCCTTCCGCAGCCTGCTGGACGCGGATGAGCAGGGGCGGATGTCACACCGGCTGGCCCGCAAGACGCTGCTCGGCCTGGATTCGGTCTTCCAGCTCGAGCGCTTGAGCTCGTTCAGCTACAAGTTCCGGCCCGAATGGCGACCGCGTTACGTCTGCCTCGAGCGCTTGAGCGACCTGCCCGCGGTTGGGCTGGCCTACCTCCGTGCCGAGTCACTGATAGCGGCTCCGCGCTCGCCCAGTCGCAAGCGGTCGTCGAAATAGGTTCCTTGCGAACTCGTCCGCGGCGCGCTTCTTTGTCAAACTGACACCATGCCTGCGCATTCCAGTGCCAGTAATCTCGGTCGCCTCTCGGAGATCGCGCAGGTCGCGGTTCGGCACGGCTTCGGCTACCTGCTCGCTCGCCACCACCTGGGCGACCTCATTCCCGGGCGGCGGAAGCTGCGCCTCGAGGAGTCGGTCGCGTCGGAGCGCGGCCACCACCTGCGCGCAATGCTCGAGGAGCTCGGCCCGACCTTCGTCAAGTTCGGTCAGCTGCTTTCGATGCGCCCGGATGTACTTCCGCCCGACATCATCAGCGAGCTGCGCTCGCTACAGGACGATGTCAAGCCCTTCGCCTTCGCCGATGTGCGCCGCGTCATTCAGGAGGACTTCGACCAGTCGCTGGAGCGGCTCTTCCTCGAATTCGACGAGCAGCCGGTGGCGGCGGCCTCGATCGGGCAGGTGCATAGAGCCGTGCTTCCGAACGGCCACGTGGTGGCCGTCAAGGTGCAACGCCCGGGCGCTCCCGAGCAGATCGACTCGGATCTGAGCTTGCTCTACCAAGCCGCTCGCATTCTCAAGGAGCGGGTGCGGGCTCTCGACTTCGTTGACGTGCGGGCCGTGGTGGACGAGTTCGACCGCTCGATCCACCGTGAGCTCGACTACCACCAGGAGGGCAGGAACGCCGACATGCTGCGGCGCCAGTTCGCCGCCGATCCGCACGTCCGCGTCCCGCGTATCTACTGGACGTACACCCGCGCGCATGTCCTCACGCTCGAGTTCCTGGAGGGAACGCAGCTCGCCGATCTCGGTAGCGAGCTGTCGCGTGAGGAGCGGCGCACGCTGGCGAACAGGGTTGCCAAGACTTGGATGGAGATGATCTTCAAGCACGGAGCCTTTCACGGCGATCCGCACCCGGCCAACATCCTCGTGCTCGGCAGCGTGGACGAGATCGGGTTGGTCGATTTCGGAATTGTCGGACGGCTTTCAGACGAGGACATGGGTCGGCTGACCCGTCTGTTCATCGACGCCGCCGCCGAGAACGTCGATGCGCTGCCGCAGCGCATGCACGATCTGGGCGTGCGCTGCCCGCCCGAGCGCGAGCAGCAGTTCGCGCTCGAGCTGCGCGAGAGCTACTACCGCTACTACGGAGCGAGCCTGGCTGAGATCGATCCGCTGCAGGTGATGCGCGAGGTCTTCACGATGATCTACTCGCTCAACCTGAGGCTGCCAACCCGCTTTCTCATCCTCGACAAAGCGCTGGCCACACTGGCGGCGGTCGGAGTCGAGCTGACCCCTGACTTCAACGTCTTCGAGGTCGCCAAGCCCTACGCCCGCGATCTCGTGCGCCAGCGCTTCAGCCCCGAGCGAGTAGTGCGACGCGCGCGCCGCGACGGCGTCGAGCTGGCACGGATCGGCCGCGACCTGCCAAACCTCGTGCACGGGGTTCTCACTCAAACCCGCGAGGGCCGACTTGAGATTGGCTTCGTGCACAAGGGGCTCGAGGAGGCGATCCACCAGGTCTCGGTCGCCTTCAACCGGCTTGTGATCGCGCTGATCGTGGTGGGCGGCCTGATCGGATCGAGCCTGATCGGCATCTTCGCCCATACGGGTCCGAAGGCGCTGGGGGTCAACGTCATATCGGTTGGCGGCTTCGTACTCTCGGGCGTGCTCGGTCTCTGGTTGCTCTGGGGCGTAATTCGCTCGGGACGCCTCTGACCAATGTCCCGAAGCGCCTCGACCGCGCCGGACGGTTGGGGAAAGGCCGTCACGATTCCGCTGTAAAGAGGGCAGAAAAGGACACTATTCGCGCGCTCCGTCGCCTGTTAGCGTCGCCTACATGAGTGCAGCAGTCCTTCTTGCCGAGCCCGAGCCCCAGTTTCGCAGTCTGCTCGAGCGCCAGCTCTCGGTGGCGGGCTTCGCGGTGGTGGAGGCCGGCGCCGGCGCCGAGGCGTTGGCTCTGGCAGAGCAGGCCTTGCCCGATCTCATCCTGGTCGGGAACGAGCTACCCGATGCCTCCGCGGCCGAGATCTGCAGGCGCCTGCGCGAAGGCGAGCCCGGCCGCAAATGGAACCGCGAGGTGCCGGTGATCGTGCTCGGTGGTGCCGAGCCCGACGCCGTCGATCGCGTTCAGGCCTTCGAGCGCGGCTGCGACGACTACCTGACACAACCCTTCCACCACCAGGAGCTGGTTGCCCGCATCCGCGCCGTGCTGCGCCGTGCCGCTCCCGACTCGCGCCAGCTTCTGGTCGCCGGTGAGATCGAGCTCGACCGGCAGACGCGCCGGGTCGCGGTGGCCGGCGAGCGCGTCTTTCTCGCCGCCAAGGAGTTCGAGCTGCTGGCCAAGCTGGCCGCCGCGCCCTACCGCGTGTTCTCTAAAGAAGAGCTACTTCGCGAGGTCTGGGGCTTTCGCTCAATCGGGCGCACGCGCACGGTCGACTCGCACGCCTCGCGCCTGCGCCGCAAGCTCGCGCGCCCCGGCGCCGGTCCCTTCGTGATCAACGAGTGGGGCGTGGGTTACCGGCTGTTGGACGGCTAGGAGATCGCGCCCTCGAGTTCGAGCAGCCAGCGCTTGTGCTCGAGCCCGGAACCTAACCC
>Ga0066793_10001135_pt1 | contig 11765 bp, 11 predicted proteins | sample PersoiDNA2013189_FD_83876 | JGI IMG/M metagenome (GOLD analysis project Ga0066793, IMG submission 83876) | Permafrost soil microbial communities from the Arctic, to analyse light accelerated degradation of dissolved organic matter (DOM) -... | ecosystem: Environmental > Terrestrial > Soil >...
CGCAGGCGGCAGCTCAGCAAGCCTCCCGCCACATCGTGGTGATCAGCCGCCCATGCACGGGGCCGAACTCGGCCCGCCGGCGGAAGCCGAGCGCTTCGTAGCGCGGGAGGCTGACGGGGTTGGTGGACTCAAGGTAGACGGGCATCCGCTGCGCATCAATGGGGTGAGGTTGTCGTGAATAAGCGCGGTCCCGAGCCCGCGTCCGGCGTGGTCGTGGTGCGTTGCCCATAGGCTCAGGTAGTCGTGCGGTTCGTCGGTCGGGTGGTGCTCGCCTAAGCAGTCGAAGAGGGCGTGGACCTCGTCGGCTCTCGGCCCAAGCACCGCGGTGAGAAGCGGCCCAAACGCCGTCTCCTGCGTGGGGTGCTGGTAGGCGGCCGAGAAATTCGTTGGCCGGTCTGTGCTGGTCGTGGTCAGTAACCACGATGAACGACAGAACCGCATCGTCAGCGCGCGGGACCCAGCGCGCGAGGAGCGCCCGCCGGGGCGTGTGGGGTGCGTAAATTCGATCGGGGTGTGGGCGGCGATCGTCTGCGCGTGGATCAGGCTTGCGAAGCCGGCGCCTGAGCAGGTCCGCGTCCGGTCTCGGCGCAGTGGACGACGATCGGTACCGCGGGGAGCCCGGAACGGCCCGCGCCAACGAGCGATCGGGTTTGCGTACCCCACACGTTCGTGCACGGAGCGGACGTTGGCGAGCCGCATGTCGAGTGTCGCCTGCGCTCTCGAGCACCGAGAGACCCTGCGCCGGCGCGGTGCCCGGCGTGTCATCGACACGGATGAAACCTCCGACGTCGCCGTCAGCGCAGATCCTCGTCCGTGCCCGACTGAGCAAGCGACAATCGGTAGCTGGCGAGCCCCGGACGGTCGCGTTCGACCTCCCGATCGGGTTTATGCACCCCACAGCCTTGTTGATGCCGGTCGCCCGCTCAAGTGCGGTCAGTTCCTTGAGCCCCTCCGTTAGCCACTCGTGAACCAAGATCACCGCACGGCGGGTACGCGCCATCTCGAGCACCTGCGGCTCGGCCTGGGCCTCGGCGGCGCGAATCTGCTCCGGCGAGCCGCACGCGTACACGTCGAGAAGGTCCACTATCGCCTGTTGCTGCATCGGAGCTTCGCCGCCGGCCCACTCAGGGAGGCGCACTCTTGGTAGGTAGAGCGCAGGCAATAACTCGTCGAGAAACTTCTTGGAGTCGCGCTCCATGCGCTGCTGCCTAAAGCTGCGCTGACGCGCCAGGAACGCTCGAACATCGAGAACGACACAAAGGGAACCGCCGGTGCTTGCGGTCGCGGCGACTAGGTAGAGCGTTGTGATGAGCGTCTGGTGTGCGACTGCGAACTGAGACAAGCAGTTGAAGGGTATACGGATGCGCTCCTAGGAGCGTGAGATCCACAGCTCCGGCCAATGCACGACAATTAGTCGCTTTGCCCAGGGCTGGCAGGGGCTGCAACGCCCATTGCGTCCGATGGCCTGCGCACGGCCCGACCGGCTCAGGCGCGCGGCGGTCGGTGGGCCTCGCCCGGGCGGATGAGCAAATATCGTCGATGCTTCCTGGCAGGCCCGAGCAGAGTCGGGATGCAGACTCTAACGACGGAGCTGCGTAGACCATCGGGATATTCAGGGAGTCGTCCCCGATTTGGGTTGAGCGTTGTGGGTTACCGCGGCCCTGGCGAGCAGGTTCACGTCCACCCGACCTCAGACAGGGCGGGTGAGCTCATCCCCGACGCGCTCACGCAGCGCCGCGCATTCCTCGCCGCTGATCAACGCGGCGATGCTCGACCGAGAGCCATCGAGGAACCACCGCGGCGAGTGGTCCGCCAGCTCGGCGCGGGTGCGAGCGAGGAACAACCAGTGCGGGTCGGTTTGCCCCGGCTGCTCGCCGGCGTAGGAGAACAGCGTCTGGACATGCTCTTTGAGCACGTCGCGCTCATCCTTTTGGATCTCGATCCGCACAGACGGGAGGATATGGCTCCACGCCATACCGTCCAGCACGGCAACCGCCCGCACCGGTGTTCAGCTATCAGCTGCGAGCATGCGCGCCGTGCTGATGATCGGGTGGCACGACCAGGTCGGCGGGGTGGGTCGTCTCAAATGCCCAGAACGTGCCGGCAAGGTGCTGCGCAAGCGCCGCGAGAAACGGGCCCGCCTCACCCGCGAGCGCCGGATCGTGATCGAAGCCGGACGAACGGCGCAGCCACTCGACGGTCGTCCTGACGGTATGGGTGGAGCGGACGATCACGAAGTGCAACGGGTCCGGTCCGTCTAGCTTCAACACCAGAAGCTGCAGCAGCCGAGCGCCCGTAGCCTCGGCATGGACCCATCTGACCGTCTGGCTTTCGGCCTCAAGACCGCGCAGGAACGCCAGCACCGGTAGATCGACGAGCACGAACACCGGTGTGGAAGGCGAGAGCGGGGTGCGCTCGAAAGCGTCCGTGAGCGTCGACATGGTCGTCATGAGGACCGTGCGGATGCCCTGCTCCGCAAGCATCGCGGTGACGTGCGCCGGTGTCTCCTCGATCGGCCACAGCCGCGCGAAGTGCTCCTCCCCACGCCGGTCGACGGCCAGAAACCCCCAGTAGCGCTCCTGGCCGAGCGGGCTCGTCGGTTGAAACTGCCGCTCGATGACGGCGGCCGAGAGGATCACGCCCCAGACGTGCGCGCCGAGGTGCTCGTCGTCCATCACGAACCCGGTCAACGGGTGCTCGCCGCTGTCCTGCGGCGGCGGACCCACATGGAGTGCGACCGGGACGCGCTGGACGCCCAGGATCGCGTGCTGCTGGTGGTCGAGCTGATCGGCCAGCGAGGTAGCCGGTGAGCGCTCGGCGACGGAGGCGCGGTGCGTGCCGGACAGGGAGTTGAACTGATCCATCAGCCGTGTGGTGCATGCCAGCTGCTCACCGGTGGTGAGCGTCGGCACGTCATGGCCGCTCAGCAAGACCGCGAGCTGGTCCTCGACGTCAGCAGCATCGGCGCCGTCGGACACGACGGCAGCGATCTGCGCTGCGACGGACGGCTCCTCTGAGAGCAGCCGTGTGATGCGGGCAAGGCGTGCGTCGGGTGCATGCGCGAGCAGCCCATCGAAGGTCGAGTCGAGCGCAACGTCGGCGAGCGCCGCAGGAGCCATCGCGAGACGAAACAGGTGCTCGAGCACGGCAAGCACGGGGACCCCCTCCTCGAAGGCGTCGGCCAGCGCGGCACCCGTACGCCAGTGCTCGAGATACACCGCATTGCCCTGCAGCGTTGAGATCCCGTCGCGAACGTGAGCGGTGGAGAGGTAGGTCGCGTATGCCTCGTGGGTGCCCCGGCAGGCCTCCGTCAGCTCAATCAGCTCAGGGCGCGCGGGGTCGAGGAGGACCAGGACCATCAGCAACATCCCCCACGACGTGCTCTTCTGAAACACAAGGTGGCGTTCCTCGTGAGCGTCGACCATCTCCTGATGCAGCGGACCAAGATCTACGAACGCGTTGCTGATCCAGGATGTCGCTCCGTCGAAGGCGCCGAAGACAACCGCCTCGTAGCCGTCACGCTCACATCTGAACACGATGCGAAAGTCTGACGGATGACCGAGGAATGGAAACGAGTGAGGTCCGGTGCCGAGGTTCTCGAAGAGCTCGGCCTGGACGGCGTTGGGACCCTGACGTTCGAGCAGCTGCTGCTGGCGCCGGAGTCCGCGCGCTACCTGCGCACCGAGACCGAGATGCCACAGCTACCGCCGGGCCAATACGGCCTGATGGTGCCCAGGACCCGCTACTTCTTCAACGTCACGGCGTGCCGAGAGCTGCGCGGCGACTTGGCCGTGGCACTCGCGACGTTCCTCATGACGCACAGCGCCCCCACGGCGGCCGCGATCGCGGCGCTTCGCAAACTGCAGGAGAACCTCAAGCGGCTCTCCACGGAGGAGCTCGAGCTCGTGCGCGTGATCGTGCGCGTGTGCCCCGGCAACCCATACAAGGAGCCGGTCGCCGAAGTCGACATCCGGGACGCGTCCGGCGAGCCCGCGCAGAAGGTCAACGAGCTGCTCGACTCGCTGCAGGAGAAGGGAGTGCTCTCCACGCGCCGGGACGGGCGGGTCCAGCTCACCTACTGAGCCGCGATCTCACGGCGGCATCTCCTCGAGCAGATACCAGGCGCCGTGGATCCAGCCGGCCACGATCCCGACTCGCCGGGCGATCTGCACCGGGATGTCCAGGTCGGCGGTGAGTCGTCCGGGGTGGCGGTCAAGCAGCTGCGCTATTTCGCCGGTCCCGGCGTCGCTGCGGAAGGCGAGCATCCACAGAGACGGCAGCCCGTCTGGCTGCAACACGACGAGGTTCATCGGTCGCGCGCCGGTCAGCTCGATCAGTCGCAGCCTGACCCGGCCGGCCTGCTCGATCCAGGATGCGACCTGGAGTCGCAGCGGCAGGTCGACGAGGACATAGGCCTCCTCCAGTTGGAGCAGGGCGAGGCGGGTCGCGTCGTGCAGAGAGCTACGCAGCGAACTGAGCGTCAGCACCGGCAGGCTGGAGAACATTCCGAGCAGCACCGAGGGGGTGACGTCGGGACGCATCAGCGCCATCGGCAGATGACGTTCCTCGCCTCGCAGCACGGGCGGGCCGGCGATCGCGAGCAGAGGAGGACCATCCTCAGGGATCGTGTCCAAGGCAGCGAACTGGCGGTGCAAGACCGCGCGATCCAGCAGCAGCGCAAGGACGTACCGCTCCGTCGCGTCATCCAGCAGAAACTCCGTCGCGCGGGCCGACAGCTCCTCCGCGTCGCAGAGGGAGAGTCGGGATCGGCTGTCGGCCAGCTTCAGCCCCTCACGTTCGCCACCGAGCATCTCCTCGTTCAGCAGACGCCGCTGAGCGAACACCTCGACCTGCCAGTCCTCCGGGGCCAGCTCGAGAAACGACGCGCGAAGCTCTTCGGCGACCTGGAGATACTCGTCCTGCGCCAGCACGGCGATCCCGAGCTCGCGCATACGGGCGCGAGCAGCCTCGCCCAGCGCCGGGATGAGGACCGTCTCCTCCCACGCCTTCAGCTGCTCCATCGCCGCAGCGTCATCCGGCAGCTCACGAGCCCAGACGCCGCCCGTGTCGCCCCCACGCTGCGGATGGCTCTCCCACACCTGCGCGAACGCCTGCTCCCACCAGCCGGCGGCCAGCGGCCTGACAGCCTCCAGGCGCACGTCCGGGTGTAGCTCGCGCGGCATGAGGTCCTGCTCGCGTGCGCGGGTGAACCCCTTTTCGGCGATGTCGCTTAGCTCCGCGGGCTGCATCAGGGTTCGGAGCAGCATCTGGATCGCAGACTCGCGGAACTGCCAGGGCCAGCGCTCAGCAGCGCCTCCCAGCGCGAGACCGTCCTGTAGGTATCCGAGGTACGGAGGGTTGCCGACGAGCAGCTCGCGAGCGCGAGGCACCCCGACCGCGCCGCAGGAGACGGTGGTCGCGAACAGCTCGTGGACCTCGCGGCACGAGTTGTTCATGAGCAACGCGACCGGTCCGAGGGTCTCTGGCCCGCAGCCCTCGTACTGAAGTAGGCCGGCCATCGCGGCGAGCAGACCCCAGGCCGTCGACCAGTGCAGCTCTTCGTGGAGCTGCTCGTGGATCGAGACGAGCAGTTGCTCTGGGCGCTCGCGGATGCTGTGCGTGTAGAGGGTCCGGCGGTCGCGGCCGTCGAAGCTCCCGAGCAATCGCGCGATCCCGTCTTCGCAGGCGAACGAGAGCGGCCCGCTCACAGCCCGGACGCGAGGAGCTGCTCCGCGGCGCTGAGGACGCCCCCGACGACGACCTGCAGTTCCCACATCACGTGGGCGACGTCGTGGATCGCCTTGGCGAGCGTGAACTCGTACGTCTTCGGCGACCAGCGCCGGACACGGCCGGCCTTCTCCTCGTCTGTGTGGAATGCCCCGGCGTAGAGCCAGTCGTCGATCACCTGGCGGGCGCGGATCACGTTGATCGGCTCGCCGACGGGGTCGTCCTTCCAGACGTTCTTCATCATCACCTCAGAGGTGGCCTGTTTGAAACGAGTGCCGACCTCGTCCAAGAGCTCGACGGCATCCACCCCATCTCGCGCGGGCAGAGCGTGGCGGCGCAGCAGCGCTCGCGTTGCGTCGAATCTCGCCGGCTCCTTTGCGCTCCACAGCTGGCGGAACGTCATCATCATCGAGCGCAGCGCGTCATGCCCTGCGTGCTCGAGGTGCTGGTAGCTCTCCTCCGGCGAGGCCTTCACCGAGAACGTGAGCGGCGCAGCGAAGAACGAGGAGCGGCCGAGATCTTGCGCGAGCTTGTCGTACAGCCTCAGCTGCTGAAGCTCGGCCTCATCGAAAGACTCGAACCTCTGAGACCAGTCGATAGCCAGGAGGCGGTCGAAGAGATCGTGCGGGTCGACGGTCACCCATCGAGCTTAGAGGCGCTTACGGGCGGCGCGAAGGACGCGGGAATGCGCCTGCGGGCGAAGGCGGCCTCACGCCGGCTGAAGCGTGCGCTCGGCGGGCATTTCGCTCCACTCGAGCCCATCGAGAACGCGGCCGCCCGATTTCGGGCGGTGTCCACCCCACTGCTTGAAAAAGTACGCGGTGCCCTCCTCGGCGCAGCGGTCGCGGAGGTCGCGTAGCCACTCCACGCGGACAGGACGGTGGCCAGGGCCGGACTCGCCGCCCGCGATCAGCCAGTCGATGTGGGACAGGTCAAGCCCTTCGAGTGGCCCGAGCAGCGGCTCGGCGGAGATGAAGCGCACCGCCGCGCCGACGTGGCGCAGTGCGTCGGCGCGGTGAACGAAGCGGCGGTTCTCGATCGAGACGCCCATCCACACGTTCGGGTGCCAGGTCAACTCACCCGCGAGCTCGGCGAGGCGGTCGTGACGCTTCGTGAGAATCTGGAACGTGTGACGGCCGGCACGGCCCATGACATCGAACACATCCTGGATGTAGCTGAGCGGGACATCCTCGTGGAAGAGGTCGCTCATCGAGTTGACGAAGATCATGCGCGGGCGTGTCCAGCGCAGCGGCTGTTCCAGACGCTCGGGCCAGAATCGGAGGTCGAATCCCTGCTCATAAGGGTGCCCTGGGATACCGCGCCAGCGCTCAGCGAACGTTTTTGCGTAGCAGTGCGCACAGCCCGGCGAAACGCGGTCACAGCCCGTGACGGGGTTCCACGTCGCTTCGGTCCACTCGATCGCGCTGTTGTCAGCCATCAGAACTGATTCCCGCCCGTTCGTCTCGTTCCTGCAATCATACGAACATATGTTCGTATAGTCGGTTCAGGCAGTGAAGCGGAGTCTCGCATCGACAAAGCCGGTGCGCCCCGGCCGCGTCACCTCAAGGACGCCGGCCTTCTCAGCGGGCTGAAGGGTCCGCCGGCGTAGCTGACCTACCCGAAACGGGGTGTCGAACACTGTGCAGTCCTCGGCCTGTGCGATCGTGAACCAGTCACGGCCGAACTTGGCACGGAGCTCATCGAGCAGGGGGAGGGTGCTGACCGTATCGGCCGCCCCGAACAGAACCTCCTGTCCGGACTCCGTCGTCGCCTTGTAGGACGCTCCCGTGAGGGGATCCACAGCCCACATCGCGTCCTTCGCAATTTCGAGGCCCTTGCGATGGCCAAGACCGAACACCAAACGGTAGTCCTCGCCGTCCTGGGTGCGCAGCTGGAACGAGCGCACATGTTTGACGCCCGCGCTCTTGGCGAGCTGAGCTTCGAAGAACTCCAGCAAGAACGCTCGGCGCTCATCGCCCTGCAGGTCGATCGCCTCCCGCCAGTCTTCGGAGCCGTAGAGAGAGTTGAGGGCGTTCTCCTGGCCTGCACGCCCGACGAAGCGATGCACAAACGAGAGCGGCAGGAAGAACAGGACCTCACAGCGAGGGAAGTTCAGGAGGCGACCAGCGAGCGTCATCGATGCGGTCGAGTAGCCGAATGGGTCGATGAACGCGAACGTTGGAACGAGGATGCGTCCGTTGTCGGTCGCGCTGTCGAGCAGGGCGCCGAACGTCTCGTCGAACTCGCCGTGCTCGATCGCGACGGAAACATTGGGCGGGAGGGCGCCGAGGGCACTGACCTCCTCGCGGAGGTGCGCGACGCGGCGCGCATCGTGCTCGATGAAGAGCAGCATGAAATTGACCCCGCCCAGGCGCGGAAACGCGGCGTGGTTGAGAAGCACATCGAGCATGATCAGCGGGGAGCCAGGCTCGCCGGCGGAGTACCGACCGGGACCGGAGAAGCCGTCGATGAGCAGCAGGCGCGGGTGCTCGACGTGCGCGACGCTCAGCGCCTGTTGGGCCATGACCGGGATCCACGCCTCAACGTAGGAGCGCAGGACCCGATGCTTGGCCGCGGTGTGAGGGTCGAGGCTCCAGAGAACTGGGTGGCTCATCAGCCCAGGTCATCGACCTCGGCGACGGCGATCTTGAGAAGGAGTTCGAATCGTCGGAATAGGTGCTTGTGATCGCAGCGGCGCGCTCGCCGGCTCACGAGCACTATTTCCTTTTCGGCCTGGCTTTGGCTTTGGCCGCCCGCTTGGCTTTGGCCGCTGGTTTCGCTTTGGCCGCCGGTTTCGCTTTGCTCGCGGCTTTCGTTTTGCTCGCCGGTTTGGCTTTGGGTTTGGTCGTCACTTTGGCTTTGCTCGCCGGTTTCGCTTTGGTCGCCGGTTTCGCTTTAGCTTTGGGCTTGGCCTGAGCGAGAGCGCTGGCGTCGATGCTTTTCTGGGCCTTGCTCACTTTGGGGTTTTTCAAGCCCTTTGAAGCTTTCTTCGCTACGCGTCTACTCGTTGGCATCTAACCCGGGCCTTTCTGATTGTTCGAACGCGGACAGGAAGCTAGCAACCGGCGGCGACGCGACGATAAACGCTCGCATACGGGCGCGGACGCGGAGCGATGGGTTCAGGCAGTCGAGGCACGGCAACGACAGGTTCCCGGCCGTTGCGCGTAAGCGCAGGAGGTCACACTCCGTCTCACTGTCATCGTTGCTGGCTCGGTCTCACTGTCATCGTTGCTGGCTCGGTCGGTGGTGGCGTCCGGCCGGTTCGGTTGATTCTCGGGCTGGTGACGGGCTGACTCGCACACTCCGTGTCGGCCTTTCGGGCCTGACATTCCTCCGTTGTGTCGCCCGCCACCGCCCGAGGATCTCCGGAGTGACCTAATAGGAGCGTGGCATCGCCCCAAGTGAGACGTGTCCACCGGAGGTCCGTTCGTTGATGACATCCAAATGAGAGGAACCGACTAATGATTGTGATCGGAGTGGACACACACAAGAGCTCGCACGCGATGGCTGCCGTATCAGCGGATACCGGCCAGCTCTCTTCAGAGCAGGCGATCGCGGCCAGTGAGGAGGGCCACCGCCAAGCGCTCTCGTGGGCCAGGGCGCTCGGCCCGGAACGGGTGTGGGCGATCGAGGACTGCCGGCACGTCTCACGGCGCCTGGAGCAGGCGCTGATGACGGCCGGCGAGCGCGTGGTCAGGGTGCCTCCGAACATGATGGGCGCCTCCCGGCGCGGGGAACGCGAGGCGGGCAAGTCCGACCAGATCGACGCTAGAGCCGTCGCAAGAGCGGTCCTGCGAGAGGGCATGGAGCGCTTTCCCAAAGCGTTCCTGGACGAGCGCGCGCTCGAGATCCGAGTGCTCTGCGACCACCGCGACAGCCTGATCGCCGAGCGCACGCGGATGATCAGTCGGCTGCGCTGGCACCTCGTGGAGATCTGTCCGCAGCTGGAGGCCACCATCCCTTATCGCCGTTTGCACACGGGCGTGGCGCTCGACCGTATCGCCCGTCGTCTGCGCCGCGAACCACGCGTCGCGCGCGTCCGCGTCGCGCTGGAGCTCGTCGCAAGCATCCGAAGCCTCACGCGCCACGCCACAGGGCTAGAGCGCGACCTGCGCCTGCTGATCACCGCCTACCGACCAGCGCTCTTGGCCGAGCGAGGGCTGGGCGTAATGACTGCCGCCACATTGATCGGCCACACCGCCGGCGCCGAGCGCTTCCCGACCGACGCGCATTTCGCCCGTCACGCGGGGGTCGCTCCCATCCCAGTGTCCTCGGGGCGCAACGACCGCCATCGCCTGCACCGCGGCGGCAACCGACAGCTCAACCGCGCACTGCACACGATCGCTGTCACACGCGCCCGCATCGACCCACAAACCCGCGCCTACCTCGAGCGCAAGCGATCGGAGGGCAAGACCCGCCGCGAGGCGTTGCGCTGCCTCAAGCGCCACCTCGCACGCCACGTCCACCACCTCCTCTCGATGCCCCCAGCCAGCGCCGACCGGACGCCACCGAGCCTCCTCAACGCCGCAATCTCCGTGCCCTGCTTGACATAGGAGCAACGGAGGCGTGGGCCGCGGAGCAGCGCACTTGTCAAAGGCCGCATCGAGGGATGGGAGCAGTTGTGGAAGGACGAGAGCTGGCGGTGCTGGCTTGGGGGGTGGTGGTGAGAGACGGTGGCGTGGCCGGCCCAGCTGAGACGCTTGGTGCCGGGAGGATGTTGAGCAGCGTGGCGACGTGACTCCGGATGACCGCTGCGCCGATCAGAAATGCGATGTACGAGCTGCGCTGCGAAGGACCGTGTCTGGCTGTCAGTTGAGGATCATTGGTATCTCGATGTCCCGCGATGAGACAACCGGCTTGCCGTTCGTTCGCCGGACCGCCTGGTCCGGCCTCGTGCTGGCTGCCGGCTGGCTGGTCTTCAAGGCACTCGATCTCGGCGGAAGCGCGACGTGGGACGCCTTGCGAAGCTCGGGTGGTTGGCCTCTCGCGCTCGCGGGCGTGACGGTTGCCGGGCTCATACTCTCGAGCGCGCTCGGCATCGCGGCAGGGCGAATAAGGCTCCCGGTAACGCACGTGCGCATCTGGTGCTCGTGGCTGATTCGTCACGCCCCGTATGTGGTCCGCGACCTCGCCTGCCTGCGCCGGATCAGCCGAGGCTCGAAGAACTCTCGCTGGGCGACCCAAGCCGAGTTCGAGGCAGAAGACCCACGACGGATCGGTGACCCCGACCAGCCACACAGCGACTACGGTCACTGGCGAGACTCAAGAACCACGGGTGGTATCCGCGTGTCGTTCATCCACGAAACCGGCGAGATCGTCGCTGTCGCGCTCGGAGCCGAGGGTTGCCCCGTCGAGCGACTGGGATACGCGCGCGACTATCACGCTGCAGACCGCCTGCTCGAGGACTGGGCGTACGCACATAGTTTGCGATGGGCGCGCTACCGGAGCCACGGCTGGCACGTGCCGCTTCCTCCCCGGTCGCAGTGGTGGCACGAGTTCGACAGGCGTCCGCCGACCCCCTGGCCGTCGCCGCCGCCACCGACCGTCGGGACATCGATAGGGGCCTATTACGGGAGCAGCCATGACTTCGAGAACGACGTTGAGATCGTCGACGAGGCCGGAACGCAGCCCCTCTACCACGCAGTCGACAGCTCACCCACGGGGCTGGCCTGGGGCTACAGCGGATCCGGCCCCACCGACATGGCGCGCAGCATTCTGCTCGATCGCCTCGGGTATGTTCCACAGCGCGAAGTGATCTATGCGCTACGGGAAGAGGTCGTTGCGAACCTTGGCGCGCAATTCGTCTTGACGTTCGCCGAGGTCGACGCGTGGATAGACGCGCACGGCGCATTGTTCGCCGCCAATCCCAAAGCCGATCCGCTCGACCCGTACGCGGCCGGTGGTGCGGACTGACCCGCGAGCGCTCGGGATCGGCGATGCGTAACCGCGCCGCCGAAAAGGCAGCCGCCCAGGCGAGTGACGTTCAAGGGAAGCAGAGGACGTGAGCTGCTGCATCGGCGCCCTGGCAGAAACGCGAC
>Ga0066793_10001136_pt1 | contig 11765 bp, 6 predicted proteins | sample PersoiDNA2013189_FD_83876 | JGI IMG/M metagenome (GOLD analysis project Ga0066793, IMG submission 83876) | Permafrost soil microbial communities from the Arctic, to analyse light accelerated degradation of dissolved organic matter (DOM) -... | ecosystem: Environmental > Terrestrial > Soil >...
AGGAGCGCCTTGCGCTCGGCGGGGGTCGGCATGACTCGACCCTAGCGACAACCAATCCGGTTACGTTACCGAAGCCGCGCGGCTCGGAGCGTACTCTTCCATCGAGGAAGGAGAGGGATGACCATCGCCAGGCCCAGCATGTCCACGAATGCCGTGATCATGAGGACCGTGAGCTTCCCTTTCATGTTCTATCTGCGCGTTAACAGCGCGGTTGCGACATCTCCGACAGTCGCGAGCGACTTGGCGGAAATCTTGTCCATCGTGTCCTGCGGAGTGTGGTGCGGGGGGTACGTGAGGTCGATGACGTCGATGACACGGAGTCCAGCGTTGAGCAGCGGAATGTGGTCGTCGGTGATCTGTCCGCCACTCTCTTGGACGAACACCTCCCCGTAGCCCAGGTCCGCAGCGGTCTGCCACACACGCGAGACGACTTCCGGCGCCTGCTGAAAGGAGTTCATCTCGTACGGGATGCGGAGATCCTTGTCCCCGATCATGTCCCAGAGAACGCCGTAGAGCGGTTTGTAGCCGGGCGACGGCAGGTGGGTGGCGAAGTACTTCGCGCCGATGAGAACATCGACTTCCGGTGGGCCGAACTGTCCGTAGTCCTCGCCATCGGTGAAGAGGAGATCGACGCCGACGTTGGGCTTTTTTTTCTTCACCACATCCGCCAGGGCGACGAACATGCCGACGCCGGAAGCACCGTCATTCGCGCCCGGTACAGGCATCTTTTTTTCAGCCTCGGTTGCGGCGGATTCGGATATCGGCCGCGAATCCCAGTGCGTTAGATAGAGAACGCGCTCCGACAATTCGGGCCGGAACCGCGCCAGGATGTTGCGCAGCGGAAGCGTTTTTCCGTCGGCGGTTGTGTAGGTGAAGCTCTGGACGATTACGGTGTCTGCGCGAGCGCGCATCTGCCGGATGATCCAGTCACCGGCCTGTTTTGCGGCTGGGGACCCCGGCACCCGCGGGCCGAAATCGACCTGCGCCTTCGCGTAGCTATAGGCAGCGTTCCCGTTGAACCCGGTCGAGGTCGCGGCCGCGCTCGTTTGCGCGGCGCTTCCCTCCTTTGCGTCTCCCTTGCAACCAACCACCAGGCACAACAACAGAATGGCCAGCATTGATCTCACTTGAATTCCCCAGCGTAAAACTGCAGGTGCATCACCGCACTGAGCACTGTCTGCGTGAAGCGGCGGTTAAGGTTACGGTCGAAGCTCTCGACGCGCGAGATCACGAAGCTCGACGAAAGGTTTTCAGCGACATCAGTGTCCGCGCTCATGCTGAAGGCGCGCCGGCCGTTGTCGGATAGCCGGCTCTCTCCCGTGATCGCGAGCGGATTGACGACGAAATTCTGTCCCTGGCTCTTCTGATAGCTGACGCGCGTCCGCAGATCGCTCCGCGCGTTCCAATCGGCGGGGAGCGCCCACGGCTTTGAGACATCGATACTGAAGTCGGCGTTGTCGCCGTTGCTGCTCAATCCCGGCTTTGCATCCAACCGCTTGGAAAATGAATACCCCACAGTGCTCGCGAGGGGTCGGGCTCCGGCGAATACGATCGAGCCGCTCAGCGGAAAGGTCCGAACGCGGAGCCGTCCCCTGTCGTCGATCACCTCGTCAGGCAACGGCTGGGTGCCGTTGAACTGTCGCGTCTCCGTGACGCGCGCGTTTGCTCCCACGCTCGAGATAACGGACTGGAGCGCAAGCGGCTTTCCGGTCCAGCGAAGCGAAACATCCGGAAACGCGATCTGCGTTCCGTCGACGATGTCCTGCCCCTGGTCGATCCTGCGCGTCCAGTTTCTGGTGTTGATGCGCTGGTATCTGCTGGCGAGGCTCGCGCCGAACGGAAGGTTCAGCGATTGGTTGACGGAGATCTGGGTTACGAGTCCGACGCTCGTCGCCAGCTCGCCGCTGAGCTCCCGGAAGGTGTTGATGCCACCGAGTCCAAACTGGTAGGAGAGGGACGCCGGCGCCGCGCTCCCATCATAGACCGAGAGCACGCTGCGATTGAAGTTGATGTCCACCGGCTGGAGACCGCTGAGGAATCCGCGAAGGAAGCTGTTGCTGTCGGTGTAGAGCTTGATCGCGCGCGGGAGATCCAGCGTCAGGCCGGCTGTTGTGGTCTGCGAGTTTCCGAGCCGCCGCGGAATGCGCAGCGAACCGGTGCTGTCTCCCTGCCGCGCGAAGCTGAGGGTGTTTGGATCCCTCAGCATGTTGTACGAAGTACCGAAATCCAGCCTCGGCCGAAACCACGCCGTGATGGGAGGTGAGATGTTTATCCCGGCCTGCATCGCGCGCTCACGCTCAAGTCCCGTGTCGGTGCCAAGCACTCGATCGCGATCACTGGCGGAAACGAGTCCGAGTGGTGAGTCCGTGCCGTATCCGCGCAGATCGCGCACCGACGTAATGTCCCAGCGAACCGATGCCGCCTTGAAGGGTCGGAACACGAGGCTGCTGCCATTGCTCCAGGCCCGAGTCCTTCCTTTGACTGGGTGCGCGGTGTCGTCGAGGGCCAACGCGGGCTTCAGGAAGGAGGTGCGATCGTCGTGTCCATTAGTGTAAGTGCTGGTGAGATGCAGCTCGGTCGGCGACCATCGCGCGATGTCGGGAAGCAGTGCGCGCAACAGGTTGAAATCGAGTCCCACCACGAAGCTCTTCGCCTTTCCGTCCTCGTATTCGCTGCGCGACACGCCTGTCGTGTACGACGAGTTGAGCGCGAGGTTGTTGAGAAAGGGCGACCACACCGAGCCAGTCGATTGCTTCGTACGCCGCAAGCTCAGGGTCATTGACGTCGCTGCCGAGCGCGGCGTGCGCAGTCCGTCTATCGCGTCGGCCTGGATGTCGGACTGCGTGACATACAACGGCTCGACTGAGGCCGATGTGTAGTTGACCGTGAGAGGGATGGACAGGCCGAGCGAGGCGGGAAGCAGTTTCTCCAGGTGGAACGCGGAGCTGAAGTCCAGGTTGTTGTCGGTGAGATAACTAGGCTGTTCGGCCAACTGCCTGAAATTCGGATCGCGCCTGCTGGCGTTGATGCGAATGTCGGCGAAGTCGCTCGCGACGATCGTCAGTCCAGCCTGCCCGGCGAAACCAGTCTCGTTAACGACGCCCGCCAGCCTGATGTCATCGACCCAGACTTCCAGCGTATCGCTGGGAAGAATCGGATTTGCGCCGGGAGCAACGGGAAGCCGGAGCATTCCCACGGCCAGCTCCTGAACGGCAGCAAGATTGGGAGGACTCACGCCCGGGTTCAGCGTGTACACAATGTAGCCGCTGTCGCACGCGGCGTAGAGCGAGCTGGCGGTCGCTCCTATTGGAAGCGGCGTGTTCGCGATCAACACGGAGTCGAGACCGGTGCAGGTGTTGCGCTGCTTTGCCTGGAGATACGCGTTCTGGATCTGCGCCCTCAGCGCGAACAGTCTCGCGAAGTTCACGCTTATCTCGGGCAGCCATGCGACCTTTGACGTTCCCGAATTGATCGGCGTGTGATACATATAAAAATTGTTGTCGTCGCGGGCGATCTTGATGTAGAACTGAAGCTCTCCGTCCTGACCCCAGCCACTGCTTACGCCGCGGGCCCAGACGCGCAGCTCCTTGTAGCTCATGAAGTTCTTTTCGCCTTCCGGGAAGCGGTAATACGACTCCGCGCGGTCGAACACGGCGAGATCAGTCGCGGTGAGCCGCAGGGACCTCTCGTTGATCTGAACGCGGCCGGGCTGGAACGCGACGGTCTTGCTCGTCGGCGCGTCGGTAACGCCAGGCGGTGACTCGTAGTCGATGCCACTGCGCACCTGCTTGTCCTGCGTGCCGACGACTCCGGATTGAACCGCGCCGGTCGACGTCTGCGCGCCCGCAATTCCGTGCAGCGTTCTGTCGCTGACCTTGAGCCAGGGGGCTCCAGTGAGTCGCAGTCGCGCCAGCGGAATGGTGGTGAACTCGTCATCGGGGAGTCCGTCGCCGGAGATCACCGTGATGCGGAGCGCCCGGGCGCGGCGCAGCAAAGGGTGGCCGAGGGAGTCGTCGGGGGTGCGGAATGGAATCCGAAAGAAGACCCAGCACACGTCGTCGTGCGGAACTCTCGGCTGGCCCGCGAGCAGAGGTGGCTGGCTGCATACCCCGGTTCGTGTGAACTTGGACGCGTCGGCGAGATTTACGACGTAGCGCTGCCACTGCTCCTGATCGCGCTCCGCGGTGGTGAGGTTCAGGACGTTGTCGGCGTCGATGTCTTCTTCGTCGAGGCGATTGTTGTGGACCGTGCAGTTCGTCTGCGAGTCGCCGAGAATCTGACGAAGCCCGTAACCGCCCCGGCACGTCGGGGCGAAGCGAAGCGTCGCGAACGTCGGCGGCTGGGGGGGTATCGTGTCGTACTCCACGGTCAGCGAGCCGACGACATCGCCGGGCAGTCCGTTGTCGTTGGTCGCCACGTTGAAGGCGCGAGAAAACGGATCGCGCTCGCTGTTGAGCGTGTCGAGGCCCTGAATCCCCTTGCCGTGATAAGTCGTGTCGAGCGAGCCGGCAGCTCCGCCGGGGCGAATAATGAGCGTGTCCGGACCGAACGTTACCGAGTTTTCGGAGACGTCTCCAAAATCGAAGACGAGCGTGGGATTCTTCGACTGAGTGCTGCCGACCGGAATCTGCGCCCAGAACTCCAGGTTCTCCGCGCGCGAAATGTCGGCGCCGCTCGGGTTGAGGACGGTGCGGACGGAGCGCCACCTGCGTCCTGTGGTGGCGTTCGGTACCGTCCAGCGAAACGTATTCGTGATGCTGTTCAACTGCCCGCCGACGGAGAGCGGATAGAGCGTGAGCCAGAGCAGCGGCTCCGGACCGGCGATTCCGGTACCGCTCTGAGCGACCGCCGGATCGATTTGGTCGATCCGATAGCGAACAGCGCGTCCATCAGCGTCCACTCCATTGCTCTGCCACGCCAGCGTGGTGGCTCGCGTCAGGTCGAATACTGTGGTGCCGAAGCGCGTTGGTATCCTGGTTCCCAGCGCCGGCTGGCTGCTGAAGTACCATTGCGGGTCGGCGAGCGAGATCTGCAAACCGCCTTCACCTTCGAATGATTCCAGATAAGCCTGCTGCGACGCATTCGTCTGGGGGCGGCTCGCGGCAATCTCGGCGGAGAAGGCGATGCGCGAAGGAACCGTCGTCGGTCCGAACGGAAGCTTGGATACGAGCTGGGTCAACGGGTCCGCGTCGAAGTTGAAGAGCGCGCTCACACCGGCAACGAGCGAGGCGGCGGGCTCGAAGCCAAGCGGGGGACGCGTGAAGTTGGTGTGCTGACTCTGGGAGATCGCGGTGAAGTTGATCTGGCCGTTCGCGAGCGGGATCTCCGCGGTTGCGCCGAAGATCGAGGTGGGAGTTTCCTCGAAGACGGGATTCTCCTCGTACTGAACGGTGACCTGCCGCGGGCGGGGGAAAAGCGTGTCGGGCCGGTTGAAGGAAACGCGGCCGAGATCGTAATCCACTGAGTAATCGGTGCCGCGCGTGAGGGGAATGCCGTCCACGAGAAGGCGCTCCGAATTCGGCCTGATCTGCACTGTTCCAAGCATCAACGCGCCGCCATCTCCGCTTCCCTCCGACTGCGCGCGCATCCGAATGTGATAGATCGCCTCGGGCCGCTGCGACGAGCGCACATACTCGGGCGGCGTGGTGTAGATGGTGTCGTTCGTCGGATTGCCGCCAACCGCGAGGCCGTTCGACGCGAAAGGCTTGGCCGAGGGGAAGATGAGGAACTGATCGCGGATCGTGTGCGCGCCCGGTGAGCCGAGACTCAGCTCGAAGTTCGGGTCGCTCGGGCGCGGCCAGATTCGATTCTCGAGATCGAAGCTCGAGCTGTTCGTCGACTGCGCGAGGCCGAACAGCTTTAGATAGGTGTTGGCGTTGCCGGCGAGGGGCTTCTCCTGATCCTCGGCGCTTCCCGTGACGACCTTGAGCGTCACGCTCTGCCGCCGAAGATCCGGCCCGCCGAGGCGATAGACGCTTCGGATCTCGCGATCGAACACAGGATCGCCGGGCTGAACGTTCGGATCCCAGATGAGATTCGCGAACTGCTCCCGCACGGGCGTGAACGCGAGGTCGGGCGTGCCGCCCGTCGCCGTGTAGGTGGTGTCACGGCCGTTGATGCGGACGCGATACGCGACGACGAGCCGCTCGTTGTTGAGAGCGAGCGGACGCACCAGCGCGATCCAGAGGAGAGATGGGTCGGCGTAGTAGTCCACGCCTTCACGCAGGTACTCGTACACCTGTCCGCGCCGCGAGCGCGGGTTGCCGATCAGGCGGAACTGCGGCCCCGCGGGATTCGGCGGCTGCCCGCCGATCAACAGGCGGTAGAGAAAGATCTTGGTCGGCCTCAGCGTATCCGGAAGGGAAGCCGAGAGCGTCGCCATTTTTTTCGTATCGAGAATGTCGACGTTCGGGTACGCGCTGCCGAACAGCCGCGGATCGAGCGTAAAAAAGAAGCGGCGCGGCTCGAACTGGTAGTCCTCGATCTTTCGGTCGATCGCCTGGAGCGTCCGGTCGCCGACCGTGAATACCCGGTCGCGAACGATGTTTCCCTTCTGCTGCGCGAGAATCGTCTTCAGCCGCATCGAGCCGATCTTGGTGATGGCCTGGATTCCGTAGTTGCCGCTCGCGATTCCCGCCGTGATGTAGCGGGATGCGGGCGGCTGGAAGGTCACGTTGCCGACCTCGAGCCTTTGCAGGAACTCACTGCCCTTCCCCTCGTAGTAGATCGAGATGTTGTTGGAAGCGTCGAACTCGCGCTGGGTGTCGTAATCGAGATTGACGTGCACCCTGTCGGCAACGATGCCGCCGGACTTGGCGGCGAACTGAAAATCCACCAGTGGCTCGAAGGCGCTGCGGCAGTTCGCCACCGGATCGAAGAAGAAAGTCGACGAGCAGAGAGCGCTCTGATTTTTTTCGCCTCGGAACTCGAGCCGTCCGTCGATCTGAAGCCCGAGATCGGCGTATTCTCCGAGTATCGGCACGCGCTTCGGAGTGACGGTGGGCTTTGGCTTTGGCGGCAGGTCGCCCGGATACGCCGGCGCGGGCGCCGACGTGGCGAAGTTGCTCGTCGCGACCTGACCCCACACGGCCTGGAGAATCGCGCGCATGTTCTGCTGGAACGCCGTCGCGCGCGCGGCCTCAATCTGTGCCTGGGCCTGACGGAACGATTCGCGGTCGCCGCGTGAAAGAACCGGCGGAAGAATCAGCGGGAGTGTGTCGCGTCCCAGCCGCAGCCGGAGGGCGGGGGTTCCCGGCATGCCAGTCGGCGGAGTGACCGGGGGTGCTGGAGTGATCTTCCGCGTCGTGTCGAGCGGATCCTGCGCGCGCGCGGTTCGGCCAGCCGCGCACAGCAGCGCAATCGCGGCGAACGCGAGCGCAGCGCGGCGTGGTCCGCGCTCGACCGAACGCGCGGAACTCGTTGTCTGCGTGTCGCTTACCCATGAGCGCAGGGTATATTTCACTCCGTGAAGATACTGCACCGCTACGTTCTAAAGGAACACGTGGGTCCGCTGACTTTCGCCCTAACAGCGCTCACTTCGATCCTGCTGTTGCAGTACATCGGAAAGCATTTCGGGGAGCTGGTCGGCAAAGGGCTGCCGACGGTCGTGATCGCTGAGTTCTTCGGACTGTCCGTGCCGCTCACGGTAGCGCTGACTCTGCCGATGGCTGTTCTCGTCGCCACTCTGTACGCGTTCAGCCGGCTGGCGGCCGAAAACGAGATCACAGCGCTCAAGGCCAGTGGCGTGAGCCTGGTGAGCGTGCTCACGCCGGTGCTGTGGGCGGCGCTCGGCGTGACGGTCGTAATGATCGGGTTCAACGATCAGATCCTCGCCAGATCTAATCACCGGCTGGCGGTACTTCAGCGTGACATCGCGCAAAAGAAGCCGACGTTCGGACTGCGCGAGCAAGTGATCAATGAAGTCAGCCCAGGAAAGTTCTACCTTCGCGCGGGACATCTGGACGAAGCGTCGAACATGATGCGCGAGGTGACTATCTACGATATGGAGGATCCAACGCGCCGCCGCACCATCTTCGCAGACAGTGGCAACATGAGGATGAGCAAGGGGTTGACCGACCTCGAGCTCACGCTCTACAACGGCAATACGCAGGATGTTCCCACCGCGAATCCAGACGAGCTGCAGCGGCTGTACTTCAACGTCGATCAGATTCGAGTGCGCGGCGTGGGGAACCAGTTTCAGAAGACCACCGCCGACGCCTACAAGAGCGATCGCGAGATGACCGTGTGCGAGATGCAGGAGGCGCAGGACAAGGCGCGCGGCGAGCATGAGGCTGCCCGCAAGGATTTCGAGACGAAGGTGGCCGCCCTCAAGAAATCGAAGGCGACGCTGAGCAAGGATGTGCTCAACGCGAACACCAGCGCACCGTGGGACATCGGCCTCGGCAGGCTGTACTGCAACGCCGTGGCGCTGTTCGCCCCGAAGCAGGCAAAGGCACAAGGTGTATCGACAACACCGAGAGTGATAGTCAAGCAGAGCGCATCGTCCACATCGCAGAGCACGTCGTCGACCGCGGCGACTCTGCCACCGCCGGCTGCCAGACTGGGAACAGCGGCGCCGGCTCCCGACGTGAATAAGGCTCTCACCCAGGGGCCGCCGCCCAACTCGTCCGACCTCGTCGCGATCGAGGGGTTGAGGATCAGACTTCAGGACAGCGCGCAGCTCATGAACTCGTACGGAGTCGAGATCCACAAGAAATTCGCGCTCGCCGTAGCCTGCTTCGTGTTCGTCCTCCTCGGGGCCCCGATCGCGCTGAGATTCCCGCGCGGCGGCGTGGGTCTCACGATTGGCGTCAGCTTGTTCGTCTTCGCGCTCTACTACGTGTGCCTGATCGCCGGCGAGTCGATCGCCAAGCGCGGATTCATGCCGGCGGTGGTGTCGATGTGGATGGCAAATGTCATCTTCGCCCTTATAGCCCTTTGGATGCTGGCCAAGATGGGCCAGGAGGGCTCGACCGCGCGCGGCGGCGACATGAGGGACAGATCGGGGCGATCAAGGGATCGATCCGCTCGAAGATCGCGTGGAAGGACCGTAGGATTCGGCGCGAGCGAGCCGCAGCTTGAAGAGAATGGTGCGGGCGCTCGACCGCTACGTATTCGTCGAATTCTGGAACATCTTCGTGGCGACGGCGCTCGGCTTTCCGATCCTCCTCATCGTCATCGATCTTACCGACAATCTCGACAAATACCTCAGTCAGAGCCTGACGGTGGGCCGCATCGCGCTCAGTTATTTGTACTGGCTTCCCGACTCGATGTTCATGGTGCTGCCGGCCGCCGTCCTATTCGCGACGGTGTTCGCCATCGGCTCGCTGACGCGCCATTCGGAGATCACCGCGGCCAAGGCCTCCGGCATCAGCTTCTACCGTCTCATCGCTCCGATTTTCGCGGGCGCAATCATCGCGACGATTCTCGGCCTCATACTCGGCGAGCTCGCTCCGATCACCAACAAGAAGCGTCTGGAGATCCTCGACGCGAATCGCGTCAATGTCGGCAACGATCGCTACAACTTCGCGTACGCGGCCGACGGCGGACGCGTCTACAAGATCGGCGCTCTGCATCTGCTCGAGCCGTCGATCGAGGGGATGGTGATCGAGCGGAAGGGCAACGGTCCCGAATATCCGTCGTATGTCGTCACGGCCAGCGCCGCGCGATACAAGGCGTCGAAGGGCTGGGTGCTGCAGAAGGGGGCCATGCACGTGATCCCCGACACGCTTCACAACATGACCTTCAGCTTCGACTCGCTGGTAGACCGTCACTTCACCGAGCCGCCGAAGCAGCTGACGCTGGCCCAGAAGGCGCCGGCAGACATGGGCTTTCGGGAACTCGGACGCTTCATTACGTCGATGGAGAGGTCGGGAGCGGAAGTGAACGAGCTGCGGGTGGAGAGGATGCTCAAGATCGCGATACCGATCACGTGCATCGTGATTCTCCTCTTCGGCGCGCCGTTGGCGACGAGCACGCAGCGCGGCGGCGCGGCGTACGGAATCGGGCTCAGTCTGGCGACGACGGTGATATTCCTGATGCTGATCCAGCTCACCAAAGGCATTGGCGGCAAGGGAATGATACCCGCGGACCTGGCAGCGTGGCTGCCAAGCATCATATTCGGCGTGGTGGGAGTCATCCTCTTCGCGCGCGTTAGAACTTGATCCGAGATCCGCTCCGCCCTTTTCGCAAGGTTGGGGAGTGGGGTTACTTCCTGCGGGATATCGGCATCGCCTTCAGGGATCCGGCAACCTACGGGCGGGAGACGATCCGACAGATGCGGAACATCGGCGTCGATTCGGTGCCGCTCGCTGCGATCGTCGCGGCGTTCATCGGCGCGGTCACGGCGTTTCAGACGAGGTATCAGCTGTTCGGAGGGGTGCAGCTCTCGGTCGTAGGGCTGATCTCGCGCCAATCGATAGTCCTCGAGCTCGGTCCGCTCCTGACGGGCCTGGTGCTGACGGGACGTGTTGGAGCGCGCATCACGGCCGAGATCGGAACGATGCGCGTGACCGAGCAGATCGATGCGCTGGAGACGCTCGCGTACGATCCGATCGCGTACCTGGTAGTACCACGCCTGATCGCGGCGCTCATCATGCTTCCGGTGCTCACGATCCTAGCAGACGCCGTCGGGATTGGGACAGCGATGTTCACCGCCGTCACCGCGACTGACGTCACCTCGGCCGCGTTCGCCGAGGGACTGCGGCTGTCGTTCACGCCGTTCCAGATAGTGTACAGCATCATCAAGGCGACTATATTCGGGGGCGCGATAGCCTTCTTCTGCTCTTACGAGGGCTACACCGCGAACGCCGGCGCCGAAGGCGTCGGTCGGAGCACCGCTCAGGCAGTAGTCGTGACGTCGGTTGCCATTCTCGTGCTGGATGCACTGACCGCGCTCCTGCTCGCCCCTTACCTCCAGGCATGAAGACAAGAGACGAAGTGCTGGTTGGCCTAGTGATCACGGTTGCCATCATAGTGACCGTGCTCGGCTCGCTTTGGCTGGCGCGTGGCGGACTGTCGAAGGGTTATCCCCTGTACGTGAAATTCCCGTGGGGCGCGGGACTCAAGCAAGGACAGCCGGTGCTGCTCGTGGGCGTGAACGTCGGCTACGTGGACGAGGTCGATCTGCACCAGGATGGAATCCTCGTCACGACGCTGAGGATCCAGAAGCACTACCAGGTGCCGGTAACGAGCAAGGCGGCGGTCATTCCGAACGGCATCTTTGGCGATCAGGCCATCGCGGTCACTCCATCGCGGCCGGATCCCCGCTCCTTCAATTCGGGCGACACGATTCCGATCGGCCCTTCCACTCCCGGGATCGCGGAGCTCACGAGCAAGGCTGATTCGGTGATGCGATCCGTGAACGCGATAACATCGGCGTTGCAGCACGAGATGGTGGCGTCGGGAGGAATCCGCGACCTGCGCAACACGATCGCCGCGACGAATCGCCTGGTGAACGACTTCTCGTCGATCGCCGCCGAGCAGTCGCGGCAGTTGAGCGCGACGATGACATCGCTGAGGAGAGCGACTGGAGCGATCGATCCGGCCAAGGTGGATTCGACGATCAACAACTTCCGCACTGCGAGCGCGAACATGGCGGAGATGAGCGCCCAGCTCAAGGAAACTTCCGGCAAGCTCGATCTGATTCTGGCCAAAGTGGACAGCGGAAATGGCAGCGCGGCGAGGCTGCTCAACGACCCCGGTGTCTACAATGACACCAGGGCGCTGCTGCAGCGGATGGATTCGCTGTTGGCGGACGTGAAGAA
>Ga0066793_10001139_pt1 | contig 11760 bp, 5 predicted proteins | sample PersoiDNA2013189_FD_83876 | JGI IMG/M metagenome (GOLD analysis project Ga0066793, IMG submission 83876) | Permafrost soil microbial communities from the Arctic, to analyse light accelerated degradation of dissolved organic matter (DOM) -... | ecosystem: Environmental > Terrestrial > Soil >...
AACTTCCTCCTGATATATTTAATCCTGAATCATAATTATGATAGATTATATTAAAGGTGAGATTACCCTGATCACTCCAACATTCCTTACCATGGAAACCGGAGGGATCGGTTATTTAATCAATATCTCATTAACCACATTTTCAAAGCTTGAGGGAAAAAAGGATTTTAAGATCCTTGTACATGAAGTTATCAGAGAGGACAGCCACCAGCTCTTCGGATTTGCTGATAGTGAGGAAAGAGATATCTTCAGGCTATTGATTTCTGTTTCGGGGGTAGGCGCAAATACTGCCAGGATGATGCTTTCTTCTCTTAGTCCTGCCGAAATTGAAAAGGCAATTTTAGGCTCTGAGGCAGATATTTTGAAAAGTGTTAAAGGGATAGGATTAAAAACGGCTCAAAGGATTATTGTAGACCTGAAAGACAAGCTTGGCAAACACACAGGAAGTGGCGAAATATTTACCTTTTCTGACAATACAAAGCGTGAAGAAGCGTTATCTGCATTAGTAATGCTTGGATTTGCCAAAAGCACTGTCTTAAAAGTTCTTGACAAGATAGTCAGAGAAGAAAAAAATCTGACAGTTGAGGACATAATAAAGAGAGCGCTTAAAAACTTGTAATTCTGAATATACGCCGGATTGGGATCAGGGATATCATATAAAAATATTCTGATATTTTCGTATCTTGTACTGTTAGCTTCTTTTCTCTTAAAGTCCACAGAAGCAAGGAGTCAGACTGCTTTACAAAAACCTGTAACAGCTGATACAACCCGCAAATCAATTCTGAAACTTAAGGAAGATTCAGGCAATCCCTGGGAATCAAAACAGAAGGCTCCTCTTTTTCTTAATAATCCGTCCAATATAAAATCGTCAGTCATTTATAACGCGGAAAAGAATGAGTACATCCTTTATGAGAAAATAGGGACTTTCGATTATCGCACACCGGTTCATATGAGTCCTGAAGAGTACAGGAAATATGAATATTCCAGGGCAATGCGCGATTACTGGCAGTCGCGCATATCCGGTAGTGAAGCAGGTTACAAATCTAACCTGATACCACAAATTGAAGTCGGAGGAGCAGCATTTGATAAAATATTTGGCAGCAACACTATTAATATCATTCCCCAGGGATCAGCTGAGCTTATATTCGGGATAAATATTTCCAAAACTCAGAATCCTACCCTCCCGGTCAGACTCCAGACAATTCCAACCTTCGATTTCAAGGAAAAAATCCAGATGAATGTCACAGGGACTATTGGTGACAAAATGCAGCTTGGTGTGAATTATAATACCGATGCAATGTTCGAATTTGAGAACAGGACTAAACTTCAGTACGCAGGGAAGGAAGATGAGATTCTGAAAAAAGTTGAGGCAGGAGACGTTACTCTGCCACTTACTGGTACACTTATCACAGGAAGCTATAGCCTGTTCGGCCTTAAAACAGAAATGCAGTTCGGAAAGCTAACAGTAACAACAGTGCTTTCTCAGCAAAAAGGACAATCTTCAGTTATTGAGGCAAAAGGAGGCGCACAATTAACAGATTATGAATTGTATGCTGATGAGTATGAAGCCAACAGACATTTCTTTCTATCTCAATACTTCAGAGACACTTATGATGAAGCTCTTAAAAACATGCCAGTTATCAGTTCGGGAATTAACATTGACCGGATCGAAGTATGGGTAACTAATAAGTCAAGCAGTTTTGAAGAAGCCAGCAACAGAAATATAATTGCTTTTATGGATCTTGCAGAAAACGCAAGTCATGTTTTTAATAAGGTCCCGGCATTTCAGGCAACTCCGGGGACCCTGGTATACCCTGATAATAATGCCAATAAAATGTATGAGCAGCTTACAACCGCTTTTGGAATTATCAGGAATGTTAATCAGGTGACAAATGCATTTGATCCATTATATCCGGGATTTCAGATTGGACGGGATTTTGAGAAGATTGAAAACGCCAGGAAACTTGATGAACGGGAATATGATTTCAACAGGCAACTGGGTTATATTTCTCTGAATACTGCATTGAATACTGATGAGGTTCTGGCAGTTGCTTATGAATATACTATCGGTGGTCAGGTTTTTAAAGTTGGTGAGTTTTCGACTGATGGAATCACCGCCCCGCAAACCCTCATACTTAAGCTTATTAAGGGCACTACTCTCAGTCCAAAGTTACCTACCTGGAAACTGATGATGAAGAACATATATTCCCTCGGATCAGGAAAACTGGATAAAAAAGACTTCGTGCTTAATGTACTTTACCAGGATGACAAAACCGGGAATTCAATCAACTACATTCCGGAAGGGAGACTGGCGGATAAGATACTTCTTCAGGTTATGGGACTCGACAATCTGAATTCCCAGCTTGACAGGGAACCAGACGGTTTTTTCGATTTTATTGATGGAGTAACTGTAATGGCTGACAGGGGAAAAATTATTTTTCCAAATATTGAGCCTTTCGGAAGCCATCTGAAGAAGATGATACTCGATCCTGCACTGGCAAGCAAATATGTCTATCAGGAACTATATGATTCAACCCAGACAGTTGCAAAACAAATGGCTGAGAAAAACAAATTCAAACTTGCCGGACGATATTCATCTGAATCCGGATCGGTAATAAGACTTAATGCCTCAAATATACCGCAGGGTTCTGTAAAGGTTACTGCCGGAGGTGTACCTCTGGCTGAAAATACTGATTATACGGTTGATTATAGTATGGGAACGGTGACCATAATAAACAGAGCTTTAATTGAATCGCAAACACCTATTAAAGTTTCATTGGAGAATAATCAGTTTTTTGGATTCCAGACTAAAACACTTATTGGTACACATCTCGATTACAGAGTGTCAGATAACTTCGATATCGGTGGAACAATACTTCACCTGACAGAAAGACCATATACCCAGAAGGTAAATTACGGAGAAGAACCTATTTCAAACACAATCTGGGGTTTAAATACTTCATATAAAACAGAATCACAATTACTTACAAAGATCATAGACAAGATCCCGCTTCTCAATACGAAGACTCCTTCAACATTCTCTTTTTTCGGTGAGTTTGCTAACCTTATTCCGGGTCATTCAAAGGCAATTTCAAGTGCAGGTAATTCATATATTGATGACTTTGAAGCCAGTGAAATTCCCCTTGATCTTAAAGCATTTAATGCATGGACGATTTCCAGTGTGCCGCAGGGACAAGACCAGCTTTTCCCTGAAGCAAGGTTTAATAACAATCTTGTCAGCGGATTTAACAGGGCTAAATTAGCCTGGTATGTTATTGACCCGCTCTTTTTACGGAACGGATCATCAACACCTGAGTACATTAGACAACATCCTGATGAGCAATCGAGCCATTTTGTAAGAGAGATATACGAAAATGAAATTTTCCCGTACAAAGAAAGCCCAAGTGGAATTCCAACGAATTTAACTGTTTTAAACCTCGCATACTATCCTGAAGAAAAAGGTCCATATAACTTTGATACAGATCCCGGGGCGTATTCCGGAGGAATGAATGCCGATGGAAAGCTTAACGACCCAAAATCAAGATGGGGTGGTATAATGAGAGAAGTGCTCACAAGTGATTTCGAAACTGCAAATATACAATACGTTAAGTTCTGGGTTATGGATCCTTTTGTTGATAATCCGAATCAGGAGGGAGGGGATCTATATATAAACCTTGGAAATATTTCAGAAGATATTTTACGCGATTCGAGAAAAAGCTTTGAAAATGGACTCCCAGGTTCACCTGACGTAAAAAACGTTGATACTACCGCCTGGGGAAGAGTGCCAACTGTTCAGGCTGTGGTTCATGCCTTTGATAACGCTCCTGAAACGAGGCAATATCAGGATGTCGGACTTGACGGTCTCATGGATCAGGACGAACAAACTTTTTTTGGGAATTATCTTCAGAAATCTTTGTTAATAGTCTCTCCTGAAGCTTATCAGAATATTTTAAAGGATCCGTCAGGAGATGACTATCATTATTTCAGAGGATCGGATTATGACGCCCAGCAACTTGGTATTCTCGACAGGTATAAAAATTATAACGGAGAAGAGGGTAACTCACCTACCTCCCAGATGGTGAAGGAATCATACCCGACATCCGGATCAACATTACCGGACATGGAAGACATCAACCGTGATAATACCTTAAACGAAACTGAAAGTTACTATCAGTATAAAGTTAGTATTCGTCCGGGTGATATTCAGGTTGGTAAAAACTTTGTGGTCGATGAGATTGAATATGAAGCTACTTTTGCGAATGGCAATAAATCGAAGGTAAAGTGGTACCAGTTTAAGGTTCCTATAACTGATTATCAGAAGGTTGTCGGACCAATTAAAGATTTTAAATCAATCCGTTTCATGAGAATGTTTCTGAAGGGTTTCAACGAACCGGTTATAATGCGTTTCGCGAAACTTGACCTTGTCCGTGCCGAATGGCGGAAATACAATATTTCATTTATGGAGGGGGGGGAACGGATTACCGTACCTGAAGCTACGGATGGAACATTCGAAATAAGTTCTGTCAGTATCGAGGAAAATTCAGGAAAAATACCTGTTAATTATGTATTGCCTCCCGGATTTGACAGGGTAACTGATCCACAGAACCCACAGTTGAGACTGCTCAATGAACAGTCAATGGTGCTTAAGGTTCTGAATCTTGAAGACGGAGATGCCCGTGCTGCTTTCAGGAATGTTAATCTCGATATACGGCAATACCGCAAACTACGAATGGAGGTTCATGCTGAAGCAATTATCGGACAACCATTGCAGAATGATGACCTGACAGCTTTTATACGAATCGGTTCAGATTATAAGGGGAATTTTTACGAATATGAACTTCCTTTAAAACTGACACCCCCTGCTCCATCTGGTGGTTATAGTAATAAATCGGATAAAGAAAGGGCAATTGTCTGGCCACCGGAAAACAGTTTTGATATAGATCTGTCAGTATTGCAGGAAGCCAAGCAGGAACGCAACAGGCAAATGCAATTACCCGGTTCATCTTTAAGCGTGTCAGATGTTTTTGTATATACCAAGGGAACAGCCCGGGTGTCAGTTTCCGGGAATCCTAATATGAGTAATATAAGAGTCATTATGATAGGGGTGAGAAATCCTATAAAAACCCGGAACAAAGCGGCAGATGATGGAAACCCCAAATATGGTGAAGTATGGTTCGATGAACTGCGTCTAAGCGATTTTATTGAAAATGGAGGCTGGGCTGCAAATGCACATTTGCAGGCTCGTCTTGCAGATCTGGGAACAGTTGATATGGTTGGACAAGCCAGTACGCCCGGATGGGGAAGCATCGAGAAAAAAGTAAATGAGAGAAGCAAGGAAGAGATAATGAAATATGACATTTCATCAAATGTGGAACTGGGTAAATTTTTTCCTGAAAAAATTGGTGTCAGACTACCAGTGTATGTTGGTTATTCTGAGACGAGGATAAGACCTCAATATAATCCTCTTGATCCTGATATTCTTTTAAAGGACGCCTTGAAAGCAGCAAAAAATCAAACCGTAAGAGATTCAATATTAGCAATTTCGGAAGATTTTCAAAGAAGAAAGACTATTACAATAAGCAATGCGGGTATAACAAAACGGGGAGAAAAGCCACATGCCTGGGACCCTGCAAACCTTAGCGTGAATTATACTTACAATGAAATCTATAGCAGCAATACCAATACCGAAATTAACCTCGAGAAAAACTACAGGGGGGGAATAAATTATGACTACCAGGCGCAACCTGCCAATATCATGCCTTTTAAGAATGTAAGATTTCTGAATTCCCAGGTTTTTAAACTTATTAAAGACTTTAACTTCTATGCTTTTCCAAAAAGCCTTTCATTCAGGACCGATCTGAGTAGAATGTATAATGAATTAATCACAAGAAACATAAACAACCCCTACCTGAGAGTTACTCCTTCCTTTAAAAAGGATTTTGAATGGAGCAGGATGTATGATTTTAAATATGATGTAACACGGCAGTTGAAATTTGATTTTACCGCAACTAATCTTTCAAGAATTGATGAGCCTCCCGGAGGGGTTGACAAAAAAAGGTATAGCGGCAGTTATGATTCTTGGCGCGATTCGGTATGGACAAACTTAAGGAGAGGAGGCAGAACAACTACCTATAATCACTTTATTAATATTACCTACACACTTCCTGTAAATAAACTTCCAATGCTTTCGTGGATAAATGCAAATGCACGTTATAGTTCCGACTATACATGGCTTGCCGGCCCTCTGTTCCCCGACAGTATGAAGATTAATCTGGGGAATTCAATTAAAAATCATAGTGAGATGACATTTACCTCAATGGCAAACCTTTCATCGCTCTATACTAAATTGAAATTCCTAAAGAGGATTGAAAATAATACTCTGCCTGGTGCAGCACAGAAGATGAAGGCAGAATTATTAACTGTTACATATACAAAGGATAACATAAGCTTCAAAGCAAATTCCATCAAATCAATTATTCATAATCTAAATACAAAGGATGTAAAAGTCAGGATTGTCGGGAAGAATGGGGAAGAGGTAAAAGGTAAGATGGAAATTGTCAATGAAAACAGGGTTAATTTCACGGCAGCTCAGCAGGCTGACGGAGCCAAAGTATTAATTGAAGGAAAGGTAAAGAAAAGCAGAAACCCGCTTATTGTTACCGGCGAATATCTGATCAGGGCATTGATGGGTGTAAGGTCTGTAAGTCTTACCTATACAACATCCCAGGGACAATTCCTTCCAGGCTATGAGCCTGGAACAAAATTCCTGGGAATGTCGACAGTTAATAATAGACTTGCTCCCGGATGGCCATTTATTTTGGGATACAGCGACAGGAAATTCTTTGACAATGCGGTCTCAAACGGATGGCTGTCAAAAGATACATTACTTAATACCCCGGCTGTATACACAAATAACCGCGATCTGTCTTTCCGAAGTCTTATTGAACCTTTTCCAGGGATGAGGATTGACATTAATGCTGACAGGAGATTTTTAGAGTCGGAAAATTCTTATTATGTTGCTGATAATAATGGGAACTTTCCCGACAGCACACGTAACCGGATTATTTCCGGAAACTTCTCCATATCAATTATTTCGTGGGGGACTTCATTCGAAAAGATCTCAAAGCAAAATGACTATGTATCTCCTACATTTGAAGCTTTTAAGAAAAATATTATAATTATTTCAGGCAGGAGAGCAGCGGCAAGACAGAAGTTAGATCCAGGCTATAATCCTGATGCCGATCCAATAACCGGTGCCACTGTTGAAGGGCCATATAAAAGCGGCTACGGGGAAACATCCAGGGAGGTCATGATCCCGGCATTCATCGCAGCTTATACAAAATCAGATCCCAATAAAATAGGACTTGAAACATTCCCATCGGCATTAAAAATGATGCCAAACTGGCGAATTAATTTTGATGGATTGTCGAAATTTGAATTTGTTCAAAGGACATTCAGATCTATAAACATAATGCACCAGTACCGGAGCACTTACCAGATCGGTTCATATACTACAAATCTGAGTTACGATGACGATGGCACCGGGATTAGCAGAATAAGGGACCTGCAGAATAATTATATTCAGCAATATGAAATAAATGTTGTGACAATAAGTGAACAATTCAGTCCTCTGATCAACATAGACATGAACTGGAAAAACAGTCTTACGACAAGGTTTGAATGGAAAAAATCACGTACTGTTACACTTAATATGACCAGTAACCAGATTGCCGATGCGCGGATTAATGAACTGATTTTCGGTGCGGGATACAGGTTTGATAACGTTCAGATAATTCTCAAAACAGGAGCCGGACAAAGGGCGTTGAAAAGCGATCTGAATTTACGATTTGATCTATCAATTCGCGATAATAAAACGATTGCACGGAAGCTAATAGAGGATGTTAATCAGCCGGTTGTGGGACAACGCGTGTTTTCTTTAGGGGCGACTGCTGATTATGTATTAAGCGACAGATTCAATCTTCAGATCTTTGCCGATCATAGTATGAATAATCCGTTTGTTGCAAATACATTTCCCACTTCGAATACAAACTTCGGATTCAGTCTTAAATTTACTCTGGTTCAGTAGTAGAAACCTGCCCTGATTGTTTATTTTTTTCATTTTTTCAGAAATCGTTTGAAACATAGTCAATCCGTTCTTTCTGTCTGAAAATCAGCGAATATGCTTTAAAATAAATGACATATGAGATACATTTATTGAAGCATTTTCTCTATTTTTGGGTAGAAACCTTAATCCTTTTTCTAGTACTCTTAATATATATCAACAATAGATGAAAAGATCAAAACAACCTTTAACATTCTGGCAGATCTGGAACATGAGTTTTGGATTTCTGGGAATTCAGTTTGGATTTGCTCTTCAAAATGCAAATGTCAGCAGGATTTTTGAAACCCTTGGAGCTAAGGTTGAGAGTATACCTATTTTGTGGATTGCCGCTCCGGTTACAGGATTAATCATCCAGCCGATAATAGGACATATGAGTGATAATACGTGGAACAGGTTTGGCCGCCGGCGTCCTTACTTTTTTACAGGTGCCTTACTGGCATCTCTTGCATTGATAATAATGCCAAACTCACCGGTACTATGGATTGCTGCAGGAATGCTCTGGATTATGGATGCATCTATTAATATATCAATGGAGCCGTTCAGAGCATTTGTAGGAGATATGCTGCCATCAGAACAGCGAACTACAGGTTTTGCAACACAAAGCTTTTTTATTGGAACAGGAGCTGTTATTGCATCGGTTTTGCCCTATGTTCTTACAAACTGGTTTCATGTTCAGAATTCTGCACCTGCCGGTCAGATCCCATTATCCGTAAAATTATCATTTTATATTGGAGGAGCAGTTTTTATTTCCGCAGTTCTCTGGACAGTAATCAGGACAAAAGAGTACTCACCTGAGGAGATACAGGAATTCTCAGAGAAAGAAAATTTTGTTGATAATCATGAGGTTGATCCTGTCAGGTCTCTGGACAGCAATATATTCATGAAAAGGGGTTTTTACTGGATTGCTGCAGGAGTTATTGTAAGTTTTCTTGTGTACTACTATTCATTTGAAAAAGAATTATATATACTGTCGGTTGGGATAGGTGCTTTTGGATTGATCCAGATCATTACAGGTCTACTTATATCCGCGGGAAATGAAAAGAGTGGGCTGGTGGTTGTATTAAAAGATCTTTATATGATGCCAAAAACAATGGGACAACTGGCTGTTGTACAGTTTTTCTCATGGTTTGCCCTTTTCTCAATGTGGATTTATACCACCTCTGCCGTAACCAGTCATATATATGGCACAAAAGATCCGACAAGTGAACTGTATAACCAGGGTGCAAACTGGGTAGGTGTTCTCTTTGCTGTTTACAATGGCTTTGCTGCATTGGTTGCCTTTCTTCTTCCGGTTATAGCTAAGCTGACAAACAGGCGTATTACTCATTCTCTCAGCCTTATTGCAGGAGGTTTGGGATTAATATCAATTATATTGTTCCATACCCCGAAGCTGTTGATAGTATCCATGCTTGGAATAGGCCTTGCATGGGCAAGCATCCTTGCAATGCCTTATGCAATACTTACTGGATCACTTCCTGCAAATAAAATGGGGACTTATATGGGCATTTTTAACTTCTTCATAGTTATTCCTCAGATACTGGCAGCAAGTATTCTTGGATTCGTTGTCAGAGATGTTTTTGGTGGGGAGAGTATTTATGCACTGGTAGCAGGAGGTATTTCAATGTTCATTGCCGCTGTTCTGATTCTTTTTGTGACCGATGTGGATGAAACAAAATCAAAAAAATTATGATGCGGATTGGTGCATGTATTTTTGATCTTGACGGAGTAATTGTTGATACTGCCGTATACCATTTTCTGGCATGGAAAAGACTCGCCAATCAGCTTGGTATTCCTTTTACGAAAGAAGATAATGAAAGACTTAAAGGAGTCAGCAGGATGGCTTCCCTTGAAATAATCCTCGAAATCGGGGGCAGAAAACCAAATGACAACCGGAAGCAGGAATATGCGACGCTGAAGAACAACTGGTATATTGATTATATAAGTAAAATGACTTCAGATGAGATACTTCCGGGCAGTCTGAGGTTTATAAATGAACTCCGGGATGCTAATGTCAGAGTAGCGATAGGATCAGCAAGTAAAAATACTCCCTTGATCCTTAAGCAGGTTGGTATTCTGGAACTATTTGATGCTGTGGCAGACGGGAACAACGTAAGAAATGCGAAACCCGATCCGGAAGTTTTCTATAAAGCTGCCAGCATGCTGGGAATTAAACCGGAGAATTGCGTTGTATTTGAGGATGCAATTGCAGGTGTTCAGGCTGCCCTCAATGCCGGAATGATGTGTATAGGTGTGGGATCCGCAAATATTTTGACAAAAGCTCATTTTGTTGTTTCAGGGCTAAATGAAATGAACATAGAAAAACTATTAACTATAGAAAAAGATATCCGGTTATGAAGAGATTGTACAAAAAGGATGAGTGGCAAATTATCGAAGAGGGATTCCACCCTGAAATGAACAGGGAATCGGAAAGCATCTTTTCGATAGGTAATGGTTATATGGGACAGAGAGCTAATTTTGAAGAACAATATTCAGGTGATAGTCTTCAGGGAAGCTATGTTGCCGGAGTATATTACCCTGATAAAACAAGGGTAGGCTGGTGGAAAAACGGTTACCCGGAATATTTTGCTAAAGTCCTTAATGCTCCTAACTGGATCGGTATCGATATCTCAGTGAATGGGAAAGCGATTGATCTTGCCTTATCTAAAATTATATCATTTTCAAGAATTCTCAATATGAAAGAAGGATATCTTGAAAGATCCTTCAAGATAAACGTCTCAAGAAATAAAACAATTGAAATAAATGCCAGACGATTTCTCAGCATGGCAGAACCTGACCTTGGAATTATTAGATATTCAGTGAGGTCTGTCGATTTTGAAGGGACACTCGGTTACACTGTGTATATTGATGGTGATGTAAAAAATGAAGATGCCAATTATGGTAAGAAATTCTGGGTAGAGGTGTGCAGAGAAATAAATGGAGACTATGGGATTCTTACTACCAGAACTATGAAAACAGATTTTCATGTCGCAACCGGAATGTGTTCAGAGTTTCAGAATAATAATAATATTATTGCTGTAAAGCCAGTTATTATTAATCGTGAAAAATATATCGCCAACACTTTTACTGTCAGTGTCAAGCCCGGGGAAGAGTGGGTTCTATACAAATATGTTTCGGTTCTTTCTTCTCTTAATACTCCAAAGGAACGTTTAACCGATGATCTGAAACTTAGGCTTAAAGAAGTAAAAGCAACAGGATATAATCAACTTTTTTCTGAGCATATAAAAAAATGGGGAAAAATCTGGGCTTCCTCAGATGTGGTTATTGAAGGCGATCTCGCTGCCCAGCAAGCAATACGGTTTAATATTTTCCATCTGAATCAGACTTATACCGGGAAAGATGAACGTCTGAATATTGGACCCAAAGGCTTTACCGGTGAAAAATACGGTGGCAGCACCTACTGGGATACTGAAGCCTTCGGTCTGCCATTTTTTTTAAAAACAGCTGATCAGAAAGTTGGAAGAAATTTGTTGTTATACCGTTACAAACATCTTTAAAAAAGTATTTTAAATGCTGAAAAGCTTGGTTTCAAAGATGGTGCAGCACTGTATCCAATGGTTACAATGAACGGAGAAGAGTGCCACAACGAATGGGAAATTACCTTTGAAGAGATACACCGT
>Ga0066793_10001140_pt1 | contig 11759 bp, 10 predicted proteins | sample PersoiDNA2013189_FD_83876 | JGI IMG/M metagenome (GOLD analysis project Ga0066793, IMG submission 83876) | Permafrost soil microbial communities from the Arctic, to analyse light accelerated degradation of dissolved organic matter (DOM) -... | ecosystem: Environmental > Terrestrial > Soil >...
GTCGCCGCCCACCGACACTTTTTTCCAAAAAGATTTTCTGATGAATTCCTTGATCGGCAACCGCGAGTATCTCTTCGATCAGGTTCCCGCGCTGATGGCGATTTTCGACAACGTCAAAACGATTGATGACATGGCGGAAGTCCTGCCCAAGATGTCGCTAGTCAAACAGGGACTGCTCGGCAAACCAATGGCGCCCATGCTCATTCTTGCCGGAGTGCTCGACACCCAGGTACCGATCTCCGACATCTATCTGCTCCTCAGCAAGGGCGATGTGCCGAAGACCGCCTGGATCAATCCGCAAGGCGGGCACCTCGGGCGGCAGGTCAAAGTGTGGCCTGATCCCCGAATCTTCAAGGAGGTCATCATTCCTTGGCTGGTGCGCACGCTCGAACCTGAGCCTGCGAAAGACAGTCACTAACGTTCCGATTCCTTTTCCAGTGGAGTGACGGGCGTCTCGCCCGTCAGCCGGGCGGGGACGCCCGGCTCTCCACTAACAAAGAAGAATTAGAGAGAGACATCCGACGATGGCCACTCTTCCACCCGCGCAGGCGGATCTTGTAAATGCCGCGCCGGCATCCAGCAAGCCGCCGTTCTACCGCGTCCTCTGGGTACAGGTGCTAATGGCGATGGCCTTGGCCATAGTGCTGGGCTACCTTTCCCCGGCTCGCGCGGTTGCCATGAAGCCGCTGGGCGACGCTTTCATTCGCGTGATTACGATGGTCATCACCCTGATCATCTTCTGCACTGTGGTCACCGGAATCGCCGGCATGGAGAACCTGAAAAAAGTCGGCCGCGTCGGCGGCATGGCGCTCGTTTACTTCGAAATCGTTTCCACCATTGCCCTCCTGATCGGACTCGTGGTGGGCAACGTCGTGCGCCCGGGCAGCGGCTTCAACGTGAACGTGGCCACGCTGGATGCCAAGGCGGTGGCCGACTATGCCGGCCAGGCAAAAGCGCAAAGCATCACCGAATTTCTGATGCACATCATCCCGACGACGGTGGTCGACGCCTTTGCCAAGGGAGATATCCTCGAAGTAGTTTTCGTCGCCTTGCTGTTCGGCTTTGCGCTGTCGGCCGCCGGAGCGCGCGCCAAACCGCTGGTCGAACTCATCGACTCCCTCACTCATGTCGTATTCCGAGTGGTGAACATTCTGATGAAATTCGCACCGATTGGAGCTTTCGGCGCAATGGCGTACACCGTGGGCAAGTTCGGCCTTGCTTCCCTAGGCCCACTCGCCGAGCTGATCGGAACTTTCTGGCTCACCTCGGTGTTCTTTGTCGTCATCGTACTCGGCGCCATCGCCTGGGCCGCCAGCTTTAACATTTTTCGCTTTCTGGCATACATCAAGGAAGAGATCCTGCTGGTGTTAGCCGTAAGTTCGTCGGAGATCGCGATCCCGACTTTGATGGCCAAGCTTGAGAAACTCGGATGCTCCAAGTCTCTGGTTGGACTGGTGGTCCCCACCGGATTTACTTTCAACACGGATGGAACCAGTCTTTACATGACTATGGCCGCTCTATTCGTGGCGCAGGCCACCAATACCCATCTGACTCTGATTCAGGAATTCACCATTTTCGGCGTAGCGGTTCTTACTTCCAAGGGCGCCAGCGGCGTGCAGGGCGCATCTTTCATCGCGCTCGTGGCCACACTTTCTGTGATCCCAACCATTCCCGTTGCAGGCATGGCCTTGATTCTCGGAATTGACCGCTTCCTGAGTATGTTCAGAGCCTTGGTCAACATGATTGGGAACGGGGTAGCGACGCTGGTCCTGGCGCGCTGGGAGGAAGAATTGGACAGCGACACTCTGAGGCAAAACTTAGCCCGACCGGCTTAATAGTCTGCCGACAACCTCTCCATGGGCAACGCTTTTGCGCGAGTATCGAAACGAAGTATCGAGCTCAACGAAATCTGGCAACAACCGGTCGGTCACGCGCGTCGCGACGTCTTACATGAACATTCAGCTATCCCCATAGACCGGCAGGGCTGCGCCATGAATCACTTTGGCATCGTCGCTGCACAAAAACAGGATGACACGTGCGATCTCCTGGGGCTTCGGCCACTTTGCAAAGTCGGCGCTGGGCATGGCTTTGCGGTTCGCCTCTGTATCAATGATGCTGGGGAGAACCGAGTTCACCCGCACCCCGGTACCCTTTACTTCCGCGGCCAACGAATCCATCAGCGCCAACGCACCCGCCTTTGAAGCGGCATAGGCGGCTGCACCGGAACCGTGATCCAACGCGGCTTTTGCCGCAACGTTTACGATCGCTCCCTGCTTCTGTTTGAGCATCGCCGGTATCGCCGCACGCGACAACGCGTACCCCGAGCGCAAATTCAGCGCGAGCATCTGGTCGAAAACCTTCGTCTCCAGTTCCCACAAGTTCACGCCGCCGGCATAGCCGCCCACCGTATTCACCAGGGCGTCCAGGCGGCCGTGTTCCGCAAGAACCCGGTCGAGGAGTTGGCGCACGGCAGTTTCGTCGGTGACATCAACACGATGCCCCTCGATCTGGTTTCCCGCGATCAATGAGCCATTCGCGCCGGCTTCGCTCTTGAGGGCATCGAACTCTTTCTGTTCCCGATAGGTGACAACCACCTTGGCGCCTTCCTCCAGAAACGCGAGGCTCACCGCGCGCCCCAATCCGCCCGTGCCACCGGCGACTAGCACCAACTTACCTGCGAATCTCACACTCATTGGCTCCCACCTCGTCCCATCGAAGTTGACCCGACCCTGATCTTGCCGCTGGCGATTTGGTTAGATGACGGGTTTCTTTGCGCGGTCGCAGGGGAAGGACAGCACCACGGGCACTTTAACCGATTCACCCTCGAATGCTAGGAAAGAAGAATCTATTGACAATTATCCAATACCAAGTTATGATGTAATTACTTTTTGAGGACTGGAGGAAGCGACGATGCCCACCTAGGAAGCGATTCAACGCGAAGTCGGGACTGCCTCTTGTTTTGTTCCGAAAACATGTTGGATTGCGCACGTTCTCGCTCCCTTGGGCAAGAAGGTGCGCGTGGCTCCCAATCGGATTGATCCCAGAGTACGGAGATAGGCATGCCCAGCCGAAAAGCAGCCAGCGATCGTCGAAGCCTTTCGCAAGCTAGAACGGCAAGATCTCCGGCCCCGCAGGAGTTCGTTATGACGACCGCAATCGCCAAGCAGCCCATTACTAAGCCAACCATCAAGGTGGCCGACGAGGTTTGGGTTGCAACCCTCATGCTTCACCAGCGGTATCCTGAACGCCCAGATTTCTTGATCGAAGAGATTGTGGAATTCGCAGAATCCGCGAAAGAACTCAGATTTATGGGGCCACTGCGGCCTGGTTTCTATGTACACGTGGTGCAGCATTGCGTCGCCAATCGTCCCCCAAACCCTGGACGCTACAGAATGCTCTTCGAAACGTCGCCGGGACACCGTCGCCTGTTTCGCCATGGCGACGCTTATCACCCTCAACGAGAGGGGGGGAAGATTTCGCCTAAACCGGAGGATCTGCCCGAAAACTGGTTCAGAGGACTCCTCTCGTGGTATCGCGGTTGGTGTGCGACCGCCGTAGAGCGAGCAGTCGAAGACGATCCCTTAATGGCACTTCGTGGTTCAGGCAAGCATCTGTGGGCGGACGAGCACGCGGACGATTATGTGCGTCGCTTGCGTGAGGGCTGGGAATGAGTCGCGTATTTTGGGACACCAACCTGTTCATTTACCTGTTCGAGGACTATGGCGCGCTCTCCAAGGCCGTCGGGCGGCTTCGTTCCAAGATGCTCGACCGAGGCGATCAACTGCTGACTTCCACTCTCACACTGGGCGAGATATTGGTGAAACCGACCGAGCGGAACAACTCGGAACTTTGCAGAAAGTATGAACACGCCATTTCAACTGCGGCGGCAATGATTCCCTTCGATGTGAAAGCGGCCAAGGTATATGCGGCGCTGCGATCGGAAAGGTCGCTAAGGGCGCCCGACGCCATCCAGTTGGCCTGCGCCGCCAGCGCGAACGTGGATCTTTTCGTCACCAATGACGAACGGCTCCAGAGCAAGCACGTTGACGGTATTCAGTTCATCGTGCCGTTGGGTAGAGTGCCTATCTGAATTTGCGGTCACATAAAAACTATGCCAACCTACCTGAGAATCTCACACTCATTGGCTCCTGCCCCCCGGGCGCTGAGCTCAGGCCACTTTAGACCTGCGTTCCCTTTGCCCGAGAAACGCCAGCAGTTCACGGTTGACTTTCTCGGCGTGGGTCCAAAGAATGCCGTGCGGTCCACCTTCCACCACCACCAGTTTGCTTCCTTTAACAAATTCAGGCGTGCGCTTTCCGGTGGCCGCAAGGGGAAGAATCCGGTCGGCATCGCCGTGAACGACCAGCGTAGGCACGTCAATGCGCGCAAGATCTTTTCGAAAATCGGTCAACCACGCGGAAACGCAATCCAGAGTGCCCTTGGGCGAGGCGCCGGCTCCGATGTTCCAGCTTAGCTGCACCACCTGGTCACTGATCAGTTTTTTGCCGCGCAGGACGTCCACGTTGTAGAAGTTTGCGAGAAACTGGGCGAGAAAAGCTGGGCGATCCGCGACAATCGCTTTCTCGATCCCCTCGAATACAGCGCGGTCGACACCTTCCGGGTTATCACTCGTCTTCAGGAGGAATGGCTGAATCGAAGAAATGAATACCGCCTTGCTCACGCGTTCTGTTCCGTAGGCACCCACATAGCGGGCCACCTCGCCGCCCCCCATCGAAAAACCTACCAAGGCGAATTCACGAAGGTCGAGCTTGGTCACGAGCTTGTGCAGGTCCTCGGCAAACGTGTCGTAGTTGTAGCCTTCGGTCGGCTGGCTTGACTTGCCAAACCCTCTGCGGTCGTACGTGATGACCCGGTGACCCGCTTCCAGCAGGGCTGAAACCTGCTTCTCCCAGGAAGCGCCGCTCAGCGGCCAGCCGTGGATCAGCACGACCGGCTTACCCGCGCCGTGATCCTCGTAGTAGAGATCGATGTTTCCGGAATTTTCCTTACCAACCGTAATGTATGGCATTGAGCTTCTCCTTTCGTGTGTGAGAGTTGATTTTGATGGCGAGGCGAGTCAGCGACCTCTTCGCCAGTTTAGATGTCGAACGCGTCCGGAGGTCGCGATTTATCTCCAAAGGTCCACTCGGCTTTACAATTGTGAATGAACAAAACAAGGACGTTCCGTGACACGGACAAGGTGGTAGACATGGGTGTGGTACAAGTGCATCCGGTGCGCCGTGAGCTTCGTTGTACCGAGACTATTGAACGTTGACGTGAGGTCGAGATGAAACTGCTTCTGGCTCTGGCTTGCTCCTTCTTCGTTATGTCGTCCTATGCCTACTCTGCGACCGCTGCGCAGACGTTTCCGACCTCGGCGGGAGCGGTCAAGATCACTCCGCTGAATCACGCCAGCACCCTGATCGAGGCGGGAGGGAAAACCATCTACCTCGACCCGGCCCAACCTGCAAAGTTTGCCGGGTCCCCAAAAGCGGACCTCATTCTGATTACCGACATTCATCCCGACCACATGGATCCGGCTTCCATCGCCGAACTCAGCAAGGCCGGAACGAACATCCTGGCGGCGCCCGCCGTGGTGTCAACCGTCAAGACTGCCAAGCCGATTGCGAATGGTGAAACGAAAACGTGGCAGGGCTGGACTATCGAGGCAATCCCCGCCTATAACCTGACGCGCGGCCCAGCCCCAGGCAAACTCTTCCATGACAAGGGACGCGGCAACGGATACGTGCTCACCTACGGCGGCGTACGCTTTTACTTCTCCGGTGACACGGAAGGCATCCCCGAAATGCGCGCCCTGAAGAACATCGACGTGGCTTTCGTCTGCATGAATCTGCCTTACACCATGCCTCCCGACGAAGCGGCGGATGCGGTGAAGGCATTCCATCCGAAAATCGTGATCCCGTATCACTATCGCGGCTCCGATCTCGCCGTGTTTCAAAAACGGCTGGAAGGAACCGGGATCGAAGTCCGGTTGCTCGACTGGTACCCGCAATAGGCAGATCCCCGACGCAACTGAGCCGTCGGTGACCTAGTACCGTGACCGCGTGATTTGTACTGTTTCACCACTGAGAGTAGCGCCGCCGTCCCGGCGGCTGTCCAGCGGGCGTCCTCGCCCGCCCCACCGAGGGTGAGACGCCCTCGGGACAGCCGGCAAGATGCCGGCGCTACTCGTTTGCCGCGCCGTAGTCATCATGCGGTCACGGTACTAGATTAGTGGCCCATGGGTGTTGCATCCGTTTTCATGAGATTCCAGCACTCCCGAGCAATCATCCAGTCTTCCTCTGCGTGAATAACTAAAACGCGGACGGTCGCATCCGGAGCAGAAATATCCTGGTCCAAGGGCAAGTGTGCGTTCTTCCCCTGGTCGAGCCTCAAGCCCAGGAACGCAAAATTGTCACACACCGCCGTGCGAACTTCGGGTGAGTTTTCGCCGACTCCTGCGGTGAATACCAGAGCATCAACTCCGCCCAGCACGGCAACCATCGCTCCGATTCCCGATCGCAGGCGATGGATATAAATTTCAAGCGCCAGTGTTGCGCGTTCATGGCCCTTCTGGCTGGCGGCAAGAACCTGCCGCATATCGCTGGAAATTCCCGATATCCCCAGTAGTCCCGACTTCTGATTCAGGACCTCATCAAGTTGCTGTCCCGAAAACTGTCTCTGTCGTATCAGATAAGTAAGGATGCCAGGATCCACGGAGCCCGAGCGGGTGCCCATCATGAGACCCTCCAGCGGAGTAAAACCCATGGTCGTATCCACGCTTCGACCTTCGCGAATCGCCGCCAAAGAGCAGCCATTCCCCAGGTGGCAAGTCACAAGTTTCAGGGAATTCAGGTTCTTGCCCAGCAACTGCGCAGCGCGCTGCGCGCAATATTGGTGATTGATCCCGTGGAATCCGTAGCGGCGAATCCCCTGCTCGAACCAATCGTAAGGGCCAGGGTAGGTGGCCGCCGATAAAGGCATGGTGCGATGAAAGCCGGTGTCGAAGACGGCGATCTGCGGCACTGGACCCAGCAATTTCGCGACAATCTCCATGCCTTCCAGTTCGGCGCGATTGTGGAGTGGCGCGAAAACGGAAACGCTTTCGATCGCCGACTTGACCTCAGCGGTCACGACCGAAGACTCGAAATGTCGCGGACCGCCGTGGACAACCCGGTGTCCCACTACATCGATATCGGAAGGGCCGGAAATCGCTTGCGTCTCGCCGCTCCACAAGCTCTGGAGCAAGCGTTCGATGGCTTCACTACGAGAGGCCACCGATGTCTGGTCTTTCCGGGAAACTCCGCGCGAGTTCCTTATCGAGCATTCCGCGGTGGCGCCTACCCACTCGATCCTACCCTCCCAAATGCAACCCGGTGGATCGTCTGGGAGCGTATCTCCAATTTCGTACAGGCAGCTCTTCTGGCTGCTGGAGCCGGAGTTGAGAACAAGTACGTTCATCAGTAAGGCCAAGTCCAATCCCGGATTTCCGGCAAATCGTCGCCGCGTTCGTAAATGTATTGTTTATGCTCGACCAGTTTGTTGCGCAGCAACTGCTTGAAGTGGCCTCCAACTTTCTGCAGTCTGGGCACACGGTCCACCACATCCCCAGCCAGGTGGAAGCGATCAAGATCGTTCAGGACCGCCATATCGAACGGCGTTGTGGTTGTGCCCTCTTCCTTGTAGCCCCGCACATGGAGATTGTCATGATTGTGCCGTCGATAAGTGAGGCGGTGAATCAACCAGGGATAGCCGTGATAGGCGAAGATAATCGGCTTATCCACCGTGAACATGGAATCGAAATCAAGATCGGAGAGACCGTGCGGATGCTCGGTCGAGGGCTGAATGGTCATCAGATCGACAACATTCACCACCCGAATCCCGATGTCGGGAAAATGCTGTCGCAAAAGATCGACCGCCGCCAAGGTTTCGAGCGTGGGGACGTCACCCGCGCAGGCCATCACGACATCGGGTTCAGCCCCGTTGTCTGTACTTGCCCACTCCCAAATCCCAATACCGGTCGTGCAGTGTTCGATGGCCGACTCCATGTCGAGAAACTGCAATGCGGGTTGCTTGCCGGCGACGATCACATTGACATAGTGGCGGCTCCGCAGGCAATGATCGGCGACGGAAAGCAGGCAGTTGGCGTCGGGCGGAAGATAAACGCGGACGATGTCGGCTTTCTTATTCACCACATGGTCGATGAAGCCGGGATCCTGATGAGTGAATCCGTTGTGATCCTGCCGCCACACGTGAGAAGTTAATAAGTAGTTGAGCGATGCGATCGGACGCCGCCACTCGATCTCGCGGGTAACCTTCAGCCACTTGGCGTGCTGGTTGAACATGGAATCAATAATGTGGATAAACGCTTCGTAGCAGGAGAAGAAGCCATGGCGGCCGGTGAGCAAATAGCCTTCCAGCCAGCCTTGACACATATGCTCACTGAGCATCTCCAGCACGCGGCCACGCTGCGAAAGATGTTCGTCAACCGGAAGGATTGGCTCCATCCATTGCTTGTCGGTAACCTCATAGAGAGCCTCCAGCCGGTTCGACGCCGTCTCATCCGGACCGAAGACGCGGAAGTTCTTTGAGTCCGCGTTCAGTTTCATCACGTCGCGCAAAAATCCGCCGAGTACGCGCGTGGCTTCCGCATTCTGCGTGCCCGGCTTCGAAACGCTGACGGCATAATTGCGAAAGTCAGGCATGACCAAATCGCGCAACAACAAGCCGCCGTTGGCATGCGGATTCGCTCCCATCCTGCGATCGCCCTTGGGAGCCAATTCGGCGAGTTCGGAAATCAATTTGCCATTCTTGTCGAACAATTCCTCGGGCCGATAACTTCTCATCCAGTCTTCGAGGATCTTCAGGTGTTCCGGCTTCGACTGCAGGTCAGACACCGGCACTTGATGCGCGCGCCATGTGTCCTCTACGGGCTTTCCATCGACCATTTTCGGTCCCGTCCAACCCTTCGGGCTGCGCAAGATCACCATCGGCCAGGTTGGCCGGCCCGAATCTCCGCCACTCCGAGCGTTGTCTTGACGAGCGTTGTCTTGAATCGCTCGAATTTCGTTCACGATGGTGTCCAAAGTTCCGGCCATAAGTTGATGCATCGCTTCTGGCTCGTGTCCCTCGACGAAATACGGTTTCCAGCCGTAGCCGGTGAAGAGATGGGTGAGTTCCTCATCATTCATCCGCGCAAGCAGGGTTGGATTCGCGATCTTGTAGCCATTGAGATGGAGAATGGGCAACACGGCACCGTCACGTACCGGATCGAGAAACTTAGTGCAATGCCAACTGGTGGCCAGTGGTCCGGTTTCCGCCTCGCCGTCTCCCACCACGCAACATGCGAGCAGGTCTGGGTTGTCGAACACCGCACCACAGGCGTGCACGATCGAATAACCCAGTTCTCCACCTTCGTGGATGGAGCCAGGAGTTTCGGGCGCCGCATGGCTCGGAATTCCACCGGGAAAGGAAAACTGCTTGAACAGCCTCTGTAGGCCCTCTTCGTTTTGAGCGATGTTCGGATAAAACTCGCTGTAGGTGCCCTCCAAGTAGGTATTCGCGACCATTCCGGGCCCGCCGTGGCCGGGGCCGGCAAGGTAGATGACATTCAGATCGTAGTTCTTGATCAGGCGATTGAAATGGGCGTAGATGAAGTTCAGCCCGGGCGTGGTCCCCCAGTGTCCGAGTAGCCGCGGCTTGATGTGCTCGATTTTCAGCGGTTCGCGGAGAAGCGGATTTGCGTACAGATAAATCTGGCCTATGGAAAGATAATTGGCCGCGCGCCAGTAGGCGTCGATCTTGCGCAGATCTTCGGGCGTGAGCGGCTGGGTAGAAATGCCATGCTGCGCGGAGTTTACCGAAGCTACGGGAGTCATCGAATCCTGCCTTTCGATTTCCTGCTGTTTCATATCTTAATTTCTTGGAGTCACCTCCGCCAGCACGCGAAAAAACCTACCTCGGCAGGAAACGACTGTCGTGAGATGGAGGAGTCGCTCGGCAGGAGGCATTCCCCTTGTGACTTTCATCACACACAACCGTACCGCCCGTCATGGCTGCGGATATTGCGGGCATTGAAACTGGAAGGAAAGTAAAGGACGGGAGGACGTCATGATGATGTTATATCGTCTCGTTCGGCTGATCGAGACCCACTCCCAAGCGCTGGCCGCTTGCCTTCTTGATCGAGTCCAGAATTCCGAGTTGACCCAAAGCTACCAAAACGTCCCACCCAAAGAGCTGCAAGAACGGGTGTACGAGATCTACCGTCACCTGGGTGAGTGGCTCATGGGCAAGGATGAAGTCCAGCTTGAGCAGCGCTATTTGGAGATTGGGGCGCGGCGGGCCCGCCAACGAGTACCTCTGAGCGAGGTGGTTTGGGTGATCGTTTTGACGAAGGAGAACCTGTGGGAGTTCATCAAGAAGGAGTCGGTTTTGGAACGCCCGGTGGAAGTGTTCGGTGAACTGGAGATGCTGCAGTTACTGGAGCAGTTTTTTGATCGAGCTATTTACTATGCCGCGGTCGGTTACGAACTGGCGGTCGCGGACCAAGCTCTTGGGGAAATTAGCGCACCAAATAAGAAGGCATAAAATGGACACGGTTCGCAGTTCGGACCTCACAATCAATTATGACTCGTATCACGACGGGCTGCCTCGAGGGGGTCAGGCCATGTCACACAAAAACCGCGACATTCTTGAAATCCTCCGGTTCGAGTTGAAACTCATGGAAGACGGCGGGTATGCTCGCTCGCCATATGCGCCCTGGCGTGCCCCTTATATCTTTGAAGATTCTCCGAGTTGCCTGAACTTTAGGGATCCCGCCCGGTCGCATCCCTGCAGCGAATGCCTGCTGACGCAGCTTGTTCCCCCCGAACTCCGCGAGCGAGATGTGCCGTGCCGATTCATTCCGCTGAACGACAAAGGTCAGACGGTCGACTCCCTCTACCGCACCGGCACACAAATCGAGATGGAAGAGGCCCTTCGCAGCTGGCTATGCCGGGAGATCGGCCGGATCGAAACCGAACAAACCCAAAGGCGATAGTGGGTGCAGATCGGCTGCGTTCTGGAAGACCTCAAACACGGAACCGAAAGTCCCGGCTGTCAGGAGTTGACCATTTTTTCCAGCGCGGCTTTATTGCGGATCACCAGAGTGGCGCCCTTCAACTGCACCAATTGCCGTTTCTTGAAATCGGAGAACAAGCGGCTAACGGTTTCACGGGTCGTGCCGATCATTTGGGCGATTTCCTCATGCGTAAGCGTCAGCTTCACCTGCAGAGGATCACCGTTGCCCGCTGTATTGGACCATCCCAGCAGCAATTGTGCGAATCTCTCGGAAGGGGAATTGGTGAGTCCCAGGGTGCGGATCCCTTCATACGCCGCGTAGTAGTTGCGGCTTAACTGCTCCGCCACTCGCAGAGCCACTTCTCCATATTCACGCAAGAAAAGTAGCAAGGCATCCCGGGTAATGAAATTTGCCTGGCCAGGCTCGACCATCTCGGCTGTCACTTCGTAAGGCCGATTGGAAATCGTGGCGCTGAGCCCAAGAACATCTCCCGCTTCCGAGATTCTGGTGATGACGGTTTTGCCCCCAGCCGATGACGTCGAAAGCTTCGCTTTCCCCGTGCACAGCACAAATACCCCCCGTGGCTGCTGCCCTTCGATAAACAGCATGGCGGATTTTGGGTAGACCGCGGTGGATCTGATCTCATTCAACCTCTGCACCGCGGCCACAGGCAGATTGCAGAATAAATGTTCCTCCCGCA
>Ga0066793_10001142_pt1 | contig 11754 bp, 11 predicted proteins | sample PersoiDNA2013189_FD_83876 | JGI IMG/M metagenome (GOLD analysis project Ga0066793, IMG submission 83876) | Permafrost soil microbial communities from the Arctic, to analyse light accelerated degradation of dissolved organic matter (DOM) -... | ecosystem: Environmental > Terrestrial > Soil >...
GAGTTCGATCGCGTGGTGGCGAATGCGGGCGCACTCCTGGGCGAAACCTTCGAGTAGTTTCTGGTCGGAGTGGGAGAAGGCGGCGGGAGAGGGAGAAAAGACTTCGAGGACTCCGGTGAACTGGGCGTTGTCGTTCATGTCGAAGACGGGAACGATGAGGATGGAGCGAATGCCGAGGTGGCGGGAGACGGCGGGGTCGACGCGAGGGTCGAACTCGGTATCGACGGAAAGCTGGGGTTGACGGGTTTGAAGACAGGCGCCGGAGAGACCGTCGCGGGTGTTGAGGGGGACACCGAGATCTGGGGCGAGGTGTCCGGTGGCGGCGCGGCAGACCATTTCATCGCCGCGAAGGAGGGCGAGGGCGGCGGCGCTGGCGTGGGTGGCTTCGGCGGCGCGGACTACGAGTTCGTTGAGGACTAAATCGAGAGCGAGGTCCGGCGGAAAACCGGCGAGGAAGTGCTGCTCGAGGGTACGGGTCAGGTCAAGATGCGAATCGTCAGGGCAGAACTCGGACCTCGACATAGGTTGCGGGAACATATTTTGTTCCGGCAGCCTGCGGTGATGCGTGGAATGCAGGCTCAAAGGCGAGTTTCCCGCGAAATGAGGGGGAAGTCAATTGGCGAGGAAAGATTTGGTAATTGGGTAATTTTGTAATTTGGGGCACGGAGCGATCGGCGCTTTTTGTTGGGTGGAGGAGGGCCGAAAGGCTAACCACAGAGGACACAGGGGTGACGGGGGAGTGAGATCGGCGTCTGCGGCTGATGGCGGATATAGCGCACGGGTACGCGGGCTCCGTTGTCGCCGCCACAGTCGGCTGCTGTAGGTAAATTTAGTCGGATCGCTAGCTAGCCACTATCCACTGTTCCTTCCACTAGCGGCACGAACCGGCAGCCTTCGAGAACCTTTACCTCGGGCTGTCCGCTAACTTTGCCGATCAATTGCAATTCCTGGCAGGAGGGCGGGCCGACCGGCACTACCATGCGTCCGCCCTCGCGCAACTGAGCAAACAGGGTTGGCGGCATCTCGGGGGTTGCGGCAGAAACAAGAATGGCATCGAACGGCGCGTACTCTGCCCAACCCTGGCTGCCATCGCCAACTTTGATCTTTACGTTGCGATACTCCAACCGATGCAGCGTAGTTTCCGACAAGGCCGCCAGTTGCGCGTGGCGCTCCACCGAATAGACCTCGGCGGAGAGCAGCGAAAGCAGTGCTGTCACGTAGCCGGAACCGGTGCCGACTTCGAGGACGCGTTCCGTGGCTTGAAGAGCAAGGTACTCGAGCATCGCGGCCACGATGTAAGGCTGGGAGATGGTTTGCCCCTCGCCGATGGGCAGCGGGTGATCTTCGTAAGCGTCCTGCCGGAAAGTCTCCGGGACAAACTCGTGCCGTGGCACGTTGCGCATGGTCCCGAGCACGCGAGGGTCGCGGATTCCGCGCTCTGCGAGTTGCGTGCGGACCATCTCTTCGCGCTGTCGCTGCCGAGAATCGGGTTGGAAGGGGAAGCTCATGGCTTCTGTGTTTGTGGCGCGGGTAGCGCTCCTCTATTCCGCCGAACGCGTACTCGAACGCAGACAATCTGCCCGGCTTACGCCGGGCTGGACAGCCGAGGGCGGCTGTCCCTACGTGATTCAGTAAGGGCCGATGATCCCTCCAATATTGCCTGCAGTGGGCGGCTCTGGCCGCGCTGTCCTTTCTTGCGCTTCGATCATGTCGAGATACTTGTAGGCCGTTCCCGTATTGAAGAGCACGACTTTGTCTTCGGCGTGAAAGAAGCCACTGGCACGCAGCTTCTGGTACGCAACGAGCGATGCGGCTCCTTCGGGCGCGGCGAATACGCCTTCCACGCTCGCCCAGTGCCGCGTGGCCGCAAGGATTTCCTCATCGGTCGCTGCGACCGCGGTACCTTGGCTTTTTTTCAGGATGTCGAGAATCAGGTAGTCGCCATACGCTTTCGGGACACGCAGGCCGGAGGCAAAGGTCGCAGCGCCAGCCCACATTTCGCTGATCCATATTCCGGAAGCATTCTTCCCTGCTTCCCACGCCTTCACGATCGGCGCACAGCCCGCGGCCTGCACAGTGATCATTTTGGGGCGCTCGGAACCGATCCAGCCCAGCTCCTCCATCTCATCGAAGGCCTTCCACATGCCGATCAGGCCCACTCCGCCGCCGGTCGGATAGATGATGCCTTGCGGAAGTTTCCACCCGAGCTGTTCGGCGACCTCGTAGCCCATGGTCTTCTTGCCTTCGACGCGGAACGGCTCTTTGAGGGTCGAGACATCGAACCATCCTTCTTTGTCCTTGCGTTCGGCAACCATGCGGCCGCAATCGCTGATCAGGCCGTCCACCAGAGTGACGTGGGCACCGTAGTAATCGCATTCCATGCGATTCGCCATGGGCACGTCTCTCGGCATGAAGATGTAGGCTTCAATGCCCGCCGCTGCCGCGTAAGCTGCCAGCGCACCACCGGCGTTTCCGGCCGACGGAGCGGCCAACTTCTTCAAACCGTAATGTCGTGCCATGGTCACAGCAGCCGACATGCCGCGCGCTTTGAATGATCCAGTTGGATTCAGGCCTTCGTCTTTGATGTAGACGTTGGAGTACTCCCGGCTCGTGTGGTGACGGGGCTCCGCCCCGTCCTGGCGGGGCAGAGCCCCGCCACCACACAGGCTGGGAAGCAGGGGCGTGAATCCCTCGCCCAGCGTGACGGGCTTTTCGTTTCCGGGAAGTTCGGGGAGAACTTCGGCGTAGCGCCACATGCTGGCCACGCGACCTGACAAATCTTCGCGGCGCAACTTCCCTTTCAGGCTGGCAAGATCGTAGCGGACGTAAAGCACGCCGCCGTCTTTGGGGCAGATATTCTGCGGGCGGTCGGCGGGCAGATGCTCTCCGCAGCGGGTGCATTCAAGGTAAGTAATTCGCATCGAGGGAAGGATAGCACTTTGGCAGTTAGCGCCGACGTGGGTACCAGCCTCAGCGTGTGAGTTGAGCTCATCGCCCGCGTCAACTAAGCTAGAAATGCACCAACTTCATTGGACAGATGAATACCCTAGCAGACAATGCGGAAATCGCCGGTCGCTTCGCCGTAGTCGCGAACCGATTTTGTTCGGTGGTAGATTCTGCATCGAGGATGGAGAGAACCGACCTTCTCCTGCAGATTTACCGGATACTCCCGAAACTGATCGACAAAGCTATCAGCCTGCCCGATGTGAAACTAAGCGACAGCGACGATCCGATCGAAGGAAGCGGCCAGCCCGCATTCCGGGCAAACGTCAGACAGAGCGTGCAAGAATGGGGTCAACTCTACAACTTGCTGAAAGAGAAACTGGGGGACTGGGATCGCTATTGGCAGGTGTTCGATCCAACTGAGGACGACGAAGCAATCTTCGGAACTCTAGCCGACGATATTGCCGACATCTACCGTGATTTGAAAGAAGGACTCGTCCTCATCGAAGCGCATGAAGCTCCTCCAGAAGACATCATTTGGAATTGGCGCCTCTTGTTCTACTCGCATTGGGGTAAGCACGCGATGGACGCCTTGTTAGCGGTTCACTTTCGACTACAAAATGCGGCCTCCTAGCGCCGATGCTCCCTCACGCGGGCAATCTTCTGAGCACCTCTTTCGCCCTACGGAACCACGGCCTCTCACGCCGCCGCAGGTAGCCGGGCATGGTGGGTTTCTTATCGAGCACTTTCTGCGCCCATTCGCGGGCTTCGGCGTTGCGCCCCTCGGAGGCCAGCAGGTCCGCGAAATTCAGGTACGTCTCTGACAATGTGGATGTGATCGTTACCTGCCGGAAGAGCGCTTCGGCTTTTTCCTTTTGCCCGGTCTGCGCGTAGGCGTGGGCGAGCAATCCAGCGGCGCGTTGGAAATCGTAGTCGGGCTCTTTGCCGACCACTCGCTCCAAGTCGGGCAATGCGGCTGCGGCGTCGCCTAATTGGATGGCGCAAACTCCGCGGCGGTAAAAGGGGTCCAGCGTATCCGCGCGGGCGGCAATGGCTTTGTCGAACGCAATGCGCGCCAACTGGAGCTTGCCGTCGTCCATGTAAAGGTCGCCGACTTCTTCATAGTTTCCGGCCGACGGATTGTCGTGAATCGCGGCTTCCAGTTCGCCAATGCGCTTGCGGCGGGGGAAAACTTTGAAGGACTGGCCCAGCAGTCCGATGTCAGGAAGCGCCTCAACGACCAGATAGATAATGGCACCGAGCGGACCGAGAAACAGGATGACAAAAATCCAATAGTTATCCGGACGCCGCCGGATGAAGTGGACGATCGCCAGTCCCTGGAGCAGGAAGCCCCACGGGTATAGAAGGTAGCTCAGAAATCCCATGCCGATCTTAAATCCTAGCGTGAGATTACACATTTGTGGAAGATGGAGAAAGTGACTGCCGGGTGGCAGCGCGGCGGCGCACAGAGTGAGACGCGGCAAGCCGCGTCTCTACGGGAGAGTTTGGTAGGAGCAGCGATGTCGGACGAGGACACTAAGAACGATGAGGCGCGGATTCTGGCGCTGCACGAAGCTGGGGACAAGGCGCTGATAAGCGCGGATCTCGCCGTGCTGGCGCAGATCTTTGCCGACGACTATGTGCAGTACAACGAGGCGGGTAAGGCTTTTACGAAGCAGGACGTGCTGAACAATTTCCGGACGGGGGCGATTCGTTATCCGTCGATCGTTTCGACTGGGCGGAAGATTCGCATATTTGGCGACACCGCAGTTGTGCACGGATCGGAATCCGATGAAGTCGAAGTCGACGGAAAGCGGTTCGCCGTGCGCTACGTTTACCTCGACGTTCTACGGAAGCGCGACGGGGAGTGGAAGTTGGTGGCGTCGCAGTTGGCGCGGGCGATGGAAAAATAACGGCTGACGTTTCGCTTTCCCCTGTGTACCTCTGTGCTCCCTGTGGTTCACAAAAAGTCTTTACCACAGGGTACACAGAGGTACACAGGGGAAAGCGGGCATCACTCTATTTTTCGTCGACGCGCAGCCGATTCTGCCAGTGCGACCAGAGGAACCAGACGATCCCGCCCAGTAGCAAGACTCCGATGATCGCGTCGAACTGGTGGAAGTACTTGCCGAGCGAGCGCCAGTTCTCGCCTAGTTTCATGCCGAAGTAGGCCAGCACAAAACACCAGGGCCACGATCCCAGGAAGGTGTAAATGTGGAATTTGCCGCGCGGCATGCGGGCAACTCCGGCAGGCAGCGCGATGAACGTGCGGATCACTGGCAGCAAGCGCGCGATGAACACCGCCATATATCCCCAGCGCTGGAAAAATCGGTCGGCCCAGTCCAGTTCGCGGCGGCCCATCAGGATCCAGCGTCCGTAACGCTCGACCAGCGGTCGCCCGCCGTAGCAGCCGATTTCGTAGGCGACAAGCGAGCCTAGATTGCAGCCGATTGCGCCGGCCGTTGCCACCCAGACCAACTTCATCGTGCCGGTATAGACCAGGTAGCCGGCGAATGGCATGATCAGCTCGGAAGGCAGCGGAATGCAAGCGGACTCAATCGCCATGAGCAGCGTAATACCGGCATAGCCGGTCGCCGCCACGAGGGAATTGATGAAGACGAAAAGTGCGGTGAGGATTTTCTCGGTCATGAGAATCGGGAGATCGGGTCATCGGGTCATCGGGTGATCGGGATTCGGTTTTCAATCACCCGATGACCCGATGGTCAGATCACCCGATGCCGTTCAGAACGCCCCTTCCTGGGTGAAGCTGAAGCCGGGCAAGGTTACGCCCTCCGCCGATTTGGCGACCTTCACCTTCACGACAGGCGCGTCGGGCGCGGTGACCTCGGCGGGCCGAAGTACCGCGTATTGCGTGAACACTTCGCTGTACACCTTGGTGACAAGGTGATCCTGGCCGGTTACGTCCTGGCGCCAGACTTGTCCGAGTTTGATGCTCTTCACAGCCACAAGTTTTTCCTTGTAGTCCTCAGACTACTCACCTGGCCGCCAACCCGTCAATCGCAGCGGAGTTACCTTGGTGGGCCAGTTTCACAACATAGAGGTGAAAAAACCATGGACCACCAAGGACACGAAGTATCACGAAGGCTTTTCGTCTCAAGGCTTTCCTTCGTGTACCTTCGTGCCCTTTGTGGTAAACGGTTTCGCAAATTGACCCGCCACCGCAGTTAGCTTTGTTTATGTGGGACTGGCGCTTGCCCCCGGCTTTGTTACCATGAACCACTGCTCAGGAGGAAACCGATGCCTCGCGGAAATATGCCGCGTCAACCCAGCCGCAGCGGACGGCAGGAAGGTGCCCGCCGAACGAAAGGTGCGCCATGGAAGGGTGGCCAATCATTGAAGGCTGCACCGTCGAAAAATGCGGCTGCGCGCCCCAGTGCCGGGCGAGCGTCGCTTAGCGCCGGGAAGGCGCAGAAGGCTGCGGTTGTGAAAAAGAAATCTGCGTCTGGAGCAGAAGACGCGGCAAGCCGCGTCTCTACTTATGATCCGTTGGCCCCTGAGCGTGTCCGCCAGATTATCGCCGGCCTTGACCAGCTTTATCCCGATGCGACTTGTGCTCTCATCCACCGCAGCGCGTGGGAATTGCTGGTGGCGACAATTCTTTCCGCGCAGTGTACCGACGTGCGGGTGAACATGGTCACGCCTGTGCTGTTTGAAAAGTATCCGACCGTCCAGGATTTTGCGGCGCTCGAACCGGAACAGTTGGAGCCGGATATCCGCTCGACCGGCTTCTTCCGCAACAAGTCGAAGTCGGTGGCGGGCGCGGCGCGGAAGGTGGTCGCAGACTTTGGCGGGAACGTGCCCCAAACGATGGAGGAGTTGCTGAGCCTCCCCGGAGTGGCTCGCAAGACCGCGAACGTCGTGCTCGGAACGTGGTTCAAAAAGAATGACGGAGTCGTCGTGGATACGCACGTGATGCGGATTTCACGCCGTCTGGAGCTGACGAAGCAGGAAGACCCGAAAAAAATTGAAGAGGATCTGATGCGGATCGTTCCTCGGGAGCGGTGGACGGATTTTTCTCACGAAGTAATCTGGCATGGGCGGAAACTCTGCGTGGCGCGTGGTCCGAAGTGTGCCGATTGCGCGCTGGAGAAGTTGTGTCATGCGGCGGACAAAACGTGGTCTACGGTTGAGATTAACCAGGGCGCGCAGCCTTAGGGCGAATCCAGAATTGGTGTGACCACAGGCAGCTGCCGAGCTGCGGTCGGCTTGGACAGCCGGGGGCGGCTGTCCCTACGTAAACCGGGGACGGGCGAGGGCGCCCGTCGCTCCACTAGCCATGGTTTAGGTCCCGGTGTACGTCAGTTCGACGACGGTGCAATCGTCGTTGAGCGGGGTGCCTCCGCAAAAATCGGCGACTGCGGCAAAGACGTCCTCCATCGAGGCGCTCTTCCCGGCCACATGTTCGAGGCGCTCACTGTCAAACATATCTCCGCCGGCGTTCTCGGCTTCGGTGACGCCATCGGTCACCAGGATAAGTCGGTCCCCTGGCCTCATCTGGCAGCGGTCGCTCGAGTAGGTCGCTTCCGCCAGCAGACCCACGGGCAGGTTGCCGTGAGATGGCCGGAGCACTTCGTTGCCACAGATCCACACCGGCGGAATGTGTCCGCAGTTGACGTATTCGAGATCTCCGTCGCTGCGGAGGCGCGTAATGATCATGGTCGCGTATTTCTCACCGATGTGCTTGTAGGTAAAGAAGCGATTGACCGCGTCGACGATCTCCACGAGTGGCATGCCTGAAATGAGTTGCGAGTAGACCATTCCCTGGAGAATGGAAGCCAGCAGAGCGGCCGACACTCCTTTGCCACTAACGTCGGCGAGAACGACGGCCAAGCCTTGGGGCGTGTTTACGGCTTCGAAGAAATCGCCGCCGATTTCCTTACAAGACATGTTGCGTCCGTTCACCCGCGCAAAAGGAACTTCGGGAAGGGTTACCGCCAACAGACGCTGCTGAATGGAGGCTGCGATCGACAGTTCCTGCTGGTAGCGGCGTCCGGCTTCTTCCGCCTGCACCAGGCGCGCGTTCTCGATCAGCTGGGCAGCTTCAGTCGCGATCGCCCGCAGAATATCGTGGCTGACGCTGGTGATATCGCGCGAGGCAAAGCGCGAGTCCACATAGAGCGCACCCATCACTTCCCCAACAGCCGGCCGCTCGGCACGGGTGGTTTGCACGAGCGGTTTGCGCAACGGCATACAGATCACCGTTCGCAGATCAAAGGCGACGATGCTTTGCCGCTCTTTCACATCGACCATCTGACTGGTGTCGGTGACCAGGTATTCGGAGTTCGAGGTCAAGGCGCCGTCAAGCACCGAACGAGAGATGGTCTTGTCGTCGAGCAGCGGCTCGCCCTTCGAGTTGCGTCCGGCGGCGAGCGTCAGGGTCCCGTCGAGGTCGCGCAGGAAGATGTACCCACGTTCGGCGCGTGTCAGTTTTAGCGTGGCCTCGAGCAGCGTAACCAGGATTTCATCGAGCACGCCGATGGTGTTCAGCTTGCGCGCCGCGTCCATGAACAGCGTGAGTTTTTCGAGGTCGCTGGCCTCCGGGGCGATCTGAATGCCCGAGATCTGGCTGAGAAACTCCCGCGCCGTGTTCGAGGTCGTGTGCAGCGGGTGGAAGATCAGGTAGGCAACATCGCGCGCGCCAAATTCCAGCCGGTCGTTGCGTTCCAGCTTGTGGCGGTCCACCTTCTCGCCATTGAGGAAGGTACCGTGTTTGCTGCCCAGGTCTACGACAAAGAACTCGCCGTTTTCTGAAACGATGGAAGCATGCTCGCGGGACACGCGCGGGTCGGCGATCACCAGGTCGCGATCCACCTTGCGGCCCACGGTGTAAGGGGTGTGATTCAGCGACAGCGTCTGCTGATCATTCCCCGACACGAAGATCGCGATGGGAAAGATGCTGGAGATGCTGGAGATGCTGGAGATGCCCGAATGCGACGTAGCCGACATGTACCCTGAACTCTCCTGCGGCCATCATGCCAGCAGCTGACACGGGCCCCCCAAGCATTCTACGACGTGCCCGGCCCCGCCGACGCAGTAAAAGTCTTCCGGTAGCTCATCATAAGGACCAGCGCCGCTACTACCACGGGCAGGGGGAGGACAGTCCAAAGAGGGACCGCCCAGGCTGCTTCGACGGTCCCGAGTGGCAGAACGAAAGAAAGTCCTGCCAGCACGATGCCCGCAAGCCAGGGCCACAGCAGCAGAATTGCGACGAGGCTCAGGAGCACGCGGCTCATGCGATTCCGGGTCCAGAGCAGTTGCCGGTCGCGCACCAGCATGAGCAGCGCGGGCAGCAGCATGACCTGGTTATATAGGGCGTAGCTCGGAATGACGATGACGGTCACGGCTAAAGTGAGAGAAACCGTGGCAGCGAACGCGGGGGTGTCTTCGGCAAGTCGGCGGTTTTTCCAACCGATATGCACCGTAGCTGCAACGGCGAGCACCCGCGGCACCCATCCCCAAGGAGCCGGGACCAGCTTGTCCAGGGTCGAGACGGCATCGGTGTAGCTCGGGTATTCGCGCACTGCCTGGAGGAACCGGGGAATCCAATGCGGCAGATACCATTCGGAGGCGGCACATAGGGTGGCCATGGTGAACAGGAATGACGCGGCCCAGCGGTATCGGCGGCGCCAGTCGGCCAGAGTCCAGATCATCAACCAGAACAACAACAGCCAGACAAGTTGCGGCTTGATGGTGGCCAAAGCCAGCGCAATGCCGGCGGCAATGGGGCGGTCCGATGCGAGGAGCGCCAGCCCAATCGCCACCAACGCAGCCACTAGAAGCGTCATTTGCTGGAGCTTGAGGCCCTGCACGACGGGCAGGCTGCCGATGGTGAACACAACCAGGCTCGCCTGCACCCACAGCGGCACGGACCAGCGCAGCACCCACAGCCACAGCGGAATAGTGGCAACGGTGAGGCAGAGCAAGGCCCAGAAGAATCCTTTTCGCACCATCTCAAACGGAAGATGGATGACGGGCGCAAGGCAAAAGACGTCGTAGACAGGATAGGCGAATCGCTGGTCTTTTGGATCTCCAGGGCGGGCCGGGTCAAGGGGACGGCCGTAGTAGCCTTGCTGAATCTCGCGAGTCACGTCGGGGCCGTAGGGATTGCGTCCGTTCAGGAGGAGTTCTCTCGCACCTACCCAGTGAAGATAAAGGTCGGAAAGATTGCCCCGCGGTCGGCCGTGCGCAGCGGCATCGGAGATCTGATACGGAATCAACACACGGTTGGCGTACAGCCACACGCCCGCTGCACAGAGCACAGCGGCCAGAACCAGCCAGAGCGGCTTATAGGAAATGCTAGGTCTCATCGCGAAATCTGAGAATCTGGATACTACAACGCTCCCGTGAACATTTCTCGTCCAATCAGAAATTTCGCCGTTGCAGCGGAGCGGGGACCGCTCTGAGCTACGTGGTTGCGGGCAGAGACTGCCGCATCACACTCCCGATTCCGAGCGCCAGAATGAACATCGGAACAACGAGAAGATAGGAGCAATCGAGTCGAAGGATCAGCGCCCAGTACAAGGGGGTGAAGATCAGCAGCAGCAATCCACCAGCGATCATGCGCCGCGGGAGGGGCGGCAACCCGGCTTGATCGAGGAATCCGCCGCCGAGCAGAAGCAGCGGAATTATCAGCAAGGTCATGTCGTAACTGTAGGCGTAATAGCTGGTCAGGATAGCGACCAGCAAGGCCAAGCAGTAACCTAACGCAAGACCCGCAAAGCCCGTGTTCATCAGACGCCTCCAAAGCCGGGCCGTGAGCACGATGCCGGCAACGGCGGCGGGCAAGAGCAGCCAGTGGATCGGACCGGGATACGGCGCACGTCCGAGAAATGCGGTGAGCAGGCCGCGGAGATTCGGCATACTCTGGGCCGTCACGAATCCCACGCCGGTCGCGCGATTCAGGTCGAGGAGGTACATCGGGTAGGCGGACAGGACACCCGCACCCGAGATTGCGCAGGAAAGCGCCACGAGTGCGGCAGTTCCCGGCAAGAATCCAGCGAGGATGCGGGCCCGTCCGGCAAGCCACAGAATGATCGCGATCGGGACCACCAAGTGAAATTTGAAGAGGCCCAACGCAAGGATGACGCCGGCAGCGACGTCCTTCCCGGACTGCATGCGATTCAGGGTTGTGGCGACGATCAACAGCAGGAGGATGGCGTCTTGTCCTTGGAACAGATCGAGGAATACAGGAAAAAGACCCAGACAAAGCGCGGCTTCCATCCAGGAAGGATAGATTCGAGTAAAAGGGCTCGGGCGCGGCAGTACCCATCCGGTGAGCCACAGGAGAACGACTTTAGCTAGCGACCAGATCGCGAGCGCCACGGGATAGGAGAAATACGCCAATGGAAGAAAGATGAGCGCCTCAAACGGGGGCCGGATGAACGGCATCGGACCTTTGCGAATGTCAACGTTGGGCGCGAATGCCTGCTGGACTCTCCATTGCTCGTGCCGGTCGTAGAGGAGTCTCCCCTCTCCCTGCCGCAGCAGTAACCCAGCGGTATACAACGCGGAAAAATCTCCGTACCCCGCCACGATTCGGGCGCGCTGTTGCCAGAATTCGATTCCGTGCGCGACCGTCATAGCGAGCAGAAAAGCCGCAACAAATCGATTGCGAACCTTCAGCTTGTAATTCATCATTGCCGACCCTGGATTCTATCGTCAACCGGGAAACGCGCAAAATACATGCCGGAATTGAAGGGGACGAGTTTCGAGTTTGAGTTATGATCGCTCAGCGTGAGAGCCAGCCACCTTTCTGTATCAAACGTATTCCCGGTGGTGTTACTGCTGGGA
>Ga0066793_10001143_pt1 | contig 11747 bp, 11 predicted proteins | sample PersoiDNA2013189_FD_83876 | JGI IMG/M metagenome (GOLD analysis project Ga0066793, IMG submission 83876) | Permafrost soil microbial communities from the Arctic, to analyse light accelerated degradation of dissolved organic matter (DOM) -... | ecosystem: Environmental > Terrestrial > Soil >...
CCTTAAGATTGCCTTTGTATTCAAGGCCTCCTTCGACAAGGCCAATCGCTCCTCCGCGGCAAGCTTTCGCGGGCCGGGCATCGCGGCAGGTCTCAAAGTGCTCGACGATGTGCGCCGCGCCGTCGGCGTGCCGATTCTCACCGACGTGCACGAAGATACGCCACTTGCCGAGGTCGCCGCGGTCGTCGATGTGCTGCAGACGCCCGCATTTTTGTGCCGGCAGACAAACTTCATCATTAATGCGGCGAGCCAGGGCAAGCCGGTCAACATCAAGAAAGGCCAGTTTCTCGCGCCCGGCGAGATGCAGAATGTCGTCGCCAAGGCGCGCTCCACCGGCAACGACGCGATCATGGTGTGCGAGCGCGGCTTCTCCTTCGGCTACAACAATCTCGTCTCGGACATGCGTTCACTTGCGATCATGCGCACGACCGGCTGCCCCGTGGTGTTCGATGCCACTCATTCCGTGCAGCTTCCCGGAGGGCAGGGCGCCTCCTCCGGCGGTCAGCGCGAATTCGTGCCGGTGTTGGCACGCGCTGCGGTCGCCGCGGGCGTCGCCGGATTATTCATGGAAACCCATCCCGAGCCTGACAAAGCACTGTCGGACGGGCCCAACGCTTGGCCGCTCGCGCGCATGGAGTCCCTGCTTGAGACGCTTACGGCGCTCGACCGCGCGGTGAAGTCGAAACCATTTGAGGAAGCGTTGTTATGAGCAAGATTGCACAGATTCGTGGCCGCGAAATTGTCGACTCCCGAGGCAATCCCACGGTCGAGGCCGACGTGCGTCTGGAGTCCGGCGCAAGCGGCCGCGCCGCCGTGCCCTCGGGAGCCTCAACCGGGTCGCGCGAAGCGGTCGAGCTGCGCGATGGCGACCCCAAGCGCTACCAGGGAAAAGGGGTGAGCAAGGCGGTCGGGCACATCAACACGGTGCTGGCGCCGGCGCTCCTCGGCCATGACGTGCGCGACCAGGCGGGTATCGATCGCAAGATGATTGAGCTCGACGGCACAGATACCAAGGGACGCCTGGGAGCGAACGCGCTCGTCGGCGTGTCGCTTGCGGCCGCCCACGCGGCCGCAGCCGATGCGCGTCAGCCGCTGTACCGCTACCTTGCCGAGCGCCTGGGTGCGGGTCGGGAGCCCGTCATGCCCGTGCCACAGATGAACATCATCAATGGCGGTGCGCACGCCAGCAACAGTCTCGATATTCAGGAATTCATGATTCTGCCGGTGGGTGCGCCGAGCTTTCGTGAAGCACTGCGCTGCGGTTGCGAGATCTTTCACACGCTGAAGAAGCTGCTCGCCGCGCGCGGTCTGTCAACCACGGTCGGCGATGAGGGCGGCTTCGCGCCGGATCTCGGATCGAACGAGGAAGCCCTCGGTATTATTCTTCAGGCGATCGATGCGGCCGGCTACAAGGCCGGCGGCGACGTTTTCCTCGGGCTCGATGTCGCAAGCTCAGAGCTTTATAAAGAGGATCACTATGAGCTCGAGTCCGAACACCGGCGTTTCACGGCGGTTGAATTCATACGCTATCTGGCCGACCTCGCCGGCAAGTATCCGATTGTGACGATCGAGGATGGTATGAGTGAGAGTGACTGGGCGGGCTGGAGTGAGCTTACGCGCGAACTTGGCGCGCGGGTGCAGCTCGTAGGCGATGATATCTTCGTCACCAATACGAAGATATTGAGGCAGGGGATTGATCAGCACGTCGCCAATGCGATTCTCATCAAACCGAATCAGATCGGAACGCTCACCGAAACTCTTGCGGCCATCGACATGGCCGAGCGCGCCCGCTACGCCTCGGTCATCTCGCATCGCTCCGGCGAAACCGAGGACACGACCATTGCCGACATCGCGGTGGCGAGCGCTGCGACCCAGATCAAGACCGGCTCTTTGTCGCGCTCCGATAGAATGGCGAAGTACAACCAGCTGTTGCGCATCGAGGCGGAGCTCGGCAAAGTCCGGTATGCGGGACGCGACGCCTTTGCCGTCAAGTGCTAGGCTGTAGCGCCCATGAAATGGCTTGCCGCTGCTCTTTTGGTCGTCGTGCTGTTGTTGCAACAGCGGCTGTGGCTGTCGGTAAGGGGTGTGCAGGAACTCTCCAGGCTCAACGGCGCGGTGGCGCTGCAGCGCGCCGAGGACGAGCGGCTTGCCGATCGCAACCGGCAACTGGCGGCGGAAGTGCGCGATTTGAAGAGCGGCTTCGGCGCGCTCGAAGAGCGCGCGCGCAGCGACCTTGGCATGATCGCCAACAACGAAACCTTCTATCAGGTCGTGCCGGGCCGTGCGGACGCAGACGCCAAGTCGCCGACCCGCACCGCGGTGCGGTGACCGATCGGGCCGATCCAACGCTGATGCGGTACTGGCTCGTGATGCCGGCGGCGGGCAGCGGCATGCGATTCGGCGATCCGGTACCGAAGCAGTACGCACGCTTGTGCGGCCGAACCGTGATCGAGTGGGCGCTCGCGCCTTTTCTGTCTGATGCGCGCTGCGCGGCAGCGGTGGTCGCGATTGCCGCCGCGGATGCGCACTGGCACCGGCTCGCGCCGCAACTGCCTGCGGTCGAGACGGCCACCGGAGGCGCGCGCCGCAGCGATTCGGTCAGGAGTGCGCTTCTCGTCCTCGGCGGGCGCGCGCGTTTCGATGACTGGGTTCTGGTGCACGACGCAGCGCGGCCGTGTCTGACCGAAGCCGATCGGGATCGCCTGATCGAGAAGCTTGCGAGCCATCATCTCGGTGGTCTCCTGGCGACCCCGCAGGCGGACACCTTGAAGCGTGCCGCCCATGATCAAACTGTAGCGACGACGCTTGATCGCGCCGATTTGTGGCGTGCTCTTACTCCGCAGATGTTCCGCTATGGCCCACTGTGCGCCGCGCTCGACGCTGCGACCACGGCGAGCCTCTCGCCTGGCGATGAAGCCCAGGCATTCGAGTGGTTGGGAGAGCACCCGGCGCTGGTGGAGGGGTCGGCAGCGAACCTCAAGATCACGAATGCGAGCGATCTCGCCCTCGCCGAGGCGCTGCTCGCCGCGCGACCGGCCGCGCCATGAGAATCGGTACGGGAGTCGACGTGCACGCCTTCGGGCCCGGGGACTTCGTGATGCTGGGCGGCGTTCGCATAGCGCATACAAAGGGGGTCGTGGCGCACTCCGACGGCGATGTCGTGTTGCACGCGCTGTGCGATGCGCTGCTTGGCGCGGCGGGTCTCGGGGACATTGGCGAGCACTTCGCCCCGGGCGATCCGCAGTGGAAGGGCGCGGACAGCACGCGCTTTGTGCGGCTCGTCATGACGATGCTGCGCGAGCGCTGCATGCGCGTCGGCAATGTCGATATTACTGTTCTTGCCGAGGAGCCGAAGCTTGCACCCTTTCGCGCCACCATGCGGCAGCAGCTGGCAGCACTTCTTGAGGTGTCGCCACAGCAGGTGAATCTCAAGGCGACGACGACCGAGCGCCTGGGCTTCTTGGGGCGCGCCGAAGGCATCGCAGCGCAGGCTTGCGTGCTACTCCTTGAGGCGGGCGAGCCGGGGCCGCCTCAGCGCGACAGCAGCACGTAAAGCGCGCCGGTCCCGCCATCCATCGGCCGCGCCGAAACGAACGCCACCACCGTAACGATGCGGCGTAATACGTTGCTCACGACATTCTTCAACACCGGCCCGCGATGGCCGGAACGCAAACCCTTGCCGTGCACGATGCGCACGCATCGAATATCGCGCGCCAGCGCCTCGTTGAGAAATGCGGTGAGCGCGGCCTTCGCTTGCGTGACATTGTGGCCGTGCAGGTCGAACTCGGCCTCGACGCGGTACAGGCCGCGGCGTAGGTTGCGCACCACCGCCGGCTGCACGCCCGCGCGGCGAAAGACGAGCTCATCGCTCCCCGATACGGACTGGTCGTCGATGGGCCCTTCCAGACTTTCGAGGAGGACGGCGTTGCGATCCGCGCGCGCAAAACGCGCGCGCCCGGGCACCTTTTTAATGGCTGGCACTCGCGGGCCCGGCGCCAGCGGCTTGACATCGCGGACCGCTGCTCGGAAAAGCTCCGCATCCTCGTCGGAAATGCGCTTCACGCTACCTCCGCTTCAACGCTTTTGAGTATATTGACGCGCCCGTCGAGGGCGGTAGTCCCACACCCTCCGCCGTGAAAATATTAATCAGCAACGACGACGGTTACCGCTCAGATGGCATCCGCTGCCTCACGAGCGCCCTTGCTGAGATTCCCGAAGTGACTGTGACGGTCATGGCGCCGGAGCGCAACCGCAGTGGCGCGAGCAATTCCCTGACCCTCGATGTGCCGCTGCGTGTCGTGCAGTTGGAACCGAATATCTATTTTGTCGCCGGCACGCCGACCGATTGCGTGCATCTGGCGATATCGGGTTTTTTCGATGACGAGTACGACATTGTCGTTTCCGGGGTCAACGATGGCGCGAACTTGGGGGACGATGTTCTGTATTCGGGAACCGTCGCGGCTGCAATCGAAGGGCGCTTCCTGGGTCTACCGGCCATCGCCGTTTCACTCTGCACCCAGGGAGTTAAGCCCGCGCATTTCGCCACGGGTGCGAAAGTTGCCGCGCGCTTGGTGAGGCAGCTCCTGAAGAGCTCGCTCGATCGTGCGCTCATCCTCAACGTCAATGTTCCCGACTTGACCTATGCGGACCTCAAGGGGTTTCGCACCACGCGTTTGGGGTTTCGTCACCGCTCGGAGCCGATTCTGCGGGCGCATGATCCGCGCGGCCGGCCGGTTTACTGGGTGGGGCCTGCCGGACGTGGGCAGGATGCCGGCCCCGGCACGGACTTTGACGCAGTGGCCGAAGGATTTGTGTCTGTGACGCCGCTGCAGATCGACCTCACGCGCCATGCTGCGCTGCCGGCCTTGAACAGCTGGCTGGCTGGAATTGATGACTGACGTGCGCATGAGCGGGATCGGCATGACCTCGGCGCGCACGCGCGACCGGCTCGTGCAGCGCCTGCGCGATCAGGGCATCGTGAACCCCGCGGTTCTCGATCGCATCCGCAACGTCCCGCGACATATTTTTGTCGATGAGGCGCTCGGTAGTCGCGCCTATGAAGACACGGCTCTGCCAATCGGATTCGGCCAGACCATTTCGCAGCCGTTCATTGTCGCCCGCATGACCGAAGCGCTCCTCGAAGGCGGCCCGTTGGCACGCGTGCTCGAGATCGGCACGGGCTGCGGCTATCAAAGCGCAGTATTGGCGCCGCTCGTCACCACGCTCTACACCATCGAGCGCATCGGTCCGCTCCTGGAACGCGCCAAAGAGCGCATCAGAGAACTCGGCATCAAGAACGTGCGCTTCCGTCACGGCGACGGCACTGTCGGCTGGAAGGCGCAGGGACCCTTTGATGGAATCCTGGTTGCCGCGGCGCCGCTCAGCGTACCGGCGGCACTCCTTCAACAGCTCAAGCCCGGCGGCAGGCTCATTGTTCCGGTGGGACCCGAAGGAGAGCAGGAGCTGGTTCGATTCACGCAGCGGGATCAAAGACTTGAGAAGCATTCGCTCGGGGCGGTTGCATTTGTGCCGCTGCTCGCGGGTGTGAGCTGAGACATGCGCAAGAACACTTATGTGATATTACATGAAATGTGATCTATAACTTATTGCTTCTATACAGTTTAATGATCTAAAAATGACACTTTAGGGCGTTTTATGGCGCAAGGCAGGCGCAAAATCACTGCGCGAGCGTAGCTCGACGCGTTTGAGCCGTCGCAAAAGTCCTTTATCAACAAGCCTCTTGCGCTGACATCTAGGACATGTTTAACATGTCGCGGAACACAGACATCAGGAGCTTGTGGCAAAGCGACGGGAAGAAGACACGGGGCGGAGGGGATGTGGAGAGAAAAGCAATAATATTGAAACAAGAATAATAAAGAGTATGCAATTGTTCGAGTCTGTCAGCTTCGAATGATTGTTGGGTTGGTTGAAGCTTTCTCCCCCCGTGTCTTCTTTTGGTCGCTTTTTTTCTGGCAAGCGACCCCTTTTATAAGAATAGTGCTGCGGCCACGCGCCGCTCCTCCTGCACCAGAATGTTGAAGGTGCGACAAGCCGCGCCCAAGTCCATCGCTTCCAAAGCCACCGACCGCGCAGCCAGCGCCGCGCGCGCGCTCATTGACGGCGCATGCTGGCTGTCGGATGCTCCCCAAAGCACGATCTGCGGATCAAGCGCGAGAAGCGGCTCAAGATCGCGGGCAGTCATCTGCCCGGGGGCTGCCGGATTCCAGTCTGTGATAAGCGTGTCAGCCGTAACGATGCAGCTCCTGGTCACGACCTGCCCGCCGATGCGCAGCTCGCTCGTTGAATAGGCGCGAATGAGATTGACGCCGGAGCGGGCGTCGAGTGTGAATTTCATGCCTTTAAAATACCCGCTCGTACACGAGTTCGTCATTGTGATTGCGGATCTGTATCTTCCGGAGGACAGTGCCGTTGCCGCCGACGGCCTGCCCGGTCTTGAGCGGGTCGCGCGTTTTGGCCGCCGTGCCCGGCTCAAGGACGGCTGGCGCGCTTGGCTTGCGCGCGACGCCGGCCACGCGGCGCTTGCCGCCGAGCCTCCCGCGTGCATTGCCGCACTGTGCGCGGCTGAAGGCACGGCAGGTTTTCTATGGTTGGCAACCCCCGTGCACCTGGTCACGGGACTTACGAGCTTGCATTTGGAGCAGCGCGGTCTTTTGAGACTTCCCATGACGACATTGCGCATGCTCGCAGAGGATTTTGGCAACGTGTTTCACGGCTCAGGCTTTAAGCTTACGCCGCTTGCGAGCGGTGGCTTCCTCGTTGTCGGGCCCGCGGTGTCGCGCGCCGATACGTTGGAGCCCGCACGCTGCATCGGGACGGATATTGGCGCGGCTTTGCCACGGGCGGCGGAGTTGCGGCGATTGGGCGCGGAGATCGAGCTGTGGCTGCATGCGCACCCGGTGAATCTTGCGCGCATCGAGTGCGGGGCACTGCCGATCAGCACCTTGTGGCTGTGGGGTGGCGGGATGCGGGCGCGCACGCCGACCGCGGCCGCCGCGCAAACCGCAACAACCATGGAGCGCGCCTATGGAAGCGATCCTTACCTTGATGGACTTGCGTGCGCGAGCGGCGAGCGCACGCAGGCGCTGCCGGAAAAGATAGACGACCTCCTGCACGCGCCCGCGCGGCGCATCGTCATCGTGGTCGAACTTGCAGAACTCCTTGCGGCCGACCGAGGCTTAGATGTGGGCGCTGCGCTCGCGACTGTTGATGCGCGCTGGATCCTGCCCGCCACCCGGCTTGTTGCACGCGGCGCCGTGCGCACGTTGCGCGTATTGGCGAATGATCGCTGTCTGTCGCTCACGCGGCGGGATCGTCTGCGGCTCTGGCGCCCGCCATGCCGCGGTCTGAGCGGCATCAAATGACGCTGCAAATCGTCAGGCGCCCGCCTGCGGCTGAATCCGCAGGCTTGGGCGGGGGGCTGCATCCGGTGTTGCAGCGCGCCTATTTAGCGCGCGGCGTGCGTTCAGCCTTGGATCTCGATGACTCGCTCGAGCGGTTGCTGCCAGTTGGCACGCTTGCGGGTGTTGGCGAGGCGGTGAGCTTGCTGCTGGCGCATCGCGAGCAAGGCCGCGTGCTCGTGATCGGCGATTTCGACGCGGACGGTGCCACCAGTACCGCTCTCATGGTGCGCGCCATGCGCGCCTGGGGCTTCGCGGCGGTCGATTTTCTGGTGCCGAACCGCTTCAAGTTTGGCTACGGCCTTACGCCGGAGATCGTCGAGCTTGCGCTGACGCGTACGCCGACGCTGATCGTGACCGTCGATAACGGGATTTCAAGCGTCGCGGGGGTTGCAGCGGCGCGCGCGCGCGGCATTGAGGTGTTGATCACCGATCATCACCTGCCGGGCGGCTCGTTGCCCGATGCGAATGTGATCGTCAATCCGAATCTCTTGGGCAGCCGCTTTGGCAGTCGCGCGTTGGCGGGAGTCGGAGTCGCCTTCTACGTGATGGCTGGCGTGAAGCGGCGGCTCGATGCGAAGCGCAAGCTCTCTGCGCTCGTGCCCGGGGTCGCCGAATACTTGGACCTGGTCGCCTTGGGCACGATCGCCGATGTAGTGCCGCTTGATTTCAATAACCGGGTATTGGTCTCGCAGGGTCTAAAGCGCATCCGCGGCGGACGCTGCGTTGCGGGAATTCGTGCACTTCTGCAGGTGGCCGGCCGCGGCAGCGCGGATCTCACGGCGGCTGACCTTGCCTTCGCCGTGGCGCCGCGCCTGAATGCCGCCGGCCGCATCGATGACATGACGATAGGCATCGAATGCCTGCTCGCCGATGACGATGCGGCCGCAGTTGTCCTCGCGACAAAACTCGATGCGTTCAACCAGGAGCGCCGCTCGATCGAAGCGCGCATGCAGAGCGAAGCGCTCGCCGCCGTGCAGCGCTTGCATGAGACGAATCTGCGCCCGCTGCAGCGGAGCGGCGTGTGTCTGTACGATGAAACCTGGCATCAAGGCGTTGTCGGTCTGGTTGCAAGCCGCGTGAAGGAGCGCGTGCGCCGACCGGTGTTCGCCTTTGCGCGCGCCGAAGATGCGAGCTTGCGTGGTTCGGGCCGCTCGATCCCCGGGGTGCATATTCGCGACGTGCTCGATTCGATCGCCGCGCGCCATCCGGACCTCATCGTGAAGTTCGGCGGGCACGCCATGGCCGCGGGCCTCACGCTCGAGTTCGAAAAGCTCGAGCGCTTCGCCCGGGCATTCGATGCCGAGGTCGAACGCTGTCTCGCCGTAGCGCAGCGCAGGGATTGCATTGAAACCGATGGCGAGCTTGCGGTCGAGGAGATCGCGCTAGAGACGGCGAACGCGCTGCGCGGCGGCGGACCGTGGGGGCAGGCATTCCCGGAACCGAGCTTCGATGGGGTATTTGCGATTCGCTCTGCGCGCATTGTCGGCGAGCGGCACCTCAAGATGTGGGTGGAAGTGCCGCGCAGCGGGCGCGCCTTCGACGCCATTGCATTCAACTATATAAGCGCGGACGGCAAGGCCTCCCTCCCGGAGGGCAGGGCGCAGCTCGTCTATCGTCTCGATGTCAACGTGTATCAGGGCGAGCGACGCCTGCAGCTTCTCGTCGATCATGTTCTGCCGTGCGCTGAAGTGGCAATTGGCGTGCTTGCCGATTAGCATCACCGACATGGAACTGAATCTTCTCAAGAGACAATTGCGCGACCTCGCGGAGCGCATCGGCTCCTTACGGGGGTTTCTTTGAATACGATAAAAAGAAGGAACGCCTCGAGGAGGTCGGTCGCGAGTTGGAAGATTCGGGGCTCTGGTCGAAGCCGGAGCGGGCCCAGGAATTGGGGCGTGAGCGCGCACGCCTGAAGGGGCAGGTCGACGAGCTCGACCGGGTGACGAAGGACGTTGCCGACGCGGGTGAAATTCTCGCTATGGCTGAGGGCGAAGCGGACGAGGCCACAGCACGTGACGTCGAGGCGGATGCCGGGCGCCTTGAGAGCCAGGTGCGCAGTCTCGAGCTGCGGCGCATGTTTCGCGGCGAGATGGATTCCCACAGCGCCTTCCTCGATATTCAAGCCGGTGCCGGCGGCACCGAAGCGCAAGACTGGGCGCAGATGCTGCTGCGCATGTATCTGCGCTGGGGCGCGGCGCGGGGTTATACCTGTGAGGTGATCGACTCGACCCCGGGGGAAGTCGCGGGTATCAAGAGCGCAACCGTCGAGGTGCAGGGCGAGTACGCCTACGGCTGGCTGCGTACCGAGACCGGCGTGCACCGGCTCGTGCGCAAATCGCCGTTCGACTCGGGCAACCGCCGTCATACATCCTTCGCCTCCGTGTTCGTCTCCCCGGAGATCGACGATGACATCGCGATCGATATCAATCCGGCCGATCTGCGCACGGATGTGTACCGCTCAAGCGGCGCGGGCGGCCAGCACGTCAACAAGACCGAGTCCGCCGTGCGCATCACGCACCTGCCGAGCGGCATCGTGGCGGCCTGTCAGAACGAGAGGAGCCAGCACAAGAACCGCTCCCTGGCGATGAAGATGCTGAAGGCGAAGCTCTATGAGCTCGAGGTCAATAAGAGAAATGCGGCGGCGCGGGTCCTCGAGGACTCGAAGTCGGATGTGAGCTGGGGGCACCAGATCCGCTCCTATGTCCTCGATCAGTCGCGCATCAAGGACCTGCGCACCGGCATCGAAGTCGGCAATACCACCGCCGTGCTCGATGGTGACCTCGACGGTTTCATGGAAGCTTCGCTCAAGGCAGGACATTAACGTGCAGTGTAAGCTTGCGGTGTGAGCGCACCGCTGCCCCCCGAACCAGCCGAAGAGAATAAACTGATCGCCGAGCGGCGCGCAAAGCTTGCCGCCGTGCGTGCGACAGGCGGCGCTTTTCCCAACGACTTCCGCCGCGACACCCTCGCAGCTCAATTGCAGATGGGCTTCGGCGAAAAGAGCACGGAGTGGCTCGAGTCGAACCCGACCGAGGTACACGTCGCCGGACGCATGATGTTCAAGCGCGTCATGGGCCGGGCGAGCTTTGCGAAGCTTGCGGATCGAAGCGGTCAGATCCAGATTTTTCTGCAGGCCGACGCCTTGGGCGGGGCCTACGAACTCTTCAAGAGCTGGGACTTAGGAGACATTGTGGCTGCCGCCGGCATGCTGTTTCGCACCAAGACCGGCGAGCTCTCGGTACGCGTAACGGCACTGCGCTTGTTGGTGAAGTCGCTGCGCCCGCTGCCGGACAAATGGCATGGTCTTTCCGACACCGAGCTGCGCTACCGCCAGCGCTATGTTGACCTCATCATGAACTCCGAGAGTCGCGAGGTGTTTCGCACCCGCGCCCGGGTGGTGCGTTTTCTTAGGGACTTTCTCGATGCGCTCGACTTTCTCGAAGTCGAGACACCGATGATGCAGCCCATTCCCGGCGGCGCCGTTGCGCGGCCGTTCAAGACGCACCACAACGCGCTCGATCTTGATATGTATCTGCGTATCGCCCCGGAGCTTTATTTGAAGCGCTTGATCGTCGGCGGCTTCGAGCGGGTGTACGAGATCAACCGCAATTTCAGAAACGAAGGATTGTCCACGCAGCACAATCCGGAGTTCACGATGCTGGAGCTGTATCTTGCGTACGCCGACTATCGCGACCTTATGGAATGGATTGAGAAGGCGATCTGCGGTCTTGCCGATGCCTTACACGGCAGTCGCCAGATCGAGTATCAGGGGCGCTCCTACGATCTCGCGGCGCCGTTCAAGCGTGTGAGCGTGGAGCAGGCGCTGCTTGCCAATAACACCGGGATCGACGCACCGTCGCTGCGCGATGTGACCTATCTGCGCAAGCTGTGCGAGCAGCTTGGCATCGCTTTCCGGGGCCACGACGGCGCAGGCAAGCTGCAGATGGAGATTTTCGAGAAGACGGTCGAGCACACGCTCCTCGATCCGACCTTCATCCATGCATATCCTGCAGAGGTCTCACCGCTGTCGCGCGCAAACGATGCCGATCCATTTGTCACCGACCGCTTTGAGTTCTTTCTTGGCGGACGCGAGATAGCCAACGGCTTCTCCGAGCTCAATGACTCGGAAGATCAGGCGGCACGCTTTCGCGCCCAGGTCGCGCGCCAGGATCACGGCGACGAGGAAGCGATGTATTACGACAGCGATTACATCCGTGCGCTCGAGTACGGCATGCCGCCGACTGCCGGGCTCGGCGTCGGCATCGACCGGCTTGTGATGTTCTTTACGAACTCGGCTTCCATACGCGACGTGATTCTCTTTCCCCA
>Ga0066793_10001144_pt1 | contig 11744 bp, 11 predicted proteins | sample PersoiDNA2013189_FD_83876 | JGI IMG/M metagenome (GOLD analysis project Ga0066793, IMG submission 83876) | Permafrost soil microbial communities from the Arctic, to analyse light accelerated degradation of dissolved organic matter (DOM) -... | ecosystem: Environmental > Terrestrial > Soil >...
CCGCGGCGGCCTACCGCTTCGCCAGCGAGTACCGGCGCCGCGCGGGCCGTCCGGCGCGCCGGCCACCCCGCGAGACGCCGGAAGCCGACGACCTCCCCTTCGAGATCGTGGCCGTCCAATCCGATGCGGGATCGCTCCCCGGGTGGTTCGTGCCGGGGCCCGGGGGCCGCCCCGCGCCGGCCGTCGTGCTGGTCCACGGCTGGGAGTCGAACCGCGCACGGATGCTGCCGAACGCCCGGTTCCTGCGCGCTGCCGGGTTCGCGTCGCTCCTGTTCGACGTTCGCGGCCACGGCGACAACCCGCCGGAGACACTCCCGATCAGCGCGGCCGAGTTCGGTGCCGACGCGCGGGCGGCCGTCGACCTTGCGTCCGCCCGGCCCGACGTGACCGCCGTGGCCGTCCTGGGTCACTCGATGGGCGCGATCGGCGCGGCAATCGCGGCCGCGGACGATCCCCGGATCGCGGCTCTCGTGATGACGGCCGCCCCGGCCGATCCGCGACGCCTGACCCGGCGGACGTTCCAGCTGGCCGGCCTGACCATGCCGGGGCTGATCGCCCAGCCCCTTGCTGCCGTCACGACGCGGGTCTACCTTCGACCACGCGGTCACGCGCCGTCCGCCGTCAGTGCCACCGCGGCGGTGAGGCGATACCCGGGCCCGATCCTCATCGTCCACGGCGAGCAGGACGAGGTCGTCGGCGCAGACAACGCGGTTCGCCTGGGCCGGGCGGCGCGGCGTGTCGCCGGTCGCGAGGTCGAGCTCCTGATCCTGCGCGAAGGCCGGCATCGCTGGCTCTACGAGGATCCGGCCTACCGGGGCCGGATCGCGGCCTTCCTGGCGCGAAACCTCGCGGGCGCGGCCGAGCCCGACCGGGCCGCCGCACGCGCGGTCGCCGCCCGGGTACGCCGCCCGCCGGACACGGATGGGCCGCTCAGCGCGCTGGAGCGCCCGGCCGCGCCGGCACCGGCGCCCCTCGGGCGGGCTGTGGCGCTCTCCGACGCGGCGCTCGCCGCCGGGGCGCTCGATGATCCCGCCGGCGCACACAACGACCCCGACCCCATCCGGTCCTGACGGACCGACCCGAATCGTCGCACCTGGAGGCACGCGAATGGAACCGGCCCTCGGCACCTGGGAGGCCATCGATTCCCTGCGGGTCGTCCGCGCGTTCGCGGACCGCCCGCTCGACCCCGCGGCCGTCGAGCGAATCCTCAACGCGGGTCGGCGCGCCGGAAGCTCCAAGAACCTGCAGCGCTGGGCGTTCGTCGTGTGTCGCGACCGCGACCACCTGCCCGAGCTCTCGACGGTAGGTCCCTTTGCCGCGCACCTCGCGGGCGCCGCGGTCGCGATCGCGCTGGTGACCCCGGACCCGCACGCGGATGGCGCGCCGCTCTCGATCGAGTTCGACATCGGCCGGGCGGCCCAGAACATGGTGCTCGCTGCATGGGAACTGGGAATCGGCAGCGTCCCGGCGACGGTATACGAGCAGGCGCGAGCGGCCGCCCTGCTCGGCCTGCCCGCGGGCATGCACTGCGAGTACGTGCTCTCGTTCGGTTACCCGGCCGACGAGTCGGTCCTGGCCGCGCCGAAACGGGCGGGCGGCCGTCGGCCGCTCAGCGAGCTCGTCCACGAGGAACGCTGGTAGATCGCGCTCGCGCGGCGGGCGCGGCTCCGCATCAGCGGCTCCGGGATCGAAGCCTCGGCAGCGCCGCTCAGTCCGCGCGGCGTCGCGCGGCCTCGCGCGCAACCGCGGCGTGGCGCGCAACCTATGGAGCCCGGACCTCCGACGGGCTGCCGCCGGCCCACATGGTCTCTGGGTCCGTGGAATCGAGGTCGAGCCCCGGGGCGCCGCTCGCCACCTCGGGTGCTGGCGCACCGGCGTCCACGTACGAGGCGAACGCCGCCTCCAGGCCGACGTCCCGCTGCGCTCGCTCGGAGAGGAGCCACTTGTGCTCCAGGAGGTCGCAGTACGCCTGGAGCGGGTCGCGGCCGGGCCCGATGACCTTCTCCAGCCGTCGCAGGTACGGCTCGAGCACCTCGTCCTGCCAGCGGGCTGCGCCTTCCGCCGAGGAGACGGGCCGACGCTCGAAGAAGGTCAGCCACGCGCGATACTCGCGGACGTCGTTGAGGAGCAGGCGTGCCTGCCCTTCGAGCGCGACGAGCCCCGTCCGGCGGTCGAGCTCACGGGCGTGGAAGTCGCGCTGGGCGACGGCGGTCCGAAGGCCGACCGTCCCGGCCGCGCCGGGCAGCAGCTCGATCTCGCCGATCGCGAAGCCCAGGTCGTTGAGGCGCCGGATGTGGGCCTGGATCGCGAACCGGTCGCCGGCCTGGATCTCGACCTGGTCGTGGAGCTCCTGCCAGAGGGCTATGTACCGCGTCCTCACGGACTCGGCGGCGGCGATCTGCTCGTCCATCACGTCGGGGTGTCCCTGGAACGCCGCCAGGTCGGCGAGGCCGAACGCGACGTTCTCGACGAGGACATCGAGGTCGTAGGCACGCTGCCCGTCGGACAGCTCGGGGTAGGTCTCGCTCGTCTCCGCGTCCACCAGGTAGGCCTGGATCGTCCCGCCGTCGCGCCGGAACAGCGTGTTCGCGAGCGAGCAGTCGCCCCAGTAGACGCCGCCCCGGTGGAGGTCCACGAGCAGCGACGCCATCGCGTCGAGGAGCCGGTCGCGGTAGCCGCCGGCGGCGAGCGGGACCCGCATGAGGAGCCGTCGATACTGGAGCGAGTGGCGGAGGTATTCGGTCACTAGGATCGCCGTGCCGTCGTCCGGGCGCTCCGCGATCCCGATCGCGCGGACCGACGGCAGGGCCAGCGTCTCGAGGCGAACGAGCACCTCGTACTCGTGGTGCGCGGTGTCGATCGACTCCTCCTTCAGCGCGTACACGGTCTCGTCGATGACGACGAAGCGGACGAGGTGGCGTGAGGGCCCGACCGGGAGGGCGCGCAGGACGACCCGGTCGGCTCGCCACTGCGCCAGCGGCAGCTCCCACGGCAGCGAGAGGAGCTCCTCCGAGGCGACCCTCAGCCGGAGGTGCGGGAACGACTCGACCTGGGGCGTGCTCAGCGCCGCTTCCGAAGGTAGCTCGTGAGCGAGGCGTCGTAGCCGGCGGCCTCGAACAGGCGGCGGGCGCCCGGACGGTGATGGCCGGCGGTCACCTCGAGGAACGCGGCATCGATCCCCACCGCGATGGCCTCCGCCTCGGCCATCAGGGCGGCCCCGACGCCGCGGCCGCGGACGCCCGGGTCCACGACGAGCGCCATCACCCGCACGACGTGGTCGTCATGCTCGAAGCGCGGGATCACCTGGCAGGCCACGAAGCCGGCGCGCTCGCCACTGGACTCGGCGATGCGGACCGGGCATTCCCGCTCGACGTACCGCTCCAGGCGTCGCACGATGTCGGTCGCCCCGGCGGGATATCCCTCGTCGGAGAGAAGCCGCGCGATCCATTCAGCGTCGTCCGGGCCGGCGTCCCGGAACGTGAGCGTGGCTCGTTCGATCATGATCCGATGGTACCGCGTCGGCCGCGGTAGGGCGGGTCCGGCTCACCCGGCTCGCGTCGCTTGCCCGGCAGGGCCGCGGGCACCAGGACCATGGTCGGACCCCAGGCGTGCGGTCCGGCGACCGCCCATTCCGGCCCGAATGGACCCGTCCCGTCCCTGGCCCGGATGTCGAGTCGCGCCAACCGCTCCGACATGCCGGCGATGGTGGACATCGGGACCCGGACGTAGAGGACGGCCGGGCCTTCCCTGTGACGAGCCAGCGAGGCAGCGAGCCACCCCTCCGTGTCGGGCTCCAGGAGCACGATCGTCGTCAACTGACCGCGCGCCGAGCAGGCTCGGTCAACCGGACACGCGCCGCCTGACGGCTCGCCAAGCGGTCAGGCGTCGCGTCGCGCCACGAGGAGCGTCGCGTCGGACGGAAGCGGGATCGCCTCGGGCTCGGGGAGCCCGGCGGCGCGGAACAGTTCCGCGTGCTGCGCGACGGTCCGCAGGCGCGCCCCGTGGAACAGCTCGTCGAGCGCGACGCCCGCGATAAGCTGCCCATGGAGGGTCGCGTATTCCTCGAGGCCGTCGGGCAGGCACCAGCCCAGGACGACGAGCCGGCCCCGGGGCCGGAGCATGCGCCACGCCGACTGCAACGCCACGACCGGGTCCGGCATCTCGTGGAGGGCGTGCTGGAGGTAGGCCAGGTCGAAGGAGCCGACAGCCAGCTTCTCGTCCACCTCGCGGGCCTCGATCCGGATCCGCGACCCGAGGCCCGCGCGCTGCACCAGCTGGATCGCGCGGGTCACCGAATCGGCCTCCGGCTCCACGCCGACGAGCCGCGCCTTCGGGAAGCGGCGCGCGATCGCTGCCAGCCAGCGGCCGCCGCCGCAGTGGAGATCGATCACGTCGATCCCCCGGACCAGGTCGGCCACGAGATCAGGAAGCGCGGCGAGCGCCTCCTCGAAGAAGACCGCGATGTCCTGGCGGGTCAGCGCCTCGATCGCCCGGTAGTAGCGCGCCGATCGCGATCCGACGGGCTCACCGGTGCGCAGGTACTCGGCCATCCGGTCGTAGTCCAGGCTCGCCGTGACCGTGTACGTGAACTGCCCGCCCAGGTAGGCGGTACGGTCCTTGTCCAGCAGGATCGACGCGACGTCCGCGTCGACGGTGACCCGTGACCCGTCATCCGCGATGAGGTCGGCCGCGTAAGCTGCGTCGCACCAGGCGGAGACGGGCTCAGCGGCGGCTGTCGCAGCCCGGGCCAGGTCGGCGCGCGTCAGCCCGTTCGACCCGGCCTCACGAAGGCGGGCGAAGAGCCCCAGCTCGATCCCGAGCTGGACCACCCATGCCCGGTAGAACCCGGTCAGGCTGGCGACGAGATCGTCGAAGCGGTCGTCGAGCGGCATCGCCCCGCGATTGTCGCACGCTCGGAGGGCCCTCACGACGGGCCGGCCGCAGGCGCCATCGCAGCCCTCGGCGGCACGGCGGCCGGAATGCGCCAGCGGGAGTGCATGCCGGCTGGCATCCTTCCCGGATGGCAACCGCCGCCCACCGCACGCTCGGCGCACCCGGGGCCCAGGTCGCGCTCGCCCTGGGTGCCCTCTACGTCGTCTGGGGATCCACGTATCTCGCCATCCGGGTCGCGGTGGGCACGATCCCGCCCTTCACGCAGAGCTCGATCCGCTTCCTGATCGCGGGAACGCTCCTCCTCGCGGTGACGTCGCGCGGCCGTGCCGGAGAGCCCCGGCCGGGTCGGCGCGAATGGCGGGACGCGGCGATCATCGGCGGGTTTCTCCTGGTGGGCGGCAACGGCCTCGTGGCGCTCGGCGAGACGACGGTCGCGTCGGGGATCGCCGCGCTGCTGATCGCCACGCTGCCCGTCTGGGTTGCGATCCTCGGCCGGCTCTTCTTCGACCTGCGCCTCTCGCGTTCGACCGTCGTCGGGATCGGGCTCGGCTTCGCGGGGGTCGGCGTGCTCGTCTGGCCGGCCGGCGGGAGCGCGCCGGTGGATCTCGCGGGCGCCCTGATCCTCCTCGGCTCGCCGATCCTGTGGGCGATCGGCTCCCTCTACAGCAGCCGCGCCCACCTGCCCGTGCGGCCGCTGGTTGGCGTCGGGATGCAGATGCTCTGCGGTGGGGTGATGCTCGGGGTCGTCGCGCTCGCGACCGGCGAGATCAGCCGGTTCCGCCCGGCGGCGGTGACCCCGGAGAGCGTGGCCGCCCTCGCCTACCTCGTCGCCGTCGGGTCGCTGATCGGCTTCACCGCGTACGCCTGGCTGCTGCGGGTGGCCCCGCTGCCGCTCGTCGCGACGTACGCCTACGTCAACCCGATCGTGGCGGTCGCGCTCGGCTCGCTGATCCTGGGCGAATCGGTCACGCCCAGGACACTCGTGGCCGGCGTGATCATCATCGTCGCGGTCGCGATCATCATCTGGACACGCGGTCGTCAGGCCGTGCCGCCGCGGCCCGAGGAGGTCGTCGAGGCGACCTGAGCGCGTCGAGCCACCCGGTCGGCGCTACGCTGTGGGCCTTCGGGACCGGGCATCGTCCGCCCGCCGCCGATCCCCGACCTTTGCGATATGCCCAAGCGGAGACGCGAAGCATGACGAACGAATCCCTTCACACGATGGGCCAGCAGCACGGCCGCCGGTCGTGGGCCGAGCCGTGGAAGATCAAGATGGTCGAGCCGCTCACCGTGACGGTGCGCCCCGAGCGCGAGGCGGCCCTCCGCGAGGCTGGCTACAACACGTTCCTGCTTCGCTCGGACGACGTCTACATCGACCTCCTGACGGACTCGGGCACGTCGGCCATGAGCGACCGGCAGTGGGCCGGGATGATGCTGGGCGACGAGGCGTATGCCGGCAGCCGGAACTACTACCACCTCGAGGAAGCGGTCAAGCGCTACTACGGCTACGCGTACCTGGTTCCCACTCACCAGGGCCGCGGCGCCGAGCACCTGATCAGCCAGGTGCTGATCGAGGCGGGCGACCACATCCCGGGCAACATGTACTTCACGACCACGCGCCTCCACCAGGAGCTGGCCGGCGCGACGTTCCACGACGTGATCCTCGACGAGGCGCACGACCCGACCTCGCTCCACCCGTTCAAGGGCAACGTCGACCTGGCAAAGCTGCGCGCGCTCGTCGGAGAGGTCGGGGCCGCGAAGATCCCGTACGTGTCACTTGCCGGCACGGTCAACATGGCCGGCGGGCAGCCCGTCTCGATGGCGAACGTCCGCGAGCTCCATTCCTATTGCGCCGGCCTCGGGATCAAGGTGCTTCTCGACGCGACGCGGATGGTGGAGAACGCGCTCTTCATCCAGGAACGCGAGGAGGGCTACGCGGACCGCTCGATCGCCGAGATCCTGCTCGAGTTCTGCTCGTACACGGACGGCGCCTGGATGAGCTCCAAGAAGGACCATCTGGTCAACATTGGTGGCTGGCTCGCCGTCAACGACCAGGACACCTTCGAGGAGCTGCGCAATCTCGTCGTGGTCTACGAGGGGCTCCACACCTACGGTGGGATGGCCGGCCGCGACATGGAGGCGCTCGCGATCGGGATCACCGAGGCGGTCCAGGACGAGCACGTCCGCTCGCGCGTCGGCCAGGTCCGCTACCTCGGCGAGCTGCTCACGGAGTGGGATATCCCGATCGTCCAGCCGATCGGCGGCCACGCCATCTTCCTGGACGCGAAGCGCTTCTACCCGCACCTCGCCCAGGACGTCTTCCCGGCCCAGACGCTCGCCTGCGAGCTCTACCTCGACTCGGGGATCCGCTCGATGGAGCGCGGGATCGTCTCGGCCGGCCGCGACCCGGAGACCGGCGACCACAAGCGCCCGAAGCTGGAGCTGACCCGGCTCACGATCCCGCGCCGCGTCTACACGCAGGCGCATATGGACGTCGTGGCCGAGTCGGTGAAAGCCTGCTTCGACGCCCGGGACGCCGCGACCGGCCTCCGGATGACCTACGAGCCGAAATACCTGCGCTTCTTCCAGGCCCGCTTCGAGCCGATCTGAAGCCGGGGCGGGCGGCCGACGGACAGGCGCGACAGCCTGATCGCAACGGACCCAAGCAGGCCGACCGGGAGAGGTCCCGCGTGTCGTCTGCCCGATCGGGCACCCGGACGTGCCCTCGCATCGGCCGCGGGCCGCTGCATCCTCTGGGCTTGGAGGCCCATCGCGACCGACGCCCGCTGAAACCGGGCGCTGACCCGTTCCGGCTGCGTCGCAGGCCGCCGATGGTGCCGCGCCGACCAACCAGCCTGCCGCCGGATCGGGGCGATCCGGACCTGGGCCCGGGGGTGGTCCTGCACTTCCAGCAGCTTACTGGGAACCGGGCCGTGAGCGACCTCGTCGCCCCGGCCGTCCAACGCGAGAGCCCCGACGGGGGCGTGCTCGCGACCACGCCGGCCGCGGCCGGACCCACCGACGGTGGCGCGCCGGCCGGTGGCGTCCAGGAAGACCCGCATGTCCAGGCCCGCCGCGCCTTCTCGGAGCGCACCGTGGACGCGGTCGCGGCCGTGACCGACTACACGGTCGTCTCGGACGGGGAGCGGCTCGCGCTCCTGGAGCTCCTCCTCGAGGTCGCGCCCATGAGTCCCCCGGCGGCCGGCGCCGCGCGCCGAATCTGGCAGGCGTTCCCGGACGTGCCATTGGCCGCGTCGGACTACTCCGCGATGTGGGAGCGCTGTGACGTGGCGGGGGCCGGCCTGCCGGAGTCCTGGCTGGGCGCGGGCGCCGGCCACACGAGCTTCACGCTGGAAGAGAACGTCCACGGCTCGGACTTCGTCGCCGAGGTTGCGTATGGCTACCGGATCACGCGCGACGCGATCACCGTGAAGGTCGGGTACACTTTTATGCCGAACGCTGGGGTCACGGTCCCCGAGGCCGCGTGGTTCGGTTTCATCCGCAACACGTGGAACCACTACACGGCCGTGAACCAGGTGGACCGCACCCAGATGCGCCGGATCGAGTTCCAGCCGGGCCCGGGGGCGGACCACGCGGTCGTCGTGCACGCGGGCACGGGACGGGCCAACGCCGGCGAGTTCTACCAGGATGACGTCGGCGCACCGAACACGATCCCGCACGAGTTCGGGCACCATATCGGCCTGGAGGACGAGTACGAACGCTCGGCGGCCGACTTCCGGCGCGTCGCCGAGCAGGATCCCGCCGCACCGGCGAGCGCTGCCGACGCTCCCGACGCTCCTGGGATCGCGACGGATATCCGGGGCGCGATCATGCTGGAGGAGCATCTCTTCGAGACGCACGGCACCGCCGTGGAGCGGCGCATGGGAGCCCTGAACCGGGTGATGTATCAGCACCCGGAGCTCATCCAGACGGCGCCGACCAACGTCGGAAACGCGAAGTCACGCGCGGTCGCCGCGGCGTACAAGGCGGCCTACGGCACGGAGCTCTGGGCGGACATCGCGAGCCAGATCGACCGGAACCCGGGCGAGTCACTCCTCAACACGACCGTCGGGAACTTCGACGACTGGCGAGAGACGATGATCGGCGGCTTCCAGGTCACCTCGACGTCCATCATGGGAATGCCCGAGCTGGCCGCCGCCGGCACTCCCGAGCACGACCACCCGGTCCAGCCCCGCCATGTGCGGCACTTCGCGGAGCTCGTCCAGGGCTTCCTTGGACATGGCCGCTGGGTGCCCGAGGCCGATCATTGATCCGCCTGCAGCGCTGGGGCGGCCGACCGCCCCGCGACGACGAGCTCCTCGAGGTCGACCCGGACGGCACGTTCCGGATGCGCCGGACGGTGGGCCCGGCCACGCAGCCGGCCACGCCGGTCGGGCGCTTCGGCGGCGTCCTGCCGGCTGCCAGCCGGAAGGTTCTCGCTGACCTCGAGGCCCGGCTGCTGGGCGCGCCGGCCGAGCGGCATCCACTGCCGATGGACGCCTCGATGGACGAGCTGACGATCGACGGAGCAATTGGGACGGCCGCCGGGCCCGCCGGGATCACCTTCGGCGGGGCGTGGGGCGAGCTGGCCGAGGTCCTCCGCGGGATGCTGGTGGACCTGGCCGCGCATCCTGTTGCCGCGATCGCGCTGGCATCGTCCGACGGAAGTCTGGTCGTGGAGCACCAGGGCTCGGAGGAGCTGGACCTGGTCGCCACCGAGCTGGTGGTGTCTTTCGGATCGACGGCACCGGCGGCTCGCGTTCCCGGCGCCGCGATCACTGCGGGACGGAGTGGAAGCGCCTTCCGCGCCGGTCCCGGCTGGGCCGTTCGGCTGCCCGTCGCGCTGCCAGGCACCCCGGTGCCGGTCATCCGGGTCGAGGGCCTGCTGGTCGGCGACGGCACCCTCTGGCGACCCGCCGTTGTCGAGCTGGAACGCCCGGGCTGACGGGGCAGACGAGAGGGCAGGTTTCAGCGCAGCAGGCGCCTGACGAGGGCCGCCTCGCCCGCCAGCAGGGCCATGGAGATGGCTGCCAGCGCCACGCCGAACCCGCCGGCGCGCCAGTTCCCCTTGACGAGCCCGCCGAACAGGACGTGCCAGACGCCGAACAGGAATGCGCCCGCGAGCGCGGCGGCGAGCGTGCCGCCGATGAGGATCGCCGCGCGGCGGCTGGGGCTCCCGGTGGACCAGGAGACCACGAGGCGCCCGCGGAGGCGCGTCGCAGAGGCCCGGGCGCCGCTCACCGGCCGCCCCCGCCGAGGGCCGGCCAGCGCTCGAACCCCTGTGCCGGGAGCGGCTCGCAGCGGATCGGCCGGTCCTCTCGGTAGCCCAGGGCGTAGTCCGCCTGGATGAGGGTGTGGAGCTGGCTGGTTCCCTCGTAGATCACCGCCGCCTTCGAGTTGCGCAGGTAGCGCTCCACCGGGAACTCGTTGCTGTACCCATTCGCGCCGTGCACCTGGATCGCGTCGAGCGCGGCGGCCACGCTGTGCTCGGTGGCGTGCCACTTCGCCAGCGAGGTCTCTCGCGTGTTGCGGACCCCATGGTTCTTCAGCCATGCCGCGCGCCAGACGAGAAGCCGCCCGACCTCCGTCCCCGCGGCCATCTTCGCGATCATCTGCTTGACCAGCTGGTGGCGCCCGATCTCCTCGCCGAAGGTCTCGCGCTGGTGGGCGTACGCGACGCTCGCGTCCAGGCAGGCCTGCGCGAGGCCGACGGCGCCCGCGGCGACCGTGAAGCGGCCCTGGTCGATCGCGCTCATCGCGACGAGGAATCCTTCGCCCTCCTCGCCGATCCGGTTCTCGACCGGGACGACCACGTTGTCGAGGGTGACGAGCCCGGTGTTCCCGGCCCGGATCCCCAGCTTGCCGTGCAGCGTCCCCGTCGTCAGGCCGGGCATCCCGCGCTCGAGCATGAACGCCGTCACGCCGCGATGCTTCTTCCCTCGATCGACCGTCGCGAAGAGCAGGATGTGGTCCGCGAGGTCGGCCAGGCTGATCCAGATCTTCGAGCCGTTGAGGACGTAGGCGTCGCCGTCGCGGCGGGCGGTCGTCTGGAGGCTCGCTGCATCGGTCCCGGCGCCCGGCTCGGTCAGCGCGAACGTCGCGAGCTTCGTCCCCTGCGCCTGCGGCACGAGCCAGCGTCGGCGCTGCTCGTCGGTCCCCCACTGGAGCAGCGCCAGCGAGTTCAGGCCGACGTGCACGCTCATCACCACCCGGAAGGCCGTGTCGGCGCGCTCCAGCTCTTCGCACAGGATCGCGAACGAGACGAAGTCCATCCCCGACCCGCCCCACGCTTCCGGGATCGGCGCGCCCAGATAGCCGAGCTCCCCCATCTTCGCGAAGACCTCGGGATGCGCCTCGCCCCGCTCGTCCCAGGCCCGGATGTTCGGCAGGATCTCCGCCGCCACGAACTCGCGGACAGAATCGCGGACGAGCCGGTTCTCGTCGCTCAGGCTGAAGTCGATCACGCTGGCACTCCGCGGGGCTCCTGGAGGGGTTGGCCCGACATCGTCGCACGCGGAGCGGAGGGCGGCACGGCAGTGGGCGACGCGAGAGAGGCCGATGCGCCAGAGGGCCCCGCCACAGGGGGCCTCGCAACGGCCCGCCGCCGGCCCGGACCGCCCTGCCATCGGCGCGACCTTCGGCCCCCCGGCTCCCGGTCCGCGCCCGATATACTCGGCCAAGGTCCGCCGCAGCCCGCCCGAGTGACGCGGCCCGGCCGGCGACGTACCCGAGGACCCACCCATGGACACCGTGACCGCGCCGGCCGCCTCCGGTTTGAATTCGGCCGCCTCCGGTTTGAATTCGGCCGTTTCCGGCCTGGACCTCGCCGCCCTCGCCGCGGCGAACCTGACCCC
>Ga0066793_10001147_pt1 | contig 11737 bp, 7 predicted proteins | sample PersoiDNA2013189_FD_83876 | JGI IMG/M metagenome (GOLD analysis project Ga0066793, IMG submission 83876) | Permafrost soil microbial communities from the Arctic, to analyse light accelerated degradation of dissolved organic matter (DOM) -... | ecosystem: Environmental > Terrestrial > Soil >...
CCAGCGCCTTGAACCGCGCGTCGTCGCGGAGCGGTGCGAAGTCGGCATCGGTGGCCGCGACCAGTCTCGCGTCTGGCCGCATAGGCATCGACTCTTCGAGCATGAGCAGCGCATCGTCGAGCCGCCCCTGGGCGGTGCGCACGGCGGCCAGGTTATAGAGGGTGGCTCCGAGAATGAGGTTTGGCGCGCCGATGGCGCGCATCTCCGAGGCTCCATCCTCCACCAGGTGATGGGCCGCCGCCTGGTCGCCGTTCTCTCTCAGGTACTCGAAGATGTGGTTGCGCGGATGGATGAAGCTGTTGCGGAGCAACGCTTCGCCCGTGGTGGTCGCGGTGAACCATTTGAAGGGACGGTCGCCCAGCTCGTCGGACAGCTCGATGAGCTCGGACATGAGCTTGTCAGACCGTGCGGCCACGTCGGCGAGAGGCGTGCCGATGCCGCTTGCAAGCTCGGAGTCGTTGACCTCGTCGATGTTGTCAGGCGGCGCCGTGTACGGACGGGCGTGGCGGAACTCGGTCAGCGCGTTGCGCAGACGTTCCCGCCACATGCTGATGTGGAACATGACCAACGCCGCCGGCCAGCCCTTCGGCTGGGTTTCGGACCTGAGCGCTTCGGCGACGAACTCGCGCTCCAGGTCGCGCTCCGCCTCGAGCGCTTTGCGGACGCCGGCGCCGGTCACCTGACCCATCGCATTCGCCCCCATGGTAATGCCGCTTTGGAGGCTCAGGCCGGAACGAGGTCGATCGTCTCAGCGCCGTTGTAGGTTCGCGGTGGGAGCATCGCCGGGACTGTGTGGCCGGGGGCAGCCACAAAGCTGATGGTCACTATCGCGTTGCCAGTCGAATGGCTCTTGAGGATGAGGTGGGCACTCGGATCGATCCAGATTGTCACGTCCGAGCTGCCGGTTCCGGTCATCGCGAGCCCCTTCGCCAGGCTTTACGGGCCTGTCGGGCAGCACCGCCGAGATGAGGCCACTTCCTCGCCCCACGCCCAGGCCAGCCGGAGAGCCGCTGCCGTATCTCATGCCGTTCTTGACGTTGAGGACCCGTCCATCAGACGTGATGCGGATCTCCACCGGAGGCAGGCTGAAGTCAGTAGCGGTGTGGGTGCTCCCGTTGGTTTGCGACGTGATTACGACCCTGGACAGCCCGATGCTCAAATCGGCGACCCCTCCGGAGTCGACCGATTGAACGGTCACCGTTTCCACGGCGGTGAAGTCGATCATCGTCGGCGTGTCCGTAAGACCGACGTCGTAGACCTCGTCGGCCGAGGAGTGGAAGGAATACAAGTGGACGTCGCCCTTCCTGTAGGCGAGGGCCAGGCCCTGGGCCTGCAACGGCGTCACCCCGCAGGCGACCACGAAAAGAGCCATCAGAGCCAGGGGCCGCACCTGGACGAAGGAAGAACTAGGCCGCGGTGAGGTCCATCGTCTGGGTTCCCTTGATCGCGAAGGGCCCGCTGAGTCCGGGCATGCTCGACCCGGCGGCCATAACGAACGAGAAGGTCGCGTCGATCTTTGAGCTCATCGTCGATTTCACCACCCGGTGTCCCTTCGCGTCCAGCCACGTCGTGGCATTCGCCACCTGAGTGCCTTTGATCGCCATCCCCTGGAGTCCCGTGATTGGAAAGGTTGTCGCGTCGCCGCCCGTCAGCTGCGCGAACTTCGAAAAGTCGATCGTCATGTCCATCGGTGTGTTGATCGTGGTCTGCACCACAGCCGTCTGCGTGCCGTTGATCGTCTCGTCACGCAGGTATTTGCTCGTGGTGGTCACATGCACCGAGCCGGAGCCGAGGGGATTCGTCTGGTCGTAATTCTTGCTCCAGGTGTCTCCCGGCTTCACCGTGCCGTCGGGAAAGATCGCCGAGCCGGTTCCGCCTCCGCCGGCGGCGCCGAAGGGTGACCCGCCGCTGAAGGCGAGTCCGTTGATGCCCAGCACGCGGCCGTCCGAGCCGACCTTGATGTCTTCGGTCGGCACGGTGGTCGTCGTCGTCGCGACCTGCCCGGCCACGGTGGTTTTGACCGTCACGCCCGTCAGCTTGATGCTGATGTCGGCGACGCCACTCGAGTCGACCGACTGAACGGTCTCTGTTTCGGTTGCAGTCATGTTGACGGTGACCGGCTCTTTGACGGCGCCGAGGTCGACGGTCTCGTCCAGGGTCATGTGCGCTTTGTACGTGTAGGTCGCGCCTTTCGAGTACGCGAGCGATAGAGTCTGGGCCTGCGCCTGGGTAGCGCCGCACGCGATCGCGAACAGGGCCACGACAGCCAGACGCTTCATGAAGTCAATACTAAAGACCGTTCCGCGATTTACCGGTTCTTAACGAGGGTCCTACGGGGCGGTTTTAGGCACCGTCTCCATAGAAAGCGCGGGTTCCGGCGCGACGGCCGGTTGAACCGGGGCGACAGGGACGAGCCGGCGGAAGCGGGCCAGGGAACGAGTCCAATCGGCCAGCATCTTCGCCGCCAGGGGGCTGCCGGTACGGCGGTGGTGCTCCTCGACCAGCGCTCTCAACTCCAGGGCGTCCTCGGCCGGAACCTCTCCCGCGACCACGCTGTCGGCGTTGAGCTGGTTCCATGAGGTGACGTACGCGACCCCGCCGGTCATGCCGGCCCCGGCGTTCCATCCCACCGGGCCGAGCGCCACGGCCACGCCACCGGTCATGTACTCGCAGAAGTGGTCGCCGGCGCCCTCCACGCCCGCGGTCGCTCCCGAGTTGCGCACGCAGAACCTCTCGCCGACTCGACCCGCCACGAAAAGGCGCCCGCCGGTCGCGCCGTAGGCGATGGTGTTGCCGGCCAGGACCGGGTCGCTCGCCGCGTCGCCGGCAAACGGCCGGATCGCGATCACGCCGCCGCCCATCCCCTTGCCGACGTAGTCCTGCGCCTGGCCCTCGAGGCTGAGCTCGATTCCCTCGTCGAGAAAGGCGCCGAAGCTCTGGCCGGCGCTCCCCGTGTAGTGACGGGACTCGCCCTTCGGCAGCGCCGCCCCGACAGTCCGATTCGAGTTGTCTATGGGGCCGCTCGGCGGCGGCGGCGCGGTGGGGTCGCCGTTGCGCGCGGTGATCCGCCGGCGCGGGAGGTCGCGATCCGTCTGCGCAAGGACATTCGAGAGGTCGAGCGTGGCTTCGGGGTCCTGCTCGAGCAGCTCGGAGCGGCCGACCACCTCCTGCAGTGAGCGAGCTCCCAGCCGCGCCAGGTGCTCGCGGACCTCTTCGGCGATCAGGAACAGGTAGTTGACAACGTGCTCCGGGCGCCCCTCGAACTTCGCGCGCAGGTCTTCTCGCTGCGTGGCGATGCCGGTGGGGCAGGTGTTGAGATGGCACTGACGCGCCATGTCGCAGCCCAGCGCGACGAGCACGCCCGTGCCGAAACCGAACTCCTCGGCGCCGAGCATCGCGCCGATCACGATGTCGCGGCCGTTGCGCAGGCCGCCATCGGTGCGCAGGCTGACGCGCTCGCGAAGCCGGTTCGCCACCAGCACTTGCTGGGTCTCGGCCAACCCGAGCTCCCACGGCGCGCCTGCGTTCTTGATTGACGACAGCGGAGAGGCGCCGGTGCCCCCGTCGTGCCCCGAGATGAGGATGTAGTCGGCCTTCGCCTTGGCGACGCCGGCGGCGATGGTTCCGACGCCCACCTCGGACACGAGCTTCACGCCGATGCGCGCTCGAGGGTTCACCGTCTTGAGGTCGTGGATGAGCTGCGCGAGATCTTCGATCGAGTAGATGTCGTGATGCGGGGGAGGGGAGATCAGCTGCTGGCCCGGCTGCGCGTGGCGCAGGCGCGCGATCAGGTTCGTCACCTTCATGCCGGGCAGCTGGCCGCCCTCGCCCGGCTTCGAACCCTGCGCGATCTTGATCTCCAGCTCGTCCGCCCGTTTCAGGTAGCGCGGCGTGACGCCGAACCGCGCGGAGGCAACCTGCTTCACGCGATTGTCGCGACGAGCGATGTGGTCGTCGTCGTAGGTGTCCGGGTCCTCGCCGCCCTCGCCCGAGTTGGAGCGAGCGCCGACCTGGTTCATGGCGATCGCAAGCGCCGCGTGCGCTTCGGGAGACAGCGCTCCCAGCGACATCGCGGTGCTGACGAATCGCTTTACGATCTCGGTCGCCGGCTCCACTTCGTCGATCGGTATCGGGTTTTCTGACTCCTGGATCCGGATGAGCTCGCGCAGGGACTGCGGCCGACCCATCGACGAGAGGCGGCGCCACTCCCGGTACGCCTCCTGGTCTCCGGTTTGGGCGGCCTTCTGCGCCGCGCGCACCGCGAGCGGGTTGTAGGCGTGGTGCTCGCCCAGCTTGCGGAAGCGGACGCGACCGTGGTCGGGCAGCGCTTCAGGCCGGGTGCGCGCCAGGCGCTCCAGGTCCGCCAGGTCGGCGCCGCCGATGCGCGATGGCACCGCCGGGAAGCACAGTTCCATGACCTCCGCTCCCAGCCCGAGAGCCTCGATTACCTCGCCGCCGCGATAGCTCATCACGCACGAGATGCCCATCTTCGCCATGACCTTCAGCAGCCCCGCCTCGAGCGCTTTCCGGTATCGCTTTTCACCTTCGTTGGACTCGGCTGCGGTCGCGAGAGCGAGGTAGGGGTGCACGGCGGTCGCGCCGACGGTGATCAGACAGGCGACGTCGTGGACGTCGACCGCGTCGCCCGCGATGGCGACGATGTCCTTGGCCATCCGCTGGCCGCCGGCCAGCAGGTGCTCGTGGACGGCGCCCACCGCGAGCGCCATCGGGACGGGCAGGCGATCGGGTCCGATCCTGCGGTCGCTGAGCGCGATGATTCCATCCGCCTCGTCGGCCTCTCGGCGCAGCCGGAGCAGCGCGTCGCGCAGAGTCTCGTCCGGGGCGTAGGTCGCGTCCAGGACGGTCGCCTCTTCGAGCACGCGTGCAAGCTCGGCCGCCCCGAGCACAGGCGAGTCCAGCTCGAGAAGACTGTGCCCCACGAACTCAGAGGCTGCGCCGTGAGTTCGCGGAGACCCCGTTTTGGCCTCCGTCGGGACGGCTGGGTGGTGCAGGCGCCGGAGCTCGCGGTCGACCCCGCCTTCAGGTTCCAGCGTGCCGCGCCGTGCCCCGAGCAGCACGCGCAGCGACATCACTGCCTTCTCACGCAGCGGGTCGATGGCAGGGTTTGTCACCTGCGCGAAACGCTGGCGCAGGTAGCCGTAGATGCGGCGTTGCGTGCGGCCGAGCGAGGCGATAGGGATGTCGTCGCCCATCGAGTACACCGGCTCGATGCCGGTCTCGGCCATCGCCTCGACGACGAACTTCACGTCCTCGACGCCCCAGCCGTGGAGGCGATGGTGCATGGGGAGGTCCTCGAGCGGGTCCAGGTCGATGTGGTGCCGCTCGACGGGCACGAGGATGCGGTCGGCGAGCAGGCCGTAGTCATGCCGTGCGGCGGCGCGTTCCTTGGCCTCGTCATTGCGCAGCAGCGAACCGTCACGCGTGTCGACCAGCAGCATCTGGCCGGGTCCAAGCCGGCCCCGTTCGACGACCAACTCCGGAGCCATCGTCACGACGCCGGCCTCGGATGCCGCGGCCACGAGGCCGTCGGACGTGCGCTGCCAGCGCAAGGGCCGCAATCCGTTGCGATCGAGAGCAGCGCCCACCACGACGCCGTCGCTGAACGCGAGCGCCGCGGGTCCGTCCCACGGCTCGAACCGGATCGACTGGTAGCGGTAGAAATCGCGCACTGCGGCGGCGAGGTCTCCGCGTCCCTCCCACGCGTCGGGGACCAGGCTCATCAGCGCCTCGGACACCTCCCAGCCTCGGTTCACGAGCAGCTCGAGCGCGTTGTCGAGAGACGCCGAGTCGGAGCCCTCGGGCCAGATCGCGCCCCGGAGGTCCGGCTCGAGCTCGGCTTCGCGCGCGCGCATCCAGGCGCGGTTGCCGGTGATCGTGTTGATCTCGCCGTTGTGGGCGAGCATCCGGAACGGCTGCGCGAGCCGCCAGTCGGGCATCGTGTTGGTCGAGTAGCGCTGGTGGAAGACCGCGAGACGGCTCTCGCACGCGGGATCCTGCAGGTCGAGGTAGAAGTCGGCCAGCCGCGTGCCCGCCATCAGCCCCTTGTAGACCAGGGTTCGGCCGGACAGGGATGCGAGGTACATGCGAACTCCGTCCGCCTCGGCGCGGCGCTCCGCGCGGCGGCGGGCGAGGTAGAGGCGGTGCTCCCATGTGTCGGGGTCGAGGTTCGGCTTTGCGATGAGGCCGTGCCAGATCGCGGGCTGCGAGGCGAGAGCGCGCTCGCCCAGGCTTGCCGAGTCGACCGGGACCTTGCGCCACTCGACCACCTCGAGGCCGCTTGCGGCGATGGATTCGGCGACGACGTCCCGCGCCCGTTCGTCCCACTCGAAGAGGGCGGCGACCGCGAAGTCGCCTCCCAGGAGGCGGTGCGGGACCTGGATCAGCAGCCCGGCGCCGTCACCGCTCTTGCCGTCCGCGTCCAGCCCGCCCCGGTGCGACAGCCGGGCGAGGGCCTGGACGCCCAGCTCCACCGCCCGATGCCCGAGCTCGGGCGCGGCGACGAAGCCCATGCCGCAGGCGGCCCGGCTCGTGGGGACATCCCCAGCCCAGGCAAGGCGCGAAGGACGTAGCGCTGGGGGCACGAGATCGAAGGTAGTTCAGGGTGCCCCGACCCAGCTAGTGGATCGACACCAAAAGAACCGCTGAAACCTTATGCGGTCCTCACAGCGGCTAGAAGCCCAGCAGGGCCTGGACCCGGAGCGCGACGGCCAGGTTCAGGCGCGTTTCGGGATCCTCGAGATCGATGCCGCTGATCTCGCGGATGCGATCGAGCCGGTAGCGGAGGGTGTTGGGGTGGACGCGCAGCCTCTGCGCCGCCTGCTGCTGCTCACCGGTCTCGAGGTAGGCGCGCAGCGTGGCGACGAGGTTTCCCTTGCGCGAGCGGTCGTGCTCGATGAGGGGCCCGAGGTGCCGGCGGCTGTAGTCGACCAGGCGCTCGTCGCTGACCGCGGCCAAAAGCCCGGTCAGGCCCAGCTCCGGCACAGCGATCACCTGGCTCCAGCGCTTGAAGCGGGCGAGCGACTCCATCACGGACGTGACCTCGCGCAGCGCGCCGGCCACGCCGGTGGGCGCCTCCGTCGGGCCGCTGAAACCGACTGAGATGGTGAAACCCGGCTTCCACTCGGCGATCGCCTGCTGGATCTGGAGCCCGAGTGCGTGAGCCCGGACCTGGTAGTCGGCGACCTCGGTTCCGAGGGGAAGGAGTGCCACGACCTGGTCGGAGCTGCCCTGGACCAGCGCGCGCGGGTAGCTGATTCGCACCACACCCGTGACTCGGCGCAGGAACTCGCGCTTCAGGGCCTGGATCGCGTCCTCGGAGATCTGGCGCGCCCGGTTGAAGCCGCCGAAGTCGTCGATGTCGACGAGCATCACGACGTGGCTGCCGTGCAGCGGGTACCCGAGGTGGCGGGCGCGCCTCTGGGCGGCCGCCTCATCGCCGTAAGTCCCGTGGAGGAGGTCTTCGAGGTACTCGCCTCGGACCCGGCCCTCGACCTCCGACAGCTCGCGTTCCTTGGCCACGGACAGGGCGAGGACCAGGGCGGCCTGCTCGATCGCCATGAAGGCGAGCTCTTCGTTGTGAGGCGGGTGGTCGAGGATGGAGATGTAGCCGAGCACCTGGCCGGCGGCCAGGATCGGGGCGATCAGCCGCTCGCGGGACATGCCGAGGTGGGGGAACGCGGGGACCTTGACGGGGCCGCGGCTGGCCTCGACCTCGCGGAGCATGCGCTGGATCTTGGGGTCGAACAGCACGCGCTGGGGGGTGCCCTGCCGGAGGATCGTCTCTTTGCGATGGGGGTCGGCGCTTCCGCCGGCATGGGCCAGAAGGTGGAAGCTCGCGTCCTCGACCGTCACGGCGCTCTCCAGGAGGTCGGCGAGAGTGCGGCAGATCTCGTTCACGCCCTTGCCGTCGAGGACCAGCTCGGTGAAGCGCCGGTGGATCTCGATCGAACGCTTGAGGCGCCAGTGCTCGGCGTTGATGATCCTCTCGAGCAGAGGCGCCATCAGGTCGATCAGCTGAACGCCGGCCGTGACTGTAAAGAGCGGGACTTTGAGGCGGTCCGCCTCGCTCAGCATCTCGGGCGGGAGCTTGCGCAGATAGGGCATAGGCCTGACGACGAGGCCGACGCCGCCGGAATCTGCGATCCGTGCCACGAGGCGGATCTGGGCTTCGGGGTCGTCTTTGATCGGAAAGCCGGTGGTGAACATGAGGTCGCCCGCGCGGGGCACGATCTCGGGCGTCTCCATCAGCCGGACCCACTCGATCGTCTGATCGAGGCCGTCGGCGCCGGCCACGAGCTTGGCGCCCGCCAGGATTGAGCGCATGGCGTCGCGCACGGTGGGGCGTGGCTGGAGCTCGGTCTCGGCCGCCTTTTTGGTCGCCATATCCAGAGGATAGGGTGTGGGCCGAGGACAAGCAATCACGCTTAAGGGTTGTGCCGCGATCACTAGGACGATCACGACGCACCGCGTAACCTTGTGTCATGACCTACGACGAGGCGCCGGCTTGTGAGCGGCATGACACGAAGGTGCCCATGAAGCTGCGCACGATGCATTCGGACGAATCCCGGCCTGAAGTGGTGGTCGGGCTCTACGAGTGCCCGGAATGCGGCCACGAGCGAAGGCTGCCGATCCGAACGAGCGACGCGGCCTAGCTAGCGCGCAGCGACGGAGGCTATGCTCCGGGCTTGAGTGCCGAAGGTAGCCGCCGGGCTGGTTCTGGTCTGGGTGATCGCTGGTGTCGCGTTCGAACTTGCCAGCTATTTGCCGGTCGATCCCGAGTGGGCGCTTTTCCCGACCATCACGCTGTTCGGGGCAAGTTTTCTCGTCGGAGCGGCGGGCGCCTTCTTTATGGCTCCCGAGCGGGCGCAGTTGCCTAAATATCCACGGTCCGCGCGGCTACCCGGCTGAGAAAGCGAGAGGAGAGTCATGAATCAATTCTTTGACGAGCTCGGCAACCGTTGGGTGGCGGGCGCCCACCGTCGCGGGGCGACGATCGATGCGCCTTCGCTCGATGCCAGGGTTGCACTCGAGCTGCTCGAGCTGGCGCGGGTTGCGGCGCACACCCGTGAACGGCGATTCGCCCCGCTCTCATGCTTCATGGCCGGAGTCGCGGCGGAGCGCCTGCGGATGGCTAAGCCTGGCCTGGACGACGGAGCGGTGGCCGGCTACATAAACGAGATTCGCCAGGAGCTGGAGGCGGAAACCCCGGAAGCTCCTACCGAACGTTGATCACCGGGAGCTGGCGGAAGCTCTGCACGGAGACGCGCGCGGCGACTGCTGACGCCACGTCGCGAAATGCTTTCGCGCCGGCCGTGTCCGGGCGCGAGACCACCACCGGGGCGCCGGCGTCGGCCTCTTCGCGAATCACCTTCTCCAGCGGTATGCCACCCAGGTAAGGGACGCCCAGGCGCTTGGCCGCGCGCTCTGCCCCGCCGTGGTCGAAGATGAAGTGCTCCTCGCTTCAGCGGCCGCAGACGAAGGAGCTCATGTTCTCGATGAGCCCAAGCGGGCTCACGTTGAGCCCGCGGAACATCTGCAGCGCTTTCACGGCGATGTTCAGCGCCGCGGTCTGCGGCGTGCAAACGATCGCGACGCCGGTCAGGGCGACCGCCTGAGCGAGAGTCAGCGAAGCGTCTCCGGTGCCCGGAGGGAGATCGATCACCAGGTAGTCGAGCTCGCCCCAACGGACGTCGGTCAGCATCTGCTCGATCGCTCGCGAAACCATGGGGCCTCGCCAGACCATCGCTTTGTCGGCGCCCGCCAGAAAGCCGATGGACATCAGCTTCAAGCCGAAGGCCTCGAGCGGAATTAGCTTCCCGTCGATGACCTTGGGCTCGTTCTGGATTCCGAGCATTCCCGGAATCGACGGACCGTAGATGTCCGCGTCGAGCAGACCGACTCTGGCGCCGCTGAGGCTCAAGGCGCAGGCAAGGTTGATGGCCACGGTCGACTTGCCGACGCCGCCCTTTCCCGATGCGACCGCGATCGCCTGCCTGACGCCGGGAATGACCTGGTTGGGCTGCGGCCGGTTGAAGGCCGATCGCACGTTGGCCGTCATCTTCAGGTCGACCGCCGTCACACCCGGGAGGTCGGCGACCAGCTTGTGCGCCATCGTCTGGAAGCGGTCCCGAACGGGGCACGCCGGCGTGGTCAGCTCGAACGTGAAGGCGACCCTGCCATCGGCTCCGATGACCAGGTCTTTGATCATGCCCAGGCTGACGACGTCGCGGCCGAGGTCGGGGTCCTGGATCGCCCCGAGCACGGCGAGGACTTGATCCGGGCTTGGAGGATTTCCGTTATTGGGCACTGAAGATCACCGCCGCCCGCAGCGCGAGCACCCCGAGCAGGACGAGGAGGGACACGACAAGCGTGTCGGTGCGTGCGCGGGCGATGACCGCCGCGCCTCCGGTGGGACGGATGCGCATGTGACCTCTCGCCACCACCAGCGACGACCCGATGCCTACGAGCGCGAGCAGCCACAGCGGAAGGAACTGGACCGTCAGTCCGGCCGTTCCCGCCGCGATGATCGTGATGAAGAAGGCGACCAGCAGGACGAGCTCCAGGATCGAGAAATACCCGTCCGCCTCGTGGAGGCGGCCAAGGCTGAACGCAGCGTTGGGACGGTACCGTGTCATCAGCGCGATCAGCGCCGCCGACCCGCTCAGACCGGAGGCGAGAAACAATCCGCCGAGCATCCACGTGTCGCTCCAGATCGGCTGATTGCTGACGCTGAGGAGCACGCCCGTGTAGGACGCGAACAACAGGGCGAGGATCCCACCGACGATGTTGAAGGCTCGGCCCAGGACCCCGCCCATCGGCCGGCTGGGGTCGCCCATGGCGTTGCGGTCTCGCCGGTCGAGCACGAACGACTCGAAGGCAGACACGGCCGCGAAAACGCTGAACACGACCAGCGCCCATACGCCCACCGACATCGGCGACCAGTATTTGAAGTTCAGGCCCTGGTCTCCGGGTGTGACGTTGATGAGCATGTGCCAGAACTTCCACCAGCTCGCGGCGAGGTCGGTGGTCAGGAGCACCGGACAGAACAGAACCGCGACGAAGCTCGCGTAGAAGCCAAGGCGCGCCGCCGCCTCGTCGCGCGGCTCGCCCACCAGGCGCAGGAGCGTCGCGAGAGCATAGGAGCCTCCGGCAAGGCCGGCGAAGAAGAAGTAGCCGAGGATGTACCACGTCCACTCCGGCGCTCGCACGAAGTGCTCCGCGGCGAGGTACATCAGGATGTTCCTCGCCGCCTGAAGGCGACGATGCCCGCGATCACGCCGAGCACGGCGGTTATGAGTGCGCCGATGTACCCACCCACGTTGTTGCGGGTGGGCAGCCCGGCATTGTCGGCGTTCGGGAGCCCATAGGCCTCTGGTTTGTCCATGAGCAGGAAGAAGGCGTTCAGCCCCCCGTAAACCTTGTCGTCGCGGCCGTACAGCTGGGCCTGTGTGATCCCCTGCGCCTGCAGGGCGGCGAGCCGGACGTCGGCCGCCTGCTGGAGCTCGGCAAGGGGCCCGAACTGAATCGACTGGGTGGGGCACGCCTTCGAGCAGGCAGGCTCGAGACCGCCCTGAAGACGGTCGTAGCAGAGCGTGCACTTGTGGGCCGTGCCCGTCTTTTGATTGATGGCGATCACGCTGTACGGACAGGCGGCAATGCAGTTCCGGCAGCCGTTGCAGGCGTCCTGCTGTATGAAGACGGTGTTGAACTCGGTGCG